>JAESGR010000309.1_pt1 | contig 52028 bp, 45 predicted proteins | sample 9269771 | NCBI WGS metagenome assembly JAESGR01 (sample SAMN15739572, study PRJNA653492) | algae metagenome | isolation source: Chroococcus sp. CMT-3BRIN-NPC107 and co-occurring heterotrophs from well... | place: USA: Clark Mountains Wilderness, California | collected 2010-04-18 | reverse complement strand
GACGAACAAATATTTTTTTATCATTTCTTTACCTATAAAATAAAAAATTCGCTTGGATTGCAAGCGAATTGATTTAATTGGGTAGATGCGAATTATCGGTAAAAAGATGGTAGTCGGTACGGGATTTGAACCCGTGTCGCCGCCGTGAAAGGGCGGTGTCCTAGACCCCTAGACGAACCGACCACAAAAGCAGTTTGTGGTTGAAGCTCTTTTTAATGTTAAAAAGAGCTTTTATTAAACTTAACTTCAAATAACTAAAAACAACTAAATCGTATCGAAAACGAATCGTTAGAATATCGCAACGGCTTTTTTATTGTCAAACGCTCGTAGAGAAATTCTTCACAAATTAGTCTTTGTGCTTGTAAGTTCATCATTGTTTTTCTATTATTTCGAGCTAAATAAAAATGAACGGGATGGAAACACGACAAAATCTGACCGCAGAAGAAATTTCTTTCTTAGAAAAAAAGAAAAGCGACGCGCTGCTGCATTTGATTTTATGCGCATTCAGCCTAATTTTCGGATTATTGCTCTCCATTGTGATTATCAAAGACAGTTCTGATTCAATTCTTCTTTGCGGGATTATGTCCATTATATTTTTTATTCCGATTGCAAAAAATTTAAGACAATTTCTCAGCATTAGTAAAGATATCAACGGCGGCGTCAAAAAAATTCTGGTAACGCACATCGAAGATTTCAAGGAAGCTGTTTATATCAATAAGCAAGGACGAAAAGTAGGCTCGGATCACTATATCTTTCTTGACGGAGAAAAATATGCGGTCAAAGAAGAACATTTTTATCCGTTAGGTAAGGGTGATGTAATCGAAGCTCATATTTCGCCTCACTCAAAATATGCATTTAACATCGAAAAAACTGGAAATAAATCAACGAAAAACTCTGTCTGAAAAAACTTAAAAACACCAACTTCAATTCAGCCTGAACAATAATAACGCCTTACAAAACATCCTCTTACCTTGTAAGTACGCGAATGATTTTCTATTATTCATTCTAAATAAAAACGATAAAAAAATGACTGAACAAAAACTTAAACGGGTATTTCTGGTTGATTCGATGTCGCATATTTTCCGCGCGTTTTTCGCGCCGATGAACGCGCGGCAAGAACCTCTGCGGAATTCAAAAGGACAGGTAACGCAAGCAGTGTTCGTGTTTACGAATATGCTGCGCAAACTTCTAAACGACGAAAAACCCGATTACATCGCCGCCGTTTTCGATTCTGCAGCAAAAACATTTCGCCACGAAAATTTTGCCGCTTACAAAGCCAACCGCGCCGATATGCCCGATGATTTATCGTCGCAGATGCCGTATATCATCAAAGTTTGCGAAGCGTTCGGACTGCCGATTTTGAAAGTTGACGGCTTTGAAGCCGACGATTTGATCGGAACTCTAGCGAATAAAGTCGCGGAAAAGGGAATGCAAGCCGTCATCGTTTCCAACGATAAGGATTTGTGCCAATTGGTGCGCGATCCGCTCATCGTTTGTATGCGGCAGAATTCCCAGAACGTCAAACGCAAAGTCGCCGTGCCGCCGATTGAATGGTGCGACGAGGCGTGGGTCGAAAATAAATTCGGCGTGCCGCCGACGAAAATCATTGATCTTTTGGGTTTGATGGGCGACGCTATTGACAATATTCCCGGCGCGCCCGGAATCGGCGAAAAAGGCGCGACGAAAATCATTCAGCAATTCGGTTCAGCTGAAGAAGCGATGCGCCGCGCCGAAGAACTTTCGCACAAAACTTATCGCGAAAGCTTGCAGAACAATCAGGAAATCATTCGCCAATCGATCGAACTCGCCACCGTTCACACTTCCGTGCCGATTGAACTGAATTTGGAAGCGCTCAAACACGGAGAACCGGACAGGAAATTGGCTTACGCGCTTTTTCGCGAATTAGAATTTACGAGTTTAACGAGAGAATTCGCCGATTCCGCGCCGCTCTTCGACGGACTTGAAGCGGCAGTTTTGGGCATTCCCGAACGCCGTTATCAAATCATCAACACCCGCGCCGATTTGGACAAACTGATTCGTCGCCTTTGGGAAACCGAACATTGGAGCTTTCTAGTTGACGATTCAAATTCAGCGAAAAAAGCCGACTCTTACGCGAAAAAACCGCCGCTCGGCGTGGCAATTGCGATTGGCGCGGGCGCGTCGTTTTACATTGATCTGGAAAATTTTGCTGAAGGAAAAGACGCCGCCGTCGAACCGCTCAAAGATATTTTAAGCAACGGTTTTCTCGAAAAAGTAACGCACGATTATAAAAACCAGCTCGCCGTTTTGCACAAATCCGGCATCGTGCCCGAAGCCGTCGAAGACGACACGCTCATTGCTGCTTATCTTCTCGATTCGAGCCGTTCGAGTTACAGTTTGCCGCTGCTGGCGATGCAGAGTTTGGGACAGGAAAGCGCTGCCGAAATTCCCGAAAATTGGACGGAAAATCAGTATCGCACCGCCGAAAATGCCGATTTCGTTTTTCAGCTCGCGCCGATGCTGCGGAAAAAGATTCAAGAAGACGAACTGGAAAACATTTACACGGAAATCGAACTTCCGCTCGTGCCGATGCTTTACGAAATGGAAATGGCGGGCTTGAAAGTTGACGTGGCGGCGCTCAAAGGGTTTTCCGATTTCGTTTCGACCGAACTGGAAGGTTTGAGCGAAAAGATTTTCGGCATTTCCGGGCGCGAATTCAACATCGGCTCGCCGAAACAAGTCGGAGAAGTTTTACAGGAATTGAACATCGCGGGCAATAAAAAAACGGCGAGCGGACAAGTTTCGACGAGCAAGGACATTTTGACCGAACTCGCCGAAAAATACGAAATCGCGCAGTTAATCATTGATTACCGCGAACTCGACAAATTAAAAGCGACTTACGCCGACGCGCTTCCCGCACTGATTGATTCGGACGGACGCATTCACGGAAATTTGAATCAAACCGTGACGACTACCGGGCGACTTTCATCGAGCGATCCGAATCTGCAAAACATTCCGATTCGCTCGGAACTCGGTCAGCAAATCCGCCGCGCGTTTATTCCCGAAAAAGGCTGTAAACTTATTTCCGCCGATTATTCCCAGTTGGAATTACGCTTGCTCGCGCACATCACGCGCGACGAACGAATGCTTGACGCTTTTCAAAACGGCGAAGACATTCACTCGCAAACGGCGCAACTCGTTTTCGGGGCGAAAACTCCGGCGGAATTGAAAGTCGCCCGCCGCAACGCGAAAATCACGAATTTCGCCATCGCCTACGCTGTAGAAGCCTACGGACTTTCGCAAAGGGTCGGCATTTCGCGCTCCGAAGCGAAAAAAGTGATCGAAGATTATTACGAAACTTACAAAGGCGTGAAAAAGTTTATGGAAGAAACGCCGGAAATCGCCAAAGAACAAGGTTTTGTAACTTCGATTTACGGTCGCCGCCGCTACGTTCCGTCCATCAACGACCGCAATTTCACGGTTCGCCATCGCGCCGAACGCGAAGCGATCAATATGCCGATTCAGGGAACAGCGAGCGATATTGTCAAAATAGCTATGCTCAAAGTCGACGAAGCGATCAGGCAAGCAAACCTCGAAACCAAAATGATTATGCAGGTTCACGACGAGCTTTTGTTCGAAGCGCCCGAAGCGGAAATCGAACGCGCGATTCCGATTATCAGAAAAGCGATGGAAACAGCAGTCGAACTCGACGTTCCGCTGCTCGTCGAAATCGGCGCGGGCGATAATTGGATGAACACGAAATAAATTATGAAAATTGCGTATATCAAACTGTTCCTTTTCAGCGTTTTTTTGCTTTTAGCGGTTAATAACTTCACAGTTCCCGCTCAAACTCAAAAGGAAACAAATGCTCGTGTGGAACTTACTATGCCCCAAGATAACGGTATATTTGGAAAAGTAAGCTCAACCGAAAACGATGCTGATGAAGAGTTTAGAATTGTTTCCGTCCGAAGAATGTATGTTCTCTACAATTCTTTTGATTCCGGTTCTAAAAAAAGAAAGGATTACATTGAAATCGAGCTATATTTAAAAGTCTTGCCTTCGGCGACTAATTTGCCGGATATAATACAAATCGGAGATAAAACATTTCCTATCACTGAAGGTTGTGGTAACAAGCGCAATTGCTTACAAGTAACTCTCTCGCCCGAAGAATTTGAAAGTTTGCGAGACAATTCAATTCTGACTTTATATAAAGGATTACGTGGTAATCCAAACATGTTAAAAGAAATGTATAAAAACGGAGAACCGAAAACAGTTAATGGAGCAAAGTTCGGCAGGCTAAATAAAAAGGCAGCCGACAAACTGCCGCCTCTGGAAAAACCTGAAATCCAATAATCTTGTGCGTGACAAATTTAAAGATAAACGGCTTTTCTAAATTCAATTTCAGCTCTATAAAAAAAGAACCGAACTAAACAGATTCTACAAAATAAATGAATCCAACCGATTCCAAAACCGGCGGCTTTAATTACGGCTGGATTATCGTCGTCGTTTCGACGCTTGCGCTCGTTATCACTAATGGATTGTCAACGACCGGAATTCCGGTTTTTTACAAACCGATGCGCGAAGAATTCGTCGCGCTCGGCGCGGTTTCGCCCGCTTACGCCGAAAGTTTCGTGGCGAACGGCGCTTATCTGACTTTTTTGATGTCGGGCGTGTTTTCGCTCGTCGGCGGCTGGCTCGCGCTTAGATTCGATTTGCGGAATCTGATGATTTTCGGCTGCGTTTTGCTCGGCGGCGGTTTGTTGATTCATTCGCAGACGGCTTCGCCGGAAATGATTTATTTTTCGCGTTTTTTGATGGGCGCGTCGCTCGGATTCGTCGGCGTCACGCCGAATGTTTTGCTTGTTTCCGGTTGGTTTGCCCGTCGGCGCGGAACGGCGCTCGGAATTGTTTTGACCGGCACGAGTTTCGGCGGCGTGATTATTCCGCTCGTCGCCGCGCCGCTGATCGCTGCTTACGGCTGGCGAACGGCTATGTTTTTCGTCAGTTTACTTGTCTGGCTCGTTTTGCTGCCCGTGATTTTATTTCTGGTCAAAAACAAAGCGGAGAATCAATTACGAATTACGAATGACGAATTACGCGACGAAGTCGTTTCGGAAAGCGAATCCGATTCTTCAATCCAAAATCCAAAAACCAAAAACCAAAATCCCGGTTTAACTTTACGGCAAGCACTGCAAACGCCGATTTTCTGGCTTTTCGCTTTTTGCGCGGCAGCGGTTTTTTACGCGATTTTCGCCGTCAGTCAACAGTTAAATTTGTATCTGCAAAGTCCTAAGATCGGTTTTTCGGCTCAGCAAGCCGCGTTCGCGCAGTCGCTTTTGTTCGCTTTGAGCGTGGCGGGAAAATTTCTTTTCGGCTTTTTGAGCGATGTTTTTTCCTCGACGCGCGTGATGCTCGCATCCGCTTTGGCGATGTTTCTCTCGACGCTCGCATTTCTTCATTTCAACGAGCAAACGGCTTATTTTTTCGTCGTCTTGTTCGGTTTAACTTACGGCGGAACATTCGTTTTGCTGCAAAGATTGGTGACGGATTATTTCGGGACGCGCGAATACGGAAAAATTCTGGGCGTCATCACGCTCATCGAAACCGCAGGCGCGGCAATCGGCGGTTTCGTGACCGGCAAACTCGCTGACGCGGCGAGCGGCGACTACACGCAGGCTTTTTACGCAGTGATTTTGACGACCGGCGCGGCTTTCGCGGCAGTCGTCGTTCTCAATTTAATGACCGGCAAAAAAAGTTTTTCCGAACAAAATTGATTGCCCGTTTTTGTGAAAAGAGTTATCATTTCTCGCTTTATACTTTTCTATCGAATTCTAACGAACAAAATAAAAATCGCTCGCATTCAATCTCGTATCAATTTGCCTGCGAGTTTGAATGATTCGTTTGTAATTCATTCGTCCGGTTCGGCGATGGAATTTAATATGCGATTGTTCCGAAAATTCCCGTCCGCGATTTTCTGCGTTATCGTCGTGCTGTTTTTTTCCGCGTTTTCGGCGGCGCAAAACGGCGACGCGATTTTTGAGCTGCGAGCGGCGGATTTGGCGAACGAAAAATCAGTAGAACTCGACGAAGCGGCGTGGAAATACGCGGCGGGTGACGATGCGTCGCGCGCGGCTAAGGAGTTTGACGATTCCGGCTGGAAAACTTTGACGAACGAGCAGATCAACAAAAATCCGGCGGCGGCGCTCGAAAATTGGAACGGCAAAGCGTGGTTTCGTCTGCGCGTTCGCGTTGACGAGAACTTGATAAATCAGCCGCTCGCTTTGCGAATGTGGCATTGGGGCGCGTCGGAAATTTATCTTGACGGCAAACTGATTCAATCTTACGGAGAAATAAAACCGGACGCCGAAACGGAATTTAATCCGCTCGGAATGCTCGCGCCCGTCGTTTTCACGAGCAGCGGCGAGCACACATTTGCCATTCGATATTCGTCCGCGGCATTTGCCGACTTAAACAACGGACGCGGGCGCTGGCTGATCGAAGGAGACATCATGCCCGGTTTTCGCCTTTTGATGAGTGAAGCGGGCGAAGCGGCGCTGAGAATCGAAAAGCGCGCGCTCAACAATCAGATTGATTATTTTTTCATCGGACTGCTGTTTGCCTTCGCGCTCGCTCATTTTTTGCTGTTCGTTTTTTACCGACAGGCGCGCGGCAATCTGTATTACAGTTTTTTCGTCGCCGGACTCGGAGTAACGATTTTATTCAATCGGCTGATGAATGATTCGAATTACGCCGTGATGACCGTTTCCGTCATGAATATCTTGCGGCAGGCGACGCAGGCAGGCGCGCTGATGTCGCTGCTCGCTTTTCTTTACTACGAATTTGTCGGTCGTCTGTCTCGCTTTTACTGGATTCTCGCGTTTTTATGGTTCGTTTGCGTCGCGTTTTTAATAATGCGAATTTCCTTGCCGCTTTCGTTTATGCTCTCGATGCTCGCGGCGACGCTGATTGATTCGATCAGAGTTCTCGTCAGCGCGCTCGCCCGAAAAAAGCCGGGCGCGTGGAACATCGCGGCGGGCGTCGCTTTTCTAAGCGTCGGCATCGTCAACAATGTTTTGTTCGAGCGCGGCATGCATTTTATACCGCGATGGATATACGAGTTCAATCTTAATTTAACGGTGCTCAGCATTCCGATTGCCGTTTCGATTTATCTCGCGAGAAATTTCGCCAGAACGAGCACGCATCTCGAATCTCAGCTCGCTCAAGTAAGAGAATTGTCGGAGAAACAGCTCGAACATGAGCGCACCGAAGCCGAATTGCGGCTCGCGCACGAGCGAATGCATGCGGAAAACGAGCGACGGGCAAAGGAACTCGAAGAAGCCAGACAACTGCAGCTTTCGATGCTGCCGAAAAAATTGCCGAATATTCCGAATCTGGAAATCGCCGCTTATATGAAACCGGCGACCGAAGTCGGCGGCGATTATTACGATTTTTATGTGTCGGAAGACAATATTTTAACCGTCGCGGTCGGCGACGCGACCGGACACGGTTTAAAAGCCGGTTCGGTCGTCACGGCGACGAAAAGTTTGTTCAACGCTTTCGCGGGCGATGCTGACATTCCGCCGATTTTCGATAAAATGAACCGCGCATTAAAAAAAATGAATCTGCGCGGGCTATTTATGGCGATGACGATGGTCAAAATCAAAGACAATCATTTATCAATCTGTCAGGCGGGAATGCCTTCGATGCTAATTTACCGGGCTGAAACCGACCGCGTCGAAGAAATATCTCTGCGCGCGATGCCTTTGGGCGGCGTTTCCAAATTTCCTTATCAAACGCGCGAAACGACGCTCAACGTCGGCGACTGCGTGGTTTTGATGAGCGACGGCTTCCCGGAAATGTTCGACGAAAACGGCGAAATGCTCGCTGAAGACACTGCCGCAAATGTTTTGCGCGAAGCGGCAAACGAATCAGCGCAGAATATTATCAATCGCTTTGTTGAAACCGGCGAAAAATGGGCTGGCAGCCGTCCCGCGGACGACGACGTTACTTTCGTCGTTTTGAAAATCGAATCCGACGGCAATGCCGCTTTGAATCTTGATTAACCTTATGTCATTCAACAAATTAGCATCTAGATTTCTATTAACTATCGCTTGCCTCTTGCTGTTTTCGAGCATTTCACTTTTCGCGCAGGAAAACGAGATTTACGTTCTGACGGCTGAAACATTGGAAAAAGAAAAATCCGTCGAGCTGAACAAAGCGGGCTGGAAATTTCAGGCAGGAGATGATTTAAGTTGGGCTAGCCCGCAGTTTGACGATGCGGCTTGGGATCGTCTCGATGAAACGATTCTCAAAACGGATGTGATGTCGCGCAGCGGTTGGAACGGACGCGGATGGTTTCGTTTGCGTTTGAAGATTGACGATGCTTTACAGGACAAAACCTTTGCGTTCGTGATGCGGCAAATCGGCGCGTCGGAAGTTTACATTGACAATCGAAAAATCGCTGCTTTCGGCGTAATTTCCGACGACGGAATTACTGAAGAAAACCCGAACCGGCTGCCTATTTTATTTCGTTTTGAAAATAAGGGCGAACATACAATCGCCGTGCGTTTCGCTTCGGCGACCTTCGCTGATTTGTCGAGCGCGCAAACACGGTGGCTGACGAATGGCGCGACTTATCCGGCTATTTTTCCGGCAATTAAAGAGGCAAGCGATTCGTATAAAACGATTCTCGATTACGCCAATGCGACCGCTATGCGCGGCGGATTTTTATTTTTCGGTGTTCTGTCGGCGCTCGCGCTGCTTCATTTCCTGCTTTATCTATTTTATCGCGTCGAGCGTGCCAATTTGTTTTACAGCATCTACGCCGGTTCGTTTGGTTTTTATTTGCTCATCAACAATTTCCGCTTTTTCGGTCATCTGGCGCCGGGTCAGCAAATATTTTTGAGCATTATCGGCATAATCCTGCTCGCCGCGACGTATATCGCTCTGCTCGCTTTCGTTCATATCGCTTTTAACCGGCGACTCGGAAAATTTTTCTGGCTTTTGATTGCGATATGGACGGTCAGCATTCTTTTTAACGGCACGCTGCTCGCAAAATACGGCGGTTGGGCGATCGTGCCGACTTTTGCGGCAATCGGTTTGACTTTTGCATTCTGCATTACCGTTCTGGTTAAAGCCCTGCGCGAAAAGCGAGCTGGCGCGTGGATTCTGATGGTCGGCGTGCAGCTTTTATCTTTGGGAATGTTCTTGAGTTTGATTATTCAGTTTAAGTTGTTGAACTTACCCGACGACTTTTCTTTAATCGCCGAACTCGCCATCGTGCTCGGGGTGCCGCTTGCCGTTTCCTTTTTCCTCGCCAGAAATTTCGCACGCACGAACCGCGATTTGTCGGCGCGGCTTGTTCAGGTCGAAGAGCTTTCAACGCAAAAAATAGAACACGAGAAGCACGCCGCTGAACTGCGCGCCGAAAACGAGCGACGAGCGAAAGAGTTGGAAGAAGCGCGGCAACTTCAGCTTTCGATGCTGCCGAAAAAACTGCCGAATATTCTTAATCTCGAAATCGCGGCTTATATGAAACCGGCGTCGGAAGTCGGCGGCGATTATTACGATTTTCACGTTAATTCCGACGGCGGTTTGACGGTTGCGGTCGGCGACGCGACCGGACACGGTTTGAAAGCCGGAACGGTCGTCACAGCGGCAAAGGCTCTGTTCAGAAATTACGCCGAAGACGCGGACATTCCAGCTGTTTTTGTAAAATCTTCGCGCGTTATCAAGGAGATGAATCTGCGCGGGCTGTTTATGGCGATGACGATGCTTAAGATTAAGGATAATCGCCTTATCGTCTGCGCCGCCGGAATGCCTTCGCCGCTCGTTTATCGAGCGGAAACCGGACGCATTGATGAAATTTCCCTTCGCGCGATGCCTTGGGGAAGTCCGTTCGCAGCCGTTTACGTTCAGCACGAATTGACGCTTGCAGCCGGAGACACGGTTCTTTTAATGAGCGACGGTTTCCCGGAAATGTTCAGCGAAAACGGCGAAATGATCGGCAATAACGCGGCATCCGAAGTGTTGCGCGATACGGCAAACCGTTCGGCACAGGAAATTATCAATCGTTTAATCGAAACCGGCGAAAAATGGGCTGGCGGGCGACCGGCAGACGACGATGTAACTTTTGTCGTGCTAAAAATGATTTAGACGGAGATTTCACGTTCAAGGCGTGAAATTTCGCCGTATAATTGTTATTGTATTCGTGTTTTTCACCGAAAGCGCGATCAAATTCAAATTCGAGGATAAATGCTCATTTTCGAGCTTTCGATGTTTCTAATATTTCAGTCATTCATCAAGGGAGAATTTCGTTTATGCCCAGTTCTTTTTCGGTTAAGACGGATTACACCGAGAATCTGTCAATTATCAGTTTGGAAGGCGCGGTTGACGCGCATACCGCGCCGCAGTTTGAACAAGCCGTGCAGTCGGCGATTGACGCCGGACACAACAACATTATCGTCGATTGTGAGAAACTAACGTATATTTCGAGCGCCGGACTCGGCGTTTTTATGTGTTTTATCGAAGAAGTGCGCGACGAAGGCGGCGACATTAAAATCTGCGGTTTGAACGAAAAAGCGAAACAGCCGTTCGAGATTTTAGGCTTCGATTCGCTGTATGAATTCTGTCCGGACACGGAATCGGCGAAAAAGAATTTCGCTGAAAACGCCGCCGGAGGTGCCGCCTGATGGAATCAATCGAACGTAAATTTACGCTGCAAGTTCCGTCTTCGACCGAAAATTTGGCGCTCATCCGCGAATTCGTCGGCAGCATCGCGCAGCAATCGGGAATGGACGCGAAAGATTCGGGCAAACTCGAACTCGCCGTTGACGAAGCGTGCGCCAACGTCATCGAACACGCTTATGGACACGACATCACAAAAGAAGTCATCATTCGCGCGTCGCTCGACGATGAAACTTTGCGCATCGACGTCGAAGATACGGGACTCGGTTTCGACCCGAATTCGGTTGACCAGGAAAAGCTCGACGAAATGATTCACAAACGCCGCACCGGCGGACTCGGAATGCGCTTGATGAAAACCTTGATGGACGAAGTGCATTACGAAATCGAGCCGGGCAAAAAGAACGAACTGCATATGGTCAAACATTTGCGAAAGAAATGAAAATTCAAGATTTAAGATTCAAAGTTTCAGATCGCAATACGATTACTCGTAAACCTGAATATTAAAACTTAAATCGTTCAAATCAAATTTCAAGTCTCAATTTCTGCAATCTTGGATTTTGAATCTTAAATTTTAAATCTTATGACGTCCGCAACACTCGATTCGAGCCGCCTCGAAGCGCTGCTCGAATCCGCTCAATTATTAAACTCATCGCTCGATCTGGACAGCCTTTTGCAGCATCTTCTGCGGACCGTGATGGGACGAACGCTCGTCGGACGCGGCTTCGTCGCCGTTGAAAATAACGGCGCGATGCGTTTTGCTCAGGTTCGCGGGTTGAAAGGATTTAAAAACGGCGACGATTACGACGAGGCAAAAGTTTTTGACGCTGGAATTCATTTCGTATATCCGATTGGAAGCGCGGAAAATCCGACGGGTTATTTAGGAATCAGCAAGCCGCCGACCGGCGAAATTTCCGCCGAAGAAGAAGAATCGCTCAAAGCGTTGCTCGGTCTCGCCGCCAGCAGCATTTCCAACGCGCAGGCGCACAGCGAAACGCGCCGTTTCAATCAGGAATTAAATGAAAAAATTCAGGAGCTGCGCGCTTTATTGGATTTAGTTCGCGGTTTGACTTCGACGCTCGAACCCGAAGAAGTCGCACGATTGCTCGTTTTAACTTTATCGGGACGCTGGGCGGTAGGCAAATACGCGCTCGCCGTCTGCAAAACCGGACATCCATTGGTCGAACGCGCAAAAGGCATTACGCTTCCGTCAATCGAAGAAATAAACTCTTTAACAGCAGATTTGCCCGAAGCCGTTTTAGTCGAAAATTTGCCCGAAAGCGACTTTAAAGAATCTCTCAAAGCGCAAAAAGCGCAGTTATTGTTTCCGCTTCGTTCAAGCGAATCAACTAATGGAGTTCTCATTCTCGGCTCGCGCCTCGGAAAACTTGCTTATACCGAAGCTGATTTGGAATTCGGCGCGGGACTCGTCGCGCAGGCGGGCGTCGCGTTTGAAAATTCGTGGTATGTCCGCGAAACCATCGAGCGCAAAAAGATGGAACAGGAACTCGCGCTCGCGGCGAGCATTCAGGAAGGGCTTTTTCCCGAATTTCTGCCGCGCCTCAAAGGCTACGACTTATCGGCGCGCAATCGTCCCGCGCTGCAGTGCGGCGGCGATTATTACGACGTTTTGCCGGTGGAAAACGGCGCCGGCAATGAAAAATCTTATCTTTTATGCGTCGCAGATGTTTCCGGCAAAGGACTTCCCGCTTCGCTTTTGATGAGCAATATGCAGGCGACTTTGCGCGCACTTCTCGGTCGCGTTCCGACGCTTGTCGAACTCGCCACGCGGACGAATGAACTGTTGCACGCGACAACGCCGTCGAACAAATTCGTGACGGCGATTCTGCTCGAAATCGTGCCTGAAACCGGCGCGGTCAAATACGTTAACGCCGGGCATGGCGACTGCGTTCTATTGCGAAACAGCGGAAACGCCGAAAAGCTCGAAGCGACCGGATTGCCGCTCGGAATGATGCCGCCGGAAATGCTCGAAATGCTCGGCAAAGGCTACGAAGAACGCTCGCTGCAAATCGAAACCGGCGATTTGCTCGCGCTTTATTCCGACGGCGTGACGGAAGCCTACGACGAAGCCGAAAACGAATGGGGCGACGAACGCCTTTTATTATGTTTGCGCGAAGTCGTTGCCAATCCGTCTGCCCAAATCGTCACCAAAATTTTCGAGGAAATCGACAATTTCGCACAAACCGCGCCGCAGCACGACGACATTACGCTTTTGATCATTAAACGTCAGGAGTAACGTTTTCAGAGCTATTCGCTTGATCGGCATTGTCTTGATCAAACAACACTTGTTAAAGACAAATTGTGTTGCCCATTTATGAGTGTCGCCCAAATAGAAAAAGAATTGAACGAATTGGAGGATGCCGAGACAGCTGCCTTTCTCCAAAAATTCTTTAAGACCGGACGCGGCGAATACGGTGCGGGAGATTTGTTTCGCGGCGTGCGTGTGCCGGTTTTGAGAAAACTCGCGGCTAAATATCGACAAATTTCTTTGGCTGAGAGCGAAAAACTATTGCAATCGCAGTTTCACGAAGACCGCCTGCTGGCGCTTTTTTTCATCGTGCGACTGTTTGCCAAAAGCGACGAAGCTGGGAGAAAAGATATTTATCGGCTTTATTTGGATAACACTCCGTTTATAAATAATTGGGATTTAGTTGACAGTTCCGCCGAGCATATCGTTGGCGCGTATTTGAACGACAAGAACCGCGAACCGCTTTACCGTTTGGCGGAATCCTCCAATTTATGGAACCGACGAATCGCGATAATGGCGACATTTCATTTTATCAAACGCGGCGATTTCAACGAGACGCTGACAATCGCCGAAAAATTACTGACCGACAAAGAAGACTTGATTCACAAGGCGACCGGTTGGATGCTGCGCGAGGTCGGCAAACGCAACTTGGACGCCGAGAAAATATTTTTAAATCAATACTACAAAAAGATGCCGCGCACGATGCTGCGCTACGCAATCGAAAAATTTCCAGAAACCGAACGACAGAAATACATCAAAGGCGAAATTTAGCCGAGCAATTTCAAAAATCATCACGCGGCTACCAATTTTCAATGGACGTGAGCGCGAAACAGCTATATTGTTAAAAACGTCGATCGCTGGCTTTTCGTTTATTTGTCACTAACTTTGCCAATTTTATCAAGCTCAACGAGAAAACCGAAAAAATCTTTTTTCCCGTTCAGTCGCTCGCCGTTGGTGAATTTCGACCAGTTTTCCGCCGATAATTTAATTTTGTGCGGTTTATTGTCGCCGCTAAGTTCTTTGTAAATCAGATTGTAGCTTTCCGTGCGTTTTCCTTCGCGGTGCGTTTTGTCGATTTGAACGACTGCCCATTGCGGGTTGAAATCTGTGCCGGAAGTCGCTTTTTCGTCAATTGTTACCCATTTTTCGATTTGGTAGTTGTAACGAGTTCGATAAACGGGAACGTCTTTGTAAACGGTTTCGGTTTTGTTTCGCGTGCGCGTGACGGATTTGTATTTCGTGCGCGTGCAGTATTTGTCTTCAAAATAGCCGTTTTTCTTGTCCGTTCTGCCGCAGACGTAGCTTTCCGAGCCGTCGGCGACTTGTTCGGTATAAGTTTCTGGAACGGTGCGTGTGCCGTCGGTAACTTTTTCGGTGTGATGAACGGCGCGCTCGCTCGATTGAACTCGCGCGCCGGATGGAACTTCGCCTTCCCAAGCCGTTTCCGTGACGGTTTTATATTCTTCGACAGCAACGGTGCGCGTCCATTCCAATCCGGTAACTTTAACTTCGGTTGGATAACTTAAAGACGCGATATAAACGAGTCCGGCGAAAATGGCGATGAAAACCGCCGTCAAACAGCCCGCGCCGAACAAAGCAAACTTTAAAAACCGCGAGCTGAAAAATGATTTTTTCGATTGCGTTTCCTGAAAATTACGCTGATGCGCGGCATTTTTCGCCGCTTTTCGCGCCGCTTCCGACCAATCGTAAACGCCGCGTGTTTCTTCGATTAATTGTTTGTCTTTAGCGGAACGCAAACTGCCGCAGCTCGAACACTGCGCGGCGAACGAGCGATTGTTGCCGTCACAGTAACGGCAAATCCAATCCGCGCCAGCATTTGCCTGTCGTAATAATTCCGCGTCATTAACTGCCTGTGCATCGTCTTCAAGAAAAAACTCGATGTCATCGCCACGCTTGACGCCGCACGTCTGACAATTCAGGTTTCGCCCCAAGTTCGGCATCGAGCAGCGGGAACATCGCCATTTCCCTTCGTAATTCGCCATAAATCACCTCGCATTTGTCTGTCATTTATAAAGGCGTAAAAGAACGGCAAAATGTTTCAAAAAAGATTGCAGATAAACGCCAATCAGCATAGAATCTTAAAACTTTATTAAATCCGCCGAAATCCTGAAAAAAAATATGATGAATCCAACTGAACGCAAAACGACGGTTTCCGAAGCCGTCCGCAAACACAAGGAATTTCTTTTTCCCGCCGTCGCCACTTATTATCAAGAACCCGTCGCGCTCGTTCGCGGCGAAGGCGAATACGTCTGGGACGATGCGGGAAATCGTTATCTCGACTGCTTCGGCGGCGTTTTAACCGTGAGCGTCGGTCACGCGAATCCGAAAATTAACGCGGCGATCATCGAACAGACGAATAAAATTCAGCACACTTCTGCTCTGTATGCGAACGAGAATCAATCGAATCTCGCTGAAAAACTTGCCGAAATCACGCCCGGAGATTTGAAAAAATCCTTTTTCACGTCGAGCGGCACGGAAGCCGACGACACGGCGATTCTTGCCGCTAAACTGGCGACGGGCAGACAGGAAATCGTCGTTTTGCGCCACAGTTATTCGGGCAGAAGCGCGACGGCGTTATCGAGCACCGGACATTCGACGTGGCGACCGATTCCCGCGCAGGTCGCCGGAATTGTCCACGCCCGCGCGCCGTATTGTTATCGCTGCCCGCTTCATTTAACGCCGACAAACTGCGGTCTGGCGTGCGCCGATGATGTCAAGGAAGTTATCGAAACGACGACAACCGGGGAAATCGCTGCGTTTATGGCGGAACCGATTCTCGGCGTCGGTGGTTTTATCGTACCGCCCGCCGGATATTTCGAGCGCGTCGAAGAAATCACGCGCCAGCACGGCGGGCTTTTCATCGCCGACGAAGTGCAGACTGGTTGGGGACGCACAGGAGACAAATGGTTCGGCATCGAGCATTGGGACGTCAAGCCCGACATCATCACGTCGGCGAAAGGAATGGCGAACGGCGCGCCAATCGGATGGACGATTGCCACAGCGGCGGTCGCCGATAAATTTCCGGGCTTAACGTTTGCCACATTCGGCGGAAATCCCGTCTCGACTGCCGCGGCGCTCGCCGTCATCAAATTAATCGAAGACGAAGATTTGCGCTCGAACTGCAAAATCGTCGGCAATTACCTGCGCGAAAAACTCGAAGAATTAAAAGAAAAATATCAAATCATCGGCGACGTGCGCGGAATGGGCTTGATGCAAGGAATCGAACTCGTCAAAAACCGCGAAACGAAAGAACCCGCGCCGGAAGCCGTTTTGAAAGTGTTTGAAGAAACTAAACGACACGGCGTTCTCATCGGCAAAGGCGGACTTTACGGTAACGTAATTCGGACAGGAATGATGCTTAATTCGACGAAAGATAATGTTGATGAATTGATTGCGGCTTTGGATAAAGGTTTTGCGGTAATTTAGTTTTTATGAAAAGAGTAGCTTTTCTAAGTTGTCTTATTTTGTTTGTTGTTTTGGGTTGTTCAACTCGCTCACCCGAACAAATTCTTGAAGAATTTTATAATTATAATGAACCTGACAGCGAAAGTCTTGACCCATTAATTCTAGCGGGCGAGAAAGTTGTTCCTTTAATTATCGAAAAAATACGAGACAGAAGTATGCAACGCAGGCGATTAGCTATTGATTTTCTTGGCAATGGTGAATACGAACAAGCACTTCCTGTTCTGATAAAAATCTTGAATGATGAAACGGAAGAAAGTCATTTTCGGGTAGCGGCTTTAATTTCGATATTCCAAATTGCTGAAAACTTGGGAAATGAGTTTGCCCAACGATACAAAAATGACAGTAACTTAGGAAAAACCTCAATGGATATTCTTTCGAACAAAGATTATCTACGTTATCGAAGAACATATATAGATGCTTTGTTTAGAAGACACGATTGAATTCTTACACTTGGAAATTTAAGGAAATTTTTATGAAAACACTAATCAAAAACGGGCGAATTGTAACGGCGGTGGACGATTACAAAGCTGACATTTTAATCGAAGACGAACAGGTTTCCGTTATCGGCAAAACACTTGAAATGGAAGCCGATGTTGTCATTGACGCTTCCGATAAGCTCGTTATTCCGGGCGGAATTGACCCGCACACGCATATGGAATTGCCGTTTGGCGGAACTGAGTCGTCAGATGACTTTTTCACTGGAACGCGCGCCGCTGCTTTTGGCGGGACGACGACGATTATTGATTTCGCCGTGCAGACGAAAGGCGAATCTATGACGGCGGGCGTTGATAAATGGCACGCCAAAGCGAGCGGCAAATGCGCGATTGATTACGGTTTTCATTTGATTACGACCGATTTTGAAGATTCCAATCGAGCCGAGATGTTCAAATTGATGGACGAAGGCATCACGAGCTTTAAACTTTTTATGGCTTATCCGGGCGTTTTTCTGGCGGACGACGCAACGATTTTTCGTGCCATGAGCGCGGCAGGCGAGCGCGGCGGCTTGATTTGTATGCACGCCGAAAACGGGATTGTAATTAATGAAATCATCAAACGCGCCCTCGCGCAGGGGCGGACCGCGCCGAAATATCACGCTCTGACTCGCCCGACGATTGCCGAAGCCGAAGGTGTGCATCGCGCGATTGCGATTGCGGAAATGGCTGAATCACCCGTTTATATCGTGCATTTGTCCTGCACCGACGCGCTCAATCAAGTTCGCGAAGCTCGCGACAGAGGAATTCCCGCGTTTGCCGAAACTTGCCCGCAGTATCTTTTTCATTCAATCGAAGATTACGGCGAAGATTTTGAAGGCGCAAAGTTTGTGATGACGCCGCCTCTGCGCGAAAAACATAATCAGGCGGAATTGTGGAAAGGTTTAAAAATGGACGATTTGCAGGTCATCTCGACCGACCATTGCCCGTTTTGTATGAAAGAGCAAAAGGAATTAGGCGTAAATGATTTCTCAAAAATCCCGAACGGCGCGCCCGGCGTAGAAAACCGGATGTCGCTGATTTATAACGGCGGAGTCGTCGAAAATCGAATCTCGCTGAATCGTTTCGTCGAACTGACTTCGACCGCCGCTGCTAAAATGTTCGGCTTGTTCCCGAAAAAAGGGACGATTGCGGTCGGTTCAGACGCTGATATTGTGATTTTCGATCCTGAAAAAGAACACACTTTCGGTGTCGAAAACGAGCATATGAATGTGGATTATTCGTCTTACGAAGGCTGGAAAGTAAAAGGCAAAGTCGAAACGGTGCTGTCGCGCGGGCGAGTCGTGATTGAAAACGGCGAGCATAAAGGAAAGGCTGGCGACGGGCAATTTTTGAAACGCGGAACTTGCGTAAATATTTAATCTCCGGGCGAAAATTCTCAGGAAGCCGGACGAACCGTGCGCCGCCGCTACACAAACATTTTGATGGAGCGAAACGGAAAATGGCTCCTGACCGCACGGCACGCCAGCATCATCTCTGAAAAAACTTCTTGATTATTTAAGCGGGAAAATTATGAATAATGAAACTTTAATGATGCGCCTTCCGCCGTCGAAACGCTCGATGTCGATTTTGATTATTCTGGTCATAATCATGCAGTTTGTAATAATTTTGCCCGTTGCGGCGCAGACAAAGCCGATTTCATTGGGCGTAACAATGACAAATGCTTATGATGCGTTCGGTAAAGAGAACAAAGGACTCAAGCAGGATTTCGGTTTCTCTACCGTCGTCGAATACAAAGGGAAAACGATTTTGTTCGATTCGGGAACTGATGCGAGGGTTTTTGAAAGCAATCTTAAAGCATTAAAGATTGATTTGAGAAAAATTGATATCGCCGTTGTTTCGCACGGTCATTACGACCACGTCGGAGGTTTTGATTATCTGTTGAGCGTCAATTCCAAAGTCAAAATTTATGCGCCGAACGATTTCTTTTCGCTCGGCGCGCCGACGAAATTTCCGTTTCGTGAAACCGAGCCGGACGCGGCGAAACTGCTGCCCAAAGACCAGCAATATTTTCGCGGCGAAAACGTCGTCGAAGGAATGACGACCGTGCCGACGGGTAGATTTTGGAAGTCTAATGTCGAGTATCTGACAGAAGCGAAAGAAGTTCTGCCCGGCGTGACGATAATTCCGACCGTTTCCAAATTGATGGGAACTTTTATCAAATATCCGCCGTTCGAGGAAAATCCGCAGTTTGTCGGGATGCCGGAATTATCTCTTGCCCTTGCTACTGAAAAAGGCGAAATAATAATTTCGGGATGTTCGCACACGACCATCGAAACTATCATTCAGGAAACAAAAAAAGTTCGCAAAGGCAAAATTTATCTGGTCGCGGGCGGCTTTCATCTCATTCCGTATAGCCGCCAATATATTGAAGGCTTGGCGAAGCGGATGCGCGACGAATACGCGGTTGAATCGGTCGCCCCGGCACATTGCAGCGGACATCTCGGTTTTTCCATTTTTCAAAAAGAATTCGGGGACAAATATAGATTTTTCGGACTTGGCGAAACGCTAAAGCTGTAATCAAGTTCGCCGAGTCTTAAACTGAACTAACAGTTCAAGTAAAAAGCAGGCAAAGGCAGCTTTTGAAGCGCTGAACGAGCGTCAATATTTAAAGATGATTATTCAATTGGCTGAAAGAAACTTAAAAACTAAGTTTGGTGTGTTTCGGGAAATTCTTTATTACGACGGGCAAACGGAATCAATCGCCCTTGTCATGGGCGATGTCGAAGCGCGGGAAAATGTCTTTTGTAGAATTCATTCGAGCTGCATTTCGGCTCACGTTTTTAACAGCGTCGAATGCGAATGCCGCGAGGAAATGGCAGCGGCGCAGGCATTAATCGAGCGTCAAGGAAGCGGCGTCATAATTTATCTCGAACAGGAAGGCAAAGGCAACGGACACCTGGCTTTGATGGAAAGCATTCAATATAAAAAAGCCGGATTCTCGCAAGGCGAAGCGTATCGCAAAGCAGGATTTGAAACTGACGCTCGAACTTTTCGTCCGGCAGCGGAAATTTTGGCGGATTTGAAAGTTAAATCGGTCGTTTTGCTGACTAATAACGCGGAAAAGGCGGAAGATTTGCGAAAAGCGGCAATCATCGTTGCCGCTACAAAAGCGATGACGATTTCAAAGGATGGCTAATAAAAATTATGGCTACAGATATTGCTGTCACGCAGCAGGATTTTGAAGAACTGCGCGAAGACATTTCCGCTTCGCCTTTGTGGAATAAAGACTTAGCGCCGACTTCGATCAAGGAGCGAACGTGGTCAACGTGGAATATCGCCGCGCTGTGGATCGGAATGAGCGTCGTTATCACGACTTATACGCTCGCCGGCGGTTTTATCGAAGCGGGAATGAATTGGTGGCAGGCGATGCTGACGATTCTTATGGGAAATTGTATTGTGCTGATACCGATGATTCTCAACGCGCATGCCGGGACGAAATACGGCGTTTCGTTTCCGGTTTTGTGCCGCGCATCATTCGGTACGAAAGGCGCGAACATTCCGGCGATTTTACGGGCGATTGTCGCCTGCGGCTGGTTCGGGATTCAAACGTGGATCGGCGGAACGGCGATTGACGCGCTTTTGAGTGCCGTTTGGTCAGGTTGGGCGAATCTCGATGCGATGATGGGCGGCAATCCGCTTCATACATGGATTTCGTTCTTTCTATTCTGGCTGATTCAAGTCGTCATTATTTTGAAAGGCATCGAGGGCATCAAATATTTGGAATCGTGGTCCGCGCCTCTTTTGCTGTTCGGCGGTCTGGCTTTGCTCGTTTGGGCGAGCAGCGCGGCAGGCGGTTTGGGAAATGTTTTATCCAATGTTACCGTTCTGCAGAAAAATCAAGCCGATTTCTGGGCGATTTTTCCGGGCGCGCTTACGGCTTCGGTCGGTTACTGGGCAACTTTGAGTTTGAATATTCCCGATTTTACGCGCTACGCGAAATCGCAAAAATCGCAGATGCTCGGACAGGCATTCGGACTTCCGCTGACGATGACGGCATTCGCCTTTATCGGCGTCGCCGTCACCAGCGCGACAGTTATCATTTACGGCGAAGCGATTCCCGATCCAGTAAAGTTGATTCAAAAATTCGACAGTGTAATCGTTATTTTATTTGCGATGCTCGTGATATTCGTCGCGCAGCTGACGACGAATATGGCGGCAAACGTCGTTTCGCCGTCGAACGATTTTTCAAATCTTAATCCGAAACGCATTTCCTACGTCGCAGGCGGTTTGATCACGGCAGTTATCGGGATTTTAATGATGCCGTGGCAGTTGATGAGCTCGATGAGCGCATATATTTTTACGTGGCTCATCGGTTATTCCGGCTTAATGGGCGCAATCGGCGGTATAATGATTTGCGACTATTTCGTTTTGCGCAACAAAAATTTACAGCTCGCCGAGCTTTTCAAAACTGACGGAATTTATTCATATTCAAATGGATTTAACTGGCGAGCAATAGCCGCCTTAGTTCTGGCGATTGCTCCTGTTGTTCCCGGATTTTTACGCGCCGCGACGACGCCGGGCGGACAAGTGACGAATCCGAATTTCTTCGACACGCTTTACATTTACGCATGGTTCGTCACATTTGCGATTGGATTTGTGGTTTACTTAATTTTGATGAAAATAAGTTCGCCGAATGAACATTTAACCGCAGATTAGCGCGTATTTCATGAGGAATATTGTAACGAATTTATCTGATGTAGAATCGCTCAAAAAACTGTCTCAATCGCTGGCAACATTAGACGCGATAATGTCGCCCGAATGGGAATATCGCTATTATTCGTTTAACTCAAAATGGGGCACGAACGAAATGACAGCATCTATGAGAAACGGTTCGGGCGATGAATATTTTATTTTATTCAATGAAAACGGAGCGATTATAAAAGGATTTGCACACGAATCGCCGATGAGTCCGTATGCGAGTCAACCGAACAAAGTTTGGCAAGGAATTTTTGAAAACATTCCGAAAGATTTTGAATCCTTTCTTTCCGAGCCTGCGTTTTCAATTGAAGATACGACATTTTGTATTTGGCGGAAAATTGAAGATTCAAGCTGGCAAATCGGTGAAATTGATTACCCGGCTGAAGAAAATCCGGGCGGTTTGGAAAATTTGCTTTTCATTTTGAGTGGAAACCCGCAAACTTATAAAGAATTTGCCGAAGAGTATTACGAAACGGAAATCAACATTTCCGATATAGAACACATTTACGGGCATCAACCTTTAACAGAAGAATTAATCGAACGGTTAAATCAAGACGTTCCGCTGAAAAAATTAAAAAAGGATATTAAAGAAATTGGTTATCCGAATTCGAAATAATCAATTATCCTATCCGCACAACAAAGAATTTATGAAATACGAAAAAGTTAAAAATTATTACACCGGCGAATTTGTCGAAAGCAACTCAAATGAATCGTTGAGCGTAGTTTCGCCGATTGACGGGAATTTGCTCTCAAAAGTTCCGATGTCAACAATTGATGAATTAAACGCGGCAGTCGAATCGGCGAAAAAGGCTTTCGAGAGTTGGAGCAAAACGCCGATCAAAGAACGCGTGCAGGTATTTTTTCGTTACCGTTACTTGCTCGAAAGGGATTTGGATGAACTAACCGCGCTCATTTCGGAGGAAAATGGCAAAACTTACGATGAAGCAAAAGCGGAAGTTGAAAAAAGCATCGAACTGACGGAATTTGCATGCTCGATGCCGCAGCTTGTTTCGGGCGAAATTCTGGAAGTCTCGCGCGGCGTCGAATGCCGCACCGAACATTTTCCGATTGGCGTGGTCGCGTCAATCGTGCCGTTTAATTTCCCGCTGATGGTGCCGAATTGGACGATGCCGAATGCGCTCGTTCTCGGCAACACAATGGTGATGAAACCGTCGGAATTGGTTCCGCTTTCGGTCATCAAAATGGCGGAATTATTAAAAGAAGCGGGACTTCCCGAAGGGGTTTTCAACGTCATTAACGGCAGCAAAGAAATCGTCGAAGGTTTGTGCGCGCACGAAGACATCGAAGCCGTCAGTTTTGTCGGCTCGACGAAAGTTGCGCGCATTGTTTACCAGCAAGCAACACATAATTTGAAACGCTGCGTCGCTCTCGGCGGCGCGAAAAATCATCTGTTCGTCTTGCCTGACGCTAATCCGCAGATGACGGCGACGAACGTCACGGCTTCGATGTCGGGATGCGCGGGACAGCGATGTATGGCGGCTTCGGCAATGATTGCGGTCGGAAACGTTGATCCGATAATCTCGCAGATTTGCGAAGAAACTAAAAAAATCGTTCCCGGAAAAAATCTCGGCGCGGTGATTTCTAAATCGGCGAAAGAACGCATTGAAAATTATATTTCCGAAGCCGAATCGCAAGGCGCGAAAATTCTGGTTGACGGCAGAAACGCGACTGTTGCCGGCAAAGAAAACGGAACTTACGTTGGCGCGACCGTAATTGATTTCGTCACGCCGGAAATGTCCGTCGCCAAAGAGGAAATTTTCGGTCCCGTAATTTCAATCATGCGAACGGAAAATCTCGATGAAGCGTTAAAAATCGAAAACGCCAATCCGTACGGCAACGCGGCTTCGGTTTTCACGCAATCAGGCGGCGCGGCGCGTTACGTGATGGAACATGCTTCGGCAGGAATGATCGGCGTCAACATCGGCGTTCCCGTCCCGCGCGAACCGTTCTCGTTCGGCGGCTGGAACGAATCGCGCTTCGGCGCGAACGACATCACGGGCAAAAGCTCGATAGAATTTTGGACGAAATTAAAGAAAACGACGACGAAATGGAACCCAGAAGCGGGCGTTAATTGGATGAGTTGAGATGAAGTATATCGCAAAAATTGTTAATGAACTTGATCGCCGTCCAAACCAATGGAAAGGGGCAAAAATTGGAGTTTTCAGTATCGAAAATAATGAAGAAACATTAGTTGGTGAGTATGAAAGAAATTATTCCTCGCTTTTCAATACATTCTTTCATTTTCAACAAAACGGTAAAGATTTTGCTTTGTATTCGCCCGATTATACGGTCACTCGAGTAATGGAATTGCCATCCTGCAAAGATATCGGCGGCGAAGAACCCAATTCTTATGGATTTTGTCCTGTTGATTATTTCGTTCCAACTTATATTGAACAGGAAACTATTTCGGAAACAAAAGGATCAATGGGAACAAACAGAAAAGAAACCAGAAAAACGCGCATTAACAATCCCAAAGAAAATGCGTTATCTGAATTTGTAAACAAAACACCTTATACAAATTATAATACTGGAGAAGAATGTGAAACTGTCGCAACTTATCGCCCATTAACGCCTTTGCTTTATAGTCCATTTGGATTTGTCGCTGGGTGCATTTGGGGCGATGACAGCACATATAAAATTCAGTATTTAGATTTGAGCGAAGCTGACAAAGGAATTATCAAACGAGATGAAAGATTCGGATATATCGCGCTTCCCGAAAATCAAGGTTTAAAAGATGCGATTGATATGTATGATTATGGTTGGGACGAAGAGGATGAATCTGCTAATTATATTCGTATGAACATTTTGCAAACTTTCGATTTAACAACCGGGAAAGTGATAAACCCATTAGATTAAGAGAGGAAATATTATGTCAAGAATTATCAAATGCGGACTGATTCAGGCTCACAACGTCGCGCCGACGGATGCGCCGATTGAGGAAATAAAACGTGCGAACGTCGAAAACCAGATGAAAATGGTCGAAGACGCGGCGCGGCAGGGCGTGCAAATGCTTTGTTTTCAGGAGATTTTTACGACGCCGTATTTTTGCGCCGAACAGCAGACGCGATGGTATGAAGCGGTCGAAAAAATTCCCGACGGCAAGACTGTAAAAATGATGCAGGATGTTGCCAGAGAATACGGAATGGTTCTGATCGTGCCGATTTACGAAGAAGAAATCGCGGGCGTTTATTATAATTCGGCGGCGGTGATTGATGCCGACGGGAGATATTTAGGCAAATATCGAAAGACGCATATTCCGCACGTTAATCCCGGATTCTGGGAGAAATTTTATTTTCGTCCGGGCAATTTGGGTTATCCGACTTTTGAAACGGCGTTTGCGCGCATCGGCGTTTATATTTGCTACGATCGCCATTTTCCCGAAGGAGCGAGATGTTTGGGTTTAAACGGCGCGGAAATTATTTTTAATCCGTCGGCGACCGTCGCCGGACTTTCCGAATATCTCTGGAAACTCGAACAACCGGCGCACGCTGTCGCCAACGGTTATTTCGTCGGCGCGATCAATCGCGTAGGAACGGAAGCGCCGTGGAACATCGGCGAATTTTACGGTCAAAGTTATTTCTGCGACCCGCGCGGACAAATAATCGCCGAGGCTTCGCGTGATAATGACGAATTGGTCGTGGCGGATTTGGATATGGATATGATTCGAGAAGTGCGCAACACATGGCAGTTTTTCCGCGACAGAAGACCTGACGCTTACGGGCAAATCGTGGCAGATTAACATTATGAAAAATACAAGCAAAGCATTAGCAATAGCAACAACGATTTGTTTCGCGTTGGGTATTGGCTTCTTTTTGTATTTTCATTTTTTAGAGTATCAAGCACGGCAAAAGTTACCACCTGAAATGAGAACGCCCGAAGCAATTCAAGCGTTGTATGATGGTTCCGTTTGTCTTGGCAGTGATATTTCAGCAACACTTTCATTGACATTATTTTTCGCCATCGGAATTTTTATTGCTGTTTTGCGGGAAATACATAAAACCTTTTCCAAAAAGCGGCAAGAACTTAAGTAAAAATGCAGGAAAGACAAAAATATTCATCCGGTGCGAAATGGGAATCAATCGTTGGCTACTCCCGCGCCGTTCGCGTCGGCAATCGGATCTATGTAACAGGCACAACGGCGACCAATGAAAACGGTGAGATTGTCGGCGCGGGCGACGCTTACACGCAAACTGTTCAGGTTATTAAGAATATCGAACGCGCTCTGCAGGCTTTGGGAGCGACGCTGGAAAATGTCGTCAGAACAAGAATGTTCGTCACCGACATTTCGCGGTGGGAAGAATACGGCAAAGCGCACGGCGAATTTTTCGCTTCGATTATGCCCTGCACAACAATGGTTGAGGTTTCAAGGTTGATTGACCCGCAAATGCTGATCGAAATCGAAGCGGACGCGGAACTTTAAGGTTCAAATTTATGTCATTAACACACGAATCTCCGATTAACATCGAGCAAATCGAGAAAAATTTCGCTGAAATCAATCCCGCGCTGTCGCAGGCGGAAGCGGTTTTCGAGGCGAATCGCTGTCTTTATTGCTATGATGCGCCGTGCATTCACGCGTGTCCGACGCATATTGACGTGCCGAGTTTTATCAAAAAAATCGCGTCGGGAAATCTGCTCGGTTCGGCGCGGGTGATTTTTGAGGCAAATCCGATTGGCGCAACGTGCGCGCGCGTTTGTCCGGTCGAAGTTTTGTGCGAAGGCGCGTGCGTCGAAAAAACTTTGATGGACAAACCGATTGAAATCGGGCGATTGCAGCGCTACGCGACCGATTATGCGATGAATTCCGGTAGGCGAGTTTATCAAGCGGGCGCGCCGAACGGAAAATCAGTTGCAGTCATCGGTTCCGGTCCCGCCGGACTCTCGTGCGCGACATATCTGGCGCGTCTCGGTTACGCAGTAACGATTTTCGATAAAAAATCCTTGCCCGGCGGACTCGACACATACGGAATGGCGGAATACAAAATGACGCAAGCCGTGTCAATCGAGGAAGCGAAACAGGTTGCCGACTTGGGCGTCGTTTTTCGTTTGAACACGGAAATAATTCCTCGAGCCGAAGCTCAAAATGCGCCAACCGAAAATCAGGTTTCTTTGGAAGATTTGCAAAATAATTTCGACGCGGTTTTCGTCGGCATCGGCTTAGGCGCGACGAATCGCCTAAACATCGCGGACGAAAATCTGAACGGCGTGATAGACGCGCTCGATTTTATCGAGCGAATCAAAACGCGCGACTGGAAATCCGTTCCGCTCGGTCGAAGCGTGGCGGTCATCGGCGCGGGAAACACGGCGATTGACGCCGTTACGCAGGCGAAAAGATTGGGCGCGGAGAAAGTGATGCTGGTTTATCGGCGCACCGAACGCGACATTTCCGCATACAAGTACGAATACGAACTGGCGAAAAAAGACGGAGTAGAATTCGTCTGGCAAGCCGCGCCGATTGGCATTTTGACCGACGAAAGCGGACAAATTCGTGCTTTGCAATGCGAAAAAACCGATGGCTCGCTGCGGCTGTTTGAAATTCCGTGCGAGATGGTTATTAAAGCTATCGGGCAGCAAAAACAAACCGGATTTCTCCAAAACATCGGCATCCAATTCGACGAAAGAGGACGCGTCGCGGTCAACGAATTGATGCAAACGTCGAACCCGAAAATCTTCGCCGGCGGCGACTGCGTTAACGGCGGCGCGGAAGCGGTTGACGCTTCGCAAATGGGCAAACTCGCGGCGCAAGGCATTCATTTCTGTTTATTCGGTGAAAAGGTGGAATTTGCGGGTGCGAGCATTTCAAAGATTGAAAAAGCGCACACGCATTAGAGAAAATGCAATCTCAAGTTATTGTAAAAAGATATCCGTATGAAGAGCCATATCATACACAGATTGAATTCATTGTTTCGAATGGTGGTTTTAGCGGAAACACAGATATTTATTGTAACGTCGAAGATTTAAAGGAAATTGGAGAAGCACTTCAAAATTTTCCAAACAAAATTGATGATTTATATATTTATGAATATAGTTCAGAAAAAGTCGAAGATAGATTTTACAGACATTTTTGGTTAAAAGTTTATACGGTTGGTTCATTAGGTTATTGCGCGATTCAATTTCACATCAACAAAAATACTGAAGAACTTGAAGAAGGTATTTGTCGGTTTTCAATACTCGGGAAACTTCCGCAGTCAATGAATTGGGAAAATTATTTGAAGAATTTTCCGAGTTAAAACATTTGGAATTTAGATGGTCGACAAAAGAGTCGAAACTTTTTGAGACACATCAAACAGAAAAATTATGGCAGATTTAAGTGTAAATTTCGCGGGCATCAAATCACCGAATCCGTTCTGGCTGGCGAGCGCGCCGCCGACGAATATGGGTTCGATGGTCGAACGGGCGTTTGACGCGGGTTGGGGCGGCGCGGTTTGGAAGACTTTGGGCGATCCGATTGTCAATGTTTCGTCCAGGCTGGCGGCGCTCGATAACGGCGCGACGCGGATGATCGGACTCAATAATATCGAATTGATTACCGACCGACCGCTCGAAGTGAATTTGCGCGAGATTTACGAGTGCAAAAAGAAATATCCGAAACACGCAGTTATCGCTTCTTTGATGGTCGAATCGAAACGTGAGGCTTGGCACGAAATCGTCAAACGAACGCAGGATACCGGCTGCGACGGTTTCGAGCTAAATTTCGGCTGCCCGCACGGAATGAGCGAGCGCGGAATGGGCGCGGCGATGGGTCAGGTTCCCGAATATACGTGTATGGTGACGGAATGGGTCAAGGAAGTTTCCAATTTGCCCGTAATTGTGAAATTAACGCCGAACGTAACGCATATTTTGCCGCCCGGACTAGCGGCGATGCGCGGCGGCGCGGATGCGGTTTCGCTGATTAATACGATCAATTCGGTGATGGGCGTGGACATTGACACGATGATTCCGTATCCGAACGTCAACGGAATGGCAGCGCACGGCGGTTATTGCGGGACGGCGGTCAAACCGATTGCGCTTAATATGGTTTCGGAACTGGCGCGCGAAGCGGAATTTAACATTCCGATTTCCGGCATCGGGGGAATTAATAATTGGCGCGACGCAGTCGAATTTTTGTTGCTCGGCGCGTCGAACGTTCAGGTTTGCACTGCCGTGATGCATTACGGTTATCGAATCGTCGAAGATATGATTGACGGTTTGAACAATTATCTCGACGAAAAAGGTTTCGCTTCGGTCAATGATATTGTCGGAAAATCCGTGCAGCGCGTAACCGATTGGGGAAATCTGGATTTAAATTACAAAGTCGTCGCGCGAGTCAATCCCGAAAACTGCATTCGCTGCAATCTCTGCTACGTAGCGTGCGAAGACGGCGCGCATCAGTGTTTCGATTTTCACGAGCTTGACGGCAAGCGTTACCCGATTGTTGACGAGCACGAATGCGTCGGCTGTAATCTTTGCGCGCTGATCTGTCCCGCGCCCGGCGCGATTTCGATGGTTAGATTGGACGACGGCAGCAATCCGACTTCATGGAAAGAATTTCAGCAAAAGTAGATTGGTAATTTAAATTACTAATCTACTTTTGGGTCTTCAGTTTTTGTTAAATTTAAATTCTTATAATTTACAAAAGTGTGAGAGGCAATTTTATCAAACTGACTCTCATATACTTTGATAATTATTTTGTCTTGTTGGCTAAAATAATTAACGAAATCGCTAATTATAAAATTAAGGTCAAATGACTTTTCTTCATCAGTTGAAATTACGCCGTTAATTTTGGTTAAATCATAACCACCGCCCCAATATAACGAATTCTTATCGAGGAAGTTTTTTACAAATTGTTCAAAAAAATCTGACTCAACTTCATCTTTTTTATGCACTTCAAACTCAAATAATTCTTCCATAAACTAAATTAACTTTATTCCTCATCTGCCCGTAGTTTTTCCAGAACGGAAAAATCTTCAAGCGTCGTCGTGTCTCCCGCAATCGCATTTCCGGCGGCAAGTTCTCTGAGCAAACGGCGCATAATCTTACCTGAACGAGTTTTCGGCAGCGCGTCGGTAAAGCGAATATCGTCGGGTTTTGCCAGCGAGCCGATTTCGTTGGCGACGTGCGCGCGGAGAGCATTTTTTAATTCCTCGCTTCCCTGTCGTCCGCCTTCGAGCGTGACGAATGCCGAGATTGCCTGTCCTTTGATGTCGTCGGGGCGACCGACGACGGCGGCTTCGGCGACGGCTTCGTGCGAGACGAGCGCCGATTCGATTTCGGCGGTTCCGAGACGATGACCGGAAACATTAATCACATCATCAACTCTGCCCATAATCCAGAAATAACCGTGCGCGTCGCGCCGCGCGCCGTCGCCCGCGAAATAAACGCCGGGAATTTCCGACCAGTAAGTTTGTTTGTAGCGCTCGTCGTCTTTGTAAATCGTGCGCAGCATTGACGGAAACGGTTTCGTGACAACCAGATAACCGCCTTCGTTCGCGCCGACCGATTTTCCGGCTTTGGTTTGGATGTCAATCAAAATTCCGGGAAACGGACGCGTTGCCGTGCCGGGAACAGTCGGCGTCGCGCCCGGCAGCGGCGAAATCATAATCGCGCCGGTTTCGGTTTGCCACCAGGTGTCCACAATCGGGCATTTCTTCTTGCCAATAATTGCGTGATACCACATCCAAGCTTCGGGATTGATCGGCTCGCCAACTGTTCCTAAAAGTCTGAGCGAAGATAAATCATGCTTTAACGGATATTGCTCACCCCATTTGATAAAAGCGCGAATCGCCGTCGGCGCGGTGTAGAAAATATTGATTTTGTGGCGCTCGATGATGCGCCAGAATCTGTCGGGTTCGGGATGATTGGGCGCGCCTTCATACATAAAAACCGTCGCGCCGTTCGCGAGTGGTCCGTAAACGACGTAAGAATGTCCCGTGACCCAACCGATGTCGGCGGTGCACCAGTATGTGTCTTCGTCCTTTAAATCGAAAACCCATTTGGAAGTGATATAAGTCTGCGTCAAATAACCGCCGGTCGTATGCAGAATTCCTTTCGGTTTGCCGGTCGTGCCCGACGTATACAGAATAAAAAGCGGATGTTCCGAATCTAATTCCGCCGCCGGACAATCGTCGGAAACGGTTTCCATCAATTCGTGCCACCAGTAATCGCGCCCGATTTCCATATGGATTTTCGATTTAGTGCGCTGGAAAACAATGACGTTTTCGACTGAAGGCGTTTGAGCGACGGCACGGTCAACGGTTTCTTTTAATTTGATTTCCGCGCCGCGCCGGTAACCGCCGTCAGCGGTGACTATTAGTTTGCATTCGCCGTCATTAACTCTATCTCGAATCGCATCCGCCGAAAAACCGCCGAAAATTACGGTGTGCGTTGCGCCGATTCGCGCACAGGCGAGCATAGCAATCGCCAGTTCCGGTATGAGCGGCATATAAAGCGCGACGCGGTCGCCGGTTTTAATGCCGGTCTTCTTCATCACGTTGGCGAATTTTGAGACTTGACGGTGCAACTGTTGATAAGTCAAAGTGCGGACTTCGCCAGGTTCGCCTTCCCAGATAATCGCCGCTTTGTTTTTGCGGTGAGTTTCTAAATGTCGGTCTAAACAGTTATAAGCGGCGTTGATTTTGCCGCCGACAAACCATTCCGCGTGCGGCGATTCCCATTTCAAAACCGCGTCCCATTTTTTGAACCAGTGCAAATTTTCGGCAACCGACGCCCAAAATTCTTCGGGATTTTCAGCGGCTTTATTATAAATTTCTTCGTATTCCGCAAAACTTTTGACGTGCGCGTTAGCAGCAAACTCGGCAGGCGGCGGAAAAAGCCGCGTTTCGTGCAAAGTTGATTCAATGGCGATTGATGATTGTTCGGACATTATGATTTCTCCAGATTTTGTAAAAAAGTGAAACTTTAAGTAGATTTAACCACAGATTTACACAGATTTACACAGATAAAACCGAGATAAATATAGAAAAGGCAAACAGGTTTTCGCCCGTTATTTTACGCTGTATCTTTATTAGCATCGCCGACTTCCTCCCAGATTTTAACGTCGCGTGATTCGCGCAAAAACAGAGAACCGACGACGAAAGTGATTGCGGCGATTATCATCGGATAATAAAGTCCGGCGTAAATGTTGCCGGTTTGGGCGATGACCGACAAACCGATGAGCGGCAAAAGTCCGCCGAAAACGCCGTTGCCGATGTGATACGGCAGCGAAAGCGCGGTGTATCTGATTTTTGCCGGAAACGCTTCGACGAGATACGCGGCGATCGGACCGTAAACCATCGTAACCCAGATAACCTGAATAAAAATCAGCAGAATCAGCATCCAGACTGTTTGGTTCGAAATTAGATTGCCGAAATTCGTATAAGGAATTACTTTCGGCGAAGTCGTCACCGTTCCGTTGGCGTCAACCGACTGCGGCGTCAACTTGATCGCGCCCGTCACCGGATCGGTTTGCGAAGTCGCCGTCACGACGTTTGAACCGGCAACCGACTGCATCGCTTTGTAAATCGGAAGATAAGTGAGCACGGCGAAAAGCAAACCCGCCATAATGATCCATTTGCGCCCGATACGGTCGGAAAGCCAGCCGAAGAAAACGAAAAAAGGCATTCCCAAAAGCAATCCGATGGCAACGATATAATTCGCCGATGTCTGATCAATATTCAGAATCGACTGCATATAAAAAAGCGCGTAAAACTGTCCGGTATACCAGACGACGCCTTGCCCGGCGGTCGCGCCGAACAGCGAAATCAAAACTATTTTCAAATTCGACCATTTGGTGAAAGCTTCGACGAGCGGGCTTGCCGAAGTCATTCCGGCTGATTTAACGTGCTGGAAAATCGGCGATTCCTTCATTCGCAGACGAATATACAGCGAGACGCCGACAAGCAAAATCGAAATCAAAAACGGAATGCGCCAACCGGCGATGCCGCTTTCTGATCTGCCCGCGAACTGGTCAGCGCTCATCGTGTTCTGCACGGCGAGAATCACCAAAAGCGACAAAAACAAACCCAGCGTCGCCGTGATTTGAATAAATGATGTGTAAAAACCGCGCCGATTGTCTGGAACGTGTTCGGCAACATAAACCGCCGCGCCGCCGTATTCGCCGCCGAGCGCGAGACCTTGCAAAACGCGAATCAAAAGCAGAATAATCGGCGCAGCCATTCCGATTTGCGCGTATGTCGGCAGAAAACCGATAACCGCCGTCGCGCCGCCCATTATCAAAAGCGTGACGAGAAAAGCGTATTTGCGCCCGACAACGTCGCCGATGCGACCGAAAAACAAAGCGCCGAATGGTCTGACGATAAAGCCGACGGCAAATGTTGCCAGGTAAGCGATGTAAGCGAACGTGTCGTTGCCCGGCGGGTAAAAAAGCGGCGAGATAATTCCGGCAAGCGAGCCGAAAATGTAAAAATCATACCACTCGATCATCGTGCCAACCGACGACGCGCCGATGACCTGCCAGATTTTGCTTTTGCTGACGCTGTCTTCGGATAATCCGCCTAAATCCTCTGCTGAAGCTGCCATCTAAATTGTCTCCTCAAAGATTTTGTAAAAGATTCTGTAAAATTTACATTAAAACTTTCAATATAAAAACTTAATAAACTGCGATCAGAAATTTTGTCGTGCCGTTAATTAGTAAATCAATTGCGCGCAAAGATGAAACTGCTCTCTATTTTAGAAAAAAAGGCGACGAGATTTTCATTGACTTCGTTTTCTCAAAGTGTTAATTGTTCATTAAACACGGGTTGTTAAAAGTATTCAAAGACGGCGGCGAAAAAAGTACAATTAACATGCAGCATAATTTTATTGAAAAAACGATTCGGCGCGTAAAATCCGGTGAAGTATTAATTGAACAGGACGCGCTCGCCGTCGAAGAACCGCTCGAAATCCGTCTCGGATTCGAGCAAAACGGCAAACTGACACACAAAAGCATTTCGATCACGATGCGCACGCCGGGCGATGATTTCGAGCTTGCCGCCGGATTTCTTTTCACCGAAGGAATCATCAAATCCGTCGACCAAATCAAGCAAATCAAGCATTGCGGCGTTCCGGCAAAAAACAGCGGTTTCAGTAATACAGTGCGCGTTGAGTTGCGCGCGGATGTAACAATTGATTTCAAAAAACTCGAACGGCATTTTTATACAACTTCAAGCTGCGGCGTGTGCGGAAAAACTTCGATTGAAGCGCTGCAAACCGGAGTTTGCCGGTTAGAAAACCACGAAAACATTTCGTTTTCGCCGGAAACGATTCACCGTTTGCCGGAAATTTTGCGCTCGCGGCAAAACATCTTCGACCAAACCGGCGGACTGCACGCCGCCGCTCTGTTTAATCAAAAAGGCGAAATCCAAAGTTTGCGCGAAGATGTCGGGCGTCATAACGCGGTTGATAAATTGATCGGAACCGAGTTTCTCGCCGGCAAAACGCCGATTTCCAACAAATTGCTTCTCGTCAGCGGGCGCGCCAGTTTTGAACTCGTGCAAAAGGCTTTGATGGCGGGAATTCCGATTCTGGCGGCGGTCGGCGCGCCGTCGAGTCTCGCCGTCGAACTGGCGAGCGAAATGGGCATGACGCTTTTGGGATTCGTCCGCGACAGACGCTTTAACGTTTACTGCGGCGCGGAAAGAATCGAAGGCGAAAGCGATTCGAGCGCGGAAATGGCAAAGAAAGTTGAATTCGTTGATTTTGAAAAAGCGAAATCTTCGATTATGACCGCGCAGTAAACGAACAAGGAAGAATCGGCAATGGCAAACGAAAAATTAAATCAGGAAGCTGATCCGCGCGAAGGAACGCAGATTGAAGGCGCGCACGAAGCGGCGAATGCTGCCGACAATTCTCAAGCCAGCCATTGGACGGCAGGCAAAGAAAATCTTCGTTCGGAAAAAGAAATTTTGCGCGAAGCCGTTGAACAATCGCATGGCGCAAACAGCGCGAGCGACCAAATGAAAAAAGCGGAAAACGCCGAGCGGCTTAATTCTCACGGCGCATCGCCGTTAATCGCCGATTACGAAGGCACGAGCGTCGCGCGTTTTGAAACGCCCGAAGAATTTACCGGATTGCGCGTCACCGAACCGGAACAGTTCGCCGCAGGTCTTCCCGCTATTTTCTCGACGATGAAGCACACGCTCGGAAAAATGGGCGTCGTTCGCACTTTGCAAACGCTGAAAACGATGAATCAAAAAGACGGTTTCGACTGTCAATCGTGCGCGTGGGCTGATCCGGACGGCGAGCGGCATCTTTTTGAATTTTGCGAAAACGGCGCGAAAGCCGTGGCTGACGAAGCGATGACCGAAACGGTTTCGCCGGAATTTTTCCGAAAATATTCGGTCGCCGAACTTTCGCATAAATCCGATTACTGGCTGAACAAACAAGGACGCCTGACGCATCCGGTGTATCTGCCGAAAAAGGGGACGCATTACGAGCCGATTTCGTGGGAAAACGCTTTTCGTATTCTCGCCCGAAATTTAAATGCGCTCGATTCGCCCGACGAAGCGGTTTTCTACACTTCCGGTCGCGCATCGAACGAAGCCGCGTTTTTATATCAGCTTTTCGTTCGGCAATTCGGCACGAACAATTTGTCCGATTGTTCGAATATGTGTCACGAATCGAGCGGCACGGCGCTGACCGAAAGCATCGGCATCGGCAAAGGCACGGTGACGCTCGACGATTTCGATAAATGCGATTTGATAATCATTATGGGGCAAAATCCGGGCACGAATCACCCGCGAATGCTCACGTCGCTAGAACAAGCCAAAGCGAACGGAGCGAAGATTTTAACGATCAATCCGCTGCCCGAACCCGGACTTTTAAGCGTCGTTAATCCGAATCCGCAGGAATACAAAAATCCTCTCAAATTCCCTTTTGCCATTTTGGGAAATCAAGCAGTTCCTCTTTCCGATCTGCATTTGCCCGTCCGCATCAACGGCGATATGGCGATTTTGAAAGGAATGATGAAATTTATGTTTGAAGCCGAGCGGACAAATCCCGGCACGGTTTTGGACGTGAATTTTATCGAGCGCGACACCGCCGGATTTGCAGAATTCAAAGCTAATCTCGAAAACGCCGATTGGAAAGATATTGTCGGGCAAAGCGGCGTCAGCAGAGACGAAATCGAAAAAGCCGCCAGGCTTTATATGAAGTCGGAGCGAGTGATTACGTGTTGGGCGATGGGTTTAACGCAGCATAAAAACGCGGTCGGCACGATTCAGGAAATCGTCAATCTGCATCTTCTGCGCGGCAACATCGGGCGTGATGGCGCGGGATTATGTCCGGTGCGCGGGCATTCAAACGTGCAGGGCGACCGCACGGTCGGCATTTGGGAACGACCGCGCGAAGAGTTTTTACAGGCGCTAGACCGGGAATTTTATTTCACAGCGCCGCGCAAAATCGGTTACGATACGGTCGAATCAATCAAAGCGATGTATGTCGGGCGCGGCAAGGTTTTCTTCGCGCTCGGCGGCAATTTTTTGTCCGCTACGCCCGATACGAAATACACGGCAAAAGCTCTGCGGCGCACTAAATTAACCGCACAGATTATCACCAAACTCAACCGCACGGCTTTGATTACCGGCGAAGAATCACTGATTTTGCCGTGTCTCGGACGCTCGGAAAAAGATTTGCAAACGAGCGGCGAGCAATTCGTTTCGTGCGAAAACACGATGGGGGTCGTGCAGCAGTCGAAAGGAATTCTAAAACCGATCTCAGAACATTTGCGCAGCGAACCGTGGATTGTGGCGCAGGCGGCGAAAGCTGTTTTAGGCGATAAATCAACTGTTGATTGGGATTCAATGATCGCCGATTATGACAATATCCGCGACAAAATAGAAAAAACGATTCCCGGCTTTGAAAATTACAACGAGCGCGTTCGTCCAGGCGGCGGATTTTATCTGCCGAACGCGCCGCGCGAAGGCAAATTTCCGACGGCAACCGATAAAGCCAATTTTACGGTTCACGAACTGCCCATTCACAGTTTCGCGCCCGGCGAATTGATTATGATGACGATCAGAACGCACGACCAATTCAATACGACCGTTTACGGGCTTGAAGACCGTTATCGCGGCATTCATAATGAGCGGCGCGTGATTTTGATGAACCCGGAAGATATGCGCGAGCGAAACTTAAAAACCGGACAAGTCGTTGATTTGACGAGTCATTCGGACGACGGCGAGCGACACGCTCGCCATTTTATCGTTGTTCCGTATGACATTCCGAAAGGCTGCACGGCAACTTATTTTCCCGAAACGAATGTGCTCGTGCCGATTGATTCGACGGCAGATCGCAGCAATACGCCTGTTTCCAAATTCGTCCGTATCACGGTCGCCGCGCACGAATCGAAAACGAACGAAGCTGAAATCGTCGGCAAATTCGATTACGATTACGTCGAAGGTTACGCAAGCGCTCCGGCGAATGAAAGTTTGAAGGGGCGCGAAAAATCTAGTTTTTTAAGTAAATTGAATTTGGAAAACGTCGTCACCACGGCGGTTTGGGCGACAGTCATCGGAGCGGTCGTAAAATCAATTTATAATTCTGAAAAAACAAAGATTTAGTTTATTATCAAAAGGATTGATAAAAGAGTAAATAAAGGGTGAATTATGGAAGATAAAGAATTAAAGAAAAAACTTGCAAAGATTCCTGATGTTGATAAAAACGGCGATCCGATTTATAAGATTGATAACATTGAAAATCGTTCAGGCAAAGAAAAAGCCGAAAAAGAAAGGCAGGTAATCAAAGATGGCAGACGATAACGATAATACAGCTTATATCCGTTTCGAAAGAGAGGAGAATACTTTGAAATACATTGCAAAGGTTTTTAACGAGCAACCGCGTCAAATTACTAAAGCGCAGTATAACGCTATCGTTAAAGCGTTAGGCAATGTGAACTGGGCTGCCAATGACGAAGATGAATCAAAAGTTATCAGTAAAGTTATCAGCGCCAATCTGGAATCAAGCGAATAAAAAAGCCTGTTGTTTCAAGCTGTGAGAAAATGCATGAGATATTTTCTTTGATAAAGTCTATCTCTCAAAAAGTTCAAAAACCGCTTTAAACTTTTAGTTAAAAGATATATTCTATTTGTTAAACCGAACTCTCCTTTTGCACATTAACAGTAAAAATGTGTCAGAGGCGCGTTCGGTTTTTTATTTTTTCATTTTAAGGAGTACAGTTATGAAAAAAATATTGGCACTTGCCTTGTCTTTAGCATCAATCGTTTTTGTTGCCCCCTCAGCAGAAGCCAAAACAAAAGAATCCGGTTCAAATACTGTTACGACAAATGTTTCCAAGCCGCAAATTTATATTCAGATAGGTTCCGGAAGACGAAACAACCGTCGTTACAATCGCCGCGTTTATCGCGGTTATAACAGAAGTTATAATCGTGTCTATTCTCGCGGTTACAATCGAAGTTATAATCGCGGTTATTATCCCGCTTACAATCGCGGCTATTCACGAAGTTACACGCAGGTTTATTACCCGACGTATAATCGCGGTTACAGTCGCGCATATTCCCGAGGATATTCCCCGTATAATCGAGTGAGTAGCCGAAGTTATATTCGCGGGTATCGTCGGGGTTTTAGGCAAGGTTATCAGCAGCGAGTAAATAGAAACGCTTACCGTTCCGTTTCCCGGGGAAGATATATGCCTTACGGCAGAAGATCCAGAGGCGTCTCGGTTGTCAGAGTTCGTTACTATTAATTAAAATCTGCGGATTATAAAAGAAAAAGCCGTTAGAGTTGTAACTCTTTAACGGCTTTTACTTTTATAAATTAATCAAGTTTTTAGAACTCCGTAAACAGATTAGAAAATAGACATGCTTTGACATAAAGGTCTATTACCTGCAATTAATAACCGTTAGCCCTGATTTCCTGTAATTTTTTCACAAACTCAAAGCGTCTCAATTCAATCGCGCCTTTTTTGATTGCCAAAACCCGTTTTTCTTCGTCCAGGTCGAAATGCGGCGAGCTTTTCGGTTGGAACCAGGATTTCTGTAAACCTATGCTGACGGCAAACTCGATTAACTCATCAACCGAGTCGGCTATCAGATGGCAGGATTTGCGCTCTTTCCAGTAGCCTTTGCCCGTGCCGTAATTAACTAATGCATCTACATAAACCGGCATAAATACATTTATTTTCCCATCTATCGCAAAATATAATCGAATCAGCGTCTTTCAATTGCAGTCAACATAATTCCCCAGACAATTAAAGTGAACGCTCGGAAGTTAAAAGAGGCAAATAAATCAGCCTTTTTTTGATAATACGAATTTCGTGTCTGAAGTCAGAGCGCTGAATAATATTAGAATAAATTAAGCTAAATGAAACTTGAAAATACAAATTATTAGACACAAGGGCTATACATTTATCGAAATCCTTTAATGCGTTGGTAAATGAAAAAGACTATCCGAGAATAGTCTTGTGTCGTTGATTTTTTTGGTGGAGATGAGGAGGGTCGAACTCCTGACCTCTGCATTGCGAACGCTGAGTTATCTATTTCACGTTTCGCGCAAAACTCAATAAAACCCGCATAAAACTTAAACTTCGTCCGGATTTCAAGCTGAAAATAATTGAATAAAATGGAACGTTTTTGAATATAAATCGTGCCAAAATCGTACCACCTTTTGTAAGTACCTTTTCTCCGATATTGACATCTGCATCTCAATTATAAGACCGATATTAAAACATAATCGATTAGATTCCTGTCCATTACTAAGTTAGCAGATTAGATTCAGATAAAGCACTTAAACTTTTTTATAAATCAAACTTTTTCGAGGAAATTATAATAATTTTATGATTAAGTATCATAATTATTTTTATTGACATTTCTATTACACATAAGGAATAATGATGCATCTGCTGTACGTAATACAAGGTTAATTTCGACTCTAAATAGATACAACTTTACTGTGTCTGACAACTAAATGTGATTTTTTTTCCACTTTGTAGCGGTGAAAGAATTGAAGTGGTGCTTCTAGATAAGGAGAATTTAATGAAAAAGCTTAAATTAGTCGGAATCAAGTTAGGTCGCGTTATAACTCTTTACTTGATGTTATTTGGAATTGTGCTTATCTCTTTAACAGTTAAAGCTCAGTCTAGGACTGAATACAGGGCATTTTGGGTTGATACTTTCAACACTCCGCTCAATAACAACACTGATGTTTTAGCTGTTGTTAATAATGCCAAAGCTGCAAAAGTCAATGCCCTGTTTATTCAGGTTCGGCGTCGCGGCGATTCATGGTATATCAATCCTCTTGAACCTATGGGCGATCGTACAGCTATTCAAGCTGGCTTTGACCCATTACAAGATATTATTACCGAAGCTCATAAAGCTGGAATAGAAGTTCACGCATTTGTTATTATGAGCGCAATTTGGGGACGTGCGCCAAATCTTTTTCCGCCCGAAAAACCAAATCATGTTTTCAATCTTCATGGAGGATACAACCCTGCAACAAATACGATTACTCAAGGTCCAGATAACTGGTTAACACGTACGCTATTGCCGGATACAACTCCTGCCAGCACTGCAATCGCCTATCAGGGGCATCGATTCGGAAACGACTTCTGGATTGATTTTGGTCATCCTGATGCTGTCGAACATACTGTTAAGATTACAAACTACCTTGTTCAAAACTATGATATTGATGGATTGCACTTAGACCGTATTCGTTATCCAGAAATTGGAATTACAGGTCAAACGCCATCTACAGGCATTAATATCGGCTACAATTCGACAAGTGTAGAACGTTTTCAAAAACATTATGGTATTACCATAGGTGACCCTCCGCCCGCAGCTAACAATCCTCAATGGAGTCAATGGCGGCGCGACCAAGTGACAAACGTTGTAAGACGTGTTTACTTAAACGCACTTGCTATAAAACCTAAATTAAAGGTTTCTGCAGCATTAATTGCTTTCGGAGGAATTGGTTCAACTGAGGCTGCTTGGAATAGTTCAGAAGCATATTGGCGTGTTTATCAGGATTGGCGGTCTTGGACACAGGAAGGCATTATTGATATAGCCATTCCAATGGTCTATAAAGCAGAACACACTGCATCAGTCCGTCCGCAGTACGACCAATGGGATTCATGGCTTAGAGGACATCTTTATAACCGCGCTGGTATGATGGGGCAAGGTGCAGCTAACAATGCTATCGAAGGTACCCTTCGCCAAACTCGACGAACGCTTACGCCTGTAGACGGTACAAATTTAAGCGGAATCATTTACTTTTCGATGGCAACCAGCAACGTTGCTGCGACTAGTAACCCATTTGTTGTTTCCTCTACTAATACAACCGCTACTACTACTGCAAACTCGCCCGCACGCTCCTTCTCAGAGTTTGCATCAGGTCTTACGACAGGTAAATCTGTAAACGGTTTAACTCGATATGAGCCTACAGGATTGACCCCTGTATCTATTTTTAGTGACAAGGCTGAAATTCCAACCTTTTCATGGAAAGCTGTACCTACGCTTGGGCACATGAAAGGCATAGCAAAGGATTCCGAAGACAATCCACTCGATACTAAGCCAGTCACTATTGAAAATCTTGATACTCAGGCTACACGAGCTGCTGTAACTGATGGTGGAGGCTTTTTCGGTGCCGTTGATTTAACTCTGGGTTCATATCGAGCTAAAGTGATTAACTCATACTTCTGCTTTAACGTTTCATCAGGATTAGTTGCTGATGCGATACAGGATAACATCGCACCAGTAACTACCTCGAATCTCACTCCGCAGAATACTAACGGGCAAAACGGTTGGTACACAACAAATGTAGCCGTTAATTTAAGTGCTTCAGATAATTGCGCTGGTATTGATTCAATAGAGTATTCAACCGACGGAGGACAAACATGGCAGCCTTATACAGGTGCTTTCAACATCAATAATGAAGGAACGACAACGGTTCTCTATCGTTCTGAGGACAAAGCCGGAAATACCGAAACTAATAATAGTATTACCGTAAAAATTGATAAAACGGCACCAACATTTACTCTTTCCGCCACACCTTCAAGAATCTTCCCGCCTAATGGTCAAATGGTGAATGTAAGTATCAACGGTGAAGCAACTGACTCCTCTTCGGGACTCGCAGATGTTACTTATGTAGTGACGGATGAATACGGTACACAGTTGAGCATTCCAATACGAACGTTATCAGGAAACTCACTTACTTGGGTTGATTCACTTGCAGTAGAAGCACGTCGCGAAGGAAATGATCGTGACGGACGTTTGTATAAGGTGGTAGCAACTGTTAGAGACGTAGCTGGGAATACTACAACTTCATCTACGGACATTGTTGTTGCTCACGATCAGGGAAATCGTTAAGCTTTCTCAATCGCTAAGTATTAAAAACATACTTAGCGACTGAAGTTTAATTGTTGGTAGAACTTTAAGATAAAAAAGATGGGTTTGTACAAACCCATCTTTTTTCTTGGGTAATATTCAATACAACTGAATCATATTTTTTCCTATTCTTCACAAAACACAATAAATACCGCATTAAATTAAAACTTCGCTCAAACTTCAAGCTGAAATAATTGAATAAAATGTCCGGCATAACGAATGGACTGAAGTTCCTAGTATCGACTCATCATCCTCGTGCTTCGTCTATTATTTTTCCGCGTGGACAATAGTCAGCGGCACAGTTCCCTTACCGAATTTCTTATTCAGTTCATCGATTACTTTGTTTAGTCGCCCTAGTTTCGGATCCTGCTGTTCACGTTCGTGCTACCGGCTCGTTTTATATACAGATGAAATCAATCCACCTAAAATGGGGTATCAGAGATGTAGCCTAAAACTATTGAAAATATGGTGACTTGGGACGGAGTTGAACCGCCGACACGCGGATTTTCAGACTTAAAGAGTTCTTTTGCTAAGTTTGAGTAGATTTGATTGAGACTGTATATAATTAGGATTTTCGCTTTTCTTTATTCCTTAAGTTTAGATGAGTTTGTCTTTCTTTAGCAGAGTTGGCACACATTTGGCACACAAAAGATACCAATTTACAGTAGTAATTTGCGTGAACCTTTAATCGATAATTCAAATTCAGCACCCCTTGATCAATAAAAGATTTTCTAGATTATACAGTTGAAGTTAACAATAAAAGCAATGAATTGTTAAGGCATCACCATCGTCTGATCTATGCAATGCCATTGCAGAAGCCGTAATTCTTGAAAATCCATAAAAACCAATAAAATACAGTACAATTAACTAATTTAGCTCAGCATAAGCCGGAACATTTTAGAATATAAATGAACAAAATAGAGTGTAAATCCTACCAAAATCCTGCCAGCAAATTAGCGGCGAAACCAGTAAATTATAGAATCCTATCAGGAATACTGCGTCTGCGTCTTATGCTGGGTAATAATATGCCAGCCGATTAATCCAAAGGCGGCTGTTAAAAACAAACCGCTGCCAATGACGGCAATTGCAAATCCGCCGATACGTCCGATTGGAAATAGAATCGCTCCTATTGTAAGTAATAGCGGGATTAGGCGATTAAATATGCGATTACTGTAAAGACTAATCGAAAGCAAAATCAAGCCGATTGGAAAGAAGATTCCGATCATCTGAGTTGTTGCGATCAGTTTCATTGTTTTCTGCAAAAGTTCGGTCGCTTGTCCAGCTCCAGCTTCATCGAGAACGGCATAGACTCTAAAAAGAACTTGCATACTTGCGCCAGCCATTGCTCCGAAAAATGAGCTTAGTCCGCCGACCAATGCCAGTTTATTTCTACTGTCATAGGCGATATACGTCAAACCAAATATTGCTGGAACAAACAGAACAAACGAAAGCCATAAAACAATAGTCCATTCAAATCTTCGCCCGCCGATAATCAATAACAAATCTCCTGCGAGAAGCACTAAAGGCGCGAGAATTGCACAAATAGAAGCGATGCGAATGAAGGGATGGTTGATACTATTCATAACTTTTGTCCTCCGATTTTTATTGATACCAAACGAGCGGGAAAATGATCGATAAAATTAGTTTTTATACCTTTTACCACCCATTCTGATGAACCACATCAGATAAAGAGAGCCGCGTTTTTGTCTGCTTTGAGTTATCTGCATAACCAATAGGGATAACAAGTATGACAGCCTGATCTGATGGAATATTCAAAGCTTCTTGAACTGCGTGTTCGCTAAAACCTTCCATCGGACATGTTGCTAGTCCTGCCACCTCTGCTGCCAGCATAAATGTTTGAGCAGCAATCGCAACTTGTTTTGCCAGCCAGTAATCTCGATGAACGGCTTGAAGTTTTGGAATTGGAATGAATCGTCCGACAATTATTTCTGCCATTGCTTTCCATAGCCAACCTAAACCTAGAAAGCCTCTGCTAAAAGAAAGGGGAACGTTTTTTCGCAACAGCTGTTCGTATTCCTCGCTATTAGCATGAGCATCATGATCTTGCTGCAACACTCGCTCGAAGTTATGTTCAACTACATGCCGATCGCCGGTAAACACAACAACCGCTCCGGCTTCGAGAATCTGTCGTTGATTCATACAAGCAGGATAAAGTTTTTCTTTGATGCTTTGATCGGTAACGACAACAAAATGAGTTGGTTGAAGGTTAAACGCACTCGGAGACCAGCGTGTTGTTTCTAAAAGCTCATGTAAAAGCTCGGTTGGAACTGCTTTGGATTGAAAGTGACGTGTTGAACGACGGGAACGAACGATTTCAGTAAATTGATTCAAGTTGATATTCATAATCTCGCTCCATTTTTTCTGTAGATCAATAAAATGATTCCAATCTATAACGCGAAAAAAAGAGTATAAAAGGGTCAAATAAAGAGAAAATTAGAAAATAATAAAAGCACGGTTATTGATGGAATTTAACTGAGCCTTTTTGTTTATACATTATTTACTCAAATCTATTTAAATCCGAAACCACAGCGTCTTTACTGCGAACGAAGAGAAATTAACCAATTTTTGTTCGTGATACTTTTCAAACTCTCTCTGCGCGTTAAAAAACAGAGGATTTCTACTAAAAGAAGTATGAAAAAAGGTATATATACGACGCTTTCTGTTTTAACCAATTTATTGCTTATTTTCTCTCTGTTCGTTCCCGTTTTTGCTCAGACAAAGCGTGGCGGCAACACTACAGCACTGGGTAAAAAGAAAACGGCACAAGTTCCGATCATCGGAGACCGCAGTGAAAGCTGCAACGTCTGGAGTGGGACGATCGAATATATACGTCACCGTGCCGAGACGCACACTAAGGTAACCAATAAAGGCGAGCATCTGAGCGACCAGCATTATACTGGAACGACGGTGTTGAAAACCTCTTTCGATTATAAAGGGATTTTCAATGTCAGCCGTTCGAGCGGCGGCACCGTTTACGAAGACGGCTCGAAAATCATATCGCTCAAAGGCTCGGTCAGCGCCGAAGCGATGCGCGTGCAAGAAGAGAAAGACAACTGGAAAACCGAAACCGATTGTTTTCCTGACACACCACGTCTGCGCGTTGCCGGCAAAGATTCGTTTTCAAACATCACTGAAAGTGGAAAGTTGCCCCAAGCAAGCAGCGACGGAGTGATGAACATTAACGGTAGCCGCTACCGAATCAGCTTTGGAATTCCAGAGATTAAGGGCAAACGCGTGCAAAAAGAGGTTGTCAAGCCTTTCGGTTGGTGCATGATGGAGATGAATCCGCCTCATGATTCGATGGACGAAAGCCCTGAAACTTTTTCGAGCGAAAGAGTCGAAATCGAAGGCACGATCGACCCGCAAAAACCGAATGTTTTGCAGGGCAAATTGCAGATGGATGAGGATACTACAATCGTCTGGAATCTTAATCGCCAAGCGGGCGAATGCGACGAACCTTTGCAGATCAACGATTTGCGATTAGCACATCGCGTTTTCCCGAACAAAACCGAATGGCACGAGATCGACGACAAAACCGTTGACGGCAATCAGGTGCGTATTACCACGACCGTCGTCAACGAAGCGAAAAAGGCTAAAACCGCGACGGTAATTTTCAAGGAAACGAAAAGCGGCGAGGTTTTGGGAGAAGAGCCGGTCAGCGTTCCGGCTGAAAGCGAAAAGGAGGTCGAATTCCTGTGGGATACGAACGGTTTCGCGTGGACCGAGGCGGGCAAAAACGGTTCAAATCGCGAGATTATAGCGAGCATTGGCAGCGACAGCGAAACGACGGAAATCGTTGTCGTTCCGAAGCCCGTCGTTCTGGTTCATGGATTGTGGAGTAACGGGGCTGCTTGGTCTGAATACCACAATTATCTCGAAGAAGCACATAGTTTCGGGTGGAAAGCATACGCAGTCGGCGCAGATCCGAAAGTCGCTATGATGAGCACCGGCAAAAGCGCCGGAAACTGGGAGCCGACCTTTAGCATTCGTCAGAATGCGCAGGAACTCGGCAAACAAATTCTACACACGCAAAAAACCGAAAACGCGTGGCGTGTCGATCTGGTGGCGCATTCGATGGGCGGTTTGATTTCGCGTTATTACATTCATCATTCGATGACCGACACGCCGGACGGCAAGCCAACCATCAAGCATCTGGTGATGCTCGGCACACCGAACATAGGCAGCCCTTGCGCCGATATTTTATACCCGAAATACAAAGCGCTCGGTTTTGAAGTTGAAGCTCTACGCCAGCTCCAGCCATCGATCGTCGCCCAATTTAACAACGAAGTGACAAACCGTAGAGGAGTGAGATTTTCCATCACTTATACGGATAAAGTTCCAGTAACCTGTGACTCGAGTGAGTCTGGAGACGGCGTGGTGACAAAATCTTCGGCGATCTGGCAGATTGCCGACGTCAGCCATTCTGACAGCCTAGAACATACAGCTTTGACCGGAAAAGAAGATTTCATGCGATTTGTTCGTCCGCGTCTCGCACTTGGACCAAAGTTGGCTAAATAAATCGTGATTGGAACATATTTTATCGCCAAAATAGAAAGCCGCAAATTTTACGCTTGCGGCTTTTCTTATTCGGTTAATTTAAAGAACGAAGTAATTTCTCATCGGTTTATCTGCCTCATTACAAAACCGGACTTATAAACTTCTGGATTTTGACATTCGCGGCAACATTGGTAACCATTATCAGCGTTTCTTAAAATCGGAAAAGTCCCCGCTTTATATATCGAATTCTTCATTGGCAACCAATGCAGTTGCAGAAGAGGTTAAGTTTTCCAGACTCTTAGCTATAAATGTTTCTGCAGCCTTTGCCTCCATTGGTTTAGCAAAGATATATCCTTGTCCATACTCGCAATTCAACATTTTCAATTTGATTAGTTGCTCACTCGTTTCGATTCCCTCAGCTATGACTTTCATTTTCAGATTTTGCGCCAGTTTTATAATTGTATGAACAATTTCGGAGTTTTCCTCGCCTTCCATCATTCGGGCAATAAAAGAACGGTCTATTTTCAAATAACTAACGGGCAAGCTGTGTAGATAACTCAAAGAAGAGTAACCCGTGCCGAAATCGTCAATGCTTAATTCAATACCTAATGCCCGCAACTTAGTTATTGTCTGTGTTGTCATCACAATGTTTTCCATAAGGTGACTTTCTGTAATTTCTAATTTTAGACAATGTGGATTAAGTCCCGTTTCTTTAAGTATTACCGAAATTTGTTCTGCTAAGTCCGATTGCAGAAATTGTTTGCTCGACAAATTTACGCTTACTGTCAGATCCGAAGCCGTTGGATTGCTTTTCTGCCAATCCCGCAATTGCCGACAACTTTCGTGCAAAACCCATTTCCCGAGCGGCAAAATTAAACCGTTTTCTTCTGCTGTTCCAATAAACTGAAACGGTAGAAGTATCCCGTGCATTTTATGGTTCCATCGCACCAAGGCTTCAAATCCGACCAAAGAATCCGTTTCCAAATTCATTACCGGTTGGTAATAAACGAGAAACTCCTTGTCCTCGATGGCATCACGCATTTCAGTTTCGATGCGCATTTGTGTTAACGCTTGTTCACGCATTGTCTGATCAAAAACTTGATGCTGTGCCTTACCTTTGGCTTTGGCTCGATACATAGCAATATCGGCATCTCGCAGCATATCTTCAGCTATTTCATACTTGGTTGTGCTGAGCGCAATACCAATACTGGCTGAGATAAAGATTTTATTGCCTCCGATATCAAAAGGAATTTCCAGTTTTGTTTGAATGTGATCGGCAATTAGTGAAACTACAGACGGATCCCTGAGATTGTTTACTAATATCGTAAATTCATCCCCGCCTAAACGCGCGAACAGATCGCCGGAACGCAAAGTAGATTCGAGCCGCCGTGCAATTTGCTTAAGCAGGTTGTCACCTTCGGCGTGTCCTAAAGAATCATTGATAATCTTGAAACGGTCCAAATCGAAAAACAAAACGGCAAACAAATCACTGTTATCCCGCTTTGTCCGTTCAATGGTTTTTTGCAAGTATTGGTTAAAAAAAGCCCGATTAGCCAAGCCTGTTAAAGCATCGTGAAAAGCATCATGCTGCAACTGTTTTTCTGTTTCCATTCGCTGTGTAACATCACGAAAATAAACCGAAATGCCATTCTTGGCAGGATAAACTCGAAATTCATACCATTTATTCAGCGGCGCAGGGTAAGATTCTATGAATTCTACAGCCACCTTTTCATTCATTGCCTGATGATACATTAAGTAAAAAGTTGCATTAACGGCTGCCGGATACTCATTCCACACGTTTCTTCCGAGCAATTCTTTTTGCGGGCGATTCAGCAAATATTCGGCTGCCTGATTCACATAAGTAAAATTCCAATCTGAATCTAAAGCATAGAAGGCATCAGTAATACTTTCTAGAATATTAGTAACCTCCTCTCTGGATTCTTGTAATAACTGCTCGGACATTTTGCGTTCGAGCAAGCGGGCAACCTTCGCAACAAGTCGTTCAGATTCAAAAGGAACTTCGATATAATCATCGGCTCCGGCTTCTAACCCTTCGATCGCAGTTTCATTATTTTTATGAACTGCGCTAACGAGAATAATGGGGGTTGTTTTTAATGACGTATCTGCACGAAGTAAACGACAAAGCTCAATCCCGTTGAGGTTTGGCATCATAACATCACTAATTATTAAGTCGGGAGTCGTGTGTTTTGCTATTTCTAAACCGGTATTCCCATTCTGAGCTGTCAATATATTGTAACCAGCTCGACTTAGAATAAATGTCATCAGATCTAGAGCGTCAGGTTCATCATTGATAACCAGAACCGTCGTCTTCCCTTGTATGGTCATAAAAATAGAATAAATGAAACTAGAACACAGAACAGAATTGGAAACTAAAATTGGAGCCTGAGATATCTTATATTACTGTCGAATACTACCGCTTGCAAAAACAGCCCTCTCAGTCGGTGATATATAAAACTTTCAGTTAAGGAAGTTTAGGCAATCTTACGCTGACAAAATGGGCATATCCTTGAATCAACATCAACCATTTTGGCACAATGCGGACATTTTCTTGCTGCTTTTTCTGACACTGATTTCCTTTGCATTACATAAAGATAAATCAGCCCCGTTCCTATTAAAAAGGGAAACACTAATAATAGAATCTCTGCTGTTTCAAAAGATTGAAATAAGAAAATAAGATAGTGTTGAGCCATATTTTTTTGAAGTATATACTTGATAAATTTGTTGTCAAAATGAAATTTGTTGTGTAAAATATCCGCACTAAATAATAAGGTGTTCAGCAATTTTATTCCCTTATGTAATTAACTGGGGAATCATTTGCTTATAGTTATTTTCTAACCCTACTCCTACAAAACTTTCAGATTTGTTTATCTGTTTTCTCACTATGGAGGTAGATAGTTATGAAATACTGCAAAAAATGCAATGTCCGCTACTCACAAAATGGAGTAAATTTTTGCCGTAATGATGGGCTTCAGCTTATAGAAGACGAGCCTGACTTAACAGAAACCATTCCATTGCCCGATATAAATCAAAGCAAAGATCAAAGTATTTGGATCAAGCTTCTTAACTATGATTTAGATTTATATGATAAGGGTATTAGCTCTCCTGTAACTATTGCTGGCGAATACGTGCAAATAGGTGATAAAGATAAGGCTATCGAATGGTTGGAAGAAGCTTATTCACATCACAGCAAAGAATTACCATACTTAAGTAATAACCCGTCTTTAAGCGATCTAAGATCGGATCCTCGTTTTAAAGATCTCCTGCTTAGAATAGAATCATCTAGTAGTAAGAATCCGAATCAATAGAAATAGAACAGAATGAATGTTTTAGAAGCAAAAACTGTATAAATGAGCTTTGATTACTTACTGTTAATGTAATGGGAAATTTCCCATTACATTAACAGTAAGTAATCAAAATTTGCCATTAAATCTTTTCTTAGAGTGCGTTTATGGAGACGAAAATGAATAAACTTGAAATTGGTGAACGATATTCGGGCAACATCACTATTTTGGATTTGACTGGCAGGCTTACTATCGGCGAAGAGAGTATTGCATTGCGTAATGCAATTCGTCGCCTTCTAGGTGAAGAAAAAAAAAAGATTCTCCTCAATGTTGGTCAGGTTTCTTATATTGATTCGAGTGGTATTGGAGAACTCGTTTCAGGCTTTACCGCCCTTACTAGAGAAGGTGGAGCACTCAAACTTCTTAACTTGACACAAAAGATTCAAGACTTGCTAGCAATTACTAAGCTTTTAACTGTTTTTGACGTCTATGACAATGAAAGCGAGGCTTTGAGTAGTTTTAGCTAATTCAAATTCAGCCATCGTCTTGCACAGTCGATTAATCTCATAAATGGGTGATCCTACGCTTAATTACCCTGCTTTTTAGTGACCGATATATTTATTAATGATAGGCTCAAGCAGTTCAATATCAACGGGCTTGCCAATTAATTCATCGCAACCTGCTTCTATTGCCTGTTTGTAATATAAATTACCAAATGAAGTGACAGCTATAATCGGAATATGATTTAAGCCGTCAAACTCTCTAATAGCTTTTGTAGTGGTTAATCCATCAACTACCGGCAAGGAAATGTCCATTAAAATAAGGTCGGGATGGAACTGCTTGAATCTGTCTATTGCCTCAAGACCATCACAAGCTTCAATTACTTGATATCCACAACTTTCGACAGCAAACCTAATATAACTGCGAGAATCATCATAATCCTCAACTATCAATACTGTTTTTGGCATAAATCACCCTTCCTTTAGCAAATAAAGCACTAATTTCGCTAAAATGTTTATAAATTGGGATATACACGAAACCCAATCACAAATAGGGTGGAAGTAAAGCTTTGCTTTATTTAAGTCTCATTCACAGTTTGTTTTGTCTCCGAATTCTTTTAAATAGTGGTTAAAAGTTGTTACCGCTTCGCTAAATACGATAACTCTGAGTAAAAGTATCTGATATTATCTGCGGATTTTGTTTTATGTCAAGAATTATTTTTGAGTTAGAGAGTTAAATCTTAGCCGAAACAGAAAACATATAAAAGTCGAAAGGTTAGCTTACAGCTTTCAAAACTACAAGACTCTAACTCCGAAGCTAAATGCCTATACATGGCAACAGTCTTAGATGCATTTCTCCAAGCCTAAAAATCTTTATTGGAAAGGCGTTTTAACTGTTTAAAATGCTTAAGAACTTTGAATAAAATTCTAACGTAATCACTACGGATGAGTAGCAACAGTTACCGGAGGCTTTTTAATGTTTTGTCCTAAATGTGGTCAACAACAAGTATCTGACAATACAAGATTCTGTTCTCAGTGTGGTCTTTCAATCAACGGATTGGCAGAGTGGATAGCGAGCGGTGGAAACCTTACCGGTGCGTCAAGAAAATGCACCTATGGTATTAACATCACCCAGACGTAGGGGCATCAGACGTGGAGCGAAGGTAGTGTTTTTCAGCCTTGCCTAAACGCCGGTTTTCTTCTTTTTTAGTCTTCTTGTTGGTGCACCGATTCCAATGCTCATTCCATTAACCTTTTTTCTAATAGGTCTTTCAGTGATGCTTTATTCACGCATCTTTCGTGAAGCGACACCATACAATGGAAGTCAGCAGGCTGAGGCATTCAGTTTAAGAACAATGTTCAGAAAAAACGCTTTGTCTGCAACCCCTAACAATGTAATGAATAACGGTGATAGAGGGCAAGTAATAACATCTGATTTAATACAGCCGCCGAGTGTAACAGAACATACAACTAAGCTTCTGGATAGACATTAGAGAGTAGTATGCTCGAGCAAAAGAATTTAAGTCATAGCAAAGACACTCTAGCCCTTTGTTTCTTGAGCACGTTGGTTTGTAAAAGATAATGTCAGTGCAATACTAAGTAAAATACAACAACCGCCCCAAATTGTCTGTTCTGCCAAAGCTTCTCCAAGAACTATCCATCCGAGTACTATTGCGAGTAGCGGCTGGACGATGGACATCAACATGATTTTTGAAGCATCCATCCGTTTGAGCAGCCAATAATTCAGTCCGAATGCTGCGATAGATCCA
>JAESGR010000253.1_pt1 | contig 52043 bp, 52 predicted proteins | sample 9269771 | NCBI WGS metagenome assembly JAESGR01 (sample SAMN15739572, study PRJNA653492) | algae metagenome | isolation source: Chroococcus sp. CMT-3BRIN-NPC107 and co-occurring heterotrophs from well... | place: USA: Clark Mountains Wilderness, California | collected 2010-04-18 | reverse complement strand
TCGCGCCTACCACCTGACAGTCGAACGCGAGCCCCTGGCCTCAGGGGCTTTTTCTCGACTGCTCGGGACGGTGAACCACGGCACCGGCCACTGCCAGACTTGACAGTACGCAGCGGCGACATGGCGGTCTAGAGTCGCCGCGTCGAAACAAGCGTGGGACCGATGACCCAATCGAGCTCCGGGCCGCCGCGCCCTCCCGAAGGCCAACCTGTCGTGTCGACGAGCAGCACGGAGGACGTGCTCAACGAGAGTCGCCAGCTGCGGCTGGAAGCCACCTATTCCCGGATCGAGTCGCAGCGCTCTCGCGAACAGGTCAGACGCTATTACGGCCCCGAGCGGCGGACGCAGCCGCGGGGTCACCCTGGGCCCGAAAGGCGTCAGCAGGCCACCTTCTCTGCAGCGCCTGCCGCCGACCCGGTCGACGTCGATCCGGATTTCGACGGCGAGGGGCAAGCCGACCCCGACAAGCGGCCCTGATGAGGCGCACCCTTCTTCGCTGAACACATCCATGCCGGACCTCGCCCTCGAACTGTCGAATCTCGAACTCGCCGACCGGCACATCGAGGAGGCGCGTCGTCAGGTGGCAGCAGCGTCCGCGCGCGTCCAGGAACGAGAGCAGGCGGGCGAAGACGCCGACGAGAGCCGTCAGACCCTTCGAACCCTGGCCGAGAGTCTGGCCGCCTTCGAGGCGCATCGAGCGGTGATCGTGCAGACGATTGAGGACACCCGGGCCGGCAGGCTCTAGCTCGCCGGCGAGGGCGCCTGAAGGCCTCAGACCTTCAGCGCGTCCTGCCGATCGCCGGCTCCGCCTTGCCTCGCTCGGCCCGCGCCTGGGTCTGGGCGGCGCGCAGCCGGGCCCTCGCCGCGGCGTTGCACGAGGTCCTGTCCGCCGCCGGCCGACCTTTGCACTCGCGCACCGCGTTGCGATAGGCATCCTGCGCCCGCTGGTTGGCGTCCCGGAACCGGGCGTCCGCCGGGCCTCCGCCGACACGGGCGGCTGTCGCCGGCTGCGAGACATCGCGGGACGGACGCGCATCGGCAGCCAGGACGTGGGTGCAGGCCAGCGCGGTTGCCATCGCCATCGATCGGAGGCAGGTTCGTTGTCGATGCATGGAGGCTCCGCCATCGAGGCGTCACGGTCGACGCGGTCAGCGCGCGGCAAGCACCGTGCCGGAACGCCCGGGCGAGCCGGCGCCCGCGCGATCAGCGGTGCGCGTCGGTCAGCGAAACGCGCGAACGAGGCCCATGCCGACCGCGGGCACGTACGTGATCACGAGGAGCACGATGACGCTGATGGTGAACTGCGGAACGAGCGCCCGCGTCGTCTCGAGCATTCCCGCGCCGGCGAGGCGCATGCCCACCATCAAGGTACCGCCCACCGGCGGCGTGTACAGAGCGATCGCGAGGTTGCACGTCATGATGAGGCCGAGGTGCACGAGGTCGATCTGGAACGCGGCGGCCAGAGGCACGAGCAGCGGCGCGGCCAGGATCAGGGCCGGCACCGGCTCGATGAAGCAGCCGAGCCCGAGCAGGAAGATGTTGACGAGCAGCAGGAACATCCATTGCGAGGTCGCGTACTGGCTGACGAGCCCCGCCAGCTGAACCGGCACCTGTTCGATGGTGATGAGCCAGGCCAGCGACGCGGTCGCGCCGACGACCACCATGACGACGGCGCTCATCGTGAACGCCTTCAGGAACAGGTGCGGCAGGTCCCGCGGCCGCAGGTCGCGGTAGATCACCATCGAGACGAACAGCCCGTAGACCGCGGCCACCGCCGCCGCCTCGGTGGGCGTGAACGCGCCGCTCCAGATGCCGCCGAGGATCAGCACCGGCATCAGCAGCGCCGGGAAGGCGGCAACGAAGGCGTGCCAGAGCTGCCTCGCGGGCGCCGGCCGGCCGCCGGTGTCGCAGCCGGTGCGGCGGCCGGTCCACACGCACACGGCGGCCAGGCCGGCGGCGAACGCGAAGGCGGGGACGACGCCGGCGAGGAACAGGTCCCGGACCGAGGTGCCCGAGACGAAGGCGTAGACCAGCATGGGGATCGACGGCGGCATCACCACCGCGAGCGTGCCGGCCGTGGACATCAGGGCCGCCGCGAAGGCGCGCGAGTAGCCCTTCCTGATCATCGCCGGCGACATGACGCCGCCGATCGCCGCCGTGTCGGCGATGGCGGAGCCCGACACGCCGCCGAACACCAGGCACGACACCACCGAGGCGATGCCCAGGCCGCCGGGAAGGAAGCCGAGCAGGGTTGTCGCGAAGTTGACGATGCGCCGTCCGACGCCACCGCTTGAAAGCACCTCCCCGGCCAGCATGAAGAGCGGCACGGCGATGAGGACGAACGACTCCAGGCCGCCGATGTAGCTGAGAAAGATCGACGTCAGGGGATGGGCCAGGCCGTTGATCCAGATCGCGCCGGCGGTGCCGAGCAGGATGCCGTAGACCAGGGGGACGCCGGCGAGCGCAGCGAGCGCGAAGATGCCGAAGGCGTGGAAGAGGATCATGCGCCGGCCCGCTCGCCGTAGCGCTCGGCCGCCGATCGCCCGCGCACGATGCCCCACAGGTCCCACGCGACGAAGACCATCGTGATCGCCGAGGCGACGGGCAGGGCGGCGTACTGCGTCGCCATCGGCCATTGCAGTACCGTGAGGACGCTCATCATCCCGGCCTCGGCGATGCCGATGCCGTACCAGGTGAGCAGGCCCAGCACCAGCAGGACGCCGGCCTGGATCAGCGCATCGGCGAGCTGCCGGGCGCCGCCGCGCAGGCGGCCGATCAGCTCGGTGATCGTCATGTGGGCGCCGCGCCGCGCGGCGGCCGCGCCGCCGAGCAGCGTCACCCAGACCATGAGCAGCTCGCCGACCTCGGTGGTCAGGGCGAGATCGCGCTGCAGCAGGTTGTGCAGCAGCACGTTGGCGAAGACCAGCGTGACCATCGCCATGCCCATGACGACGATGGCCCAGTCGACCGCCCGGCCGAGCCAGCGGATGGGTGCGGGCGCGTCCGGCCCGGGCGGCAGCATCGCTTCCTACTTGGCGGGCACGGCCTTGCGGATCGCCTCGGCCTCGGCGAGCACGAGGTCGACGTCGGCGCCGTACTTTTCGCGCGCCTGCGCATAGACCGGCTTCACGGCCTCGCGCCACGGCGCGATGTTGGGCCGCGTCACCTTGGCGCCCTTGGCCTGCATGTCCTTCAGCTGGCGGTCGTCGTTGGCGCGGATCTCGTTGCGGCTCCATTCGGAGGCTTCCTTGGCCGCACGCATCACCGCCTCGCGATCGGCGGGCGAGAGCTTCTGCCAGGTCTTCTCGGAGATCGTCAGCGGGATCGGGCTGTAGACGTGCTGGGTCAGCGTGACGTGCGGCGCGACCTCGTAGAACTTGTTGGCGTGGATGGTGTCGATCGGGTTCTCCTGTCCCGCGACCGCGCCCTGCTGGATGGCGAGGTAGACCTCCGGCAGCGGCAGGATCTGCACGCCGAAGCCCATCGCCTCGAGCTGCCAGCGCATCATCTCGTTGGGGAAGCTGCGCAGCTTCTTGCCCTTGGCGTCCGCGGGCGTGACCAGCGGGTCCTTCGTCGTCATGCTGCGAAAGCCGGCCTCGAAGACCGAGAGCAGGCGGAAGCCCTTCTCGGGACCTTTCGCGAACTGCGCCTGCAGCCACTTCGACTCGTCGTAGAACTTCCAGCCCTGCTCGTAGCTCTCCAGGATGAAGGGCATGGCGGTCAGGTTGAGGGTCGGGATGTGGGTCGCGTAGGTCCCGGTGCCGGTGACCGTGAAGTCGATGCCGCCGAGCTGCAGCTGCTCGACCCCCTTCGGGTCGTTGGCGAGCTGGCCGGCCGGATAGATCTGCAGCTTGTAGCGGCCCTGCGTGTACTGCTCGATCTTCTGGCCGAACAGCTCGGCTGCCTTCTGGCGGGCGCCGCCCGGCTGGTCGGTGTGGCTGAACTTGAGCACGGTCTGCGCCGCGGCGCTGCCGAGCCCGAAGGCGCTGACGGCGACGGCGAGGGCCGCCTGCCGGACGAGATGTCGACGTTGCATGACTGTCTCCTGGGTGGATGTGCGGTACGTTGCCGCGGGCGTTCACGTGAACAGGGGAGCCGCGTGGGGTGGCGGGTCGTAGCCGTGCAGCGCGATGCGCTGTCCGCGCGCATGCGACTCGTAGGCGGCTTCCTGGATGCGCAGGTTGGCGAGGTAGTCGGCCACCGTGTTCTCCACCGGCGTGCCGTGCAGGAGATGCGCCGCGACGTGCCGCTGCAGCGCACCGCAGCAGCCGCCGCCGAAGGTGGCCGGCCCGCGGTCGTAGGCGTGCTCTCGCTCCGGCGCCTGGTGCGGCTTCCAGAACAGGCGGGCCTGGCCGTCGAGGCGCAGCACCCCCGCCGAGCCTTCCAGCCACATCTCGCCCATGGTCCGCCGCGGGTCGTCGGCGACGTGGTCGTTGAGGCGGTTGCCGTCGAAGAGGCCGGTCGGCCCGTCGCGGAACTCGATCAGCAGGTAGGCCGCGTCCTCGCCGGCGATCGCCGGATTGAGGCGGCGCAGCCGTGCCGTGATCGCCTCGACCTCGCCGAGCAGGAAGCGGAAGGTGTCGATCCAGTGGATCGCGGTCTCGACCACGAGGAGGCGCGGCATCTGCTGGAAGTACGGCTGCCGGTCGAGGTAGGCGCGCGGGCCCTGGCCATCGCCGGGCCGCAGCCGGAAGGCGACCGAGTGGGGCGTGCCGAGCCGGCCGTCGTCGATGAACCGCCTGGCCTCCCGGTACCAGGGCTGGAAGCGGAAGTTCTCGTGCACCACGCAGAGCGTGCCGCTTTCCGCGACCGCCTCGGCGAGCGCGACCGACTCGCCCCACGACGGCGTCAGCGGCTTCTGGCAGATCACCGGGATCCCTCGCCCATGCGCGAGGGCGACCAGCGCCGCATGCGACGGTGGCGGCGTGACGACGTCGAGCAGGTCGGGCCGGACCTCGTCGAGCATCGCGTCCACGGTCGTGAAGACGCGCGGAATGGCGAAGTCCGCGGCCAGCGCGTCGGCCCGCGACCGATCGGTGTCGCACCAGGCGACGACCTCGGCGTCCGCGAGCTCGCGCCAGCCTTCGAGATGGAACCGGCTGAAGTAGCCGGCGCCGACGCCGGCGACGCGCAGGCCCGGCATCAGAGGTTCGCCCCCACCGCGTCGGCGATGGCGCGAGTGCCGTCGCGGCCGCCGAACTCGAAGGGCACGACCTGCCCCGAGGCGTAGACCGTGTCGACGGCGCGCTCGAGGCGCCCGGCCGCGTCGGCGAGCGCCTGCAGGCCGCTGCGCTCGGCGAGCCAGTCGAGCATCAGGGCCGCCGACAGGATCATCGCCGTCGGGTTGGCCTTGCCTTGGCCGGCGATGTCGGGCGCGGAGCCGTGGCAGGGCTGGAAGAGGGCGTGCTCGTCGCCGACGTCGGCCGACGGCGCCATGCCCATGCCGCCGACCAGCGCCGCCGTCTGGTCGGAGAGGATGTCGCCGAACATGTTCTCGGTGACGATGACGTCGAACTCCCACGGCTTGCGGACCAGGTCGAGCGCCGTCGCGTCGATGTAGTGGTGGCGTGCCTCGATGTCCGGGAAGGCCAGCGCCCGCTCGTCGAAGATCTTGCGGAAGAAGGCCATCGAGCGGAAGACATTGGCCTTGTCGACGCAGGTCACGAGCCCGGGGCGGCCACGCTGCTTGCGTCGGCGGGCGAGCCGGAAGGCGAAGTCGTGCACCCGCTCGGAGCCGCGACGGGTGATGACCATCGTGTCGCGCGCCTCGCGGTCGTCGTCGATCGTGCCCTTGCCGCGCGATGCGAAGAGGCCCTCGGTCGATTCGCGGACGACGACGAGGTCGATGCCGCGCGCGCGCGGGTCGGCGAGCGGCAGCGGGATGCCGGGCACGGCGCGCGCCGGCCGCACGCCGGCATAGAGCTCGAGCTCGACGCGCAGGTCGAGCTGCGGCGCGATCTCGGTGCCGTCGGGGTAGCGGATCGCCGGCCACCCCATCGCCCCGAACAGGATCGCGTCGGCGGCGCGTGCCGCGGCGAGCGTCTCGTCGGGCAGGGCGATGCCGGTCCGGCCGTAGTGCTGGGCGCCCGCGGCATGGGTCGCGAACCGGAAGGCGAACGGCGCGTCGCGCTGCAGCGCCTCGAGCAGGGGCAGGGTGGCGTCGATCACGTCGACGCCGATGCCGTCGCCGGGCAGCACGCAGATGTCGAAGGTGCGGGGGGAGGTCATTCGGTGCAGGCTCCGTTCACATCTGCTTGAGTCGATAGCGCTCGAAGATCGCGAGCAGCTCGCGCGACGCGCGCTCGCGGTGCGCGCGGTTGACCTCGACCGTGCCGCGCGCGTCGCCGGCACGGATGCGCCCGAGCAGGGCCAGGTGCTCCTCGGTCGAGGTCACCGGCTTCGGTCGCAGCCGGAGCGTGAACATGCGGGCGCGGTGAACGCGGTCGCCGAGCCGGGCCACGGCGTCGATCAGCGTGCGGTTGCCGGTGAGCTCGACGAGGCCCTGGTGGAAGCGCTCGTCGGCGGCGGCCCAGGCGTCGAGGTCGTCGGCCTTCAGTGCCCGCGTCATGAGCCGCGTCGCGTCGACCAGGGGCTGCAGCTCGGTCTCGCTCGGCCGCCGCATGGCGAGGATCTCGGCCGCGCACGATTCGAGCGCGGTGAGGACGACGTAGATCTCGCGCATGTCGTTCGGCGACACCGGCAGGACGCGCATGCCGTGCCGCGGGATCACCTCGACCAGGCCTTCGTTGGCGAGGCGGATCAGGGCCTCCCGGACGGGCGTGCGGCTGATGCCCAGCTCGAGGGCGAGCTCGCCTTCGAGCGCCTGGTGGCCGGGCGGATAGACGTTGTCGAGGATGCGCTGGCGCACCGCCGCGTACGCGGCCTCGACACGGCTGCCTCGCGGCTCCTCGCTCGCGCGTGCCGCCTTGACCGGCGGCCTGGCCTTGCGCATGGTGCCGGCGGCGGGCACCTCAGCGCTCCCAGTGCACCGGAGGGTGACCGGCCACCGATGTCCGGAACGCGGCGATCGAATCGCCGAGCAGGCAGCCGAGGTAGGCGGTGCGCAGATCGGGGCCCCCGAAGGCCAGGCTCGAGATGTTCTTCAGGACGCGCCCGGCGGCGCGGTCGAGGTGCGGACGGCCCAGCGTGCCGCCGAGGTAGGCGTCCTCGCACCATCCGACGTGCGCCGCGTCGGCGTCTTCCAGGACCGTCGTGCTCGCGCCATCCGGGGCGACGCGCAGGATGCGGTTGCTGACGATGCTCGTGATCCAGACGTGGCCTTCGGCGTCGAAGGCGAGGCCGTCCGGGTAGGTGCCGTGGCCGAACCGCGTCACGACCTCCTTCGCGCCGAGCGCGCCGTCGGCAGCAGCGACGGGGAACCGGCTCAGGCGGCGTGCGAAGGTCTCGTTGACGTAGAGCCAGCGGCCGTCCGGCGACAGCAGCGCCTCGTTGGTGTAGCCGAGCCCGTCGGCGACGATGCGGGCGCCGCGCGCGTCGACGAGGACGATGAAGCCGTCGGCGACGTCGGCCCGGTACGCCGCGGCGCGCGGCACGCGCCGGGTGCTGACGGTGACCCAGACGCGGCCGGCAGCGTCCTCGCAGACGAAGTTGGTCGGCGGCAGGTCGATGCCGTCGACACGCTCGAGCCAGGGCCGAGCCTCGCCGGCGCGCGTGAGGCTGAACACGCCGCCGGTGCTCTCGCCCAGGTCGGCGAGCAGGAAGCTGCCGTCGGCCTGGAGGGCGATGCCGTTCGGGCGGAGCGGCCGGCCGGCCGGCAACTCGCCCGTGAAGACATCGGTGCCGGTGCGCGGATCGATGGCGGCCACGCCACCGCGCCAGTCGGCGCTGTAGAGCGTGCCCGAGCGCGTCGCCAGCACGCATTCGGGTCGCACCAGCCCCGAACCGACGAACGACAGTGCATCGAGGTCGACGAGGGCCGGGGCGCGCGAGTGCATGTACGCGACAGGTTATACGTTAGCGGATTCGCCGTAGCAAGACACCACCGCATCGGTGCTTGCCCGCATTCGCTAAGGTGCGCGCATGACTGAAGAGAAAAGAGGCAGGCCGCCGGACGAGGCGGACGCGCCGACGCGCCGGCAGGCGCTGATCCGGCTGGCCGCCGGGTCGACTGCGGCGCTCCTCGGCGGCGGCGTCGAGGCGCAGGCTCCAGCCGTGGCTGCGCCGTTGACACGCGCCATCCCTGCGACCGGCGAGGCCGTGCCCGTCGTCGGCCTCGGCACGTGGATCACCTTCAATGTCGGCGACGACGCGGTCGCCCGCAACGGCTGCGCCGACGTCATGCGCGCTTTCTTCGACGCCGGCGGCAGGATGGTCGACTCGTCGCCGATGTACGGCTCGTCGCAGGCCGTGATCGGGCATGGCCTGGCTCGCACGAGTGCCGGGTCCCGCGTCTTCTCGGCCGACAAGGTCTGGGTCTCTCCGGGCGCACGCGGCCCGGCGCAGATCGAGGCCTCGCGGCGTCTGTGGAACGTGCCGCGCTTCGACCTGCTGCAGGTCCACAACCTGCTCGCCTGGCAGGAGCACCTGCCGACGCTGCTGGCGATGAAGGCCGCCGGCAAGCTGCGCTATGTCGGCATCACGACCTCCGAAGGCCGGCGCCATCGCGAGATCGAGCAGATCATGGCCGGCCAGCCGATCGACTTCGTGCAGGTCAGCTACAACCTGCTCGATCGCGAGGTCGAGCAACGCATCCTGCCCCTGGCGCGCGAGCGCGCCATCGCCGTCATCGCCAACCGGCCCTTCCGCCAGGGCGACCTGCTCCAGGAGCTGCAACGGCATCGGCTGCCTGCGTGGGCCGCGGAGATCGAGTGCGACAGCTGGGCCCAGATCGCGCTGAAGTTCATCGTCTCGCATCCGGCCGTGACCTGCGCCATCCCCGCGACGACGAGCGTGGCCCACGTGCGCCAGAACATGGGCGCGGCGCGCGGGCGGATGCCGGACGCGGCCATGCGCCAGCGGATGGCCGCCCACGTCGCCGCGCTCTGAACCTCGGGTGCGCCGGTGAGCGAGTGGTGGACGTACCGGCCGTCGGACTTCCTGCTGTTCTCGTCGCGCACCTACCTGCGCCTCTTCGAGCTTCACAACACGGCCCTGTGGCCGGCGCAGCTGGTCGCTGCGGTGCTGTGCGCCGTGCTGCTCTGGCTCGCCTGGCGCGGCGGCCGGAGCACGGCACGAGCCGCCTGCGCGATCGTCGGCGTCGGCTGGCTGTTCACGGCCACCGCCTACTTCGTCTGGCGCTACGCCACGATCAACTGGGCCGCCGCGTGGTTCGGCGCGGCCTTCCTGCTCGAAGGCGCGCTGCTCGTCGCGCTGGCGGCGTCGCGCGCCTGCCCGGCGTTGTCGATGCACGCGTCGGGGCACACTGCCGAGCCGCGCCGGGTGGTCGGGGCGGTTCTGCTGGTCGCGGGGATCGCCTACCCACTGCTGGCGCCGGTGCTGGGACGGCCCTGGATCCAGGCGGAAGTGTTCGGCCTTGCACCCGACCCGACGGCGATCGGCACCCTCGGCCTGCTCCTCCTGCTCGAATGGGGCGAGGAGCGTCGCCTGCGCAGGATCGCGCGCATGGCGTGGACGGGAGCACTGTGGGCGATCCCCGTCGCCTGGTGCGTGCTCACGGGCATCACCCTCTGGACGCTGCGCGCGCCGGAGGCGATCATCGCCCCGGCCCTCGCGGTGCTGGCGTGCGCCGCCAGCCGCGCCGGCCGCCGTTCCCCCGACTTCCCGAGAGCCCATGCTGCTGACCCCTGACGCGCGCGGCGTCTTCCCGATCGCACCCACGCCCTTCCTGGCCGACGGCGAGATCGACAGGAGCTCGCTCGATCGCCTGGCCGACTTCTACATGGCGTGCGGCGCCACCGGGGTCACCGTCCTCGGCCAGCTCGGCGAGGCGCCGAAGCTCGACCACCGCGAGTCGGTGTCGATCGCGGCGAGGATGGTCAAGCGCATGTCCGTGCCGGTCGTCGTCGGCGTCTCCGCGCCGGGCTTTGCGGCGATGCGCGCCCTGGCCCGCGATGTCCTTGACGCCGGTGCCGCCGGCGTGATGATCGCGCCGCCGAACACGCTGCGCACCGACGACGCCATCGTCGCGTACTACCGCCAGGCCGCCGAGGCCGTCGGCGACGACCTGCCGTTCGTCATCCAGGACTATCCCCTGACGTTCAGCGTCGTCATGACGCCGGCCGTCATCCGCCGCATCGTCGACGAGTGCCCGAGCTGCGTGATGCTGAAGCACGAGGACTGGCCGGGGCTCGACAAGATCTCGACCCTGCGCGGCTTCGAGAAGGACGGCTCGATGCGGCACGTCTCCATCCTCTGTGGCAACGGCGGCCTGTTCCTCGATTTCGAGATGGAGCGCGGCGCCGACGGCGCGAACACCGGCTACGCCTTCCCCGACCTGCTGGTCGACGTCGTCCGCCTGTCGGCCGAGGGAAAGCGCGACGAGGCGCACCACCTCTTCGACGCGCACCTGCCGCTGATCCGCTACGAGCAGCAGCCGGGCGTCGGCCTCGCCGTCCGCAAGTACATCCTGATGCGCCGCGGCCTGCTCACCTCGGAGGCGCAGCGCGCGCCGCGGGCGAAGCTGTCCGACGCCGCACGGGCCGAGGTCGACTACCTGCTCGAGCGCGTCGGCCGCACCGACCCGCGCGCCCGCCTGGAGTAGCTCAGGCCGGGTCGGGCCGGCGCAGGCTGTTGCCGAGCGCCGTCTTGCGCACGATCACCGCGAACGACTGCACCGGCGCCGCCTGCGGCGCGCCGAGGCGCCACAGCATGCCCGGCGTGCGCACGGGGGTCGGGCTCTCGATCGGGATCATGCGCAGGCCGGTCATGCCGGGCGGCATGGCGTTGATCGCGACGATGGCGCCGATCCGCATGCGCGGCAGCAGGCCGAGCATCGGGGCGATGGTCGACATCTCGGCGACGACGATCGGCTCGGCTCCGCTCGCCTTGAAGCACTCCTCGAGCATGACGCGGGTGGCGAAGTACTCGGGCAGCAGCACCAGCCGCTGCTGGTGCAGCTCGACCATCCGGATGCGCTTGCGGCCGGCCAGCGGATGGTCGTCGGCGACGACCAGCACCATCTCCTCGTTGTAGAGCGGCTCGAACCACAGGTCGGTGGGGCCGGTCGGGCGGTAGGCGACGCCGATGTCGAGCTCGCCGGCGTGCAGCTTCCAGACGATCTGGTCGGCGGCGAGCTCCTCGACGCGCACCTGCACCGTCGGATGCCGGGCCAGGAAGCTGGCGATGCATTCCGGGATCAGGCGGATGTTGAAGGTCTGCGTGGCGCCGATCCGCACCTGCCCGGAGAGGTCGCCGCCGCCCGGCTTGAGCATGGCGATGCCCTGGTCGACCTCCTTCAGGGCGCGCGAGGCGAAGCCGAAGAACAGCTCGCCCGCCTCGGTGGTGACCACCTTGCGGCCGATCCGCTCGAAGAGAGGCAGTCCGAGCTCTTCCTCGAGCTGCCTGATCTGGTGCGACAGCGTCGACTGCGTGACGTGGACGCGCTCGGCGGCGCGCGTGAAGCTGAGGCAGTCGGCCAGCGCGACGAAGTAGCGAAGATGCCGCAGCTCCATGCAAACCCGGGTATGGAATCGATGCCATCGATCATATCGATGGCAATCCATCATTTGTGCTTCGCAGAGCGAGCGTCTTATCGTGGCCCGCGACCTGATCCGGAGTCCGCCATGAACCGACGTCTTTCGCTCTTCTCCACACGGCTTCTGCCGCGCCTGCTCGGCCTGACGCTGGCGTTCGCCGCGACGGCCGGACTGGCCGACGACGACCGCGACCGCCAGCGCGGACGCGACCGGGACTGCCCGAACGGCCACGAGATCACGCTCGTCAACGGCCGGATCCACACCATGGACCGGCACAACCGCGTCGTCTCCAGCGTGACCATCCACGACGACCAGTTCGCCGTCGTCGGCCACGACCGCGGCAGCAACGACAACCGCTGCAAGCGGGTGGTCGACCTCGACGGCCGCACGGTCGTGCCGGGCCTCGTCGACAACCACAACCACATCGTCCTCCTCGGCCTGCGGCCGGGGCACCACACGCCGATCGAGACCGCAGCGTCCTTCGACGACATCGCCGCCATCTACCGGGCGCGCATGCGCGGCATCCCGCCCGGCCGGTTCATCACCTCCATCGGCGGCTTCAACCCCGTGCAGTTCGCCGAGAAGCGGTTGCCGACGCTGGCCGAGCTCGACCGCATCGCGCCATCGCACCCGGTCTACCTGCAGGTGAGCTTCACCGGGCCCTCGGTCACCAACTCGGCGGGCCGGACCTTCTTCATGAGCCGCGGCATCACCGTCGGCGCCGACGGCTCCATCGCGGCCAACGCGCAGACCGTCGCGGCGCTGAACGCGCTGCGCGCGGTCCAGACCTTCGAGGACAAGAAGCGGGGCACGCTCGACGCCCTGGCCTACGCGGCGTCGCTGGGCGTCACCTCGAACTTCGACATGGGCGGCTTCCTCATCCCCGGCTCGCCCGACCACGAGAACGAGTTCACCTTCGACGGCGCCGCCAGCTGGGACCCGTACCACGCCTACGACGCCATCCTCGAGCTGAACCGGCAGGAGCAGATGCGGGTCCGCGTCCGCATCTTCTTCCTGACCATGGACACCTCGGACGCGATCCCGATCCTGTCGCGACGGGTCCAGAACGCCTTCCGCGAGTTCGGCAACGACTGGCTGAAGATCGCCGGCCTGGGCGAATTCATCACCGCCTGGCCGCTGTTCGGGCAGGTCGTGCCGCCGTCGAACTATCCCCCGGCCGTTCGCAAGGCCGCGGAGCGCGGCTGGATCTACTCCCAGCACACGCTCTCGTCGGCCGAGGACAACCTCACCATCAGCGCCTGGGAAAGCCTCAATCAGCAGGTGCCGATTGCGCCGCTGCACTGGTCGATCGCGCATGCGCTGACGATCACGCCCGAGAACGTGCAGCGACTGAAATCGCTCGGCGCCGGCCTCGCCTTGCATGGCTTCCGCTATCTCGCTGGCACGCCGACGCAGGCCGGGCCGCCGTACCGCATGATCGTCGACAGCGGCGTCAAGGTGGGCGCCGGCTCCGACGCGGCGCAGATCTCGACCCTCAATCCCTGGCTGATGCTCTACTACATGACGACCGGCAGGAACAGCTCGGGCGTGCTCATCAACGCCGGGCAGACGCTCACCCGGCAGGAGGCCCTGCGCCTCTACACGGTCGAGAACGGCTGGTTCAGCAAGGAGGAAGACAAGCTGGGCTCGATCGAGCCGGGCAAGCTGGCCGACCTCGTCGTCCTCAGCGACGACTACTTCCGGGTGCCGGACGAGTCGCTGAAGCAGCTCCGCTCGGTGCTGACGATCGTCGGCGGGCGTATCGTCCACGACAGCGGCCAGGTGCGCATCCGCGCCCGTTGAGCGCGAACGTCCCACGAGGAGAAGCCCGATGTCGGAATACAACCAGGAAAAGCTCACGCAGGACGTCGTCGCCGCGTTCGCGAAGACGCCCGACCCGCGCCTGCGCCAGATCATGACGTCGCTGGTCAGGCACATCCACGCCTTTGCGCGCGAGGTCGACCTGACGCCCGAGGAGTGGATGGCCGGGATCCAGTTCCTGACCCGGACCGGGCAGATCTCGACCGAGAAGCGGCCCGAGTTCATCCTCCTCTCGGACACGCTCGGCCTGTCGATGATGATCGTCTCGCTGGCGCAGGCGCGCGCCAGCGGCGGCGCCAGGGGCGCGACCGAGGCCACCGAGGCGACCGTCGAGGGCCCGTTCTACTGGCCGGGTGCGCCCGAGTGCCAACTTGGTGCCGACATCGGCGAAGGCGTTCCCGGCGAGCCGGCGCTCTACATGGGCCGGGTGACCGACACCGACGGCAAGCCGCTCGCCGGCGCGCTGCTCGACGTCTGGTCCGGCGACGGCAACGGCAAGTACGACGTGCAGCTCTCCGCCGAGCCGACGATGAAGGCGCGCGGCCGCTTCCGCACCGACGCCGAGGGCCGCTACTGGTTCTGGTCGATCCGCCCGAACTACTACCCGGTGCCCGACGACGGACCGGTGGGCGAGATGATGCGGATCACCAACCGCAGCATCTACCGGCCCGGTCACATCCACATGCAGGTCTCGGCGCCCGGTCACGTGCCCTGCACGACGCACATCTTCGTCGCCGGCAGCCCCTACATCGACGAGGACGCCGTCTTCGGCAAGCGCGACAGCCTGGTCGTCGAGTTCGAGAAGCATCCGCCGGGCCGGGCCGTCGACGGCCGCGAGATGAAGGTGCCGTACCACTCGGCGAGCTACGACTTCCGACTCGCGCCGGCCGTGGCCACCGAACGCGACGCGGTGGCGGCATGAAGATCGGCAAGGCGACGGTTCCGCGCACCTCGATCTGCACGTCCGACGAGCACACGATCGTCATCCGCGGCCGCGATCTCTCGAAGGAGCTGATCGGCAAGGTCTCCTTCGTCGAGCACTTCTTCCTGCTCCTGGTCGGGCGGATGCCGAGCGCCGGCGAGGCGGCGGTGCTCAACGCCACCCTGGTCGCGATCGCCGAGCACGGCCTCGTGCCCAGCGTGCAGGCGGCGCGCATGACCTTCGCCGCGGCGCCCGACGCGATGCAGGGCGCGGTCGCGGCCGGCGTCCTCGGCTGCGGCTCGGTGGTGCTCGGCTCGTCGGAGACGGCCGGGCGCATGTACGCGGAGATCGACGCCAAGGCGCAGGCCGGCACTCCGGTCGAGGCCGCGGCGCTCGAGGTCATGCAGGCCTGGCGGGCGGCCGGAAAGTCGATCCCGGGCTACGGCCACCCGCTGCACAAGGAGCGCGACGAGCGCGTCGGCGCGCTCTTCGCGGTGGCGCGCGAGGCCGGCACCGGCCTCGGCTTCATCGCCATCGCCGAGGCGGTCGAAGGCCTGCTGCCGCAGGTGCTGAAGAAGGACCTCAAGCTCAACGTCTCGGGGGCGATCCCGGCGGTGCTGCTCGGCGCCGGCTTCCCGGTCCAGGCGCTCAAGGGCGTGCCCATCCTCGCCCGCACGGCCGGCCTCATCGCCCACATGGTCGAGGAGATGCAGCAGCCGATCGGCTTCGCCCTCTCGTACCAGGCCACGCGCGAGATGGAGTACGACGGCGCCGTGCCGGCCGGCTTCGGCGCCGCCAACGAGACGGGCCGGCGATGAGCCAGGTGCTGAACGGCTTCAAGGTCGTCGAGCAGGGGACCTTCATCACCGGCCCCGCCGCCGGGATGCTGCTCGGCGACCTCGGCGCCGACGTGATCAAGGTCGAGCAGCCGGGCACCGGCGACCCGTTCCGCGCCTTCAAGAACGGCCTCTACAGCCCGCACTTCCAGACCTACAACCGCAACAAGCGCAGCATCGCGCTCGACACCAAGGACGCCGCCGACCGCGCTGTGTTCGATGCCCTGATCGCCGACGCGGACGTCTACATCCAGAACTTCCGACCCGGCGTCGCCGACAAGCTCGGCGTCGGCGAGAAGCGACTGCGGGCGCTCAACCCGCGCCTCGTCTACTGCTCGATCAGCGGCTTCGGCCCGACCGGCCCGGCCGCGTCGAGGCCCGCCTACGACACGGTCGCGCAGGCGGCGAGCGGCTTCCTCGGCCTGCTCGTCAATCCGGAGAACCCGCGCGTCGTCGGTCCGGCGATCGCCGACGCGCTGACCGGCTTCTATGCCGCCTACGGCGTGCTGGGCGCGCTCCTCGAGCGCAGCCGCACCGGCCAGGGCCGCACCGTCGAGGTCTCGATGCTCGAGGCCATGACGCACTTCAACCTCGACGCCTTCACCCACTTCCTGCAGGTCGACGAGGTCATGGGCCCGTACAGCCGGCCGCGCGTCTCGCAGTCGTACGTGCTCGAGTGCGCCGACGGCAAGTGGATCGCGCTGCACATGTCGTCGCCGGAGAAGTTCTGGCAGGGGCTGGCGCGCGCGATCGAGCAGCCCGACCTGTTCGACGACCCCCGCTTCGCCACGCGCGAGGCGCGCATCGAGCACCAGGAAGCGCTGATCGCTTTGCTCGGCGAGCGGTTCCGGCGTCGCACGCGCGACGAGTGGGTCGCGCGTCTCCTGCCGGAGGACGTGCCGCACGCACCGATGTACGACACCAGCGAGGCGCTCGACGACCCGCAGGCGCGCCATCTGCAGCTCCTGGTCTCGGCCGAGCATCCGGTGATGGGGCGCTTCCGCACCGTCCGCTCGCCGGTGTCGTTCGACGGCCAACGCGCGCTCGCCGTGCGGCCGCCGCCGATGCTCGGCGAGCACGACGAAGAGATCCGCCGCGCCGTCGCGGCGCGCGCAGGAGCCACCGCATGACGTCCCTCTCCCGAACCGCCGGCATGCGGCGGCGAAGCCTCGTGGCGTTCGCCCTCGCCGCCGGACTCCTGGGCGGCGCGGCGCACGCCCAGGAGGGCGTCGTCAAGCTGGTCGTGCCGTTCGGCCCGGGCACGACCACCGACACGGTCAGCCGCGTCGTCGCCGATGCGCTCGGCAAGTCGCTGAAGCAGAGCGTCGTCGTCGAGAACCGGGCCGGCGCCGGCGGCTCGACCGGCACCGACCAGGTCGCCAAGGCCGCGCCCGACGGCAGGACGCTGGTCATGGGCACCGTCGGCACGCACGCGATCAACGCCGGCCTGTTCCGGAAGCTGCCGTACGACCCGATGCGCGACTTCGTGCCGGTCGCCTTCGTCGGTTACACGCCGACCCTCCTCGTCGTCGCCGCCGACTCGCCGGCGAAGTCGCTGAAGGACCTCGCCGCGATGGCGGCGCGTCCGGAGGGCATCACCTTCGCGTCGGCGGGAAACGGCACCTCGGGCCATCTCGCCGGCGAGATGCTGGCGCAGCGCCTCGGCGGGAAGATGATCCACGTGCCGTACAAGGAAGGCGCCGTCGCCCTGACGAACGTGATGTCTCGACAGGTCGATTTCATGTTCTATCACCCGGCCGCCGTCATGCCGCAGATCAAGGCCGGCAAGCTGCGCGCGCTCGGCGCGAGCGGCGCCGTGCGCAGCGGCGCCGCGCCCGAGGTCGCGACGCTCATGGAGCAGGGCGTCAGGGACTTCGACCTCGTCGCCTGGTTCATGCTGTATGCGCCGGCCGCGACGCCGGCATCGACGCTCGCGAGCCTGCGCAGCGCCGCTGCCCAGGCCCTCGCCCAGCCGGACACGGCCGCCAGGCTGAGCGGGCAGGGCATCGAGCAGCGGCCGATGCGCACCGAGGAGATGATGCCGTTCAACCAGGCAGAGCTCGTCAAGTGGGCCGACCTCGTCAAGCGCTCGGGCGCCCAGGTCGACTGACCGATTCACAACGAAGGAGACAAGACTATGACCTCATCCACCCTGTCGCGGCGGGCCGCCGTCGCGGCGCTCGTCGGCCTGGGCCTCTTCAGCGGCCACGCGCTCGCCCAGCAGGCGAGCGGCCAGCCGATCCGCGTCGGCAGCACGCTGGCGCTGACCGGGCCGCTGTCGGCGACGGCGCAGATCCACAAGCTGGTCGGCGACATCTACGTCGAGCAGGCGAACCGGCGCGGCGGCTGGCTCGGCCGGCCCATCGAGTGGATCGTCCGCGACGACCAGTCCAAGCCGGACCTCGCCCGCACGCTGTACGAGCAGCTCGTCACCGCCGAGAAGGTCGACCTGCTGATGGGCCCGTACGCGACCGGCGCGATCCTGTCGGCGATGGGCGTGGCGCAGCGCTACAACAAGGTGCTGGTGCACCACACGCTCGGCATTCCGTCGCTCGCCAAGTACGACATGCAGTTCCCGGCCTGGTCGCTCGGCTCGGATCCGGGAACGACGGTCCCGAACACCGTCTTCGACGCCCTTGCGGCGGGGCCCAAGCCGCCGAAGACGGTGGCCGTCGTGACCAGCAAGTTCCCCTCCATCCACTTCATGACCGCCGGCGCCCGCGAGGTGATGAAGAAGCGCGGCCTGACCGAGGTGCTGTTCCTCGAGTGGGACTTCGGCAACCGCGACTTCGGCCCGATTGCCAACCGCATCAAGGACGCCAAGCCGGACTTCGTCTGGGTCGGTGCCATCGGCCTCGACGGCAACCTGCTGCTGGACGCGATGAAGAAGATCGACTACGTGCCGCCGCAGCACTTCTACCTGTACCCGGCGCCGGCGCCCCTGGTGACGCTGCCGGAAGCGAAGAACGCGCTCTCGGTGACGATCTTCGAGGACCAGCCGCCGTTCACGTCCAACACCGGCGCGGCCGAGTTCGTGAAGATCTATCGCGAGCGGGCGACCAAGGCCGGCCTCACCGATCCCTCCGTCGAGACGCAGGCCGCCGCCTCGTACACCGCCTGGCAGATCCTCGAGGCCGGCGTGACGGCGACCCGGAGCCTGGACGACAAGGCCATCGCCAACTGGCTGAAGGCGAACCGCGTCGACACCCTGCAGGGCAAGCTCCGCTTCAACGGCGTCGGCAACTTCGGCGACGACCTGATGCGCGTGAAGCAGGTGCAGAACGGCAAGTGGGTCGTCGTCTGGCCCAAGGAAGTGTCCGGCGGCGCCACGCTGATGGCGCAGTAGGGCGGCTCGCCTGTGTCGGCGTTCACGCTGCCCAGCGCTTCGCTGCTGTCGCAAAGCGTCCTCTCCGGCATCTTCGTCGGCGCCCTGTACGGCCTTCTGGGCTTGGGCCTCAGCCTCAGCTGGGGCCTGCTCCGCCTGATCAACCTGGCGCACTTCGCGTTCGCCTTCCTGGCGGCGTACCTGTGCTATCAGCTCTCGACGATGCACATCGACCCGCTGCTGACGCTGGTCGGCATCGTGCCGGCGTTCTTCGCCCTGGGGGCGGCGCTGCACTGGGTGATGGCGCGCTTTCGGGTGACGCCGTTCAACTCGCTGCTCCTCACCTTCGGCCTGACGGGCATCGTCGAGGCGGTGATCCAGTCGATCTGGACCGCCGACTTCCGCAAGCTTGAGTCGGTCTACGAGAACCAGAAGTTCAAGGTGGGCACGCTGTTCGTGCCGGTGCCGGAGCTGATTACCTTCGTGCTCGCGGTCGCGCTCTCCGTCGCGGTCTGGGCCGTGCTCCGCTACACCGACGTCGGCAAGGCCTTGCGCGCCGCCGCCGAGGACGCGCCGATCGCCTCCGCCTTCGGCGTCAACCAGCGCGTCAACTCGATCCTGCTCGCCGGGACCTGCTCGGCGCTGGCGGCCGTCGGCGGCGTCTGCCTGGCGCTCAGCTTCACGCTCGCGCCGTCGCAGATCTACGCCTGGATCGGCGTCGTCTTCGCCGCCGTGATGCTCGGCGGCCTCGGCAGGGCGCTCGGCCCGCTCGTCGCCGGCACGCTGATCGGCGTCAGCGAGGCCATCACGATGGCGGTGACCGCGCCCTCCTGGGCGCCCATCGTCTCGTTCACGCTCCTCATCGTCGTGCTCGTGCTGCGCCCCGGAAAGCTCGCGTGAAGCGCACGCCGCTCGTCATCGTCGGCGCCGCCGTGCTGCTGGCCTTCGTGCCGCAGCTCGGCCTGCCCGCGTTCTACGACTCCCTGCTCTACCTGATGCTGCACTGGATCGTGCTCGCCACGTCGTGGAACATCCTGTCCGGCTACACGGGCTATTTCTCGTTCGGGCACGGGGCCTTCTTCGGCGCCGGCCTGTACACGACGAGCACCCTGCTGGCCCGGTACGACTGGCCTTTCCTGTGGACCCTGCCGGTGGCGGCGCTGGTCGCCGCCGTGCTCGGCGTCGCGCTCGGCGCCATCGTTTTCCGCGTCAAGGGCGTGCGCGGCGAGGTGTTCGCGCTGCTGACGCTGGCGATCACCTTCGTGATCGGCACCATCGTCGTCAACACGCCGCTCGACGGCGGGCAGGGCGTTCCGCTCGGCTCGGTGCCGGTGCCGGCGGTCGGCCCGACGCAGTCGTCGACCTTCTACCTGCTGGCCCTCGGCGCGGCGACGCTGACGATGCTGATCGCCTGGTGGATCTACGTCTCCAAGTTCGGCGCCGGCCTGTTCGCCATCCACGACGACGAGGACGCGGCCGAGGTCATCGGCGTGCCGACCTACCGCTACAAGCTCATCGCCTTCGGCATCTCCTGCGCCCTGGCGGGGCTTGCCGGCGGCATCCACGCCCTGTTCCTGTCGTACGTGACCGCCGGCGAGGTCTTCACCATCACCGTGCCGCTGACCGTGGTGCTGATGAGCGTGCTGGGCGGGACGCGGCACTGGGCCGGACCGGCGATCGGCGCGGTGGCGATCACCGGCCTCCTGTACAGCTTCACGGCCGCCGACAACGCGATCGCCGGCAAGGCCATGATCGGCATCATCCTCATCGCCGCGGTGCTGTTCATGCCCGAGGGCATCCTCCTTCGGCTGCAGCGCGCCTTCCGGCGCTCGCCGCGGAGCAAGGGAGCGTCGGCGCCGGCGCCCGTGACCGCGTCGACGCTGCCGAACGCGTCGGTGCCGGCGGCTGCAGCCGCTTCGGAGATCGCACCGCGACCCGGCGGCGCACCCGGCGAGGTGCTGCTGCGCGTGCGCGGCCTGCACAAGCGCTTCAAGGGCGTTCGCGCGCTGAGCGGCGTGGAGGTCGAGGTGCGGCGCGGCGAGATCCTCGGCCTGCTCGGCCCGAACGGCTCGGGCAAGTCGACCTTCATCAACGTCGTCAGCGGCCATTTCCCCGCGACCTCGGGCGACATCAGCTTCGAGGGCCGCGACCTGAAGGGGCACGCGGCGCACCGCATCGCCGCCGGCGGCATCGCCCGCACCTACCAGATCCCGCGCCCGTTCGCGCACATGACGGTGCTCGACAACGTGGCGCTGGCGACGATGTTCGGCGGCGGCGTGAAGACGCCGGAGGCGGCACGCGCCCAGGCCCGGGTCTGGCTCGAGTTCACCGGCCTCGACGGCAAGGCCGACGCCTACCCCGACGACCTCAACCTGCACCAGCGCAAGTTCCTGGAGCTGGCGCGCGCGCTCGCCTCGCGGCCGAGCCTGGTCCTCCTCGACGAGGTGCTGTGCGGCCTGACGCCGAGCGAGATGGACGACGCGGTGGCGCTGATCCGGCGCATCCGCGACCAGGGCTCGACCATCGTCTTCGTCGAGCACGTCATGCGCGCGGTGATGGCGCTGACCGACCGCATCGTCGTCTTCCACCACGGCGAGCTGCTCGCCGAAGGACCGGCCGCCGAGGTGATGCAGCGGCCGGAGGTGAAGACGGCCTATCTCGGCGCCGCCCATGCTTGAGGTCATCGACCTGCAGGTCGCCTACGGCGCGGCGCCGGCGCTCTGGGGCGTGTCGCTCCAGGTGCGGCGAGGCGAGCTGCTCTGCGTCGTCGGCCCGAACGGCGCCGGCAAGACGACCCTCATCAACGCCATCGCCGGCATCCAGGCGACGCGCGGCGGCCGCATCGTCTTCGAAGGGCGCGACATCACCAGGCTCGCGCCGCACCGCTTCTGCGAGGCCGGCATCGCCCTCGTCCCCGAGGGGAGGCGCCTCTTCACCCGCATGAGCGTGCTCGAGAACCTCGAGCTCGGCAGCTACCTGCCGGCGGCCAAGGCGCGCCGGGCCGAGTCGCTGGCCGCGGCCATCGACCTGTTCCCTGTGCTGCAGGAAAAGCTCGCCAGCCCCGCAGGCGACCTCTCCGGGGGCCAGCAGCAGATGGTCGCCATTGCCCGGGCGCTGATGGCGCGGCCGCGCCTCCTCCTCCTCGACGAGCCCTCGCTCGGCCTGGCGCCGCTCATCGTCCACGACATGCTGCGCGCCATCCGCCGGATCAACGCCGAGGGCATGGCGGTCCTGCTCGTCGAGCAGAACGTCGCCATGGCGATGGAAGTGAGCCACCGCGCCTACGTGCTCGAGGAAGGCCGCATCGTGGCCACCGGAACGCCGGCCGACCTGCTCGCCCGACCCGAGATACAACGCGCCTACCTGGGCGTCTGACCCTTCTGAACTGGAGTTTCACCATGCTGTTTCCCACGACCATCGTCGGCAGCTTCCCGCAGCCCGAGTGGCTGATCGACCGCGCCAAGCTCGCCGGCCGCTTTCCACCGCGCGTGCGCGCCCAGGAGCTCTGGCGCATCCCGCCCGAGCACCTGGCCGAGGCGCAGGACGACGCCACCTTGATCGCCATCCGCGCTCAGGAGGAGGCGGGCCTCGACATCGTCAGCGACGGCGAGATCCGCCGCGAGAGCTACTCCAACCGCTTCGCGACCGCGCTCGACGGCGTCGACCTCGACAACCCGGGCACCGCGCTCGACCGCTCGGGCCATCCCAACCCGGTGCCGCGCATCGTCGGCCGCATCCGCCGCCGTCACGCCGTCGAGGTCGACGACCTGAAGTTCCTGCGCGCGAACACCACGCGCATGACGAAGATCACCGTGCCCGGCCCGTTCACGATGCTGCAGCAGGCGCAGAACGACTTCTACGGCAGCGAGGAGGAGGCGGCGATGGACTATGCCGCCGCCGTCAACGAGGAGATCAAGGACCTGTTCGCGGCCGGTGCCGACGTCGTCCAGATCGACGAGCCGTACATGCAGGCGCGACCGGAGAAGGCACGCCTGTATGGGCTGAAGGCGCTGAATCGGGCGCTCGAGGGCGTGACCGGGACGACCGCCGTGCACATCTGCTTCGGCTACGCGGCGATCATCCACGAGCGGCCGAGCGGCTACTCCTTCCTGCCCGAGCTGGCCCAGTGCAGCTGCCGGCAGGTGTCGCTCGAGACCGCGCAGTCGAAGCTCGACTGCTCGGCCCTCAAAGGACTCGAGGGCAAGCGGCTGATGGTCGGCTGCATCGACCTCTCCGACCCGGAGGTGGAGACGCCGGAGACGGTCGTGGCGCGGATCGAGCGGGCGCTGCCCTACGTGAAGGCGGAAAACGTCATCCTCGCGCCCGACTGCGGCATGAAGTACCTGCCGCGCGATCGTGCCGTCGGCAAGCTGCGGGCGATGGTCGAGGGCGCGAAGATCCTGCGCCAGCGCCACGGCGGCGCGCACTGAGGAGCGCCATGCTGTTCGCCTTCCTGCTCGTCGACCGTGCCGGCGCCGGCGAGCTGCGGCTGCAGCACCGGCCGGCGCACAAGGCGTACCTGGCGGCGGTGGCCGACAGGATCTGCGTCGCCGGTCCGCTCCTGGCCGACGACGGCGAGACGATGACCGGCAGCCTGCTGGTCGTCGACTTCGACAGCCGCGCGGCGGCGACGGCGTGGCTGCGCGACGAGCCCTTCACCCGGGCCGGTGTCTACGCCCGCCAGGAGCTGCATCCCTTCCGCAGCCTCTGGCCGCAGCGCACGGGCAGCGTCGACGCCTGAGGCGATGCGCGAGTTCGTGCTCGACACGCGCCTGCCGCGCGTCGTCTTCGGCGCCGGCACGCTGCAGCGGCTCGGCGCCGAGCTCGACCGGCTCGGCCTGTCGCGCGCGCTGCTGCTGTCGACTCCCGGCCAGGCGGCGCTCGCAGCGCGCGCCGCGGCGGCGATCGGCGCCCGGGTCGCCGGCGTCTTCGCGCAGGCGGCCATGCACGTGCCGGTCGAGGTGGCGCGCGCCGCCTGCGACGAGGCCCGGCGCGTCGGCGCCGACTGCACGGTGGCCGTCGGCGGCGGCTCCACGACGGGGCTGGCCAAGGCGGTGGCCTTCGAGAGCGGCCTGCCGATCATCGCCGTCCCGACCACCTACGCCGGCAGCGAGATGACCTCGATGTACGGCCTCACCGAGGCAGGCCTGAAACGCACGGGCCGCGACCTGCGCGTCTACCCGGTCTGCGTCGTGTACGACGCCGAGCTCTCGGCCGGGCTACCGTTCGCCGTCACCCGCGTCAGCCTGATGAATGCGCTGGCGCACGCCGCCGAGGGCCTGTACGCGCCCGACGGCAACCCGCTCGTCGACCTGATGGCCGAAGAGGGCATCCGCCTCGGCGCCGCGACCCTGCCGCGATTGCAGCGCGATCCCGGCGACCTCGAGGCCCGCGGCGATGCGCTCGTCTGCGCCTGGCTGTGCGGCACCGTCATGGGCAGCATCACGGTGGGCCTGCATCACAAGCTCTGCCATACGCTCGGCGGCAGCTTCGGGCTGCCGCACGCGGAGGTGCACGCCGTCATCCTGCCGCACGCCATCGGCTACAACGCCGCCGCCGTGCCGCGGGCCATGCAGACGATGGCAGGTGCGCTGCAAGCGGCATCGGCCGCGCGCGGTTTCTTCGACCTGAACGCACGGCACGGCGGCCCGACCGCGCTGCAGAGCATCGGCATGCAGGCGGAAGATCTCGACCGGGCGGCGGCGCTCGCGGTGAAGGACCAGTACCCGAATCCGCGGCCGCTGGAGCTGGTGCCCGTGCGCCGGCTGCTGCAGCGTGCGTTCGCGGGCAAGCCCCCGGCCGAGGAATGAGGACAAGGACCGAGGACTACCGCCGCGTCTCGCGCCGGTCCTGCAGGGTCAGCCCGATCAGGCGCGAGACCACCGAGGCGAGATACATCACGCCGACGAACATCTCGACGCTGGCCAGCCCCCGCGCCGGCCCGCTCACCGGCAGCACGTCGCCGATGCCGGTGCTCGACAGCAGCGCGAAGCTGAGGAACATCAGCTCGGTCCAGTTGCGCGGCTCCCCGGGCAGCCGGGTCCCCGTGAACGAGCCGGGCTGCAGCGCCTGGACCATCAGGAACAGGTAGGCGAAAGCCCAGGCGAGCAGGGTGAAGGTCGCCGCGGCGGCAAACAGCTCGTCCGTGGTGGCGTAGCGATCGGCCAGCATGTACGCGATGAGGCTGCCGGCGGCGTAGAAATAGAAGATCGACTCGAGCCCGGCCGACCAGGCGGCGAACCGCGGCTGCGGCGACGTCATCTGCAGGACGAGCAGGATGATCGCCGGCACCGCGATGCCTGCACCGAGCCAGGTGGTGAACGGCGTCCGGTGCACGATGCGAAGGGTGGCGATCAGGACGACGATGCCGAAGATGCCGAAGCAGATGCGCCCGACGTCCGTGTTCTCGATGAACGGATACAGCACGAGCGCGAGCAGCTGCGTCGCGAGGAGCACGCCGGACGGATGGCGGCGCAGGCCGACGAGCAGGCGCAGGTGGTTCATGGCGGCGGAGGATACGCAGGCAAAATGGATGCGGTGCGAGCCGGCAACGCGCCGCCCCGGCGGTAACCGGCGACTGCGGCACGGAGGGTTCCCGTAGTCTTCGTCCGACGGGCGAATCCGGCGGCCTGGGCTGCTGGCCCGGCGACCCGGCGCCTAGCATCAGTCGCGGTCTCGGAACCGGCCCGTCGCGGTGCCATACTGACAGTCCCCTCAAAGGAGTTTTCCCGAGTGCCCCACGCCCTCCTGGTCGACGACGACTCTGATGCAGCCGAGACGATGGCGATGCTGATCGCCAACGAAGGCTTCACGGTCGCCACCGCCGGCTCCCTGCGCGATGCACGCCGCCAGATGGCGTTGCAGGAGCCGGACATCATTCTGCTGGACCTCATGCTGCCCGACGGCAGCGGCATGGAGCTGTTCAACGACGTGAAGGCGATACCGAACGCCGAGCTCGTCCTCATCACCGGTCACGCCAGCCTCGAGACGTCGATCCAGGCGCTTCGCCTCGGCGCCGCCGACTACCTCGTCAAGCCCATGAGCCTGAAGCAGCTCCAGGGCGTCCTGTCGCGCGTCACCAAGCCGTCGGCGCTCAAGGCCGTCGCCGGCTCGCTGGAGGAAGGGCTGGAGAAGGAGGGCCACTTCGGCGCCCTCTGGGGCCGCTCGGAGGCGATGCGCCGCGTCTACCAGCAGATCGTCCGCGTCGCCGGAACCGCGGTCACCGTCTTCATCACCGGCGAAAGCGGCACCGGCAAGGAGGTCGTCGCCCGCACGGTGCACGAGCTGAGCCGCCGTCGCAACAACGCCTTCCTGGCGGTGAACTGCGGTGCGATCTCGCCGCACCTCATGGAAAGCGAGATCTTCGGTCACGAGAAGGGCAGCTTCACCGGCGCCGATCGCCAGCACCTGGGCTTCTTCGAGCGGACGAGCGGCGGCACGCTGTTCCTCGACGAGATCACCGAGATGCCGCTCGACCTGCAGGTCAAGCTGCTGCGCGTGCTCGAGACCGGCACCTTCATGCGCGTCGGCTCCACGCAGGTCCAGGAGACGGACGTCCGCATCATCGCCGCCACCAACCGCAGCCCCATGGAAGCGGTGGCGCGCGGGAAGCTCCGCGAGGACCTGCTGTACCGGCTCAACGTGTTCCCCATCCACCTGCCGCCGCTGCGCGACCGCGCCGAGGACATTCCGCTCATCGCCCAGCACTTCCTGGAGCAGATCGGCGAGCGGGAAGGGCAGCCGAAGCGCTTCGCGCCGGAGCTCCTCAAGAACCTGAGCTCGTACCGCTGGAGCGGCAACGTCCGCGAGCTGCGCAACATCATCTACCGCGCCTACGTCATGGCGCCGGGCACGACCATCGTCGACGACTGCCTGCCGCAGATGCCGGGCGCCGCCAACTCGAACGGCAGCGCACCGACGGTGACGGTGCGCGTCGGCATGACCTTGGCCGAGATCGAGCGCCAGGTCACGCTGGCGACCCTCGAGCATTTCGGGCGGCACAAGGAAAAGACGGCCGCCACGCTGGGCATCAGCCTGAAGACGCTCTACAACCGGCTGAAGGAATACGCGGCCGAGGAAGATCCGGTCAGCGAGCCCGGCGCTCTCGACGAAGCGCGCTGAGGCGCGCCAGTCCGGCGCCTCAGCTCAGGCGGCCGGCGTACGAGCGCAGCAGCTTGGCGAGGCTGTTCGGGTTCAGGGGCTTGACGAAGAACGAATCGAAGCCGGCCGCGAGGGCGCGTTGCTGGTCCTCTTCGCCCGCGTAGCCGGTCACGGCGGCGAACACCACCGGCGATCCCGCGAGCTCGCGGCGCAGGGCCTCCACCAGGCGCAGGCCGTCGACGTCGGGCAGGCCGATGTCGCAGAGCACGATCTGCGGCTTGACCCGGCGTGCCGCCTCGACCGCCTCGCTGGCGTTGCGCGCGGTGCTGACCTCGGTGCCCCACAGCTCCATCTGCAGCCGCAGGCTCTCCAGCGAGTCGGGGTGATCCTCGACGATGAGAACGCGATAGCTCTCGCTCAGCTTCGGGACGCCGGGCTCGTCGGCCGCGGGAGCCGGTTCCATCAGGGGCAGCCAGAGCACGAATTCGCTGCCTTGGCCGGGACCGTCGCTGAAGCCTTCGACGTCGCCGCCGTGCAGCTGGGCGATCCGCCGCGACAGCGTCAGGCCGACGCCGAGCCCGCCCAGGCTGCGCGCCAGGGTCTGGTCCTGCTGCGAGAACAGCTCGAAGGCGTGCGGCAGGAAGTCCGGGGCGATCCCCTGGCCATGGTCCTTGACGGAGATCTGCACCGTGCGGGCGGCCCGCCGCACGGCGATCCTGACGACGCCTGGCTCGAAGCTGAACTTGGCGGCGTTGATCACGAGGTGCGACAGCGCCTGCGCCATCCGGCTGCCGTCGGCGCGCACGAAGAGGCGCTCGTCGGGGACGTCGACCTCGAGCGTGTGGCCGCCGGCGTTCAGCTTGTCGTGGCTCTTGGCGACCGCCTCCTGGACGATGCTCTCCACCGACACCGGCTCGCGGACCAGCGTGATCTGGCCCTGCGCCGCCCGGGTGACGTCGATCAGCTCCTCGATCAGGTGGCTCATGCGCCCGACCTGCCGCTCGACGATCTCGCGCAGGCGAACCAGGATCGGGTTGGTGTGCTCGAGCGTTCGCAGCACGCTGGCGGCGTTGGCGATCGGGGCCAGCGGGTTGCGCAGCTCGTGCGACAGCATCGCCAGGAACTGACCCTGGCGACGCTCGGCGAGGCGCAGCTGCTGCGTCCGCTCGGCAAGCGCTTCCTCGAGCTGCTTTCGGTCGTGGATGTCGACGAGCGTGCCGACGAAGCCGGCCACGGCGCCGTCCGGGCCCATGCGCGGCACGGCGTTGTCGAGCATCCAGCGGTACTCGCCGTCCTGGCGGCGCAGGCGCAGGTCGAGCGAGAACGCGGCGCCGGCCTCGAAGCTGGCCTGCTGGATGCCGAGGCAGCGGTCGACGTCTTCCGGATGCACGGACCGCACCCAGCCGTTGCCTTTCAGCTCGCCGATCGGACGGCCGGTGTAGCTGGCCCAGGAACCGCTGAACCAGTCGTCCTCGCCCTCGAAGGAGGTGCTCCAGATCAGCACCGGAGCCGCATCGGCGATGGCGCCGACCTGGTCGAAGCGGGCACGCGGCGACGCGTCCGCTGGCCGCTCGGCGGCCGCGGTCGGCGACAAGGGTTGCGGAATGCTCGACACGAGGTGCCTCACCTCCCGGCTGCGTCGCGGTCGCACAGCCCCCGGCGCGACGGCAAACGCCGTGCCGCGGAGCGTGCGGACCGGATCGGGGAGGGCGGCACGTCAGGCGGCTTCGGCGCCGGCGGGGACGGCGAGGCGGCGGCGGCGCTCGACCGACGCCACCTTCAGCAGCTGCCGGTACTTGGTCACGGTCCGCCGGGCGACCTTCAGCCCCTGGCGGCCGAGCAGTCGCGCGATCTGCGCGTCCGACAGCGGATCGGTGGGGTTCTCGGCGTCGATCATCCCCTTGATCACGCCGCGGATCGCCGTCGCCGAGCAGGCGCCGCCGCTGGCCGTGGCCATTTCGCGCGAGAAGAAGTACTTGAGCTCGAAGACGCCGACCGGCGTGGCCATGTACTTGTTGTTCGTCACCCGAGAGACCGTCGACTCGTGCAGGCCGAGCTCGGCGGCGATCTCGCGCAGGCCCAGCGGCTTCATCGCCATCGGCCCGAACTCGAGGAAGTGGTGCTGGCGCTTCAGGATGGCCTCGGCCACCATCAGGATGGTCGAGAACCGCTGCTGCACGTTTTTGACCGTCCAGCGCGCTTCCTGCAGGTGCTGGGCGAGCTCGCCGTGCTGGCCGTTGCGATGCTCCTGGAACATCGAGGCATAGGTCTGGTTCAGCTTGACGCGCGGCACGACGGCGCGGTTCAGCGTCGCCGTCCAGCGGCCCCGCACCTTGCGCACGATCACGTCGGGCGTGATGAACTGCGTCGAGGTCGACTCGACGCTCCAGCCCGGACGCGGATTGAGGTGGCGGATGCGCTCGCAGGCAGCCTCGATGTCGGCCGCCGGCCGCTTCAGCAGCCGAGCCAGCCCGTTGACGTCGTGCTGCGCCAGGCGGTCGAGATGGTTGGAGATGATCTCGCAGGCGAGCTGGCACTCGTCGGAGTCTTGCGAGGCGTTGAGCTGCAGGAGCAGGCACTCGGCGACGTTGCGGGCGCCGACGCCTGCCGGATCGAGCGACTGCACGCGCTTCAGCGCGATCTGCATCTCGTCGTCCTCGACGGCGGGCGTCATGCCGCTGGTCATGGCGATCTCGTCGAGCGAGATGCGAAGGTAGCCGTCGTCGTCGAGCGACTCGACGAGGGCGCAGGCGAGGGCGTGATCGCGCTCGTTGAGCGGCAGGACGTTGATCTGGCTGCGCAGGTGCTGGCGCAGTCCGATGTCGGCGGGGATCAGGTCGAGGGCGCCGACGTCCGCTTCCGAGCCCTGCGTGCGGACGCTGGCCGAGGACTGCTGCCAGGGATCGCGCTCGTAGGGGGAGTCGGTGATGGCGGCGGTCGGCTCGAAGTCGATGCCGCGCGGCTCGCCGTCGACGCCGGAGCCGGCGGTGTCGACGCGCCCCGCGTCCTGCGGCGAATCCTCGACCTCAAGGAAGGGGTTGCGGCCCATCGCATCCTGCACTTCCTGTGCGAAGTCGAGCGACGAGAGTTGAAGCAGGCGAACGGCGTGTTGCAGGCGCGGCGTGACGGTGTGCTGTTGTCGCTGGCCGGTCTGCAGGGTGGGCATCGTCATCGGATCTGTGCTCTTTTCAAGGGGTGCTGAAAGGGCCTGGCCGAGGGCCATGGGCAGCGTCTGGGGGGCAGCAGAGAGCAACACCTGTGCCAAGCCGGATCGCCGCTCCCGCCACGAGGGAGAACGCCTCGCCCGGACGGGTCGCGCAAGGGCCGCTCAGGAAGGCTCGGGCACGGCTTGCGGTAACTTTTGCTGCCGCCTGCCGAGGCGCTGTTCGCGCCGCACGAAGGACGCCAGGAACATGCGACGCTCGCCGCCCGGGAACACCACCGTCACGCCCTCGGCGTCGCAGGCGTCGACCAGGCCGCGCCCGTAGCGCGGCACCGTGACCGGATCCCCGCGCGCGAACGCCGGCGCGTCGGCGCGTGCCGACGCTGGCTCCGGCCGGTCGTCTTCCCGGGCGGCAGACGACTGCGCCGCGGCGAAGGCGGCGGCGATGCGCGCGCAGTTGTCGCAGGTGCCGCACGCCGAGAGACGCTCCGCCTCGTCGAAGTTCTCCAGCAGCACCTTCCAGCGGCAGTGCCCCGTCTGGCCGTAGAAGACCATGCGCTCGAGCATCTCGCGATCGTGCTCCCGCTTCTCGCGATAGGTCTCGAGCAGCTTCTCGAGGGCATCGGCGTCCAGGCCGGCACGCGTCAGCGAAAGGCGGCCTTCGCGGTCCTGCCGGACCACGCCCTGATGGCGCAGCAGGCGCAGCGCCACTTGCAGCTTGGCCTTCGGCCGATCTAGCGCCTCCTGCAGCGCCGCGAGCGTCCACGGCTCGCCGCGGTCGCGGCCCTGCTGCAGGGCGCCGTACAGGTCGGCCACGTCCTCGCGCGCCGGGTACTTGCCGGCGAGGAAGAACTGCTGGACGGCCTTGTCGCTGCGCAGGAAGAGCAGGGTGCAGTCGGCGACCTCGCCGTCGCGGCCGGCACGCCCCGATTCCTGGTAGTAGGCATCGAGGCCCCCGGGCATCTGGTAGTGCAGGACGAAGCGCGTGTCGGCCTTGTCGATGCCGAGGCCGAAGGCGTTGGTCGCCACCATGAGGCGCATCTCGCCGTTCATGAAGGCGTCCTGCTGCTCGCGCCGCGCCGCTGCGCCCAGCTTGCCGTGGTAGAGGGCGGCGCGCACGCCCGCCGCGGCGAGCGCCGCGTGCACGGTCTCGGCACCCTTGACCGTCGCAGCGTAGACCAGCCCGGCGCCCTCGCTCGCCGCGACGATGGCGACGGCGCGGGCGAGCTTCTCGTCCTCGTTCGTGACCTGCAGGACGCGGTAGTGCAGGTTCGGCCGGTACATGCCGGTGTTGATGACGTTGAAGCGCGCGACGCCGAGCTGGTGGGCGATGTCCTCGATCACCGCATCGGTGGCCGTCGCCGTGAGGGCGAGGATCGTCGGCCGCCCCAGCCGCTCGACGGCGCCGCCGATCTCGAGGAACGCGGGGCGGAAGTCGTGGCCCCACTGCGAGATGCAGTGCGCTTCGTCGACGACGAGCAGGCTCGTGCGCTGCGCCGCGATCTTCTCGAGGAAATCGTTGTCGGCGAGTCGCTCGGGGGTGGTGAAGACGATCTTCGCCCTGCCCGCGGCGATCGACGCCTCGGCCGTCGCGATGTCGTCCGCGGACACGGCGCTGTTGAGCTCCACCGCCTCGACGCCCATCTCGCGCAGCTTGTCGCACTGGTCCTTCATCAGGGCGATCAAGGGCGAGATCACCAGCGTGGCACCGGGCCGCAGCAAGGCCGGGAGCTGGTAGCACAGCGACTTGCCGGCACCCGTCGGCATCACCGCCAGTGTCGGCCGATCGGCCATGACGCTGTCGATCGCCGCTTCCTGGCCGGCGCGCAGGTGCTGCAGCCCGAACGTGGTCTTGAGGAGCTTGCGCAGCGGCGTGCGCCAGGGCTGGGGAGACGGGCTGCGGCGCGGCGGTTCGGTGCGCGTCATCGGGTGGGTGGCGTCCTGATTCGGTCGTGGGGTGGCGCGGCGCCCCGGGCAAGACGCGGGCCCGCAGGCTTCGGGTGGCATGACGGTTGCCCGAAGCCGCCGTGGCTTCAACGTCAAGCATGGTGTCCCGCTCGATCGAGCTCCACTCGACGCCCGAGCCCGTGCCGACGCCGAAGGATCCGCCGCCGCTGCCGCCGACGCCCGACACGCCCACCGGCATCCCGCCGGCGGTCGAGGATCCGACGAGTCCGGATGCACCGGCACCCGTGAAGGAGCCGCCCGCGGCGCCCCCGCCCGCCGTCGCTCGATGAGGAGCGCGGCGGCACTGCGGACGCGAGAGCCTGCCTCGTCGTCGCCGGTCGTCGAGGCGCCGGCGCCCCCCGGGCTGGTCTGGGTCAGCGACGAGAGGACGCCCGGCATTCGCCGGATCCGCGCCGGCGACGACTTCGTCTACCGAGGTCCGGACGGAAAGAAGATTCGGGACGAGGCGACGCTGAAGCGGATCCGCTCGCTCGCCATCCCGCCGGCCTACGAGGACGTCTGGATCTGCGCCAATCCGCGCGGGCACCTGCAGGCGACCGGGCGTGACGCGCGCGGCCGCAAGCAGTACCGCTACCACCCGGAGTGGCGCCTGGCGAAGGACGCCGACAAGTTCGAGCGCATGCTCGAGTTCGGCGCCGCCCTGCCGCGGATCCGCGCCCGCGTCAAGGCCGATCTCGACGCGCCCGTCGGCTCGCGCCCGGGCCGCACGACAGTGCTGGCGACGATCGTCCGCCTGCTCGACACGACCCTGATCCGGGTCGGCAACGAGGAGTACGCGCGCAGCAATCGCTCGTTCGGGCTGACCACCTTGCGCAACCGGCACGCGGCCGTGCAAGGCAGCAAGCTGCGCCTGCGCTTTCGCGGCAAGAGCGGCATCGAGCACGAGGTCGCGCTCGAGGATCCGCGCGTCGCTCGGGTCGTGCGGCGCTGCCAGGCGATGCCCGGGCAGGAGCTGTTCCAGTACGAGGACGAGGCCGGCGGCCGTCACGTCGTGGACTCGGCCGACGTCAACGACTACATCCGCGAGGCCGCCGGCGCGAACTTCACGGCCAAGGACTTCCGCACCTGGCACGCCACGGTGCATGCGCTCGACCTCTGGGCCGAGCAATGCGCCGCCGATGCCTCGTGCCGGCGCACCGCCAACCAGCTGCTGGCGGACGTCGCCAAGCGGCTCGGCAACACCGTCGCGGTGTGCAAGAAGTCGTACGTGCATCCGCACGTGCTGCAGACGCTGGCGTCGATCGCCGACCCGGAGCAGCTTTCCAGGCTGTCGCCGGCGCGGCGGGGCGGCCTCGTCACCGCGGAACGACGCCTGCTGGCCTTCCTGGCGAAGACCTGAGGCTGGAACGAGGACGTCGGCCAGGTTTCCGCCCTGCCGTATACTTTACCTACCGGTCGGTCGAGTTTGCTGAGGAGGCCCATGGAAGAACCCACAGTGCTGGTCATGGATGCCGGGCCCGTCCGCACGCTGACGCTGCACCGCCCGAAGGCCCTGAACAGCTTCACGGCCCCGATGCACGGCGAGCTACTGGCGGCGCTGAACGCCGCCGCGGACGATGCGAGCGTTCGTTGCGTCGTGGTCACCGGCAGCGGCCGCGGCTTCTGTGCCGGCCAGGACCTCGCCGACCCTTCCGTGGCCCCGAATCTCGAGAAGGGCGCCACGCCCACCGACGTCGGCGCCGCCATCGAGCGCTACTACAAGCCGCTCGCCCTGCGCATCCGCTCCATGCCCGTGCCCGTCGTCGCGGCGGTGAACGGCGTCGCCGCCGGCGCCGGCGCCAACTTCGCCCTGTGCTGCGACATCGTGCTCGCCGCCCGCTCGGCGAGCTTCGTGCAGGCCTTCGCCAAGATCGGCCTCATCCCGGATTGCGGCGGCACCTGGCTGCTGCCGCGCCTGGTGGGACGCGGTCACGCCCTGGCCCTGGCGATGCTGGGCGACAAGCTCGGCGGCGAGGAAGCGGCGCGCATCGGCCTCATCTGGAAGTGCGTCGACGACGCCGTCTTCGCCGACGAGGTCGCGGCGCTCGCAGCTCGCCTCGCGGCGATGCCGACGCAGGCTCTGGCGAGCACGCGCCAGGCGATGGACGCGTCGCAGCATCTCGACCTGCCCGCGGCGCTCAGCCACGAGGCCGACGTGCAGCGCCGGCTCGGCTACGCGCACGACTTCCACGAAGGCCTCGCCGCCTTCCTGGCGAAGCGTCCGCCCGTGTTCAGCGACCGATGAAGGGCGAAGGAGTGGCCTTGCGAGGCGCCGGCACGCCACCCGCTGCCGTGGTCCCGGATGGGCCCTCGCCGGAGGTCGTCGGCCGGCACATGTTCGCCGCCGACCGCGCCTCGCGTGGCCTCGGCATGCGGCTGCTGGCGATCGGCGCCGGCACGGCCCGCCTGCAGATGACGGTGCGCGACGACATGCTGAACGGCCACGAGATCTGTCACGGCGGCTTCATCACGACGCTGGCCGATTCGGCATTCGCCTTCGCCTGCAACTCGAACAACCAGGTCACCGTCGCTTCCGGACTCGCGGTGGAGTTCCTGGCACCGGCGCGCAGCGGCGACGTGCTCACCGCCGAGGCCAACGAGGTCTCGCGCGGCGGGCGCACCGGCGTCTACGACATGGTCGTCACCAACCAGGACGGGGCGCGGATCGCGCTCGTGCGCGGCCGCTCGGCGGCGCTGAAGGGCCGGACGGTCGTGCCGGTGGGTTCCGGGTCCGCCGGCGCGGAGGAGTCGACGTGACGGTCAGGCGTTCCGTTCCCGGCGAGCTCGAGCCCATCGAGCGGGCCAGTCGCGACGAGCTGCAGGCGCTGCAGCTCGAAAGGCTCCGCTGGAGCCTGCGCCACGCCTACGACAACGTGCCGCACTACCGCGCCGCCTTCGACGCGAAGGGCGTGCATCCGGACGACTGCCGAACGCTCGCCGACCTGGCGCGCTTCCCGTTCACCGTGAAGAGCGACCTGCGCGACAACTATCCGTTCGGCCTGTTCGCGGTGCCGAGGGAGCGCGTCGCGCGCATCCATGCGTCGTCGGGGACCACCGGCAAGCCGACGGTGGTCGGCTACACGCTGCGCGACATCGACACCTGGTCCGACCTCGTCGCGCGCTCGATCCGCGCGGCCGGCGGTCGCCCCGGCGACATGGTCCATGTCGCCTACGGCTACGGGCTCTTCACCGGCGGCCTCGGCGCCCACTACGGGGCCGAGCGCGCCGGCTGCACTGTGATCCCGATGTCGGGCGGACAGACCGAGAAGCAGGTGCAGCTGATCACGGATCTGCAGCCGCAGATCATCATGGTCACGCCCTCGTACATGCAGGTGCTGATCGAGGAATTCACGCGCCAGGGCATCGACCCGCGCTCGACCAGCCTGAAGGTCGGCATCTTCGGCGCCGAGCCCTGGACCGAGGCCATGCGGCACGAGATCGAGTCGCAATCGGGCATCGATGCGGTCGACATCTACGGCCTCTCCGAGGTTATGGGCCCGGGGGTCGCCAGCGAGTGCATCGAGACCAAGGACGGCCCGGTCGTCTGGGAGGACCACTTCTATCCGGAGATCATCGATCCCGACACGGGCGAGGTCCTGCCCGACGGCCAGGAAGGCGAGCTCGTCTTCACGACCCTCACCAAGGAAGCGCTGCCGGCGATCCGCTACCGCACGCGCGACCTGACCCGGCTGCTGCCGCCGACCGCCCGGGCGATGCGACGCATGGGCAAGATCGTCGGCCGCAGCGACGACATGCTGATCATCCGCGGCGTCAACCTGTTCCCGACCCAGATCGAGGAGATCGTCCTCGGCCACGGCCAGCTCTCGGGGCAGTACCAGCTCGTCGTCACGCGCGAGGGCAACCTCGACGCGGTGCAGGTCCGCTGCGAGGTGCTGCCGCAGCACCAGTCCGAGAGCCGCGAGGCGCTCGGCGCGTGGCTGCAGCAGCGCATCAAGAGCCTCATCGGCATCACCACGACGGTCGACGTCGGCCTGCCCGGCACGCTCGAGCGCACGCTCGTCGGCAAGGCACGCCGCGTCGTCGATCAACGCAAGAAGTAGGACCACGCCATGTACACGCAAGCGATGGACACGATGGGCAAGGAGGGGCTCGAGGCCGGCAAGCCGCCGGTGCGATCGGCCGACGAGATGGCCCGCCAGGAGGCCTTCGACGCCCGCATCGACGCCGGCGAGTTCATCGAGGCCAAGGACTGGATGCCCGAGCACTACCGCAAGACGCTGGTGCGCCAGATCAGCCAGCACGCCCACTCCGAGATCGTCGGCATGCTGCCCGAGGGCAACTGGATCAGCCGCGCGCCGACGCTCAAGCGCAAGGCGATCCTGCTCGCCAAGGTCCAGGACGAGGCCGGCCACGGCCTGTACCTGTATGCCGCCGCCGAGACGCTCGGCACCTCGCGCGACCAGCTGTTTGACGCGCTGCATTCGGGCAAGGCCAAGTACAGCTCGATCTTCAACTACCCGACGCTGACCTGGGCCGACATGGGCGTCATCGGCTGGCTGGTCGACGGCGCGGCGATCATGAACCAGGTGCCGCTCTGCCGCTGCTCGTACGCGCCGTACGCGCGGGCGATGGTGCGCATCTGCCGCGAGGAGTCGTTCCACCAGCGCCAGGGCTTCGAGTCGCTGCTGACGCTGATGACCAAGGGCACCGACGCGCAGAAGGCGATGGTCCAGGACGCGGTCGACCGCTGGTGGTGGCCGAGCCTGATGATGTTCGGCCCGCCCGACAGCGAGTCGCCGAACTCCGAGCAGTCGATGCGCTGGGGCATCAAGCGCATCAGCAACGACGACCTGCGCCAGAAGTTCGTCGACGCCACCGCCGAGCAGGCGAAGATCCTCGGCGTCAGTCTCCCCGACCCCGAGCTGCGCTGGAACGAGGAACGGCAGTCGTACGACTTCGGCGCCATCGACTGGGCCGAGTTCTGGCGCGTCGTCGGCGGCGACGGGCCCTGCAATCGCGAGCGCCTGGCGGCCCGCGTCAAAGCCTGGGAAGACGGCGCCTGGGTCCGCGACGCGGCCCTCGCGCACGCCGACAAGCAAGCGTTCCGGGAGGCGGCATGAGCCCGGCCGTGACGCCGGGGACGATCCCCGGCCCGCCGGCCGAGCCGATCGGCAAGCCGGCGAAGCGGACCGAGTGGCCGCTCTGGGAGGTGTTCGTGCGCAGCAAGGCGGGCCTCGATCACAAGCACTGCGGCAGCCTGCATGCGGCCGACCCGCAGATGGCCGTCCAGCTCGCCCGCGACGTCTACACGCGGCGCCAGGAAGGCACCAGCATCTGGGTCGTCCGCTCGGACCAGATCGTCGCGTCGGACCCGGGCGACAAGGCCGCGTGGTTCGATCCGATGGAAGACAAGGTCTACCGCCACCCGACGTTCTACGAGCTGCCGAAGTCGCTCGACCACATGTGATGCCGGCTGCCTCGATCACCGTCTCCGCCGACCCGGGCGTGCAGTACCTGCTGCGCATCGGCGACACCTGCCTGATCCTGGCCCAGCGGCTCGGCGAGTGGTGCGGCCACGCGCCCATCGTCGAGGAAGACATCGCCCTCACCAACATGGCCCTCGACCTCGTCGGCCAGGCGCGTGCGGTACTGACGCGCGCCGGCCAGCTCGAGGCCGAGCGCGGCGGCGAGCGGCACGACGAAGACCAGCTCGCCTTCCTGCGCGAGGAGCGCGACTTCCGCAACTGCACGCTGGTCGAGCTGCCGCGCGGCGACTTCGCCGTCACCGTCGTGCGCAACTGCGCCGTCGCCGTGTTCCTCGAGCTGCTGTGGGGCCGCCTCGAGCGGTCGACCGACTCCGAGCTGGCGGCGATCGCCGGCAAGGCGGTCAAGGAGGCGCGCTACCACCGCGAGCACGCCGCCGACTGGGTGGTGCGGCTCGGCGACGGCACGCCGGAGTCGACGGCGCGCATGAAGGCAGCGCTCGACCACCTGTGGCCGTACATGGCCGAGCTGTTCGAGGCCGACGCGATCGACGAGGCCGCCGCCGCATCCGGCCTGGGCCCGCGCTGGGCCGACCTGCGCGAGCCCTGGAACGAGCGCATGGCGGCCGTGCTCGCCGAGGCTGGCCTGGCAGCGCCGGCCGAGCGCGCCTTCCGCAGCACCGGCAAGAGCGGCCGGCACAGCGAGCACCTGGGCTACATCCTCGCCGAGATGCAGCACCTGCAGCGGGCGTTTCCGGGCGGGGTGTGGTGAGCGCAGCGGCCAGCGCGGCGGCGGACGCCGGCATTCACGGCGCAACTGGCGGGCCGGGGATGTCAAGCCGGGACTCGCGCGTCGATCGGGCCTGGTCGGTGCTCGACGGCGTGCTCGATCCCGAAGTGCCGGTGCTGTCGGTGATCGACCTCGGCATCGTCCGCGACGTCGTCGAGATCGGCCCCGGGCTCGAGGTCGTGGTCACGCCGACCTACTCCGGCTGCCCGGCGACCGAGGTGATCGAGCAAAGCATCGTCGAGGCGCTCGACGCCGCCGGCCTGGGCCCGGTCGTCGTGCGCCTGCGCCGTGCCCCGGCCTGGACGACCGACTGGATGAGCGACGCCGGCCGGCAGAAGCTCCGCGCCTACGGCATCTCGCCGCCCGGCCCCGTCGACGAGTCCCGCGGCACGCCGATCCGCTTCGCGCGCCGGGCACCGCCGGCCCTGGCCTGCCCGCGCTGCGCCAGCGCCGACACCGAGCGGCTGGCCGCCTTCGGCGCCACCGCCTGCAAGGCGCTCTGGCGCTGCCGCGCCTGCGGCGAGCCGTTCGAGCACTTCAAGCCGATATGACGCGCGCCTCACTGCGTTCGCTGCCCCCCGAGGGGGCTTGGCCGGGCTGGGGGCGGCCCGGCGCCCGGTCATGACGAGCCTGCACTTCCATCCGCTGCGCGTGAAGAGCGTGCGGCCGGAGACCGACGAGGCCGTCGTCGTCGCGTTCGAGGTTCCGGACGAGCTCGCCGAGCAGTTCCGCTTCTCGCACGGCCAGCACCTCACGCTGCGCGAGACGGTCGACGGCAGCGACGAGCGGCGCTCCTACTCGATCTGCGCCGGCACCCACGACGGCGAGCTGCGCGTCGGCGTCCGCAAGGTCCCCGGCGGCCGCTTCTCGACCTGGGTCAACGACAGACTGCGGCCCGGCGACACGATCCAGGTGATGGCGCCCGAAGGCCGCTTCTTCGTTCCGGTCGACCCGACGCAGTCGCGCCACTATCTCGGCATCGCCGGCGGCAGCGGCATCACGCCCATCCTGTCGATCATGAAGACGGTGCTCGCGGCCGAGCCGGCGTCGCGCTTCACCCTCATCTACGGCAACCGCCGCCAGCGCTCGACGATGTTCCTCGAGGAGCTCGAGGACCTGAAGAACCGCTATCTGTCGCGGCTGACCCTGCACATGCTGTTCTCGCAGGAGGCGACGGATCTGCCGCTCTTCCACGGCCGGCTGTCGCGCGACAAGCTCGGCGAGTTCCTCGGCAGCGTCGTTGATCCCGGCTCCATCGACCACGCCTTCGTCTGCGGGCCGCACGGCGTGAACGACGAAGCCGAGGCCGCGCTCCTGGCGGCGGGCATCGATGCCGACCGGATCCACGTCGAGCGCTTCGGGGTTCCCGAGGAGAACCCGGCAGCGCGGGCGGCGGCGCACGCGCCGCGCGAGGGCGATGCCGCCGACGCCACCATCGTCGTCATCCGCGACGGCGTGCGGCGCGAGATCGAGTACCACGCGTACCAGGGCAACGTGCTCGAGGCGGCGGCGGCGGCCGGGCTCGAGGTGCCGTTCTCGTGCAAGTCGGGCGTCTGCTGCACCTGTCGCGCCAAGCTGCTCGAGGGCGAGGTCCGCATGGAACGCAACTTCGCGCTCGAGAAGCACGAGGTCGCCGCGGGGTTCGTGCTCACCTGCCAGTCGCATCCCTTGAGCGAGCGCCTGGTCATCTCCTTCGACGAGCGATAGGCATGCCGCGCGGACGGGCCCGAGGCTACGAGCTGCAGCGCGAGACGATCCTCGCGCGCGCCGCCGAGCTGTTCGCCCGCCACGGCTACACGGCGACGACGATGAACGAGGTCGCCGAGGCCTGCGGCGTCTCGAAGCCCTCGCTCTACCACTACGTGCGCGACAAGCACCAGCTCCTGGTGGAGATCGCCGCCGGGCACATCGCCCGCCTGCTCGCCCTGATCGACGAGGTCGGCGAAGCGAGGCACGGGCCCGAGGCGCGGGTGCGGGCGCTGATCGCCGCCTTCCTGGCCGTGTACGCCCATTCGCAGAACGAGCACCGCGTCCTCACCGAGGACGTCCGCTTCCTGGCGCCGGCCGAACGGCGGCGGATCCTGGGCGGCGAGCGCAAGGTCGTCGCCGCCTTCGCCGACGCCATCGCCGCGGTCCGGCCGGAGCTGCGCGGTGCGGGTCTGGAGAAGCCGCTCGCCATGCTGCTCTTCGGCATGATGAACTGGATGTTCACCTGGCTGCAGCCCAAGGGCGCCCTCAGCCACGCCGACATGGCGCCCGTCGTCGCCGACCTGTTCTTCGGGGGCGTGCCCGCCGTCGTGGCACCCCGCCGTCCCCTTTCCCCCTCGAATCACCGCAACGGAGACACCGCATGTCCAGCTTCAGAACTTTCCTCGTCGCGCTCGGCCTCGCCGCGGCGTCCACGCTCGCGACTGCCGACATCAACGTCGGCGTGACCGTCTCGGCGACGGGCCCGGCCGCGTCGCTGGGCATCCCCGAGAAGAACACGGTCGCGCTGATGCCGCAGACGATCGGCGGCCAGAAGGTGAACTACATCGTCCTCGACGACGCCTCGGACACCACGACGGCCGTCGCCAACACCAGGAAGCTCATCACCGAGAACAAGGTCGACGTCGTCCTCGGCTCGTCGACGTCGCCGAACTCGCTGGCGATGATCGACGTCGTCGCCGAGGCGCAGACGCCGATGATCTCGATCGCCGCCTCGGCGCGCATCGTCGAGCCCGTCGACGCCAAGCGGAAGTGGGTCTTCAAGACACCTCAGAACGACATCATGATGTCGCTCGCCATCGCCAGCCACATGGCCAGCGCCGGCGTGAAGACGGTCGGCTTCATCGGCTTCGCCGACGCCTACGGCGAGGGCTGGTTTCAGGAGTTCAGCAAGATCGCGCCGCTCAAGGGGCTGACGATCGTCGCCAGCGAGCGCTACGCGCGCACCGACACGTCAGTGACCGGGCAGGCGCTGAAGATCGCGGCCGCCAAGCCGGACGCCGTGCTGATCGCCGGCTCGGGGACGCCCGCCGTCCTGCCGCAGCGGGCGCTGAAGGAGCGCGGCTACGCCGGCAGGTACTACCAGACCCACGGCGTCGCCAACAACGACTTCCTGCGCGTCGGCGGCAAGGACGTCGAAGGCACGTTCCTGCCCTCGGGACCGGTGCTCGTCGCCGCCCAGCTGCCGGCCAACTTCCCGGTCAAGGCGAGCGCGATGGAGTACGTCAACAAGTACGAGGCGATGTACGGCAAGGGATCGGTCTCGACCTTCGGCGCCCATGCCTGGGACGCCGGTCGGCTGATGGCGGTGGCTGCCGAGCAGGCGCTGAAGAAGGCCAGGCCGGGAACGGTCGAGTTCCGCAGCGCGCTGCGCGACGCGCTGGAGTCGGCGCGCGAGGTGCAGGGCGCGCACGGCGTCTTCAACATGTCGCCCACCGACCACCTCGGCCTCGACCAGCGCGCGCGCGTCATGGTGAAGATCGAGAACGGCCAATGGAAGTACCAACCCTGAGCGAGCATCGCGACTCACGACCCGAGGGGCTGCCATGTCCGACCTTTCCATCGTCCAGAGCCTGATCGCCGACCGCTGGGTCGGCGCGCGGCGGGGCAGCCCGCTCGCCAGCGCCATCGACGGCGCCGCGATCCATCACACCCATGCCGACGAGATCGACTTCGGCGAGGCGCTCGACTTCGCGCGCCGCACCGGCGGACCATCTCTGCTCGGCCTCGACTTCCAGCAGCGGGCGGCGCGGCTGAAGGCGCTGGCGGCGTACCTCAACGAGCGCAAGGAGACGCTCTACGCCATCTCGCGCCACACCGGCGCGACGCGCAGCGACAGCTGGGTCGACATCGAAGGCGGCACCGGCACGCTCTACGCCTACGCCTCGATGGCGGGCAACGAGCTGCCGTCGGGCAACCTCATCCACGAAGGCCCCGCCATGCCGCTCGGCAAGAAGGGCCAGTTCGCCGGCACGCACATCCTGGTCCCGCGCGGCGGCGTCGCCGTGCACATCAACGCCTTCAACTTCCCGGTCTGGGGATTGCTCGAGAAGTTCGCGCCGACCTTCCTGGCCGGCATGCCGTGCATCGCCAAACCGGCGACGGCGACCAGCTACCTCACCGAGGCCGCGGTGCGGATGATGGTGGAGTCGGGCCTGCTGCCCGCCGGCAGCCTGCAGCTCGTCATCGGCCCCACCGGGGACCTGCTCGACCGGCTCGAGAGCGCCGACGTCGTCACCTTCACCGGCTCGGCCGACACGGCGCTGAAGCTGCGCGGCAACGCCAACCTGCTGGCGCGCTCGATCCCGTTCAACGCCGAGGCCGATTCGCTCAACGCGGCCCTGCTCGGCCCCGACGTCTCGCCCGACGATCCGGAGTTCGATCTCTTCGTCAAGGAGGTCGCGCGCGAGATGACCGTCAAGGCAGGCCAGAAGTGCACCGCGATCCGCCGCGCCATCGTGCCGCGCCGGCATCTCGACGCCCTCGCTGCGCGCTTGCGCGACCGGCTCGCCAAGGTGAGCGTCGGCGACCCGGCCGTCGAAGGCGTGAAGATGGGCGCGCTGGCGTCGAAGGCGCAGCAGCGCGACGTCGGCGCGCAGGTGGCGCGGCTCGCCGAGGGCAACGAGATCGTCTTCGGCGACAGCGACGGCTTCCAGCCGCTCGGCGAGGGCGTCGGCAACGGCGCCTTCTTCGCGCCGACGCTTCTGCTCTGCCGCCAGCCGATGCGCAACGACGCGGTGCACGACATCGAGGCCTTCGGCCCGGTGTCCACGCTCATGCCGTACGACGATTTCGAGGAGGCGCTGGCGCTCGCGGCGCGCGGCCGCGGCAGCCTGGTGGCGACGCTCGTGACGCACGACCGCGCCGTGGCAGCGAAGGCGATCCCGCGCATGGCCGCCTGGCACGGCCGCCTGCACCTGCTCGACCGCGACTCGGCGGCCGAATCGACAGGGCACGGCTCGCCCCTGCCGATGCTCAAGCACGGCGGGCCCGGCCGCGCCGGCGGTGGCGAGGAGCTCGGCGGCATCCGCGCGGTCGTGCACTACCTGCAGCGCGCCGCGGTGCAGGGGTCGCCGTCGATGCTGACGGCCGTCAGCGGCGAGTACGTGCGCGGCGGCGCGGTGAACGAAGGCGACGTGCATCCGTTCCGCAAGCACTTCGAGGACCTCGCCGTCGGCGACTCGCTGCTCACGCACCGGCGCACCGTCAGCGAAGCCGACATCGTCGCCTTCGGCGGCATCTCGGGCGACTTCTTCTACATGCACTTCGACGAGATCGCGGCGAAGCAGTCGGCGTTCGGCCAGCGCATCGCGCACGGCTACTTCGTGCTCTCGGCGGCGGCGGGCCTCTTCGTGTCGCCCGCCGAAGGGCCGGTGCTCGCCAACTACGGGCTGGACACGCTGCGCTTCGTCAAGCCGGTCGGCATCGGCGACACGATCCGCGCCCGGCTCACCTGCAAGCGCAAGATCGACCGCCACCGCAAGGACGCGCAGGGGCGGGGGCAGGGCGTGGTCGCCTGGGACGTGCAGGTCACCAACCAGGCCGACGAGCTGGTCGCAAGTTATGACATCCTGACGCTCGTCGCCAAGCGCCCCCAGGAGACCGCATGAGCCGCCACCCGAGTCGTCGACTGGTCCTCAAGGCCGGCGCCGCCGCCACCGCCTCGGCCGGACTGGGGGCCATCGCCGGCTGCCAGTCGATGTCGGAGCGGCGGGCGCCGACGCCGGCGGAGATGCTGGCGATGAGCTCGGGGGACGTCGTCGCGGCGATCCGCTCGGGCCGCATGTCGGCCGAGAGCTACGTCGTCGCCGCGCTCGACCGTGCCGAGCGCCTGAAGGACCTCAACGCCTTCATCACGCTGGACCGTGCCGGCTCGACCGCGCAGGCGAGGCGCGTCGACGACATGCGAGGCCGCGGCACCGCGCTGCCGCCGCTCGCCGGCCTGCCGATCGTGGTCAAGGACAACATCAACAGCCGCGACCTGCCGACGACCGGCGGCACGGCGGCGCTCCGCAACGTGCGGCCGCGCGCCAACGCGCCGGTGCTGCAAAGGCTGGTCGAGGCCGGCGCGATCGTGCTCGGCAAGACCAACCTGCACGAGCTGGCGTTCGGCATCACGAGCACCAACCTGGCGTCGTTCGCGGGGCCGGTGAAGAACCCGTACGACCGGACCCGGATCCCCGGCGGCTCGTCCGGCGGCACGGCCGTCGCCATCGCCGCGCGCATCGTGCCGAGCGGCCTGGGCACCGACACCGGCGGCTCGACGCGCATCCCGGCTGCCCTGTGCGGCATCGCCGGCCTGCGCCCGTCGGTCGGCAACGGCGGCACGCAGCGCCGCTACAACGGTGCTGGCGTGCTGCCGATCAGCCACACGCGCGACACCATCGGCCCCATGGGCCGCAGCATCGCCGACCTCGCCTTGCTCGACGCGGTGATCACGGGCGGCGCGCCGGCCACGGCGGTGCCGCTGGGCGGCGTGCGCATCGGCGTCCCCGCGTCGTTCTGGAGCGGTCTCGAGCGCCAGCTGGCGACGGTGGTCACCGACGCGCGGAACCGGCTGGCCGCCGCCGGCGTGGTCTTCGTCGACGTCGATCTGCCCGGCCTTGCCGATCTCAACGGCAAGGTCTCGTTTCCGGTCGCGTTGCACGAGCCGATCGCGGACATCCCCGCCTACCTCGCGGCGACCGGCGTGAGCGGCATCGACATCGCGCAGATCGCGCAGCAGATCGCGAGCCCCGACGTGAAGGGCGCCTTCGGTGCGATCCAGGCCGACGCGATGGGCGCCGGCTACAACGACGCGCTCCGCGTCTTCCGGCCGCAGCTGCAGGCGCTCTACGCCGATTACTTCCGCGCCAACCGCGTCGAGGCGATGCTGTTCCCGACCACTGTCGCGGCCGCGGTGCCGATCGACACGGCCAACGGGTCGGGGAAGTTCTCGATCGACGGCGGACCGCGCGTCGACACCTTCGGCACCTTCATCCGCAACACCGATCCCGGCAGCAACGCCGGCATTCCGGGACTGGCGTTTCCGGCCGGCGCGACCGCGTCGGGGCTGCCCGTCGGGCTCGAGCTCGACGGCCCGCTCGGCAGCGATCGGCGCCTGATGTCGATTGGCCTCGCGATGGAAGCGGTGCTCGACAAGCTGCCGCCGCCCGCCCTCTGAGCGCCGGTGCGGCGGGGGAAAACCCCTTCGGGCGCACTACGCCCGCCTTCCTAAAATCGACACGTGCTCGATTCGCTGGAGATGGCATGGTCCAGGCTCGTCGCGCCGGCAAGTCCAGGCCCGCCGCCGAGGCCAGCACCGGCCCGCGCATCCTCAAGAAATATCCGAACCGCCGTCTCTACGACACCGAGATCTCCAGCTACATCACCCTCGCCGAGGTCAAGGCGATGGTGCTGGCCGGCACGGAGTTCGAGGTCCGCGATGCCAAGACCGGCGAGGACCTGACCCGCAGCATCCTCCTGCAGATCATCCTCGAGGAGGAGACAGACGGCGTGCCGATCTTCTCGACCGGCATGCTGTCCCAGATCATCCGTTTCTACGGCCACGCGATGCAGGGCATGATGGGCTCGTATCTCGAGAAGAACCTGCAGACCTTCACCGAGATCCAGAGCCGGCTCGCCGAGCAGTCGAAGGGCCGCTACGACCCGAAGGCGCAGAACCCCGAGCTGTGGGCGCAGTTCCTCAACGGCCAGGCGCCGATGGTGCAGAACCTGATGGGCAACTACCTCGAGCAGTCGCGCCACATGTTCGTGCAGATGCAGGAACAGATGGCGCAGCAGGCGGCGACCCTCTTCCCGGCGCTCGGCGTCAAGCCCGGGCCGAAGCGCTGAGCCGAGCGGCTGCGCCCTCGCTGGGCGAAAATCGCTCCATGACTTTCGACACCCTGGAGCGCCCGCGCACGACCGGCGCGGCGCCGCGGATCGGCTTCGTCTCGCTCGGTTGTCCGAAGGCACTGACCGACTCCGAGCTGATCCTGACCCGCCTCAGCGCCGAGGGCTATGCGACGTCGAAGACCTTCGCCGGCGCGGACCTCGTCATCGTCAACACCTGCGGCTTCATCGACGACGCCGTCCGGGAGAGCCTCGACGCGATCGGCGAGGCGCTCGCCGACAACGGCAAGGTGATCGTCACCGGCTGCCTCGGCGCCAAGGCAGGCGAGGGCGGCGGCAACCTCGTGCGCCAGATGCACCCGAGCGTGCTGGCGGTGACCGGCCCGCACGCGACCGACGAAGTGATGCACGCGGTGCACGCGCATGCGCCGAAGCCGCACGACCCGTTCGTCGACCTGATCCCGGCGCCGGCATCGTCGATCGGCGTCAAGCTGACGCCGAAGCACTACGCCTACCTGAAGATCAGCGAAGGCTGCAACCACCGCTGCACCTTCTGCATCATCCCGAGCCTGCGCGGCGACCTGGTCTCGCGCCCGGTCGGCGACGTGCTCTCGGAAGCGGCGGCGCTGTTCGAGTCGGGCGTGAAGGAGCTCCTCGTCGTCAGCCAGGACACCAGCGCCTACGGCGTCGACCTGCGCTTTCGCACCGGCTTCTGGAACGGCCGTCCGGTGAAGACCCAGATGCTCGAGCTCTGCGAGCGGCTCGGCGAGATCGCGGCACCGCACGGCGCCTGGGTGCGGCTGCACTACGTGTACCCGTACCCGCACGTCGACGCCGTCCTGCCGCTGATGGCGACCGGCGCAATCCTGCCCTACCTCGACGTGCCCCTGCAGCACTCGCATCCGGACGTGCTGCGTCGCATGAAGCGGCCCGCGAGCGGCGAGAAGAACCTCGAGCGCATCGCCCGCTGGCGCGAGCTCTGCCCGCAGCTGGTCGTGCGCAGCACCTTCATCGCCGGCTTCCCGGGCGAGACCGAGGCCGAGTTCGAGCACCTCCTCGACTTCATGCGCGAGGCCCGCATCGATCGAGCCGGCTGCTTCGCCTACTCCCCGGTGAGCGGCGCCACGGCGAACGATCTGCCGGGCATGCTGCCCGCTGAGCTGCGCGAGGAGCGCCGGGCCCGCTTCATGCAGGTGGCCGAGGACGTCTCGGCGCGCAAGCTGCAGGCGCGCGTCGGCGCGACCATGCAGGTGCTCGTCGACTCGGCGACGGCACTGGGCCGCAAGGGAGGCTTCGGCAGGACCTACGCCGATGCGCCCGGCATCGACGGCCGGGTCCGCCTGCTGCCGCCGGAGAAGGCGTCGAAGACCTTCAAGACCGGCGAGTTCACGCGCGCGAAGATCGTCGCGGCCGATGGCCACGACCTCGTGGCCGTGCCCATCTGAGCGCGCCCGCGATGAAGAAGCCGCCGTCTCGCAGCACCGCGCTGATCGCGCACGCCTACCAGCCGCCGGCACCGTTCGGCGCCGTCCAGCCGCCGGTGCACAAGGCATCCACCGTCCTCTTCCCGAACACCGCGGCGCTGCGCGCGCGCAACTGGAAGGAGAAGACCGGCTACACCTACGGCCTGCACGGCACGCCGACCACCTTCACCCTCGAGGAGCGCATCGCCACCCTCGAGGGCGGGCTGCAGACGCTGCTCGTGCCGAGCGGCCTGGCGGCCATCACGCTCGTCGACATGGCCCTGCTGAAGCAGGGCGACGAGCTCCTGCTCCCCGACAACGCCTACGGCCCGGCCAAGGAATTCGCCCGCAACGAGCTGGCCGGCTGGGGCATCGCGCATCGCTTTTACGACCCGATGCAGCCGGCGTCGCTGGCGGCCGCGTTGTCGCCGTCGACGCGCCTGGTGTGGCTCGAGGCACCCGGCTCGGTGACGATGGAGTTTCCCGACCTGCCGGCACTGATCGCCCTTGCCCACGGCCACGGCGCGGTGGTCGCGCTCGACAACACCTGGGGCGCCGGGCTTGCCTTCGACCCGTTCGCCATCGGCGGCAACGATGCGCAGGCGCACGGCGTCGACATCTCCATCCAGGCCCTGACGAAGTACGCCTCCGGCGGCGGCGACGTGCTGATGGGCTCGGTGACCACCCGCGACGAGAGCCTGCACCTGCGCCTGAAGATGTGCCACATGCGCACGGGCTGGGGAGTCGGCGGCAACGACGCGGAGCTGGTCCTGCGCTCGCTGGCGTCGATGCAGCTGCGCTACGAGGCGCAGGATCGCGCCGGCCGCACCCTCGCCCAGTGGTGGCGCGAGCGGCCGGAAGTCAGCGCCGTGCTGCACCCGGCGCTGCCCGGCTCGCCCGGGCACAAGCACTGGGACCAGGTCTGCGGCCGTGCCGCCGGCCTCTTCTCGATCGTCTTTGACGAGCGCTACCCCGCCGAACGGGTCCATGCCTTCGTCGACGCGCTGCGCCTCTTCCGCATCGGCTATTCGTGGGCCGGCCCGGTGAGCCTGGTCGTTCCCTACGACCTGGCGGTGATCCGTTCGCGGCCGTCGTGGCGCGGGACCCTGGTGCGCTTCTCGATGGGCCTCGAAGCGGTGGAAGACCTGATCGACGACTGCCTGCAGGCGCTCGCCCATCTGGAAGCGCGCTGAGCCACGCGCTGCGCTGCCGCGCGACTCCGGCTAGGTTCGCTCGCTCAGCCGCATGCGCAGCGGCTCCGGCGCCATGGTGAACGACAGCCGCTCGGCCGGCTCCGCACCGCTCGCGGTCGACACGCTGTCGATGTCGAAGCCGCCCAGGAGCACGGCCAGTGCCATCTTCATCTCGGTCATCGCCAGGTGGCGGCCCGGGCAGACCCGCGGCCCGGCCCCGAACGGCATCGACACCCGGCTCGCGGAGGAGGCGCTCCGCTGCGGCTGGCCGTCCAGCCAGCGCTCGGGCAGGAAGCGCTCCGGGTCGGGGAAGTGCCGCTCCTCGAGGCTGTCGCTGCGCAAGGCGCCCCAGACCAGCGTGCCCGCCGGCACGCGGACGTCGCCGATGCGCGTCTCGCGCAGCGCCTGGATGACGATCGACGGCGCGACCGGCTTGAGGCGCATGGTCTCGTTGGCGCAGGCCTCGACGTAGTGCAGCGCGCCGATGCGCTCCGGCGTCCACTGTGCCGGAGGTCCGGCGACGCGGTCGACCTCGGCGCGGGCGCGGGCGAGCGCTTCGGGATGGCCGTGCAGCAGGTGGATCGCCCAGGCAAGCGAATTGGCGGTCGTGTCCTCGCCGGCGAGCAGCATCGTCATGACGTTGCCGGACACCTCCTGATCGGTGATCCCGGAGTCGGCGTCGGCCGCCGCCACGAGCATGGCCTCGAGCAGGTTGGCCGGCGCATCGCGCCGCGCCGGGTCGGCGGCGAGCCGCTGGCGCGCGGCAGCGATGAAGCCCTCGATGGCGACGTTGACGGCGGCGACGCTGCGGTCGAGGTCGCGGTCGGCGGCCGTCTTCCACCAGCGCCAGGTCGGCAGCGGCGCGAGCAGGCGCCGGAACATGGCGGGGAAGATCTTGTCCAGGTGGCGCTGGATGACCTCGTCGTCGGACTCGAGCGTGTTGATGTCGGCGCCGAACGCGAGGCCGGACACGGCGTCGACGGTGAAGCGCATCAGGTCGGCCTGCAGGTCGATCGCCGCGCCGTTCGTCGCGGCGCGTCGCCAGCGCGCCTGCAGCCGGCCGCTGACCTTCACGAGGGCCGGAAAATAGGCACGCAGGTGGCGCGGGTCGAAAGCCGCCATGACCATCCGCCGCTGCCGGCGCCAGGCGTCGCCTTCGGCGCCGAACACGCCTCCGGCGAGGCCCATCTCGCTGGCCACCCGGGCCTGTCGCGGCGTGCGCCGGAAGCCGTCGGGTCGATCGCGCAGCACGCTGCCGATCGCCGCGTGATCGGTGACCACCAGCAGATCGGTGCCGCCGAGCCTGATCCTGAACAGCGGTCCGTAGCGGCGGCCCCAGGCCTCGACCTGCGCATGGATGATCGGCTTGTCGATCTGCAGCAGGTTGCCGATGAGCGGCCAGGGCCGCGGACCGTCGAGGTCGGCGATCTCGCGCAGGGGCGCGGCGGTGCGGGCGAGTCCGGCGTCGGTGCTCATGGACGCGCCGGTCAGCTCTTGGCCGAGACCTTGTTGCGCATCAGGCGGCCGTGCTCGCGCTCCCAGTCGCGCTTCTTCTCGGTGTTGCGCTTGTCGTGCTCGGCCTTGCCCTTGGCCAGCGCGATCTCCGCCTTGACGCGTCCGCCCTTGTAGTGAAGATCGAGCGGCAGCAGGGTGAAGCCCTTCTGCTCGACCTTGCCGACCAGGCGCTTGATCTCCGCCTTGTGCATCAGCAGCTTCTTGGTCCGGTCGGCCTCCGGGTGGACATGGGTGGAGGCGTTGCGCAGCGGGTTGATGCGGCAGCCGATGAGCCACAGCTCGCCGTCGCGGACGACGACATAGCCGTCCGTGAGCTGCACCTGGCCGGCGCGCACGGCCTTGATCTCCCAGCCCTCGAGGACCACGCCGGCCTCGTAGCGCTCCTCGAGGTGATACTCGAAGCGGGCACGGCGGTTCTCGGCGATCGACATCGGTTCTCGGGTGGATGGGCGCAGGGCGACGGCTGCCGCACCCACAATCCGTCCATTCTATGAAGCACGTCAAGAAGTCGGTGCTGCTCTGGTATGCGCCGAACGAGATCTACGAGCTGGTCACGCGTGTCGAGGACTACCCGCAGTTCCTGCCGTGGTGCGAGCGGGTCGAGGTGCTCGAGCGCCGCCCCGACGGTCTGACGGCGCGGCTGCACCTGGCGTATTCCGGCTTGCGCCACGCCTTCACGACGCGCAACGTGCACGTGCCGGATCGCTCGGTGCACATCGGCCTCGTCGACGGGCCGTTCTCGCTGCTCGAGGGTTTGTGGCGCTTCGTCGCGCTGCCGGTCCCGGGCGCCGACGCCGCTGAGGCGACCGCCGCCTGCAAGATCGAGTTCGAGCTTCGCTACGCGTTCTCGAACGGCGTCCTCGAGGCCGCCATCAGCCCCGTCTTCGACCGCATCGCCAACACCTTCGTCGACTCGTTCGTCCGCCGCGCCGAGCAGGTGCACGGGCCGCGCTGAGATGAGCGCAGGGGCGGGCGACGGTGCGATCCGGGTCGCCGTCGCCTTCAGCGCCGCGCCCGGCGAAGCGACCGAGCGGCAGGTCCGGCTCCGGCCCGGATCGACGGTCGCCGACGCGCTGCGCGAGAGCGGCGTGCTCGAGCAGCTCGGCGCTCACGTTCCGGAGGGCTTGTCCCTCGGTGTCTGGGGTCGCCCCTGCGCCGCGGACACGCTGCTGGCCGACGGCGACCGGGTCGAGGTCTGGCGGCCGCTGGCGATGGATCCGAAGGAGGCGCGGCGGCTGCGCGCGTCGCGGCGGCCGAAGCGGCCGCGCTGACGCTACTTGCAGTCGGCCTTGATGGTGTCGCGGACGCGCCGGGTCTCGTCGGCCCGCTGCTTGTCGTCGATGAACTCGCGCTCGCCCTTCTCGTTGGCGCGCACCAGGCGCACGCCGCTCTCGAGCGTGGACAGATGGCTCTTGGCGCGCGCGCAGTTGTCGGCGCGAGCCGCGGCGACGCGATCTTCCTCGGCCTTGGTCTTGGCGGCCTGCTCGGCTTCCGTCTTCTTGCGCTTGGCCTCGAGCTCGGGATCGACGGTGCGCGGTGCGAGCGGGCTCGACGCGGCCGACACGGCCGCTGTCGATGCGGCGACCGTCGACGCTGCGCTGGAGGCAGCCCCAGGCGGGACCGCGACGGTCCGGCGCTGGATGCCCGGCTTGCCGAGGATGTCGGCCTCCGGCGTCCCGGGCGGCGGAGGCAGGTCGCTGTACTGGACGCGACCGGTCTTGTCCTTCCATTTCCATTGCGCCTCCGCCGGCGAAGCCAGCAGCGCAGCGGCCAGCGCGGCGGAGAGAACGACGGCAAGACGGGACATGGATCGGCGGGCGTCGTGAAGACTGCGGGGCAGTGTACGAGCGCATGCGCCGCGCGCCTGCACGGGCCGGCCTCAAACCGGTACTTCTGCCTGCATCCGTATAATTCCCTTTTGCGTCTGGAGCTTTCTCATGCGCCTTCTGGGCAAGGCCCTGACCTTCGACGACGTGTTGCTGGTCCCGGCCCTCTCGAGCGTCCTGCCCCGCGACACCAGCCTCGCGACCTCCCTCTCCCGCAACATCCGCCTCAACCTGCCGCTCGTCGCGGCAGCGATGGACACCG
>JAESGR010000308.1_pt1 | contig 52277 bp, 43 predicted proteins | sample 9269771 | NCBI WGS metagenome assembly JAESGR01 (sample SAMN15739572, study PRJNA653492) | algae metagenome | isolation source: Chroococcus sp. CMT-3BRIN-NPC107 and co-occurring heterotrophs from well... | place: USA: Clark Mountains Wilderness, California | collected 2010-04-18 | reverse complement strand
TCCTCAACCTAACCCCTAGCCAAGCTCATGGTAAAAAGGGTGTACTTAACAAGAGATAGTGTAGAAACACTACTAAAATATACAATTTATTTAATGCTATTTGACTTACTTATTTTATCTTCAGTCCTGTAAAGCCATTTGGGCAATCGGCCACTTGTTTAAATAAAAATTCTATTTACTATAGTATGCATTATCAAAATGCTGTACTGCACAAAGAAATGAATCAGCACTTGATAGGCGAGAAATACAAAGGATCTACTATTGATGAAATTATTATTTTTCCTACTGATCAGGAAGCTTTCAAGGGCTTTCTAAGTCTATATTCAAAAAATTATGCGGCTGATAAATGTTTGCAAAAATTCAAAGAGTTTGATCTACAAGTTGCCTTTGTTGTGGATAAAAGAAAGTACCGTCAAACTGGCCTATTATTTTATATAAGTCTTGAAAAACTCAAAAATGAAGGCTTCTCCGTTATTACCATTACTACTTAATACATTCTTGACCATCTCCCTACTTTTCTCCAATCAATACCTATTGGATAACAGATCGAGCATGATCTACAGCAGATGTCTGCCAGGCGGATCATTCTCGATCCGTTTTTGAGGAAAACGAATATTTGCGATTAAATTGATATAGGGCTATAGCCTTGATGCTACTAGCATACCTGAATAGGTAATAGTTAAGTCTATGATTGATGTCAGAGAAGTTATTGGAAGAAATCCTAGAACGGTTGAAAGATTACTAGGAAAGCCTGACAAAATAGATATTGTAAAGGTAAACAAACCATTAGCCTGGCGCAAAGCAAGTTACTGCAAAGGACAAATAGATATCGTCTATATTGATAATGTGGCTGATTGGATAACCCTACATAATAAACAAGATAGAACTGCTGATGATTTTATCCAATGGTTTGGCCTAACTGACTTAACACCTCCTTCCAGTTATAATGGCCTAGTTAAATATAGAGACGTAGCAGGCTTAAAAGAAATCATGTGCATGTCGCATTACGGAAAACCCACAGTAATTCATATAAAAGCATTTACTGAATAATCTATATAAAAAACCCGGGCATCACGGAAGGCTTTTTACTCTTCCCTTATTCATCTAAACTAAACATAGCTTCAAACTTATAACGGTGCTATGGATAGGATATTAAAGCGGCTAGTACTAAAGTACTAGTTTTCTACTCCATAAGGAGTAGGTAATAAAAAAGCCCCTCCATTAGAAAGGCTCTTTTATGGTGTATGAAAAAGTTGTCTGTTTAATATAGTGAAATATTTCTCAAATAAAAAGCCTCCCCATATCGCGCCGGCAATGGAATTGCACGTCGGCGCTCGGAAGGCCCCTTATCGCAGCTAAAGTTTAATCTATCATACTCAATATATGAAATTGTAATCTATCCATCAAATAAAAAACCTCCCCATCAGGAAGGCTTTCGATATCTCTGATTTTAACTCCTTACTCTTCACACTCATAGGTATAAACAACCTGGTTATCTTCACCATCATTGATCGGGTAGCCCTGCTCATTCAACTGCCAGGTATAGGTAATAGTGCCTTGATCTTGTCCTACTGCACTGCTCCTGGAGGCAGGAAGATGTTTGCTCATCAACGGATTAGTAAAATCTTCCAGGAGAAAGGCTAGCTTTTTCTTTTGATTCCTGATTTTGTTAGCGGTATCAGTATACGTATAGGTATAGTCAAAGATAATCTGTGAAGTTTCGCTTTGTAATTCATATGCCCGGATCAAATTATCATTGTTAAAACAAAGCACCGTTTGAAAGGTTGAGATTACTGAAGTGTCCTCTATCACTGAGGTTTCTCTATCAATTAAGATGGTATCTACCTTATAAGCAAAAGTATAGGTAATATAATAGCCTCCTTCAAGAGGAAAATGAATACGCTTTAATCTAGCAAGCGAATCATAGTCATAGGATCTTGGAGGATAGTCTGCCCCACTAGGAGGGAGATTGTCTCCTTCTTTTCGTAACCGGATAACCTGATCTTGATCATTATAGTCAAAATAAGAAATTAAAGTATCCATCGCACTAAAGGTGTAATCGTTGATGCGAGAAAGTTTTCCTTCCAGATCATAAATATACTCCTTTCCATTTTCAGTTTTGATCCGGCAGGTATCGGCTACTGGTTTAGGTTGGGTAGGTTTGATGATTTCTTTAAGATATTCACAGCTAAAAAAGCAAAGGCCCAGGAGCAGGAAAAGCACATAGCTCTTCATGGATAAAAGCTTGGACATACAAGGTACAGGTTTGTTTCTATCAAGATAAGAAAAAGGAGGGTTTCATTCTGAGTAACACCCTTTTATATTTTAACACAAACAATATAAAGAAGCCTATCCATCCGACAGGCTTCTTACGGGTTCTTTCTTCATCTATACTCAATAGATTCAATAGTAGAACGCTGCTATGTTAAAACCCGTGATTTTGATAAGATCAGAGACTGTTTTACCAAACCTTGCGTCCTTCCGATATGCTGCCTTTTATGAGTATGATAAGAATACAAAGTCTAGAATGGGTCAATTCGCCTATGTTGATAAAAAGAAGGCTGTCCTCTATTGATAGATGGAAGTAGAGTCAAGTTTTGACGCATTCTCGCTATATTCTCTTGGACAATTGCTTTTTTCTCCATGATTTGAGCTCGTAATTCTAGACTTTTGCTCTGAAGCAATTGAGCTTGTTTAACTGCATTGGCTAGTTGTTTTATGTTCTTTTCTATTTCCTCGGGCTTTCTCATAATCATACCTAGTGATATAGCCCTTTTACTGTAGTTAGGTAGACTTTGTTTTGGGGCTCTCCCACAAAAGACATTCTTCAATCCTAGTAACAAGTATGGTGTTTTGCCAGTGTTTCAAATTTTGTATAGCAGGTATCTGATAAGATGTTGAATGAGCCTAATTGATTCCTACGCCATAAGGAGTAGATAACGTATTGCTTCAAGATTATTTCAGAATTATTAGGTAAGCGTAAGGTTCAACATTTATCATAGATTATTATAAAACAAGGTTGCCCAGCAATCTTGTTTTATTTAAAAGCTATCTTACGTATATAGCTACTCCATTCGTAGTAGAAAACTACTGTAAAAGTACTAGACTTACCTGGGCTAGTAGTTCCTGGATGTATGTCCATGGAAGCCTTAGAAATCACAGGTCATATTGTTCTTATTATAGGAGTTATTATGGGCTGTGTCTGGATGAATAATAGGATGAGGATGGCCAATTTTAGCACACCTATGGCTATAAGTATAAAAAAGGAAAAGGTATAAATAAGTAGCCTGCCCAAATGGATCTGACGAATGTATTCTCATCCAATGATTCATTTGGGCAGGCTTTTTTATGTATGTCTGTTCTTAAAAATAAATAAAAGAAGGAATGAGAGGAGATAAACTATTGCTTGTCAAACTCCCTTTTGCCCGTTTTCCCGTTTTGTTATGGTAAGTTGAATAAATAATGAGGTGTTAAGTTTACTCTCCGTTATTTAAGACTCAGCTTACAGCCTAAATGATGGTACCCGCCTCCTCGTTAGTGCGTAGTGCTCCACCACCGATCTTGTGAATAAGGTGGATTACTCTTCGAGATACCCACTTACCTGATAAAGTACACATTTTTATCAAACGCTGCCTTTTAAGCTGCGTACATAATCCTATTGCAAGGTGGGTGTCCTAAGGTATGTGTTTTGAAAGTCTACCTGTTTTCCAAACCTGAGTGCTGCTATGTTATGTATAAAGGATGTAATTACATACTCATTTTTTTAATTGCTTGCAGTTTTATAGGATCTGATCCCTACCGGGTGATAGACAATTCAAGTTTTACAGCCGGAGAAGTACTCGACTACCGGATACAGTATGGATTGGTCCATATTGGAGAAGCAAAGATGGAAGTAAGCCCTGCCTTAGTAAAAGTCAATGAAAGATTCTGTTATAGCGTAACCCTGTTTGGACGTACCTCAGCCAGCCTTGATCTTGGCTATAAAGTACGCAATACCTGGCGTTCTTTTATCGATACAAGTGCCTTGATTCCTCAACAATTCTATATGAATACCCATGAAAACAAATATAGGAAAGAGGAAACGGTATACTTTGACCATCTAAAGAAAACGCTACGCTCTGAGGAAAAAGAGCAAGCCACCAAAGAATTCAGCATCCCTGAAAATGTACAGGATGTAATCAGCGGCTTTTATTTTTTACGTACCCTTGATTTTAATCAAGTCCAGCAAGGCGATCTGATCAATCTGCCAGCCTTTTATGACGATGCGTTCTATGATTTTAAAGTCCGATACGTAGGCAAAGAGCAGCTAAAGACCAAATTTGGAAAGATCAACGCCATACACCTGGTACCCCTCATGCCGGCTACTAAGCTTTTTAAAGGAGAGGATCCGATTAGCATTTGGTTATCGGATGATCTAAATAAAATACCTCTTCAAGTAGAAGCCCACCTTTCGGTAGGAGCCATCAAGCTGGAGCTGAAAAGAATGAAAGGAGTAAAGCATCCTATAAACCTTAATTCCTCTAAATAGACCCTTTAATATTCCAGCTTTTGCTCATTTATAAAGTTTCAGCAAAGGGGGGTATATATTTTAACTACACCTTTTGGTAATTGTAGAATTTGATCACCTTCTTAAAGTAGCATCTCCTCATGCTCTTTGTTTTAGCAAGGAGCTTGACATTTGCTTGCCCAAAGTAGACTATAAAAGTCTTCGTCTCTCTATTAAGGTTGGGGGCTGAAAACATATGTTTTTTCGATCATGTCCCTGGATTTGACAGAAATGGACTTGTTAGCAATATCTGACCAAGAAGTAGCCCCAATGAGTTTTTGAGCTTCTTCTTGCGAGAGCGTGCTGACTTGATGTTTTTCGACAAGTTTGGCTTGGTAAAAGGCATTGGTTTTAGACCAATAGGTAATAATTAATTGTTTTTCTGATGGCATTAAATTATAGCTTATTCTTTGATTTTGTACGTAAGGGTACTACAAAAGATAAGCCGTTTCTAAAATATTTATTTCTCCTTATTGTAAGATGAAGCTCTTTGCAATAAAATCACAAGAGCAGTTAAATTAACCTCCCCTTTCAGGTTACTTAGAAAGATATGGATTCCAAATCCGCTCTCTTTCCATTCTCCAATTCGAAGTGGGCACTCCAACGCTTATCTTCCACATACCAATTAAGCCTGGAAGAGCCTGAATAGCAAACAACTAATGGGAATAAAAGTAGTATGCCCGTAAGATTATTGTAATTTGAACTTATTGTTTCGGATCCTGCCACCTGCAGGTAAAAGCCCTATTTAGGAACCGACTATAAGCCCTTAGTTAACCCGATTGATTTTTCCTTTAAATTAAGTATATTACTTTGACTAAGATTAATATACGAATGTAGCACTTGGAACTACCCATGCTGGCTCCTGTTTTCCTGCATGGATAGGTATAGATAGTACGCATACGGTTGCTAGGCAGCCGGGCAAATCTGCATAGAGGTAAAGCAAATCTTTATTGGAATGCTCTCTCCATTTAACGCATACTTCTTTCGACAAACCTACTCCCTTTAGCTCAACCCTTTAAAGAATGGAGTTGTCTACCAACCTATCGCAGGTTCAAGTAATTCTAGCCTAAGCAACCATGTAGGCTCCACACTAAATTCAAGATAAATTCTTTTCTCTTCCCAATCCATTTTCACCCTAACCCTACCTCTTATGAAAAACTACTTTAACTTACCAAGGGGCAGCAAAAAAAGGCACGTATCCTTTTTTTTATGGATGCTGTTTCTCACAGCTCTGTTTTCCAGAGTCTATGGCCAATCACCGGTCAAGTTGTGGGATAAAACCTATGGTGGAAATGCGGTAGAGTCACTTCATGCTTTAGAGCAGACTGCTGATGGGGGCTATATTTTGGGGGGATATTCACTTTCCGATGTCAGTGGAGATAAAACCGAAAACAGCAAGCAATCGAGTGACTTTTGGATCGTGAAGACAGATTCCCTGGGCAATAAACTCTGGGATAAAACCTTTGGGGGAAGTGATACGGAAATTCTACTTTTCATCAAACAACTACCGGATGGAAACTATATAGCCGGAGGTTACTCTTCATCAAATGCAGGCTTTGATAAGAGTGAAAATTTCTATGGGGATTCTGATTACTGGCTGCTCAAGCTGGATGCCTGGGGTAATAAACTCTGGGATAAAACCTATGGCGGAAATAAGCATGATGCCTTGACCTCTATTCTGCAAACTGCTGATGGAGGTTATATCTTAGGAGGAGTTTCAGGATCGGATGTCAGTGGTAATAAAACGGACCCTTCCAAAGGAGGAGGGGATTATTGGCTGGTAAAAATTGATAGTATAGGCCATAAGCTGTGGGATAAATCTATTGGGGGGCGTTCAGAAGATGTTATGCGTGCCGTACTACAGACAGCCGATGGGGGGTATATTCTAGGCGGAGATTCTGAGTCAGATACAGGTGGCGATAAAAGTGAAAATAGAAAAGGAGATAATTTTTTTGAAAATGTTGACTTTTGGGTAGTCAAGTTAGATGCCTCAGGCAATAAAGAATGGGATAAAACCATTGGAGGAAATAGCAGGGACGTTTTAGCTACTTTACAGCGGACATCTGATGGAGGCTATATGCTAGGGGGAACTTCTGATTCGGAGGCAGGTTTTGATAAAAGTGAGCACAGCAAAGGGGACGCAGATTATTGGGTAGTCAAGCTGGATGCCTCTGGAAGCAAACAGTGGGATAAGACCTTTGGGGGAATCAGCTATGATGGCTTGCAGGATCTTCAACAGACAACCGATGAGGGCTATATCCTGGGAGGGTATTCTTTTACTATGGGTATTAGTGGAGATAAAAGTGAACCCTCAAAAGGTGAAGTAGACTATTGGCTAATCAAACTTGATACGGCAGGTAATAAAGTGTGGGATAAAACTATTGGAGGCAGAAATAGTGATGATCTGGCTGCTGTGCAGCAAACACGGGATGGCCACTATATTCTGGCAGGAAACTCAAACTCAAATCTAGAAGCTGATAAAAGCGCAGATTCAAAAGGGGAGCATGACTATTGGCTAGTAAAACTAAGCTCTGGGAGCAAGGTTGATGGCCAGATTACGAGTGTGACCTTAGTGAATGCGGATATGGAGCAGCCAATCAGAGAACTGACAGAGGGCGATCACATAGATCTGGTAGCCCTAGGCAATCCTCTACTCACCCTACAGGCCCATACACAGCCGGACAGAGTAGATAGTGTGTTATTTGAGCTCGGTAGTGAGAACAAGCTTGCCTTCCTCCATGTTGAACGTATTTGGCCATATGTACTGCATGGGGATGGATTAAAAGCACACAGTGCCGATTATTGGGGCGAGTATTTAGGAGCCGGGCAGTATTCATTGAAGGTCACACCCTACTGGCAGGGCAAAGCAGATAGCCCCTATACGGTTAACTTTCAGGTTACAGGCGATCTGCCCCCTGCTTTGCGGGCCAACTATGGGAAAAGCCATACACCGGCTCCTGCAGGTTGGCAAAAAGACTATGGCCTTCCCTTTGGGCAGAAAGGCTCCTACAACTATGGATGGAAGCGTAGGAGTGATGGTTTACCCATAGATCTATCCGTAGAAGGCACGCTGCCTGGCAATGGCCGATGGCGACGATATCCATCGGATTTGCTTTTGTCGTCGCTGATGCATATGCAAGGAGATGATGTAGCTAACTTTGATGGTACCCCAATAGAAAGTTACTGGGAACTAGCCCTAGAGAATGGAGACTATCAGGTGACCGTTTCTGTAGGTGATGGCATAGACTGGCCCTTCCCTGAATCCCATTCGATTAATGTAGAAGAGCTCGCCGCTATTTCAAACTTTGTTCCTCAAGAAGGAACAGTAGGTTCTATCAGTCGCTTTAAGCAGGCATCTGTAAAAGTGAAGGTGACTGATGGGTACCTAACCATCAATGCCGATGGAGGCATTAATAACAAGATTAACTATGTGATCATTCAACCGCTTTTCTCTTCAGAAACTATCGCTAAACAGGCCAGGTTGACGCTGCAGCAGCCTACCAAGGCAAGTGTAAGTGTCTATCCTAACCCTATCAGGGATAAGCTTATGATACAAGGAATAGATGAGCAAGGGAAAGTCAACCTTAGGCTACAAGACATGATGGGTAGAAACTTGCTGCAAATAGATAGGCAACTAGAAACATCAACAATTGAGCTAGATCTACGTGGGATGGCCTTACCTAAAGGGATGTATCTGCTTCAGATTACCCATCCCGATGGCAAGACGCAAACCCTTCGGGTAGTCAAGCAATAAAGCCAGGGATAGCACTTCTGCCTTTCAGAGCAAATGTTCTTCTCTGGTAGTTAGAAAAGGCTTCCCTAAGATAGAGAAGCCTTTGTATTATCTATTCCATCTCTTCTAGTCAATTCCAATAAGATGCTTTATTTATCTCTATCAACATGTGTAACAGTATTCGCCCCTTTCTGGTAACTAAATTTTTAAATGTATAAGGACTTTTGTTTTCTTTTCACTACCTGTCTAAAAAATAGGGGTCCGTCCTTACTTTATTATGCTTAAGCGTAAGGTAAATAAGCTTGGAATTTCAAGACTAAACAAACATCCGGTTGCTGTATTACAGCAACCGGATGTTTGTTTAATAGATAGGATTGATGAAGGTTAGATTACTTGCACTGGTATGAATAAGTAGTCTCATCTATATCTACATCATTAGCATCCACTTTCCCATCTCCATTGATATCTCCCGTGCTGGTAGTAGTTGATTTAGTAGGAAATCCTTTTTCATTGAATTCATAGGTGAAGATTTCTCCACTTTCAGCTGAATCATCAGAAGCATAAGAAGAGGTATAGGTTTGCTTCTTTAGCATATTTTTAGAAGGCGTAGCTCCATAGCCTGTATTGAGTAGTTCTTCTATTGCTGACAATTTATTATCCTTATCTAAGTAATACTCATAGGTAGTGGTATTGGAATAGGTACTGCTTCCCGCTGTATACGTAGTGGTGCTTTTAGTAAGATTGCCACCTGCATATTCATAAGTAATGATCCCATAGCTGGTTGTCACTTTAGTGCGGTTACCATTGCTATCATATTCCGCAGTGCTCACCTGTGTTGCACTACTGCCTGGCTCTGAGCTGGTCATTTTGATCCATTGTCCTTTGGCATTGTATTCTATTACACCGCTCTCTTCTAACTGAGCATCCTCATAGGAGAGTATTTTTACTACACGGTTACTATTGTCATATTCAAGTATGGCATAGCCTTCCTCATGAGTAACTTTGCTGACACGGTTTTTACTATCATAGTTAAGCAGTTGACTCTCATTTCCATAACCTATTTGTGTCAGAAGGCAGGAAGGGGTATTGGTAGGAGTAACGGCTTGTTCATCTTTGCTACAAGAAGTAGTCAAGGTAATAGAGCCTAAAGCAATACCTGCAGAGAAAAGTAATTGTAGGGAATGTTTTGTAAAAATATTCATTTGCATAAAAAGTTTTCTTTACTAACCTCACCTGAAAAGTGAAGCAACCCTAAATGCATACAAATATTGGTAAGTAACTGTTATAAAAGCAGGCGGGAAGGTAAGATTTTACTTGTTTTAGCTAACATTTTCCCTGATTAGACTAAATGAAGTGTTAACATATACTACTTCTATTATTTAAAAGATGAGGAGTAGTCAAAATACACTTTTTTCATTTTGCTCTCTTTTCTATTTTATTGAAGAATTAAAAGGCTATTAACTTTACTGCCCTTTACTATTCCAGCTTGCACTATAAAAAATGGGGCATGAGGGAAAATGATATGTATTCCCCTTTTGTCCATTTCGATAAGGAATCAAAAGCGGGAGTTGGAGTTACCAATTAAATAACACTTTCTTTGCCAAAGAGAGAGTTAGAATTGTCTGCTTTTTTGTATTATTGATCTTGTCCAACAAGCCCATCAACTATAGCCCATTGCCCAATCGCAAACGCTTAGCTGGAGCTATGGCATCGGTGAGTTTTGGGCTATTACTTGTAAATTGAAGTTCACTCGTTAAAATGGATACTTGGAAAAGTGGGCTTGCCTCGAAAAAGTGTACACGAAGATAACAGCTATGAGTGAAAAGCTGTAGTAAAATGAATAGATTTTAAACTTATAAGTAATAAAATATACCCCTTTTACATTCCAACAAATAAAGAGAATGGGCAAAAGGGGGAAGATCATTGCATGTGAAGTATAAAAGTATCATGTTTATCCGCTCTATCCCATCATTTCAGATCCTATCTTTAGAAATGGAATATGTGCGGAGGAATTTGTGCTAAAATACCCATTTCCAGGTATTGACATGAAGTTATCTAATATGTAAATCATGGCTTAGAAAACGTGAAACAATGGATAACTCTTGCAACGAACAGGTAACCCGGGAAATACCGGCAGAAATGAAACGTACTATTCGTAAAAGATGTGGATTTGGCTGTGTCGTTTGTGGCCATCCAATTTATGAATATCATCATATGATAGAATGGTCTATTGTAAAAGAGCACAAAGAAGAAGAAATTACACTCCTATGCGATAACCATCACAAACAAGTACACAAAAATTTATTACCTACTTCTATAGTTAGAAAGTTTAATAGCAAACCTTATAATCTTGACAGAGGGGAAAGCTCCCCTATGCCTCTATATTTTCAAGGCAGTCTGTTCAAAGTTATTATAGGAAACAATGAGTATATAGCTGACGACTCTCCTGAACCAATTTTTAATGAAAAGGTGCCAAGCTGTCTTTTAATGATAGATATGGTCCCTATAATTTATATAAAATTTGAAGATGACCAGATCCTTCTTACAATAAAGCTATATGATAAAAATAACAAATTAGTCCTTCGAATAATTGACAATGAATTGATATACTCAACAGGTCATTGGGATATTACTTTTATTAAAAATAGATTGACTCTTTTAGAAGGCAAAAGACAAATTACGTTAGGGATAGAGTTTAGTCCACCTAGCCAGGTACATGTTTATAACGGAAAAATTTTTCTCAATGGACTTGAATTAAATATAACTAGGCATGACCTGAAGATTGTTAATTATAATGGTGTAGTAAGAGATAATCATATCAGAAGAAGCAAAATAGGCCTTTATATAGGGATTGAACCTCACCCAGGCTTGATGGGCGCTGCCTTTACAATAATTTATACTGATTTAACAAGGAGACATAAAGTTAATAACTGGATTCCCCCATTTACTGAATAACTAGTATTATCTATTAAAATAAGCTACTATCATAAAAATAAAGAATAGCAAAAGAGCAATAGATACTATATGCCCTATAACTAATGATCTCCGCTCAAAAATTAAGACACTTCATAAGTTAACAGTAAGGGGAATCTAAAGAAACTTCTGTTATTTGAACTCACGAATCAGGCTTCTAAATCTGCTTTCTTACCCTTCTGCATTATTTTGGAAAAGTCAACTTGGATTTGCATAGCTATCACTGAAGGTAGATATGTTTGTAGTTTTTTCAAATACATTTATCTAGTATTGTTAGGGTTAACTTGTATCTGCTGCTCTAATTTGTGGATTCTTTCTTCCAGCTGATCTGCTTTATTATCTGTAAACCATGCTGCTAACCCCGAGATAATGGCTAAAATGGTGGCAGGAATAGATAAGTATTTTAAGAAGCGATCTACTTGCTTGTCCCTTTTATCTGCTCTTGTCTCCTTTTCTTTTTCATAGGCTTTTCTTTTGTTGTCAAGAAATTCTGACACATACGAGTTTCCATCTAGTATAAACCTCACACCAGCATGGGTAAGAGAGATATGAGGCACATAGGTTTTTTCTACTACTACATGTTTTTTCTCCTCAGATCTGTCATCTAGTTTATAAAATAATTCTCTGATCTTTTCTTCTATCGCTCCTGCTGAAAGAGCAGGATACCTAGGTTGCAGCAGGGGTAGGAAGTGAACAAAGCTATAGGTGTAGCTTTGGTCCTGTTGATGAAGCCTATACAATTCATTGAGGATAATATCCATCTCTTGTAATTGCTTGAGTTCTTCTCTGTCACTTGGTAAAAGATTATTCATAAGGTAGGAAGTTATAAGAAGTGGTCATAAATGGTTTGTAGCTGATTTACTGACTTAAGATAGGACAAATTTAGAGTTAACAGAATGGGGGAGTTAGATTAAATCTCTTTTTTTTAATTTTAAAATATGGCTGATTCATTGGGAAGAGGTCATATGGTATGCGTGTGGGTTTAATTGATTATGTGATAATTTCAGCCAAATAAACATCGGAACAAGAATGCCAGTTAGCCCTTAGCGGAATGACTGCTACGGCTTCGGCTAGCTCAATGAAGACAATAAAAGCATCACTATCAAATAGAGCTAGCTAGTTTAGCCTGATCCTTTGTAGAATAGGTAGTATGGGTTATGCTACAAAGCATCAGACAAAACTCTCTGTTTGAATATATGGTTGATCATTCACGATCAATGGGCTTATACAACCCAAGCAGAAGGCATTCTGCATTGGGTAACAGAAGGCTGCAACAAGATCAAATTTCTTTAGAAGAAAAAGAATGGCTGCCTAAAAATCCTCCAGTAGCCTGTTGCAATTCCAATCAATAGAGGGCCCTTCCAGAAGGAGGGCTTTTCATAGGACAATACCTAAAAATAGGTATTGTCCTACACTTAACAAATAGTTACTTTTAGTTGATTTAGTAGTAAATTTTTTATCTTATTTAAAAAGTCTTCCCTTTAGGGAGGTTTTTTGATGAAATTACCGAAAATTAACTATTGATAAGTTGATTTTTTTTTGTAGCTTCAATTAGTAATTTTTTGCTATTCTCTTCTTCCAGCTAACGTCCATTGCTATACAAAAATGCTAGATAATTAGCATGTTTAGATATACTCACCTTATGTTTAAACTTAACACTTACCATGAAAATCGTACACATTCTCCCTGGTATTCCCATCAAAGACGTAGTAAACGGTATAATAACATCCGTATTTGACCTATCTCTTTGCTTAAAGAGTAAAGAAATAGATGTAGAAGTATGGGGTATAGAACATCTTTCAGAAAATAGTATAAGCAGACAATATCCCTTTACTGTAAAGCTATTTCCAAAAACCAAGACGCGTTTTAAGCTGGACAAGGATCTGCAGAAACAGTTGGATACCATAGAGCTTTCAGCCATTTTTCATCTGCATTCAGTGTTTATACCCGAGTTTTATATGATTGTAAAAACACTTCTGTGAAGAAAAATACAATACATAGTCACTTCACAAGGCGGCTACAATAAGGTTTATTTTAAAGAAAGAAGTATACTGAAAAAATTATATTTCATGTCTATCGAATCATTTATTGTCAGAAATGCTACACTGCTACATGCTGTCAGTCCTGTAGAATACACTGAATTACAAGAGAGGTTTCCCACTAAAAAAGTGATTTTTATACCTAATGGAGAGAAAATACTTGACAAGCCCAATGCATTCGTAGGCTACAAAACCAGTGTACAAACAATGTTTGGATACTGCGGCCGGCTAGTAATGAAACAGAAAGGACTGGATTTACTTTTGGAAAGGTTTAGCCTCTATAAGAAAAGCGGAGGAGCAGGCAAACTTAGCTTGATAGGTGGAGGAAATGACACTCAACAGTTAAAAGCTATGGCTATCCAATGGGGCATCAGTGAAGAGGTGACTTTTGTAGGACCTTTATTTGGTCAAGACAAACTACAGAAAATGCAGGAACTGGATGTGTTTGTTCATACCTCCAGATGGGAAGGATTACCCAAATCAGTGTTGGAGGCTGCCAGTAATCATCTACCTCTGTTGGTTTCAAAAGGAACAGGCATGCAAACCTATATGGACACTTATCAGTGTGGGTATCTGCTAGAGGAAAACACCCCTGAAGAGATTTCAAAAGCACTATACTTTTTCGATTTGATTAAATCAAAGCCGGTTTTTCAAGAAATGATAAGCAATGCCTTTAAAATGGTCAAAGACAACTTTGATCTGGAAAAAGTAGCAAGCCAGATGATGAAGAAGCTATACAGTATACCCGCTCTTGCTCAAGAGAATGTATAAAATATTAACCCTATAGTGGGGTTAGCATCTCTCCTTAAGGGTAGGCCACACCAAATTCCATCAATCTTATGGGTACACCTATAAATTTTTAAGATGAATATTAGCAATATATAAGATTCTTATATATATTGACAAGCTATATTCTACTTCACCGTTTAACTGAGCAGGACAAAGAGGAAATAGTGACCATATTAATGTATCTTGAAGGGCAGATCCATGCGTACGAGGAGCGATAACATCTTAGAAAAGGTACGATATGTTTATATGAGAAAAGTAAAACATTTTTTAGTGATAGATGATGATCCAACCGCTAGATTTATTGCTGGTGATGCCATTGAAGAAGCAGGGTTAGCAGAAAAAATTATTTACTGCCATGATGGCAAAGAAGCCATTAGTTACGTGAAAGAAAACTGTTTCCCTACTACTAAAGATCCTAACAGACAATGTCCCGAACTGATTCTACTTTATATCAATATGCCTGTTATGGATGGCTATGAATTTTTAGAAGAATTAGCCAGCATAGAAGATTTGAAACATAATAATACGTCTGTCATACTTGCTAGCAGCGCTGCTTATCCAAAAGAAGAGAGTAAAATTGAAAAATTCAGCATATTAGGCTATATAGAAAAGCCTGTAAAGCCTGAAAAATTAGTAGAATTGGTCAGCGATAAATATAAACCTCTTCAATAAGTATTTATTTATCCCAGCAGAGGGCAGGGAAAGATATAGTTAAAAAGGCAATAGTAATTTTTACAATCGTAAGTATAGCATTGATCTAAGAGCGAAAAAAAATTATAGGTGTAGGCCTATCAGGCATCAATAAATAAAATAGGAAACATGTAAACTAAAACAGCCATGCCCTATTATAAACTAAAAATAAAGTCTTTTGATAATGGCGGTGAACAATGGATAGCTTTGCGAGCAGAAGGTGTTCATGATGCCATAGAGAAAATTACCGAGTACTGCACCCATAGTAGAACTATTTATTATCCCCTCGAACAATCCTTGCAAGAGATTACGCCGGCCGAGTATGCGAGGGATATGCACAAAATTCAACCAAACTAAGTGTATACTGGAGAAAATCTAAAAAATGGCTTTTAATCTTTTGGTTATTTTATTCGTTATACCAATATTTTTGCTCCCTTAGTTACAAAATAAGTATTCTCTTCCATTTATTTTACACTTAATGAGTTAAATTATAGGGCAGATAAGTTAACTTATTGGAACTAAACCTACGGGAAACCTTTAGTATTTTCTGCTAGTAGAAAGATTTATAGGGAAGTTGGCTGGGAAACTATCAAACTTGCAGAGGTTCAAACCGTATTACGTAAGGTGAACTCTCTTACCCATAGCTTCTCGCTCACACCTAAAGAACTGCAAGAAAGGTATAATAAAAAAGAACCCAGTCACTTTCATAATGGGCCATAGCTTCACACAGATCATCCGTATACTCACATGTCAGATGATTGTTAAGTGAGGTAATAGTAAAAACGAGAAGATATGAACTTTAAACTAGTTGGATTTGCAGGGATGCTAACAGGCCTTTTGGTCATGGCTGGAGACTATCTGTTTGGAGGAGAACCCAGTCCTTCCTATCCTTCAACAACAGCGGACTATGAAGCGTTAGCAAACTGGTGGAATTCACTTAGCCCTGAGCACCGGCAGAGAATAGAGGATACCCTTGATGATGTTGAAAAAGGAGGAAATTACACACCAAACTAGCAGGTTTAAGAAGCAAGAGTAAGAAACAAAGCTAACAGTAAAAATACGCCTGCTTCAACCTATTTCTATGATTAAGTAACTAAATGAATAAGGTTAACCTCCTCCTGATAAATAAGACATATTAAAGGTAAAGCCAAAGCGGAGATTAAGTTAACCGCTTCTTTCGGGGAAGCACAAGCTTGTGAGTTTCAAAGTTTGAACATGGTTTGGTAGTGAGTGCTTACTAGCCATTGTTGAGTTATCCTACCGGAAAGTCCTCCATCTGCTTGCTAAATTGGCTGCCTTGTTCTCCACTGTTTTTAACTGCCCATTCGGCCATGGCATACAAAACAGGACGTAACTCTTTGCCTGATTTTGATAAGTGGTAGGTAACGTAAGGGGGAACCACTCCTTTTGACTCCCGGACCAGCAGCCCATCACTTTCCAACTGCTTTAAGTGTTGGATTAACACCTTTTCGGTAATGGTAGGAATAGATCTCTTCAATTCATTATAGCGTTTCTTTCCGGTTAATAAACTGAACAAGATGATTGGTTTCCAATATCCACCAATCTTTTCCATTACATAAGTAACCGGGCAGGCTACAAAAGCCTGTGACTTATTTTCTTGTATAGTAGATGTTTCTTTGATAGCGGTCATGGTCTACCTACTTTAGGGTAAGTACTTGTATAAAAGTAAGTATGATTTTAGTTTTGTCCAACATCCAACAAAAAAAAATGAAAATCACGCTTACAGGTTCATTAGGAAATATCACAAAGCCGCTGGCAGAAAGGCTTATTGCTGCCGGCCACCAGGTAAACATTATCAGTTCAAAGCCTGAAAAGGTCAGTGAAATTAATCAATTAGGAGCCACCCCCTTGATTGGTTCTGTGGAAAATGCTCACTTTTTACTAAGCTCCTTTCAGGGAAGTGCAGCTGTGTATTTGATGATACCGCCTAATTTCAATGCCGCTGATTACAAGCAGTTCACTATTAAGGTGGGCAACAATTATGCACAGGCCATCGAGAGGGCTGGTATCAAATACATTGTGAATCTAAGCAGTGTAGGATCTGCCTTGGCCGGTAAAGCTCCACTTTTAGAATACCAAAATTTAGAACTGTGGCTCAATCAACTTTCAGAGGTCAATGTGCTGCACCTGAGGCCTGGCGGATTTTACTCTAATTTTTATGGAAGCAAGGGCTTGATTAAATCCCAGGGTATGATAGGAAACAATTTTGGAGGAGATATCGCTGTGGTCATGTCCCATCCGCAAGATATAGCAGAGGTAGCAGCAGAGGCATTGATTTCGCTTAATTTCACAGGAAAAAATGTCATTAACATTGCAAGCGACGTGAAGACAGGAAATGAAATTGCTAGCATACTAGGTGAAGCCATTGGCAAACCGGACTTACGATGGATTCAATTCTCAGACCAACAACTGTTGGAGGGGCTGCTTGGAAATGGATTTTCACAACATGCTGCTCAGCATTATATTGTTAATATGGGCATTGCTATCAGAGAAGGTTTACTAGAGAGGCACTACAGGCAAAGTACAGAAAAAGTATTTGGCAAACGAGCATTCAGAGAGTTTGCTAAGGAATTTGCACAAATTTATCAACAAAGTAATCAATAAGGGGTAGTTATTTTAACCCCCCTCCATCTTGGGACTACATATGTTTGAGCTAGAGGGAAATCATAATATCTTCCAGGTCCTTCTCACATAGTTTCCCCTTTTGCCCTGTGTATTATCTGACAAATCATCAAAGAGGTGATAAGGGTTACTATAACAAAAAATCAAATGTTAGCTTCTATGGATTATAATTATTTACAAGTACCTAGTTTGTAGATTGGAGAAAAACGAGTATGTTCACTTATTTACCAGTAAATCTTCAACAATCTTTATCAATATAGTTACTACCTGCATGTTACCCATTAAAAAATTAACGGTTCATTACTTCTTACCTGCCAACAGGTTTTACAAAGCAAAGCTTGAAGAGAAGAATCAAGTCATTACCCTTTCGCAAGAAGAAGCCTTAAAGCTCATTGCTTCTACTACTTGGACCTCTACAGAAAGCAAACAAGTAGGTGATAACAAGCGATCATTCATCGAAAAAACCTATCTACTTTCAATCGCCCCATAAGCTTTTCACAATATGTTGCCTAGACATGTAATGGCTAGGTAGTATTTGTTTGGTTTTCAGCTTCGACTGAGAGTGTGTTACTCATTTTGCCCCTTTGCTGAAACTATAAGTTTATCCTTCATTTGGCAGAGACTTCCTGATTCAATGATTCTCCTGTGCTTTTTCTCATTACTTAATCAAGTGGTAAAATTCTTCCTTATAGGTCTCAGAGATAGGGATCTGGGCTTTCTCAAGTAAAATCCGGTCTCGTTCTATGGATTGTATTTTACTGATAGCTACCATAAATGACTTATGGACCCGGCAAAACTCGCTGGAGGGTAAGCGGTGTTGGAGTTCTGTGAACGTTTCTAAGGTTAATACTTTTTTAGTCGGCAAATGAATACACCGGTAGTCTCTCATTCCTTCAATAAACAGGATCTCATGGAGGTAAACTTTCTCAAGACGGTAAGAGGTTTTGATAAAAATGAAAGGATGTACTGCATACTCCTTTCGCTTTTCTAGCTCCTCTCGTACTTTACTTACGGCTTGCAAAAACCGCCCAAAGGTATAGGGTTTTAACAAGTAATCCACTACACTCAGCTCATAGCCTTTGAGGGCATACTGCTCATAAGCCGTGGTGAGAATGACTTGAGGCCGATGGGTCAATGCTTGCAACAGCTCTATACCTGAGAGCTCATCCATTTCTATATCTAGAAAAAGTAATTCTACCTTTTCTCTTTTCAAAAAGGCTAAGGCTTCTAAGCCATTGTCAAAGCTTTGCAGTAATGTTAAGAAAGGTACCTTGGCTACAAACTCTTTTGCCCGCTCCATGGCTAAGGGTTCATCTTCAATAATGATACAGCTAATGGCCATTGGTATGTAGGGTTAAATTTACTTGGAAGATAGCCTCTTTTTGTTGGATATCTAGGCTGTAGGCATTCTTATAGAGAAGTTCTAAACGTTGCCTGATCAAGGTCAGACCTAGACCACCCTGTGGGTGCTCTTGCCTGGCAGCTTTGTCTACTAGATTACTACAAGTAAAGTGGATCTTTTTTCCGCTAAGTACAATGATGATCCGGATAGCATCCTTCTGCTTTTTATTGGTACAGTGCTTAAAAGCATTTTCTACCAAAGAAATAAACAGCATGGGAGCGATTTGATAGTGCTCTCTGTTACCTACCACTTCTAGCTGGACAAAACTCTGGTTGGTTGTTCTGATTTTTTGTAGTTCAACATATTGATCAATATAAGCTAGTTCTCTACTCAAAGGGATATTCTCTAAAGGGCTTTCATAGATGATAAAGCGCAGCATCTGGGATAGCTTGTTGAGATAAAGGGAAGCTTTGGTAGCATCCTTCTCAATCAGGATATCTATATTATGAAGGGTGTTGAATAGAAAATGAGGGTTGAGTTGTGCTTTCAACAGGGCTAGCTGGGTTTGTAGATTCTTTTTGGTGAGGGTCTCTTTGAGATGGATTTCCGAATACCAGATCATGGAGGCTTTAAACAGGGTAGCAACAATTCCATTGATCAAGGCTATCAACGCAAAATACCCACCAATGATCAGATAGGTAAGCAGGGAGTTGATAAAGAGCGATGCAGAGAAGTGTAAGGGGGTATTGGGGACAAAAAGGCTAAGCAGATAGAAACAGCCAAGCGATAGCAGAGCAACTGTGAAACACAGGGCTATACTGCAAAAAATAAAAAGCCTACCCCTCTTCTTAGCAAGGATCCTGGGTACGAGATAGCTATAAAAGGAGTAAAAGCTAAATAAGCCTGCAAAGAAAGGAAGCAAAATGTCGGCTAATAACCGCATATCGAGCAACAAAGCAGAAGGGTAGGTAAGCCTAGAGGATAATTCCATACCCAAAAAAAGAAGAAGGAAAACAATCCAATAAATGATATGTAGGAGAAAGACAAAGGAATTTTTCATAAACAAGAGATTAGAGATAGCCTGTGTCAAAAATCATCAGATAAAAGAGAGATTAAAAATAAAATCTGCATCCTGGATAGATATATCTGCAAAAGGTAAGATTAATTCTTCAAGACAAGGCAGGTAAGTAGAAGGATGAGGTAGAGAGTAAAGAATTAATAGATGTTTTCATCCTACTCATCAGATGAGAAAATAAAGAAGGAGACGAAAATGTTGAGGGAAGGCTAGTAAAATAAAGTTTTCCTCCTTCAGCCCTTTCTGATGAGTTACCTTAAAGGGGGATTTAAATTAACATCCCTTTCGGGTAACTCAAGAAATTGACTTCTAAATCTGCTCTCTCTTTTTTCTGATTTCCATTATATAAAAAATAAACATGCTCTTGCTATTTAAAAAAGCCTTTAGCATTTTCCATCTAAAGGCTTTAACAGGAAGCAAAAAGTGTATAGTGTAAAATTAAGAAGCCATTTCTATAGCAGGAGGCATAACACCTAGAGCCTCTCTCGTTCTAGTAAAGAATCTAGCCTCTAAACTCACCTGCTGCTCAGTAGTAGGGATAAAAAGGGGTTCTTGAAAGTCTACCCCTTTGCTAAAAGCATAAGCGGCATCCTTTCCAATGGTTAGGAGTTGATTTTTTAGCAAAGCAGGACTATTGCCTAACATTTGCTCCAACAATGCCGGTTGTAGACAAGAGACCCGGATCTGATAATGGTTTCTTTGCTTACTTTCTTCAATTTGTAGCTCATATCGGATGGCTTGGCCAAAGATTTTACGGGTGATCGTTTCTTGCATACGCTCAAGTTTTGTTGTTATTTTTCCTAAACCTTACTTCATAAAGCAGTTGCCATTAGCAGCTATATATGCCCTTGACGCACCAAATGTAAACAGCAGATGTCAATATGATTAAGTATATACCTATTTTCTTACATCAAAAAGCTGGAAAGTGAGTAATTCTATCTCCCCTTTACTGAAACTGTATATATGGGTAAGAGAGGGAAAAAAAATAAGGGCTTTTGGCAGGATCCAAACTGGAGGATTTAACCAAGCTGTTGAGAATAAAGTAGGTAATCGCAAAGAAGGGCTCCTTGAAAAAAGCCATAGACCCAATATTAAGCCATCGCCCGCGTCTGTCAAGAGTTCAAGTAGCACTAGGAGAGGAAAATCTTGAATACTGCCCATCATCCAGCCAAGACCGGCTACCAATCAAACAGAAACGAAAAGTTAATTAGCGTATAGAGGTAATTAGGGTTGATGCGGGGCATGTTTGCTACAGCTACGCCACTGCTTTGCTCTACCCAGCTTCCTTTGACTACATAATAACTATAACCAGCATTTAAACCAATGGTAAACTCACTTACTCCGATGCGCTTCAACCAGTGAGTCTTGTAATCGAGTTGCAGGCCAAGTGGAGCACTCACATTATCTTGATTTACCAGCCGTACCAGGGCAGAAGAGGCCGGCTGGGTATGCAGGGAGAAAAAAGAGGGGCTGCCTTGCCGGTTATACGTATAAGTCAATGAGCCATAGTCCATGCCTAGTTTAACTAATAGATCTACCCGCTTTGATTCAATCAGGTGCCTGCCAAAGGAAACCCCAAAATTAAGCATGCTAAGCGAAAGTCTGCTGCTTGGGGAGGCTGTAGTAGCCGCAGAAGAAGAAAAGCTATCGCCTGCCGTAAGATTAAACCCAATGTTCAAAGGCTGTGTGTTAACTAGAATACCTACTTTACGGCCATAGAGCAGGTTATCCAGCTCCCCTAGCGAAAGGCTTTTAAGTTCCCGGTTCAAGTCTGAGAGGTTCATCACAAACGGTCCGGTAGAGAGAAAAAAGCCCACCTGCCTGATAGTGCCGGTAGCCCTTTTTTCTTTAAATAATGCTGTTTGCTGAGCAAAAGTGGAGGAAAAACAACAGGCACTGATAAGGATGATCAAGAATTTACAAATGAGCATCATGGCTGGATTGTATTAAATAAGTGAGAGAATATGTCAGGCCCCCTGTTTTTGAAATAGAGGGAATGAAGAAAATCCTTTCTTTGAAGAGTATCAAAATTCATGGTAGAGGGAAAGAAGGGAAGAGCTTTCTCCAGTTGCTTGTTAACTTGGCTCTGCCGTATCTCATTTTGTAAAACAAAGAGTAGCTCCCCAAGGAAAATTCCAGTCCTGTTTATGGCTTTTCATCTAGATCAAAGCGCAAAGTAAAACGCATCGTTTCCCCTAATGGGCTATGTCTGACTTGCGGGATCAAATAGGCAAAGTCCACTGAGGCTACCTTGTATCGCAGGCCTGTACCTACGGTAAAATACTTAACATTGTCCTTTTGTTTGTGGGTTGAAAAATAGCCAGCTCGCACAAACCATTGCTTTTTAAAAATATATTCTGCTCCACTGGCCAGGTATACTTCCTGGAGCTCTTCTTTCAATCCGCCCGGGGCATCGCTAAACGAGATAAGGCTTCCTTGTAGGGAAGATTGCCCGATAGGAACCGTAGCTTGCCAGGTAGGAACAAGCAGTTTATTGATATCCACGGTTAGGCTAAGGTGATGGTCATCATTGAACCTATAGCCTATCGCCGGACCAAATTTTAGGGTAGCGGGGATATATTGCCTGGCATCTTTGTCTCTATAGGAAAGCGAGCCGGCTAAATTGGTAAGGCTGCCACCAAAGGCAAACGCTACCCTTTTTCCAAGCAGGTTCCCTTCATTGGTATAGTATATTCCTAAATCAGCTGCCAGAGTTTGACCATTTTCGTTGCGAATGCCTGAAGGAGAAAAAATCCTCAGCGAGGAATAGATATACTTAACTCCTAGACTTATGCTAAAGTGATCGGATAGTTTTCTGGCATAACTGCCTCCAAGGGCATATTCTGCTGAACTACCACCCATAAATTCTCCATACTTAAAGTAAGAAAAAGCAAGTCCTAGGGCCTGCTTATCATCAAGTCGATAGTAGCCGGAGGCATTGGTTAAGAATTGTCCCTTTACCAGCTTTATCAGCCAAGGTGTATAAGAGAGGCTTGCCCCAACCTTCTGCTTGACAAAAGCTAGCTTGGCGGCATTGTAGTGCAGGGAGTTAGCATCTAGTGAGCTGGCTACGCCGGCTTCCCCCATGCCTGCTGAACGGGCATCGGGAGCAAGGCGTAAAAAGGCAGCTGCCGGGTTGATGCTTTGCTTACCTGCCAGGTACTGCGCATGTGCGTTTGGCAAATAAGCTTGCAAGCCAGCTAGGGTAAAGGCTAGGAGCAACCGTTTTTTCATGGTAGTTAAGGTTTGAACAAGTAAAGCCATAACGGGAAGAACGAAAAAATAGTCAGTGCTAGAGAAGAAAAGCTTAAAAAATATAAAAAGTAACACCCAGTGCCATGTGTGTTAACTTATTGACATGGACAAGTGGGGAAACTGATATTCTAAAAACTTCACTTTCCCCCTTTCGCACATTATCATTTGCCCAAAACAGTTTCAAATTCCCCCCCTTTCAGGTAACTGGATTAGAGGTAAAACAAATAGCCTTCTCTTTTCACTGAAAACTTTCAAAAAAATTAGCTGTATCCTGTAATATTATAGCTCCCCAGTTGTCTTCTTCCTAAAAAGGATTATTTCCTTTTGTAGTACCACTTTACCCTTTTCGGCCACATATTTCTTTTTGCTATGATCTATCATTATTTCACCCTTGTCTTCCGTCATATGGGTAGGCTAAAAGCATATGCTGACCATCAATCTTGGGAGTTATCTGTAGGGATGGCTGATGAAGTATCTGCCAATATGCACCATCAAAATTACAATAGCCTCTACCAGGTAAAAAATGCACTAAACCTTCCATGGCCCAAGAGGGACGTAGGATGCCTACTCTTTCCTATCGGGCAAGATCTACATTCCAGCTACCCCGATTTTAAGGCCGTAGCTACAAGCGGGATGCCAGAAGAAATTACAAACCCAATGGACAGGCTTTCTATATCGCATTACTTTCAACTCAAAAACAACCTATCCAACCCAACCTTACCCCTATGATACAGCAATATTTTAGTACTGCTTTCCGTCAGATGAGCCGCAGGCCAGGAATTTCTTTGACGTATGTAGCTGGATTAACGTTAGGGATTGCCAGCAGCCTACTTATTTTTTTAATTGTAAAACAAGAACACAGCTTTGATGGCTATCATACAAAGGCAAGCCGGATATACCGGGTAGAAGCCTTTAGAGTCAAGGAAGGGTTCGCTACAGCAGGTATACCCAAGGGGGCTACCTTGCCACTGGGGCAAGAATTTGAAGAAATACAAGAAGTGGTTCCCATTAAGGTAGAAAGTAGCCAGCTTATTAGCGTTTTGGATGAAAAAAACAAGACTAAATTCAAAGAGAGAATTGCCTTTACCCAACCAGAGATTTTTAATTTACTGGATTATAAGTGGATAGCAGGTAATCCAATCACTTCCCTAACACAACCTTATAGTGTGGTTATTTCGGCATCCTATGCGCAAAAGTTTTTTGGTAGAACTACCCAGGCAATAGGTAAAACCATCCGCCTCAACAATCAACACGATTTGCTTATCACCGGTATACTGGCAGATTATCCCAACAATACAGATTTTGCTTTTACTATTTTATCCTCCTATGCGACTTATAAAAGTTTACATCCTGAGGAAGACTTTACGAGTTGGAACTCCATAGACGATAATCATCAGACTTTTATACTATTGCAAGAGGGCATTGATCCAGCCACGTTAGAGAAACGTTTTCCTGCACTCATTAAAAAGTACATGGACGAAGAGGCTACTAAGACAGTCGCTTTTCAGTTACTGCCTTTAGAGAAACTACATTTTTCACATAATTTTGGTGGAAGGACGGCCGATCCTATTTTGCTTGAGTCACTATCCTTAGTAGCCGGATTTATTTTACTGTTGGCTTGTGTTAATTTTATTAATCTTTCCACAGCCCAGGGTGCCAAACGTGCCAAAGAGGTAGGTGTCCGGAAAGTACTAGGCAGTAACCGTATACAGTTAATCTACCAGTTCCTTACCGAGGCAAGTATCATTACTTTTCTATCCTTAGTTTTATCTGTGGGAATTGCTTTTATGGCTAAAAGCTATGTGACACAAATGCTAAATGTAGCGATTAGTCCTGCGTTATTTTTTAGCTTATCTACCTTTATATTTCTAGTCACGGTATTCTTAGCGACAAGCCTACTGGCAGGTTTGTATCCAGCTTTTGTCCTGTCGGGATTTACTCCTGTACAAGCTATTAAAAATCTCTCTACCGGCAAATTCTCCAGAAAAGTGATCCTAAGAAACAGCCTGGTCGTATTTCAATTTAGTGTATCGCTTCTGTTGATTATTGGTACATTCGTTGTTAGCCAGCAATTGAATTTATTCAGGCAAGCCCCTTTAGGATTTACTAAAGAAGCCATTATTACCGTTGAAATTCCTGAGAATGAAAGGGCTAATCTGGAGGTATTACGCCAGAAGTTATTAGCCTCTCCACAAATTAAACAGGTAAGCTTTTCACTCAATAGTGCTTCTGCCGAAACCAACTGGATGCAGTCTACCCAGTATAAGCCAGAAAAAGAAGAGATAGATATTCGAACCCAGATGAAATGGGTAGATGCTGATTTTATTGAAACGTATGGAATACAGTTAATAGCTGGCCAAGCACTGCAGGAGGGAGATTCCTTATCAACAATACTAGTCAATGAAGTATATGTGCAACGCATGAAGCTGGCAAGTCCACAAGAAGCAGTAGGTAAAGTAATTCATGGACTCGCAGAAAAGCCGCTTCCTATTGTTGGTGTAGTGAAAAATTTTCATGTGAATTCACTTCATCAAAAAATTGATCCTACCATTCTAGCCATCTTGCCAAAATTCTTCCATCAAGGTACTATCAAACTTCAACAAACAGCGTTAAGTGCAGAAAGTATAGAAAAAGCTATTCATCATATTGGGAAAGCCTGGACGAGTACTTTTCCCGAACATGTATTTACCTATCAATTTTTGGATCACACCTTGGAAGAAGCCTATAAAAAAGAAATACAAACGGCAAAAATGATCAATATAGCCACTGCCATTGCTGTTAGTATTTCTTGTCTGGGTTTGTTTGGCTTGGCGGTATTTATTACAGGGCAACGGATAAAAGAGATTGGCATCCGGAAAGTATTAGGGGCATCGACAGGAAATATCCTGATGCTGCTTTCTAAAGAGTTTCTCAAACTAGTGCTGCTGGCAAATGTGATGGCATGGCCTTTAGCCTGGTGGCTGCTGAATAAATGGCTGGAAAACTTTGAATTCCGCATTCACATAGGTCCGGGAGTATTTATATTGGCTGCCTTTTCAACCCTGTTCATCACCTTATTGACTATCAGTTATCAGTCTGTGAAAGCTGCGCTGGCTAATCCGGTGAAAAGCTTACGAACAGAATAGCGGCAAAAGGAGATAAAAATAGAAAGTAAAAGGTTCAAGTGAAGTTTTTTCCCTTTAAACCCAGAATATTGAGTTTCAGGAAAGGGGGAGTTATTTTAACTGTATATGTGGGCAAGAGGGGAAAGTAATCAAATTAGTATCTTCCTCTTGTCCAATTTTACTTTTTATAACAATAACAAAGGGGTAAAAAGTGTAACTAAAAACTGTAACAATCTCATTCACCTTGGTGTCTTAAATTGATACACCTCTCATCCGCTCTTTCTATATTACTTTTAGTAGTACGCTGATTATAAGATAATTATATCACTGGTATTAAGTTTGATCTCTATAGAATATGCTTACTGCTTTCGCCACTATTTACCCTTATCGCCTATGACTACGATCCAAAACCTGTTCCTGACTGTGCGTGCTTTCTTGTTGTGCTCCTGTATGATTCTTCTTACAAGCCACCTGTTGGCTCAAGCTTCTCAAACTAAGAGACAACTTTTAGTTGATGTTGTTCACGGGCAGAAATTCTATAATGATCCGGCAGACATGCCGGGAAAAGACCCTGCCTTGGTAGACAGAATCAAGTATATGAGTGAAGAACTGAAAAAAATGCAAATGCACTCAATGCCCAAGTTAGTTATCTGAAAACCAAGATAACCCCTGCTGCATTAACTAAGTGTGATTTGTTATTCATTCACATGCCTTCCTCCAAATATGATACAGAAGAAACCAAAGCCATTCAAGCGTATGTGCAAAAGGGAGGCTCATTATTTATAGTTATGGAAGTGGATTATTGGTCAACACTGGCCCAAACAAATGTAAATGACCTGCTCAGTCCGTTTGGGATTATTTTTAAAAATGACAATCCGGATACCAAATCATCGGGTGGCTACAGCAAAGTGAGCATGGTGACAGGTAAACAGCATAGTATTCCCTATCATGGGGCAAGAATAGTGGAAGGAGGGATCCCTTTTTGTTTTAGTAATCAAACAGAAGATTACCCCTTTGGTGTCTATAAGCAAGTAGACAAGGGAGGTAAGATCATTGCCATGGGAGATGGCATGGTTTCTTTGTATATGACTAGTTGGGAAGGAGTCACTACTTATCAATGCTCAGCCTTCATGCAGGATGCCTTTAGCTGGCTGTTGAAATAATCTATAGCGGGGAGTTGCCTTAACTCCCCCATCTTGTTAACTCATGATATATCTTATTATTTGGGAGGAGGTTAGTCCCAATAGGGCTATCCTACATTCGCTCTTGACATAGTGTTCAATTTTTTCGAGGAAAGTCCACCTTTGTCAGTTTCAGATATGGTCTGCCCTTCCAAAAAAGGCAGTTAGCATCTTTTTCAGCAGTGACGGGAAATATTCAATTCAAGTTCATAAAATAATATACGCTAGGGAGGACGATTCAAAAGCTCTTACGTAGAAGCATAGTGTCAACTGAGCCCAGAGTATTTTAAGGGCATAGAGCAAAAAGCAAATTAAAAGCGTTCACCTCTTAGTTAGTCTAAACCATAATAGGGGTCACCCAAACGAATGAAGGTATGATTTTGAGAATCCCTTTCCTGAAGAAAACTTTACTCATTGTTGCCGGAATGGCTGCATCACATTTTCTTTCCGCTCAAACAGGTGAGAAAATTTATGCAAACTATTGTAGCGGATGTCATGGTTCAAAATTACAAGGGAGTGCAGCAACCCCACTTGTAAAGACAAACTGGAAACATGGGGGTGATCGAAAGTCAATCATTAACAGCATAAGTAATGGAATTCCTGGCACAGAGATGGCTAAATGGGAAGGTATACTGTCTGCTAAAGATATCGAAGCCGTAACTGATTTTATTCTAGCCGCCCAAAAGAAGCCCGTACAGAAGACAAGCGTATCCCTGCCGCTGGTAATTCCTACCAAAGACTATCAACTCAAGATTGAGAAACTGATCACCTCGGGTTTGGACACCCCCTGGGGAATAGAATTTGTGAATGAGAAGAGAGCTTTAATCTCTCAACGATCCGGGCAACTGAGTTGGATGATAAATGGAAAGTTAGATACCAAACCCATAACTGGAACGCCGGTAACCTATGCTCAAGGGGTTACAGGAGGGTACATGGATATTGCCCTTGATCCGGATTATTCCAAGAATGGATGGGTGTATCTCGCATACAGTGAGAATTCGATCAACTCTCAGGATGAGAATACCCCTGGCATGACGAAGGTAATTCGTGGAAAGATAGTCGATTATAAGTGGAGGGATGAGCAGGTATTATTCCAGGTAGCTGATTCTCTTAAGCTCTCAAAGGGTGTTCGCTGGGGAGGCAGATTTCTGTTTGATAAACAAGGTCACTTGTATTTTTCAATTGGTGATATGGGACGAGGAGCTGATTCCCAAGTTTTATCGCGGCCATCCGGAAAAGTGTACCGCATCCATGCAGATGGATCAATACCTAAGGATAATCCCCTTTATGGAAAAGAAGATGTTCTTCAAGCAATTTATAGCTGGGGTAATCGAAATGTGCAAGGCATCACACAACATCCTGTTAGTGGAGTTATTTATGCCAGTGAGCACGGTCCCAAGGGCGGCGATGAATTGAACATTCTTAAGAATGGGGCAAATTATGGGTGGCCTGTAATAACATTTGGTATAGACTATAATGGTAGCACTATTTCCAATGACACGGCAAAGGTAGGCATGGAGCAGCCAATAGCTAAGTGGACGCCATCCATTGCAGTAAGCGCTATTGAGTTTGTGACTTCTGAGAAATTTTCCAAGTGGAAGAATAATCTTATTGTCACAGCACTCGCCTTTCAGGAGATCCGCAGACTTGTTATTGATGGAGATCGAGTGGTAGAACAGGAGCTACTATTAAAAGGCTATGGACGTGTTCGCGATGCTAAATTCGGACCTGATGGGGCGATGTATCTGTTAATGAATGGCCCCGACGAAGTTTTGCGAGTGAGCCCTCAGGAATAGTTGTTTAAGTTTATCTTTAATTATATGCACCTAACTTACCTTCATAGGTTAAAATCGCTAAAGAGATGAATAGTGCAAAATAAATGGTCGTTAAAATAACTACCCCTTTCGGGTAACTTCAATCCTTCCTATTTACTATGATAGAGTGAATGTTTGTTCTTCTTTGGGTTTGTCCGAAAACAGAGGGCTGCTATTTCCTTCTATCCCTTTCTGGCAACACATTTTTGGGGAAAAGCTATGATAAATTCATCTTATCTCCCGCCACCACTGCGAGAATAGTTGGTTACTGTCATTTAAATACACTATTTCCCCTATTCTTGGTGTTACTAGTGGAATAGGATGGTTTTTGCCTTTAAGTTCAGTAATCGTTCGTAAGGGCTCATCCCAGGGATGATTAGCCAACTTGAATTTTGAGGAATGTACTGGAAATAAACGTTTTGCCTTCAAGTCACGTGCCGCTTGGAGCACTTCCTCAGGTAGCATATGAATGGCTTGCCAGGCTACATTGTATTGTCCATTGTCTAAAATAGCCAGATCAAAACCATTAAATTTTTTGCCCAGCTGCTCAAAATGGGTATCATACCCGCTATCGCCTCCTAGATATAGTTTATAATTAGGAGTCTGCAAAATATACGACATCCAAAGGGTATTATTTCGCGTTAGACTTCTGCCTGAAAAATGCCGGGCAGTTGCCGTATGGAGGGTAAAATCATCGGATATAGAAATGCTTTCGTTCCAATCTTTTTCAATGAGTATGTTTTGATCAAAACCCCATAATTGGAAATGTTCACCTACGCCCAATCCGCAAACCACCCCTTTTATTTTTGGTTTTAGTTTCATAATAGTTTGGTAATCTAAATGGTCATAATGGTCATGTGTCATGAGCAAATAGTCGATTTGGGGCAAATCATCAGCTGTATAAATATCCGTACCTGCAAATGATCTGGTCGTATAAGGTACAGGGGATGCATTACCGCTAAACACAGGATCTACCAAAAATCGCTTCCCGTCTAATTGAATAAAATAGGAAGAGTGGCCAAACCAAATTAACACATTTTCATTCTTGGATAGTGCCTTTAAGTCTGTTTTAATAGAGGGTATGGTATCTATGGGGGTTGTCCTTGGAAATTTTCCAAAGATAAAATCCCACGTAATCTTGATCATGGAATACCCTTCGGTAATGAAGGGAGTAAAGTGTATGTTTTGAAAACTTCCCTCCTTAAAATTAGGCGATTGTTTTAGTAGTTCCAGTCGCTTGCCACTTGGGGCTTTGCCGAATTGAGGCTGTTGCATATACAGTACGGTAGCTATGGCCACAACACCTACTAACATGAGCGTTATTATCATTAGTTTTCTTATAAATTGTACAAGCTTGTATTTCATTTTTATAGTAAAGTTCATTTCATTCTAGGTTAACTCTTCACAGTCAAACCCTCTGCTGTTAAGCTCATTCATTATTATTTGGGTTAGGTCTGTGCTAACTATTCGTAAAATTTTGCCCGCCGTCTTCAAGGTCAACATTCCATTGGCCTTTTCGACTCATTGATTTAAAAACCGACCCACCTGCCTAGCTTCGTGTTTGGTTTGTATGGAAGTTTTGAATACATAAATTATACTTCTTAGTTTTTGCCTCTATTAGATATCTCAACTAACTATTTTCTCTACTACTCACAAGGAAACACGCTTGTCTTACTTGGCAGAGGAAGGATAATGGGCCTTGAGACTGTGGGCAATAATACGATCGAGCAGCCGGTCTGGTAGGAGCCTGAAAAGAATAGAAAGCATTGCCGCATCGCGGCCAATAGTGTATCGCGTACGAGGCCGTTTGCTAAGGATGGCATCCGCAATGATTTGACCCGCACGTTCGGCTGACACGGCTTTGTTGATATACGACTCTGCCTGCGAGACCATTGCGTGCATCAGTTCAGCGTATCTGCCACGCTGCTCGGCAGTCATGGCACTTGTTATGCGTTCGGCCTTGACACGGACTTGTGTGCTCATAGGTGTTGTAACGGCACCGGGTTGTACAACAATAACCTTTACCACCAAAGGTTCCACTTCCCGACGCAAGGCATCGCTGATCGCTTCAAGGGCGAACTTGGTGCTGGCGTAGGGTCCGTACCCCCCATGGCTCCCTTACCGCCAATGGAGCTGATGTTGACAACGCTGCCACGACTCTTGATAAGGGCAGGCAACAAGGCTTGAATCATGGCTACCTGACCGAAGAGGTTGACATCAAATTGCCGACGCCACTCGGAGAGAGGAAGCACTTCTACGGGAGCATTAATTTCGATTGCCGCATTGTTAATCAAGGCCCGAAGAGGGCGTTTCTCATGATCTTCCCCAATACGCTTAACAAGTGCAGCAATATCGGACTCACTAGTGATGTCGAGCATGACTGGCTCGAGATTGGTGCCACTCATAGCCCTGGCATCAATTTCTCTGCGTACACCAGCCAGTACATGGAAGCCTCTTCTGGCAAGTTCCTGGGCTGTCGCATGGCCAATTCCAGTTGAAGTGCCGGTTACTACAATCATCTCACCCCGGAGCGGTTCTGCCTTTCTAGTTAACTTTGTCATAGTATTGGAATGAATGTTAGTACGCACAAATCTTGGTATTAGGTGGCGGGCAGCAGCTAGGTACTTACTAAAGCTAATTTCATCTTTCCACTGCCAGTCGAAAGGAAGCGCCTGAATACCATCAAAGAAATTATCAATATTTTACATTTAGTCAATTTTTGTCAAATGTATATATAATTCTGACAAAAATCGTATATTTGTCAGAATTATTTTACGAATGGAAAAGGACCAAAAAATACTTCATGCGGCAAAAAGTGTATTTCTCAAATATGGATATACTAAAACAACCATGCATGATATTGCCGAAGCTGCGGGTATATCAAGACCTGGCTTGTATCTGATTTATTCTAAAAAGGAAGAAATATATAATGCACTCGTAGAGAGCTTATCACAGGAGCTTTCTAAAAATGTAGAAGAAAGGGTTTTGAAAATAGATGAACCCCTGTTGCAACTAAAGGAAGTGCTCAATATCTGGGTTATTGAAATGTATGCTTATCTAAATCAATCCCCGGAAAGCAAGGAACTTTATGAAACCCAATTTTCCTTTGCCAAAGAAGGCATGAAAAGAAGTACCGATTTGTTTACAACTGATTTAGAAAAGGTGCTAAAAAACTTTCCATCTACTAGTTTCAATAACAATGTAAAACCAAAGGATGTAGCCTTGATAATTTCATCAGCTGTGATAGGCTTTAAGAAAAATTCGGATACTTTGGATGAGCTGAAGGAAAAAATTGAATTGCTGATTCGGATCTGTATAAAAAACTAAAATAGGCTTGTTTGTATGAGCTTAATAACTAAGGCAGGCGAAATCTGAGCCTCCTTGTAAAAGTGGACGATGAAAAGAGAGCGGATGTAGTAATAATATTCTGAAGTTTCAGTAAAGGGGGAGTTATTTTAACTCCCCTTAACTTTTGAGTTACAAGGATTTTGCTTTAACAACGCCTGAGAGTCAAAAAGTCAAAATATTATTCTTATGATCTGAGTCCAGTAGATACCTATAGGGATCAAGTGCTACAACTTTTGGCATTTTATCTATTACTATTTCAATGACCGTCTGAGATTTTATGATATGGAATTTCTTAAAGTATATTGGTTTAGTACGCTCATTCCAACTTAATTGCTCTGTATCAAAAAAGGCAATATCTATTAGTTCATTACTTTTCAACTTCTTTGACATTAAACCAGTTTCATCTGTTTTTGGCACCGAAACCAATAATTGAATCTTGAACCTGCCATTGCCTATATCCTTGATCGAAAGTATTTTGATGGAGTTATCATAAATGATTACTTTTTTCAAAAGATTTTCAATCATGTTCCTTTCGAAGGGAGTTACATTTTGATTTAACTCCTTGATTAAATCGTCGGATGAGGGTTTATTCTTAGGGAAGCCATTTTTGAGGATCAATCTTTTGAGTGCACGATTCACCCGTGTTTCGCCCAACAATTCCTTTAGGGTATACATTGCCAAACCACCTTTTTGATAATCAACAAATGGCTGTTTCCACGTTTGGTTCAGTGGCAGTTCTTTCTTCCCAGAATTATTTCTCAAGGTGAAATACAAACTATTATCCATCTGCAGGTTTTTACTCAGCCTCATTTTACCAAAGTGTTTCTCAACCACCATCGCCTCTGTGTATTTGGCAAGTGATTCGGTCAGAAAGGCGTACCCCGGGCCAGTTTGCGGAACCACTTGATAGGCCCACCATTGATGTGCCGTTTGGTGAACTGTAGTTGCATAAACGTAATTCAAACGAGAAGTATCGGAGGCATCTACTAGAAAATTGAATTTTTCACTACTAAAAATCACGCCGGGGTAGGCGGTCGCCGTTCCGCGATAGGCAGGGATTTCGGCTAAAGTAAGCTGATTAAGAGGGTATTGACTAAATTGCTTGCTTCCGTAACTGACCCCGTCCTTCATCGCTTGCATCAACGCTTGTAGGTTCTGTGTTTGTCCCGGGTGGTAGAGAATCCTGAATGTTGTGCCCTTATACACTTCTGTCTTTACTGCGTATCGGGCACTGCTTACGGCAAACCTAAATGGTATGGGTTGCTCGGTCTTGTATCTAAAGTAGCTTCTGTCTCCTTTCCTCCAGGTCTTTTGAAGTGTGCCAACGCTTACCACTTGTTGATCCGAATGGGTAGAAATAGTATTGTCAACATTTACGAAATGGTATCGATGGTCGTTTTCAGCTAGGATGGATTGAGGCGCTAACCCGTTTTTCTTACGGATCTCAGGATCACTTAGCTCAAATCGGTCATGATAGCCAAAAAAAGGCAAAAACCTTTCTAGTGCTATATAGCTGCCATTGCTTACGATTGAATTTTCGCTGTCAAAGTTTAAGAAACCCGAGCGTTCAACCTGCAAAGAAAAGGTGACAGCCATTTCTGTTCCTGGCAACAAGGGGTTTTTTAATTCATAAAAGTATTGGTTGAAATCTTCATCCCTAATTTTAAGAACCGCCCCTGAAATGTGCAAATGAACAACCCTTACAGCGGGGTGCGCTCCAATCCAGAGCTTGGAAATAGCGCTTGATGATTCATTCTTAATGGTATACATGCCTGATACTGAATATTTGTTCTTATCAGGATAAAGATTGGTGGTGAGTTTGACAGCCGTTATTACAGGCTGTGACATAGCCAGGGTGGACTTGTATTTTTGTTCATATCTCTTTTGCCAACCAATGTCTTTTTTACGAGTCTCTCTCGGATCTATACCCTTACTTTTTTGATTAATGTAAAACCCAGTGCTACATAATAGGAGTAAACTTGAAATAGCAGCGAATTTCCAAACCCTGTTCCATGATTTTAACCCAGCCTTTATACGTAACCACACCGTATCGTGTGTTCCGTTAGGCCACCAGCGGGATGTTAACAGGCTAAGCAAAAACGAGAGAATTGCCCAAAAGAACATATATCCGTTAAATGCGTTGGCATAATGTCCGAATTGATTAATGGAAGAATAAACAAGGGAAGGGGCAGCGCCAAATCTTAACAGATACTCATCCACCCCGAGCAGCTCCCCAAATATACTGAGTCCTATAATACCAAGGCTCACCATCATGCCCAGATACTTATTTGGAATAATGGACTGAATAAATACAATCAGTACCGTAAGTAGAAGCAGCTGGAAACCACTGTAATAATATAACGAAAGATAGGCTAAAAGGGCAATATTCTGATAGCCGTTCATCCACTGCATTGCTATCCCTGTGATTATATTGGCACTGATCAGTACAGCAATTAAGGCGGCTAAAGCCCCGGTTTTTGCTAAAAACAAAATACCGTTTGGCAGGGGTGTGGAAACAACCAGGGGCTGTATCTTCGTGGCGTGCTCCCGGTGAATGAGCTCGGAGGCGTAAAAGACAAGTAGCAATATTGCCAGCCGCACCGATATTAATTGTTCTATAACCAGTGCACTGGTGGGGTAAAATCGAATAGTATATTGACTGTAGAACAGGTTTTCATGTAACACTACCCAATTCACAAACATCCAAAGTGCGAGGAGAACTAAAAAGTGTATCCCCTTAAACAGCGATGTACACTCCAGGCGTACTTGCGAGCCAAGAACCGAACAAAAGTACAAGCTGCCCAATGGTTTTGTAGGTACACATCTATACGTTGTCATGGTCGCTTCCCTGGTTCCTGTTTTTGACTTAAGAACTTGTCTTTGGCTCACTAAACCAAATCGGAAACGGCTGTAACATAAAATGAGCAAACCCAAACCGATGCCTGTCCAAAGCAACCGATTTACAAGGAAGGCACCTTGTAGGGGAAAGGTTTCATGATTTTTGCGCCAAACCGGCCAGCTTTTGGTTTCCCTAAAAAAGGTAGACAGTCCGAAGGGATCTGCTAGTGTAGCCACAAGGCCGGTGTCCCCGGACTTCAGGGCAGAGGTGGCCATCAAAGTTGAGTTGCCAAAAATGGAAGCGATAAAATAACACATAAAAAGCAATACGGCGGACACATATACAGCTCTTGCAGCTTGGGTCCATATGGCTGCTGCAAAAATGAGACAGCTGCAAATCAGCGTATTGGGTAATCCGAATGATAGAAGCGGTTGTAAATAATAGAGCATCTCGAAGCTGCCCTTCTGATTGGACGGTATCAGTGCCGTTCCCGCCAAGATGCCAAGTACGGCCATACACATGATCAGCAGCACAGACAGAAACAATCCCGTCAGTTTTACACCCAAGTAAACACTTTTGCTCATGCCTGAAGAGAAAATCAAGGCATATATCTGGTGGAATTTATCCCGTAGCACTACGTTTGAGCAAAACACCGCACTCACCAAGGTCATGAAAATCGATAGCAAACAAATAATGAAATTGATTACAAACGGCCCGTTTTTAAATATTTCAGATCCCCCAAAACCGCTGAGTGGGATGAAAACTCCCAGGCCAAAAAACAGAATGGCCGCAACTTGAAAGGTAATTTGTTTGAAATGATACTGCATTTCAAAACGCAACAAGGAGGTTAGCATGTGGCAGTCTCCTTTCCCAATCGCTGTTCTCCCGGTTGCTGTATGCCAAGTAAAGTAGAGAAGTATACGTCTTCCAGGGAAGGATCCACCAGTTGGAAACCCGAATCGGGCTGCGTATCAGCTAGGACATGAATCTGAATTTTGCCTCCAATAAACCGCGTAGAGATCACACTACTTTTTTTCTGCAGAATGGTCAAGGCTTCTTTAGTTACCATTTTCTGCCATATTTTTCCCTGCAGTTTTTTAGTCAGTTGATCAGGTTTCCCTTCCAAGATCAATTTTCCGTTGAGCAGCACCGCCATCTGGGAACACAGATCATGTACGTCCTCTACAATGTGGGTGGAGAGCAAAACCACCACCTGCTCGCCAACTTCGCTAAGCAAATCATGAAACCTGTTTCGTTCCTGCGGGTCAAGCCCTGCCGTAGGTTCGTCGGCTATAATCAGTTGCGGGTTGCCTAGTAAAGCTTGCGCAATACCAAATCGTTGTCGCATGCCGCCTGAGAAGGTGCTGACTGCCTGCTTGCGCTTTTCATATAAGTTGGTTTGCTGCAATAAGGCGGCCACTTGTTCCCTGCGGTCATTTTTGTTTGTGATCCCTTTTAGTATAGCCAGATGATCAAGAAGCTCTGTTGCAGAAATTTTCGGATAAACGCCAAAATCCTGCGGTAGATAACCTAGACGGCTTCTTAAAAAATGCTCGTTTTGCCCGATATTTATTCCGTCAAATAAGATTATTCCGCTATCAGCCCTGAGTAAGGTGGCCAGTATTTTCATTAAGGAAGATTTACCCGCACCATTTGGCCCAAGTAATCCAAACATTCCGTTATTGATTTTAAGGGAAATATTATCTAACGCCTTTACCCCATTGGGATACGTTTTGGTAAGTTGAGAAATTTCAAGTCGATGCATCATTTTGCGGTTAAGTAGGCTCAAAAATGACCTTTGAAGAATGCATGATCAAAAATTTATGTCGTGGACAGCGGTTTTCAAGATGAACGCCGGGTATATCGTGTCGAAAGAAACTTTTAACCAATATCACTAAAAAAGGCACTTTCGTCATTCATATTTGCCTGCAAGCACAATTTCCGGTTTCTTTATACCTATGTTCAATCAGATTCTAAACAGGATCTATCCTAACAAGCTGGACTTCTGTATGTATATCGGGCTGTTGCTATGGATAGCCATTGGGGAAACACTTGATTCGGGTGGTAGCTGGTACCAATATGTTTCTTTAGTGAGTACCCTTTGCCTTTCGCAATTGCCGGTGCTTTGGTTTAGCTGGGAAAGAGCCTACTTGAAGAAAACGATCCCCCTTGTTAAGTACCGTAAATACCAGGTAGCCTGCTTTGGAATCTATCTTCCTTTGCTAGCGCTGTGCAGCAGCCTCATGCTCAACATGAAGACAGCTATATGGGAAGTGGTGCTGTCTGGCGCTGTTTACTCGTTGTGTTTGGAAATAGTCCTTCTTTCAAATCACTATTATACCGAGCGAATATCGACTGCGGGATGGATAAAGAGGCTAAGCCTGAGTAAGGCAATTTTTATCTCCATCCTATCCATCGCTTTTATATTCGCCGCTTTGGCAGTATCCAGCCTCGATAACCCCCCAGATCACACAAAGAATAGATTGATCGGATTTGAGTTTAACCTGGTGATGGTACTTGCTAGATTTGACACACTGGTGAGTTATTGGCTGCAGTTGCTCTTTATCTACCTATGCGGCTATTTTTTCTTTGTAATAAACAGCCGTTTCTTAGTGGGTAAAGTATTGAAAAACAGAGGTATATTGCTATATATTTTAAGTACGCTCGCTTTTATCGGGATTTTTTACCCATTTGTCGGGCAAATGCTGGCAATGCTGCCATTTAGTAAGCAAGTGGGATGGAGTTTGTCAAACAATCCATTTGAGGTAGACTATGCCTTTGGCGCCCTCAACCTGCTGCTGATCACCCTACCGGTAGTTTTGACAGTCCAATGGTATAGACAAAACACATTGATTGTGTCCTTGGAAAAGGAAAAGGCTGAGGCCCAATTGGACTTATTGAAACAGCAGCTGAATCCGCATTTCTTTTTTAATACCCTTAATAACCTATATGCCTTGAGCCTACGGAAGTCCAAGGACACGCCGGAAGTCATTCTTCAATTGTCTGAGCTGATGCGTTATGTGATCTACAAAGCTAAAGAACCCTATGTTCAGATCGGTGAAGAAGTGCGATATTTGCAAGATTATATTCGATTGCAATCAATACGCCTGAAAGAAAAATTTGATCTTAGCTTTGAGTTGGAGATTAGAGAGGAGGAATTCAAAATTGTGCCCTTGCTCCTGATCATCTTTATTGAGAATGCCTTTAAGCATGGCATTGAAAGGGCAAGTGGAAAAACATTTTTACATATTTCACTGAAAACAAAAGACAATAAATTATATTTTTCATGCCACAACTCCTTTGAATCGCAAACAAAAGACTACATAGGAATTGGTTTGACCAATCTGCAAAAACGTCTGCAATTATTATATCCCGGCCAACACCACCTGGAAATTAAAGGAGAAGGTGGAGTTTTCAAGGCCAAATTAACATTGGAAAATTATGCGTTGCCTGATCGTAGATGATGAACCGCTTGCTCATGAGGTGATCCTCACTTACATAGCCGATATCCCATTTCTTGAGAATGTAGGACAGTGCTACCGTGCTACAGAGGCGCTGTCGGTTTTAAATAATGAGTCCATAGATCTGATTTTCCTTGATATTCGTATGCCAAAGCTTAATGGACTAGACTTTATCAGAACCTTGCCACAGCGCCCGCTTATCATTGTAACCTCAGCTTACCAAGAGCACGCATTGGAAAGTTTCGATTTGGAAGTATGTGATTACTTGCTCAAGCCATTTGGATTTGACCGCTTTCTCAAAGCGGCAAATCGAGCACAAGCGCTACTGAACCTGCGCAAACAAATCCCTAATGTAGCAGCGGTCGAGAAACCAATTAGTGATCTCGAGCACATGTATGTCAAATCAGACAAAAGACTTGTGAAAGTGAGGCTCGATGAAGTCTGCTGCCTGGAAAGCTTAGGCAATTACGTAAAGGTCTGGATTAATGAAAAGTTTCTGCTTACGGCCCGAACCTTGATTAGTTTTGAGGGGCAATTGCCTAGTAGTTCATTCATTCAGATCCATAAGTCCTTCATCTTAAATAAAAAATTTGTCCACTATATTGAAGGGAGTAGGGTGCATCTTACAAATGGAAGAGTGATTCCTGTAGGAAAAAATTATCGGCACCTGTTGACGAACGGCTCCTTACTCATGTCGTAGAAACTTAAAACAACTTGGTTTAAAAAACTCCCCCTTTGCAGAAACATCTTCATTAGGATAGATAATTAAACTATATTGGATTTTCAGAATTACTCTTTACATTTTAGCTTAAACTATGAGTATTTGGTTAGCCGTTAGCCGTTATATTGGAAAGCCCATGTTGTATGCATTACTTCTCCCAGCAGTTAGTTGACCAAACCAGTTTGATTCATCATTCACTTACTTACGCCAACCTAGTCCTGGAGCCACATGCTCCAAGATAGAAGACAGCACATGGATGTTATAGTCTACTCCCAATGTATTCGGTATAGTCAACAGAAGTGTGTCGGCTTCCTGTATGGCTTCGTCCTTTGCCAGCTCCTTAATAAGTTGATCAGGTTCTGCGGCGTAACTTCTTCCGAAAATGGCGTTCCTTCCCGGCTCAATCATTCCGATTTGATCAACGCGATTGGCCTCTCGGCCAAAGAAAAGCCGGTCCTGGTCAGTTACCAATGCGAAAATTGACCGACTCACCGATACCCTCGGCGTCCGTTGATGGCCTGCTTTTTTCCAGGCTTCTTTATATAACCTTATTTGTTCGGCCTGTTGTATATGAAATGGCTTACCGCTTTCATCAAACTTGAGCGTGGAACTTTGAAGATGCATACCGTTTTCTGCAGCCCAGATGGCAGTAGCATTGGAAGCAGCTCCCCACCAGATACGCTCCCGCAATCCTTCTGAATGTGGTTCCAGGCGGAGCAATCCAGGAGGGTTGGGAAACATCGGGTTTGGATTTGGCTTTGCAAACCCACTTCCCTTTAACTGATCAAGGAACTCCATGGCTTTGCGACGCCCCATATCTGCATCGGTTTCTCCTTCTTTGGGTTCATAGCCGAAATAGCGCCACCCCTCAATAACCTGTTCCGGCGACCCTCTACTAATTCCCAATTGTAATCGTCCTTTTGAAATTAAATCAGCAGCACTGGCATCTTCCACCATATATAAGGGGTTTTCGTACCGCATATCAATCACACCCGTTCCGATTTCGATTTTACTTGTTTTTGCACCGATTGCTGAAAGCAAAGGAAATGGAGATGCCAGTTGGGCTGCAAAATGATGCACCCGAAAATAAGCTCCGTCCAACCCAATTTGTTCGGCAGCAACAGCCAGGTCAATTGATTGAAGTAAGGTGTCACTTGCTGTACGGGTTTTATAGGCCGGGTGATTAGCCCAATGCCCAAACGATAGAAATCCTAGTTTCTTCATCCTTTTCGATTTGTATTTTCCCCGGAACGATACTAATTATTACGTGCTATCAAAAGTAGAATCAAATTTCCATAGTGCGCTTTCAGCTTTGCCAAGCAAGTCAATAAGCTTTGTATGGTCAGATTGAGAGGTTTTTTAAAATTAAAACTTATTGACCCAATTTTCATAAGCGGTAATGCATAAGTTAAGAAATGTTTCTGTTTTTTCATCTACAGTTACTCCATCTTCTTTCCAGATATGCCATGAACCACTTATCTAAGCCCCAGTACGAGGAACAGATAAGGTTAGTTTAATAGACTTAAGGTAACAAATACTTCCCCTATTTTAAAACTCGTTGTGTTAATCACTGAATATATTTTAACTGGCGTTTTTCTTCTTGGCGTCTGTCCGAAAATAGGGGGCCTGACAAACCAATCGTATCCCACTTTATTCTGCCATTTAGTCTAAGTATAGGAAATATATCGACTGCATAATAAGAGCCGTATGAATCGAGAGGTTTACGTACGGTTCTGTGAGAGGTTTAGGGGTGAGATTCCCCTTTACCTATTCGACTAGCAAGCGTAAATGTTAGTTAGTCAGCAAGTCTAAATTCTATGGGTGCCACAAGCATAAGGTTTGTGTTTTTCCCTTTATATTTTGGTATCGGCCACTTGTTAAAACTTTCTATCACTCGTATGGCTTCCCGATCAAGGTCTTTATATACTGCTTTTGTAAGTCTCAATCGTGATCCTTTCCCGGAAGCATCAATTGAAAATTGAACCATCACTTTCCCTTCAATCTCAGCCCTTCTAGAATGCTTCGGATAGTTTATTTTCTGGGAGATGTGATTCCTAAAATCAGTTAGGCTCACTTCCATTTCACTTGCGTTATCTAGGCTGTCTAGCACTGAAATATATTCATAATCAAATTTCCCATTTGAGTCGAAAGCTTGAATGGGTCCGATAATGTGATTGTTTTTATAGTTGACTATTTCGTTTACCTTTCCATTCTTATGGTACCACGTAAACTCTCCTTCACGCGTTTGTGGATGGGTTGAGCTCAATCTGCCTGACTTGAGAATTTCTCCTGATTTCCAATAATCTTTGAACTCATATACATCACTGCTCACGCTATTCAAGACTCTACAATAGTGATAATCGTTTTTACTAGCTTTTCCCCAGTTTGCATCGAAATAAACGGTATCAATACTCGTTTGTCCAAATGCAAAATTTGCCAGAAAAACGAATGTTATAATACGTAGCAACTGTTTCATGGTTTTCTATTGTCTTTTAAACTTGCCAAAAGGCGTACACCCGAAACTCTGGCAATATTGTTCAGGTATCCGCCCATTTAGAGGAATATACTTTCTAACAGGCAAAGGTAACTCCCTTCATAAGCCTGTATACAAGCGGAGGAAAATTGCTTAATGATACCCGAATAACTTTAACATATGTTAAACGAGGCTTCGAGAGATAGTAATTGTGGATTCTATTAACCTAACACATGTAAAAAATATATATTATCAATATGGATGGCCTAAAGAAAGCCAAGTAGGTGGCTGGGCTGCCCAAGGAGCTTTCTTACAAATTCAACATGCTAATTTAGAAACTAAGCTTGAGTTTTATCCGGTTATTAAGGAAATGGCCAAGCTAGGTGAATTGCCAAACTTTAGCTATGGCTTATTGACAGATGCGATCTTGGTATCTCAGGGAAAAAAACAGATATACGGTACACAAGGTGGATTAAAAACCAATCGGGATGGAAGTACGACAGGCGTAGTATGGCCTATTAAAGACTATCCCAATATTAAAAAAATCAATAAAAGAAGAGTTGAAATGGGATTTAGCGAAATTGATTTCAATGAAATTTCCTACGACCCCAAAGTAAAACCTAGAGATTTAAAGCCTTAGTAACGTCAATACTCCTATGTGGGAATATTAGAAGCTTAGAGATTTACAATCCATTTATTCATAACGTATAATTTTTGTATTCCTTTCAGAAATTTCTTTCCAAAAAGTGCTCTTTACTCCATGCTAAAATCCTGCAATTCTGCTTAATATAACAAGTAATCTCTTACAAAATCGCTGATAATGAATTAATAGGCATTTTAGCTATAAAGCTATTATCGTACTTTTCAAAGTTAGCTGCATTTATGAATTACTTTCAAGTCTATCAGCGTATTAGTTAAATACTACATGTTTTCATTCAAATGACCGAATGAGCAGATAAAGGCACTAAAATCTTGAATTGAGTTGATCGTTCTTCTTTTGAAAACCTATTCTTTGCCCTTTTACCTCCTACTATGCTTGACATTTAGCTAAGGATTGACTAAATCGATCCTTGATCCTGTAGCCCTCTTCTTTAAACGAATTACGTACCTGTAGGCTGTCAGCCCTTAGCCCGTGTTCAGGTAGATGATCTTTTATTGTTTTCTAACTTTTGCTTACCGGTAGACTTGACAAGTTGAGGAAGATACCTTGGCTTTGGCTACCCTCAGCAGACGCTTACTTCTATGAAAATACCATTTTCTTTGCTCTCCTTTTTATCTGCCTGCCTTTGTCCCAATGGCCGGATACGGTGTTCCTACCATCTGAAAATGGGCTCACATGCTAGGATCCTTACTTCCGTTGAAGATGCAGACTATGCCCAAAGATGTAGTTTATCACAAACAACAGCTAGTCAATGAGCAGGCTCCCAGCTTAGCTACTGATGCCTTTAAAATGTATATGGAAAGCCTTTTGTCTTCCAACTGATAACATCTGTGAACGTAGAATAAACTGTATATAATACCCGGATTTCGTTTCAAATCAATCCTTGATCATCTCCTAGTCAATTATTATTCCCAATCTTAGCTTACCCAATATGCGTCAACTATTGCTATGGACATTTTTCTTGCTATCATTTTTGAGTTTTGCTCAACGAGGGCCTTTCCCTGTAAGAGCTCCTGTGGTCAATCACTATGTGACCATCCACTCCTTTCCAGATGAGCAAAGTGCCTTAAGCTTTGATAAAAGACAGTCTTCCTTTTACAAAGAATTAACTTTTCTATTTGAGAAAAGGGCTCCGGTCCTGAAAGGCAAACCTACATTGCTGACGGCAACGCTTACCTTACCTCCAGATTGGCAAGGGAAAGAAAAGTTTATTCACCTATCCCCGCAGAAAATCCCTTTTGAACTTCTACTTAATGGAGTAAAGCTATCCTCTGTAGAAAAACATAAGCCTTTAACTTTGCAGATAACTGCCCTACTCAAAGAAGCAGAAAACAAAGTAGAACTCGTGATCGATGCAAGGCATATCTATCAAGAGGGATGGCTGAAAGAAATAGCTATCATGGCCACTCCTGCCCTTCATGTGGAGTTATTTAATTTTTCTCAAGCGTACTCTCATCTACCCGGGAAAGTCACCAATTGGAATGCAGATTTCAATATTCGCAACTATGGTCAATCTCCCTATGATGGAACAAATGGCTATACATTAAAAGTCTATAATGATTCGATGCATCAAGTAAAGCAGTATGTCTATCTACCAGATACAGTGGATAAAATACCTTCCAAACCTGTGGAGCACAATCAATCCTATTGGGAAGGTGTTGTCTTTTTTGGAACAGATTACTACAGAAAATGGACGGCAGAGACCCCCTACCTATACAGGTTTACGCTGGAAGGGAGAGATCTAGGGGGCAATTCGTTGGAAGTGGTTAGCGGCAAAGCAGGTTTCAGAGCGATACGCACAGATGGAGAAAAACTGTATTTGGGAAATATTCCGGAAAGTGCGCCTATTACCTTCAAAGCAGTCAGATATAGATTGCCTACGGATATTGATTCATTGTATTCTAAAGATATACTAAAGGAGCAACTACGAGAACTGAAAGCACATCATGTAAACACGATTATTCTACAAGAATATGCCGCAGGTTCTTTCTTGTACGAGCTGTGTGATGAATTAGAGATCTATATTGTTCAACAATTTGATTTTCCCATGCCAGCAGACCTTTCCGTCGAGCAAAGAGCTGGCAGAAGGGAAGCCAATTGGCAAAGGATTCTCACACTGGCAAACATCCTGCGGAACCATCCTTCTGTGATCGCTTATCAGATAGAGAAGGACTATAACCGGATGGAAGATTTGGTAAATGTGAGCTTAGGGGTAAGTGGGCCAGTATCTTTTTATCAGAGGACCACATTTGATTACAGGACAGGCAGCTATGATAAGCGATTACCCGTACTTAAGGAGCCTCTGCCGGATTGGCAGAGTTTAAGCAGCAGAGGGCGCAAAGCGTTAGCTAAACACTATCAACCCCTGCATCTTTCTGTCCACCATCAATTAGATAATACGATCTATCTAGAGAATGTATATGATTTTTCTCAAGTAGATAATTTACGCTTCCAATGGGAAATCAAAGAGCAGGGTCAAATCCTGCAGCAAGGAGAGATTGAATCGGTACAAGTGTTGCCTAAAAAACAACTAGCCATTGCCTTGCCTTTCTCCTTTGCAGATTTTAAAGCTAAGGTAGGTTGCCATTTCAAGTTTTCGCTAGTATTCAAAGAAGCAGAGGCATGGGCAGCTAAAGACCATGTACTGCTAGAAGAGGAATTTGCTTTCAAATCCATTGGTCATAAGAAAGTACTAGTGAATACAGCAGATGGAGATTGAAATATAAAAGGAAAGAATAGCAAACGATGAACTCTCTTTGATAGCACAATTTCAAAGACTTAATGTCAAGTCCTAAAACATAAACTTGTTAAGGTGCCATTAAATAACGACAAAGAGGGTAAAAATAGGCCTACCAAGAGAGAAAGGTAGAGCGGCAATGAAAATGAATGGCCATTTTTTAGTTTCAGGATAGGGGGAGTAATTATAACTATCCCTTTTCCAGCATTGCTTTATGGAGGGGTATGATGCTTTTTTACTCTCAACAATTGTATCCAATTCTTGTACCTTCTTTCAATGTACCCCCTTCTTGAAATCATCAGATAAGTGGCACACATGATACACTCCTTTTTCTTACATCTTTGAAAGATCACTACCCCCATTGTGTAAAATAATACATCTTGAGTAATTATCCCTTTTTCTTTCCTATATCTATCAGCGGACAATGATTCTTTAAAATAAGCTCTGTAGATCTGATTATTTCAGATTTTATTTTATAAGACATCGTAGATAAAAAGTATATTAAACTGTAATTTATTGGCGTATTACTCAATTAGCTATCTGTATATACCTCCACTCAATCCTGTTTACTCCCTTTCCCATGGTAAAGAACTATTTTACAGTCGCCTGGAGAAACCTGATCGGCAACCATGTCTTTTCACTCATCAACGTTGCTGGACTTTCTATCGGCCTTGTCGTAGGCTTTCTCATCTATCTGTATGTGCAGTTTGAAAACAGCTATGATCACTTTCATCAACATGCTCATCGCCTCTACCGCGTACCTATCGAATATTCTGGCAGTTTTGCCTCTTTTGGCACCACCGCTACCAACCATCCTGCTCTTGGACCGGCGTTAAAACAAGATTTTCCCCAAGTGCAGGCCTTCGCAAGACTAGTGCGTACCTCCCTTTTTATGAATGCCCTCTCGCTGTCTTCCCATGACCTTACAGGAGAACCCCGCACCTTTAATGAAAGTAAAATGTATCTGGCCGACTCTTCATTTTTGACTATGTTCTCCTTTCCCATCAAAGAAGGAGAAGCGGAGAATGCCTTAGCAGTCCCTAACGCTATTGCTTTATCGGAAACGACAGCCAAAAAATACTTCGGCAACCAATCCGCCCTCGGCAAGCACTTACAGCTCAATGGGCAAATGAACCTGACTGTAACAGCGGTCTTTCACGACCTGCCGGCTAACTCTCATCTGCAGTTTGATGTGCTACTCTCTTTTGCCACCTTAGGACCTAAATGGGGAAACGATAATTGGACTTGGCCGGAGTTTTACACCTATCTGCTCTTGGCTCCAGATGCGGATCCTCGCCAATTGGAAGCCAAATTTCCGGCCTTTGCCCAAAAGTATCTAGGCAAGATTATGCAGGAATATCATTTTCAGTCCCGCTTCTTCCTGCAACCGGTTACTGATATTCACCTCAAATCGAGTCTAGGATTTGAGCAGCATGTCAATGGTAGTGAGCGAACCGTCTATTTCCTAAGTTTGCTGGCTCTGTTTGTGCTCTTAATTGCAGGCATCAACTATGTGAATTTATCTACAGCCCGATCCCTGAAACGTTCCAGGGAAGTAGGCTTGCGAAAAGTAGTAGGAGCCAGCAAAACTCAACTGCTTACCCAGTTTTTCTTCGATGCCCTGCTAGTGAATTTACTAGCTTTGCTTTTCTCCTTGCTCATGCTGTGGATACTGCTGCCTTTCTTTGAGCAGCTGGTGGGTAAGCCTATTACAGAAGTGCTCTATAGGGGAGGCTTATGGCGGTATAGCTCTTTCTGGGCATTAGTGGGTGCAAGCTTACTATTGGGTACACTCGTGGTAGGCTTGTATCCGGCCATACTGCTTGCTTCCTTTAACCCGGTACTGGTATTGAAAGGAAATTTCAACCGCTCTCAATCAGGTATCTTGCTGCGAAAGTGCCTGGTAGGATTCCAATACGTGTTGTCCATTTTTCTCATCGGCGGTACGCTAATCATTTATGGACAGCTTTCTTATATGCGGGAGCAGGACCTAGGCTATGCCAAGGACCAAGTCTTAATCGTGCCCTCACCGGCTGTGTATGATTCCACGCTGACTAGCCGCATGGAGTATTTTAAGAACCAACTAGCCGGCTTGCCGGATGTGGGCCAGATGACTGCTTCTGACGACATTCCCGGACGCATGCTGACCCAGCGCAATACGATACGAAAGGCTGAGCAAACCCCGCAAGATAACTTTAATACCTATCTCTTAGCGGTTGATCATTCCTTTCTACCTACCTATGCTATTTCCTTGGCGGCAGGACGCAACTTCCGCTTGGAGGAGCGATTTATCTTCTTACAAGAAAATCAAGCTGATAACTTAGCTCCACCTAGTAAAGTCTTGATCAACGAAGAGGTGTGTAAAAGGCTAGGCTTTGCTCGTCCAGAAGAGGCAATCAATCAGCCGATCACCTTCCGCATCGGCCGTGAATACACTGGGCAAGTAATTGGGGTAGTCAAAAACTACCATCAGGTTTCTTTTAAAGAGCAATATGCCCCCATTCTGTATTTCTATCCCCCAGATGGTAACTGGAAATATTTCTCGCTTTCTGTGAAAACAAAGGATTTGAAGGCAACCTTGGAGAGAATAGAAGAATCCTATAAGAAAGCCTTTCCCAACAATGCCTTTGAGTATTTCTTCCTCGATGAGTATTTTGATCAGCAATACCAAGGGGATAGGCAGTTTGGAACCATTTTCGGCATTTTTACCCTATTAGCCATCCTGATTGCGTGCTTGGGCTTAGTGGGTCTGTCCGTTTTTGCCGTTACCCAGCGCACCAGAGAAGTAGGCATTCGCAAGGTATTAGGCGCTTCTGTTTCTAATATCTTGCTTTTGTTCTCCAAAGAATCCCTTTGGCTACTCATAATTTCCTATGGCCTGGCAGTTCCACTGCTGTATTGGGCAGGAAGTAGTTGGCTGGACAATTTTGCTTTCCGGATTGCACTCGGCTGGCAGGTATTTACGCTTCCCTTAGTGTTCTTGCTGATGATCTCGGTGAGCACCATTTGTTTCATTGCCTGGAAGGCGGCCGTTTCCAATCCTACGCATTCGCTGCGTCAAAAATAGAGAAACTCTATAAGGCAGCAAGTACCCTAAATTCCATTTGACAAATCCTAAATGCTTATTGCGAAACAATATTGCAGGTGTAAAAAATCCCAAACGAACGTTAGTGCTTTTTATGCTAATTACTATACGAGGTGGTTCAAAATACACCCTCCTCAAAAGTAGCAGCAAAAACAGGCTTTATCTGCTAAGAAAATAGGATGGAAAATAGCTGCAGGTGGTTGAAGGAAAACACTTGTTCATTTTCAACCACTAGCTTACTATATTGAAAAATCAAAGGAGAGAATTGACTGCAAGATCGCACGAAATTGCCTTCTTATTTATGCTTTTCATGTATAATCAATTTTTCATTTCCTCATGTACAACCAATGGTAAAGGCCCTATATAAAATAAGAAGTGGATCAACTAAGCTTTCAAGCTAGTTGACTTTCTTTGAGATATACTGCTTGCCATTTTGGTGAACAATCACTTTTAGCCCTTTCTCGCCCTCCTTGATGAATTCAACCTGGGCATCTACCTCTTTGAGAAAAAACAGACTTTCTGTCTCCCCATACAAGATTTCATCTGCTCCTCCCTTCTTTCTAGCCACTAGTCTTCCGTTTTCTATGCTGATATGAAAGGTAATTCTGGGTCGTTTAATGGATTTATACTCGCCTACATATTGCTTCAATATGGATGTGTCTAATATTACTTCCTGACGAACTTTGGGAAGTTGATAAGGTTGCTCAAAGACAATAGACGCTAGGCTGCTAGTGATCGCTCCCAGGTTGGTTTCTTCGAGCACATTGCTAAGTAAGATAATGACTACATCCCCTTTTTCAAACCATACAAAATGAGCGCTAAAGCCTTTGGTACCGCCACTATGGCCTATAAATTTTCGTTGATGCATCTTGCCGCTGAAAAATCCATAGCCATACTCTCCTTTGTAAGGAGTGAAGGCCTGCTGCCAGGTCTTTTGTGGAAGCATTGCCTCTGTAGTCATACTTCTTGCCCATTTGTATACATCCGTAAGGGTTGAATACATGGCTCCTGCCGCATAGCTGATGGTGGAGTCATAAGCTATGCTCGGCTCTTGTCGCTGTTTAGTTAGATAGCTATAGCCGGTGGCTTTGTTAGCATGCTGTAGATGGATGAAATCAAAGCCTGAGTGCCCTATCTGCAGGGGCTCAAAGACCTTCTCCCGCATAAGCTGCTCATAAGGTTTACCCACTACCTTTTGGGCAATCCATCCTAGAAGGAAATAGCCGGAATTACTGTAGCTATACTTTGTTCCTGGCTTGAACATTAATGGTTTGTCCTCAAACAGAGCTAGGATCTGCTCTTTGGTTTTAGGCTGTGTGGCTTCTGACGCTGCCGCCCCAGTAAATTCATCTGTCTCTGTATAACTAACTATGCCCGACGTATGGGTGAGTAAATGCTTAAGGGTGATTTTATCTCCTTGCGGATAGGAGGGGAAATAGGTACTTAGCTTATCTGAGAGATGGAGATAGCCTTCTTCTTGTAAACGTAAGATCAATGTAGCAGTAAAGGATTTAGTAAGGGAGCCTATCTGGAATATAGTCTGTGAGTCAATCCCTGAAGCTTCATGAAAGTTTTTCCATCCATAGCCTTTTTGTAAGAGAATATTCCCATTTTTTGCGATAAGGGTAACGCCATTGAAATGCGATGTAGCTACACAGGCCTGCAGATATTCATCCATTCTCACAGCCAGACTATCAGCCAAGATTTGCTTACCTAAATAGGGTTGAGCGAGGAGATAAGTAGAGGTAGAGGCTAGCAAAAGACAGAGTTGTAAATAGAGTTGCTTTTTCAAGGTTGTGGGTTTGTGTGCTAAACTTATACAAAAACCTTTTTGGCATCGTCTCAAATCCGGATTTGAGCACTAGTAATTTACTTTTTGGTCTGTAAAACTAACGATTCACTATAGGAAATTTCTCTTTGATAAAGAAAATAAGGGCCAACAACAGAAATTAAATGATCCTTTAAAAAGTATTAAAAACCCATTTTACAGGAGTAAGACGAGCATTGAATTTATGTAAAATAGAAATGCTACCGAGAGAATTTTGAGAGCTAATTGAAAATAGGTAAGATAATAGTTAACCATACCCCAAGACAAATGACAGCGTTACTAGTTGTTAAACTTCGGGCAGTTTAAGGTTCTACTTTTTCTGTTACAGGTCCAAAGAGCGATGTTAGCTTTTAAGAATTTTTTGATACAGTTCTATGATTATCTATACTTTAGCCATCACTCTTTTAGTTGATTTATTTAATATAATATTTGAACCCAACCCTTAAAAGAGGGTAAATCAGGCTTAGATAATTTGTAATAATAGATACCTGTAGGACAATTTTGTGCTTTCCAATCTCCCTGATAGTTTTCTGTTTGAAATACTTGCTGACCCCATTTATTATATACTTCCAGTATCCAACCATTGGTTAGTAATCCTTTGATATAAAACGTATCATTGATCCTATCATCATTAGGAGTAAAAACATTAGGAATGACAAATCTTTCTGTACATTCTCGATAGCTCACTATAATTTGATCACTTTTAGTAGCACAGCCATAGTTGACCTCAACACTATAAGTTCCTTGATTTTCTACTAACAGAGAATTAGTTGTAGAGCCATCAGACCAGCGTATAGAGGCACTTAAAGGTGCATCTACCATTAAAGTAATCTTTTCTCCCTGACAGAGGGTGGTATCACTTCCTAAAGTGATAACCGACAACCCACTTTGACTGATATCTGAAAGATTATCTATCAATATATTCCCTCGATAGGAACCCTTGGAGGGTAAATAATACACTTCTATTACTAGATTGCTATAGCTTGCTGCGGGGGAAAGTATTGCCCGATAGGTTTTCCAATTAAAATGATTAATAGCTGGAGAAGTCCATAATAGTTCTTTCTTATCACAGCTGCCATCAGCCCCCCAAATGCGCAGAAGAGCAGTTTGATTATATCCCTGATACTGATCAGAATACGCTAAATCTAAAAAGAAAGCATAGCAATAGCCTGCTTGTAATGAAAAATTTAACTTTTGGCCTATGGCTTCATTAGTGCCATCTTCTCTACAGACTAATCCCACATACGTTTTTCCCTGTGAAGCCGGGGTATTGACAGAAAATTGTCCCGGTTGCACATCCGGTGTACTAAGCGAATGGCAAGCAAACCAACCTGTCGGAGCTATACCGGTAACGGGTGAGCTTTCAAAGGAAGGATTCGTAAACTTTACTTGAGCAAGTAGAGAGATAGAACAAAATTGAAAAACTGAAAATAAGGTAATAAAAAGTGTTTTACGTAGGAACATGAACAGAAACTTTGAGGCATGTACTATCTTACCAATATTCTACCTGTATCCTGGATAGATATCATTAGTAAGTGAACTAGCTATAAAAGCTGGGATGAAAAGTTGAGCTACCCATCTAGGATAGTTCATGGTATCTTATATAGCTTTCATACAACCTGCTAACAGCATCCTTTTATTGATGAGATCTATTAAGATTGGAAGTCACCTCACTGTTTATTGAAGCACTCAGATAAGTTGACCAGCTTATTCTAATACTTTGCAGGCGTAAAATCTGTTAAACGTTGATTTTTGAGTTTTTCAAGACTTATATAAAATAATAGGCCAGTTTGACGGTACTTTCTTTTATCCACAACAAAGACTACTTGTAGATCAAACTCTTTGAATTTTTGCAAACATTTATCAGCCGCATAATTTTTTGAATATAGACTTAGAAAGCCCTTGAAAGCTTCCTGATCAGTAGGAAAAATAATAATTTC
>JAESGR010000307.1_pt1 | contig 52305 bp, 47 predicted proteins | sample 9269771 | NCBI WGS metagenome assembly JAESGR01 (sample SAMN15739572, study PRJNA653492) | algae metagenome | isolation source: Chroococcus sp. CMT-3BRIN-NPC107 and co-occurring heterotrophs from well... | place: USA: Clark Mountains Wilderness, California | collected 2010-04-18 | reverse complement strand
GCAAGTTTGATGACGAAGCGCGCTGCGCGCGCGGCCACGCGGCCTGCGCTTCTCGGCGCCGCAGACACGCGCCGCCACCTGCCCGCACGCGCCTTCGCTGAGGCGCCGGGCGCCGCCTGCCGCGACGCTCGGCCGTCGGACCGCGCCGCCTGCCGCGACGCTCCTCAAACGAGAGCCCGAGCACGCGTCGTGCACACCCCCGCAGGGACTCGCGGCCTCTGTCATCATCATCTCCGACCCACGACGAGGCTGCCGCCATGACCGTACGCGCCCACCCCCCGTTCCGCGCCGACCACGTCGGCAGCTTCCTGCGCCCGCAGCGCCTGCTCGAGGCGCGCGAGAAGAAGGCCCAGGGCGAGATCACGCCGGCGCAGCTGCGCTCGGTCGAGGACGACGCCATCGCCGAGATCGTCCGCTTTCAGGAGGACGTCGGCCTGCAGAGCGTCACCGACGGCGAGTTCCGCCGCACCTACTTCCACATCGACTTCCTCGAGCAGCTCGGCGGCGTCAAGACCGACATTCCCGTCACCATCGTCAAGCCGGACGGCAGCGAGGAGCTGGCGCCGCCGGTGATGCGCGTCGTCGACAAGGTGCGCCACGTCAAGGACATCCAGCGCCCCGACTTCGACTACCTGAAGTCGCAGGTCTCGGCCGGGCACACGCCGAAGGTGACGATCCCGTCGCCGACGATGCTGCACTTCCGCGGCGGCCGCGCCGGCATCAGCCGCGAGCACTACCCGGACCTCGAGCCGTTCTACCAGGACGTCGCCGACGCCTACGGCGACGAGCTTCGCTCGCTCGCCGCCGCCGGCTGCACCTACGTGCAGATGGACGACACCAACCTCGCCTACCTCTGCGACGACAAGATGCGCGAGGCGGCGCGTTCGCGCGGCGACGACCCCGACGAGCTGCCGCACCGCTACGCCTCGTTCATCAACCGCGTCGTCGCCCAGAAGCCGGCGGGCATGACGCTGGCCGTGCACCTGTGCCGTGGCAACTTCAAGAGCACCTGGGCGGCGCAGGGCGGCTACGAGCCGGTCGCCGAGGCGCTGCTCTCCGAGATGGGTGTCGACGGCTACTTCCTCGAGTACGACGACGCGCGCTCGGGCGACTTCAAGCCGCTGCGCCACCTGCCCAAGGGGAAGACGGTCGTGCTCGGACTCGTCACCACCAAGCTCGGCCAGCTCGAGTCGAAGGACGACCTGAAGCGGCGCATCGACGAAGCCTCGAAGTACGTGCCGCTCGAGCAGCTGTGCCTGTCGCCGCAGTGCGGCTTCTCGAGCACGGTGCACGGCAACGCCATCGCCGTCGAGGCGCAGCGCGCCAAGCTGCGGCTGGTGGTGGAAGTGGCGGACGAGGTCTGGGGCAGGGCCTGAAGCAGCCTCGTCGGGCGGCGCGCTGCCGCAGTCGGCACGCCTGCAGCCACCAGAGGCGCGCCGAAGCTAGGGGGGCGGCGCCCGCGTGATCTTGCCGAGCAGCTCGATCAGCAGGGCCCTTTCGGCGCGCGACAAGGCCGCCAGCGCCGGCTCCTCCATCGTCAACGAGATCGCGTGCGAGCGCTCGGCAAGGGCGCGACCCTTGTCGGTCAGGTGGATGTGCTGGGCGCGCCGGTCGTGCGTGCCGCGCACGCGCTCGACCCAGCCCTGCTCGACCATGCGGTCGATGGTGACCGCCATGTTGGGTGGCGAGATGTCGAGCGCCTGGCCCAGCTGCTTCTGGTTCACCGCGCCGTTCGCGGCCACCAGCATCAGGATCGAGAACTCGGGCACGCGCAGCCCCAGCGGCTCCATGTGCCGCGCGAAGACCTTGCGCAGCTCGAGCGCCGCCCGCGACGCGGCGTAGCCGACGAGGTGGCCGAGCGCCGACTCATCGAGCGGCCGCGCCGCCCGCCCTGCGTTCACGCGCCGCCCTTCTTCTTGCGCGCGGCGCCGAGGTAGGTCTCGATGACGCGCGGATCGCGCGCCAGCTGCTCGGCGGGCCCCTCCAGCGCGATCTCGCCCATCTCGAGGACATAGCCGTAGTCCGCCACCTCGAGCGCCGCGCGCGCGTTCTGCTCGACGAGGAGGATCGTCACCCCTGTCGCGCGCAGCGCCGCGATGGTCGCGAAGATGTCGCGCACGACGAGTGGCGCGAGGCCGAGGCTGGGCTCGTCGAGCATCAGCAGGCGCGGCTTGCTCATCAGGGCGCGGCCGACGGCGAGCATCTGGCGCTCGCCGCCGGAGAGCGTGCCCGCGAGCTGGCTGCGCCGCTCGCGCAGGCGCGGGAACAGCATGTAGGCCTCGTTCAGCGTCTTCGCCGTGTCCGCCTCGCGCAGGCGGACTTGGCGGTAGCCGCCGAGGAGCAGGTTGTCCTCGACGGACATCGTCGCGAACAGCGCCCGTGTCTCCGGCACCAGCGCCATGCCGAGCATCACCCGTTCCTCGAGCGAGCGCAGCCCCACCGGCCGGCCGTCGTAGTCCAGCGTGCCGCGCGCCGGCAGCACGCCCATCAAGGCATTGAGCAAGGTGGACTTGCCGGCCCCGTTCGGGCCGATGACGGTGATCACCTGGCCGGCGGTGGCAGTGATGTTCAGGCCGTGCAGGACTTCGGCCCGGCCGTAGCCGGCGTGCAGGCTGCGGACGCGCAGCATGTCAGCCATGGGGGCGCTCGATCAGCGTCGCGCGCGCCGCGGGGCACGCTGTTCTCGCGGAGAAGAGCGAAGCCGCTGCACGAGCGGGAGGGTGGGGTGCCCTGCGCAGCGAAGTAAAGGAGGAGAAGGCAGCCATCGGCTGCCTTCGGGGAACATGAGCGGAGCAGGGCGCCCCACCCTCCCGCTCGCGCTCGATCGAGCCCGTCGAGGGCAGCTCGCCGAGGCGGCGTCGGTGCCGGCGCATGCGCATGCTCAATGCTCCGTTCCGAGATACGCCGCCCGCACGGCCGGCGACGCCTGCACTTCCTCGGGCGTGCCCTCGATCAGCTTGGTACCGAACTCCATCACCACCACGCGGTCGACGAGGCCCATGACGAGGTCCATGTCGTGCTCGACGAGGAGGATCGAGAGACCTTCGCTGCGCAGCTGCCGCAGCACGTCGGCGAGCCCTTCCTTTTCCTTCAGGCGCAGGCCGGCCGCGGGCTCGTCGAGGAGGAGCAGGATCGGGTCGGCGGCGAGGGCGCGGGCGATCTCCATCAGGCGCTGCTGGCCGAGGGCCAGGTTGCCGGCGTGCTCGTGCATCAGCTCGGCGATGCCGATGCGACGCAGCTGGCGCTCGGCTTCCTTCATGAGCGCCCGCTCCTCGGCGCGGTCGAGGCGGAGCATCGCCGCCGGCACGCCCGCTCGCCCGCGCAGGTGGGCGCCGAGGGCGACGTTCTCGAGCACGGTCATGCCGGCGATCGTCTTCACGTGCTGGAAGGTGCGCGACACGCCGAGCCGGGCGATCTGCCGCGAGCTCAGGCCGTCGATGCGGCGGCCGAGCAGGCTCACCTCGCCGCGCGTCGCCGGCAGGAGGCCGGTGATGAGGTTGAAGGTCGTCGACTTGCCGGCGCCGTTCGGGCCGATGAGGCCGAGGATCTCGCCGGCGCGCACGTCGAAGCTGACGTCGTTGACGGCGACGAGGCCGCCGAACTCCTTGCGCACCGCGCGCACGTCGAGCACCGCCTGGCCGTGCGGCGGTCGCGTCCGCTCGGGCAGCGCCGGCGCCTCGCGCCAGTCGACCTTGCGGCGGACGCGCGGCAGCACCCCTTCGACGAAGGCCCACACGCCGTCGCGGGCGTACTGCAGCATGAGCACGAGCAGCACGCCGAAGACGATGATCTCGTAGTTGCCGCTGGTGCCCATCAGGCGCGGCAGCAGCACCTGCAGCTGGTCCTTCAGGATCTGCACGAGCGCCGAGCCGACGAGCGCGCCCCAGACGTGGCCGACGCCGCCGAGCACGGCCATGAACAGGTACTCGATGCCCATGTTCAGGCCGAAGGGCGACGGGTTCACGGTGCGCTGGAAGTGCGCGAACAGCCAGCCGGAGATGCTGGCCAGCAGGGCGGCGATGACGAATGCCGTCACCTTGACCCGGAACGCGTCGACGCCCATCGCCTCGGCCAGCGTCGAGCCGCCCTTGACGGCACGCATGGCGCGGCCGGTGCGCGAGTCGAGCAGGTGCGTGACGGCGACGGCGGCGAGGACGACGAGCGTCCACAGCAGGTAGAAGAAGGTCCGGCCGGTGTTCAGCGTCTGCCCGAAGAACTCGATCGCCGGGATGCCCAGCAGGCCGTCGTACTTGCCGAGGAAGTCGAGGTTGCCGAGGAGGTAGTAGAGCGACAGCCCCCAGGCGATCGTCGCCAGCGGCAGGTAGTGGCCGGACATGCGCAGCGTCACCCAGGCGAGGACGAGCGCGGCCAGCGCCGTGACGACCAGGCCGATCCAGACCGTGAGCCACGGCGAGATGCCATAGGTGAGCGTCAGGTAGGCCGCGGTGTAGGCGCCGAGACCGACGAACGCGGCCTGCCCGAACGAGGTCAGGCCGGCGATGCCGGTCAGCAGCACGAGGCCGATCACGACCAGCGTGTAGAGGCCGATGTAGTTGGCCTGCGTGATCCAGAACTCGGGCACCGGCGCGAGCGGCAGCACGGCGAGCAGGACGACGAAGGCGACCAGCGCGGCGCGGCGGAAGGACAGCGCCCGCGTCGAACCGATCGCCCCGGGCGGCGGCAGCTCGTCGCCGACGGGCAGCGAGGTGGCGGAGGAGGCGGCGGCGCCGTCGGGCTTCACCTAGTCCTCCTCGTCGTCGTGGCCGTGCTGGAACGAGCGCCACAGCAGCACGGGGATGATCAGCGTGAAGACGATGACCTCCTTGAAGGCGCTGGCGTAGAAGGAGCTGAAGCTCTCCAGCACGCCGACCATGAGGGCGCCGAGCGCCGCCGCCGGGTAGCTCGCGAGGCCGCCGAAGATCGCGGCGACGAAGCCCTTGAGCCCGATCAGGAAGCCGGTGTCGTAGAAGATCGTCGTCGTCGGGCCGATCAGCAGCCCGGACAGCGCGCCCATGAAGGCGGCGAGCCCGAAGCTGAGCTTGCCGGCGCCCACCGTCGAGATGCCCATCAGCCGGGCGCCCAGCCGGTTGACGGCGGTCGCGCGCAGCGCCTTGCCGCGCAGCGTGCGGCCGAAGAACAGGTACAGGCTCAGGATGAGCGCGATCGAGGCGGCGAAGATGATCACCGCCTGCCCCGAGAGCGCGAGCGGGCCGAGCGTGAAGCGCTGGTCCCAGAAGCTCGGGTTGCGGAAGCCCTCGGCGCCGAAGAAGACGAGGCCGAGGCCCGTCAGCGCGAAGTGGACGCCGACCGAGACGATCAGCAGCACCAGCACGCTGGCGTCGGCGAGGCGCTGGTAGGCGAGGCGGTACACGAGCGGGCCGAGGAGGGTGACGATGGCGATCGCCAGGGCGCTCTGGACCAGCAGCGGAAACTTCTGCGGCGCCGCCCACCAGGTGACGGCGACGACGAGCGCGGGCGCGACCAGCGTCTTCAGCGCGTCGCGCGCCAGCGCCTGCGCGGGCAGGCCGCGCCGGGCGCCGTCGATGGCGTCGAGGACGGCGGTCATCGCCGCCAGCCCCGCGAGGAGCCAGATCGTGCCCGGCACCTTGCCGAGCTGCATCACCGCCAGCGTCAGCGCGCCGTAGGCCACGAACTCGCCCTGCGGGATGAAGATCACCCGCGTGACGGCGAAGACGAGGACCAGCGCCAGCGCGAGCAGGCCGTAGATGGCGCCGTTGGTGACGCCATCGAGCATCAGGATGCCCGCGATCGAGGCGTCCATCAGCGGCCGGCGCGGCAGGAGCGGTCCAGGACGCCTTCGCCGCGCCGGATCAGTTCACCACCTGCCAGTCGCCGTTGGCCACCCGCAGCAGCACGCCGGTCTCGGGCGTGTAGCCGAAGTGGTCGGTGGCGGTCCAGTTGAGCACGCCTTGCGAGATCGGCGTGCGGCCCATCGTCTCGAACGCCTCCTTGAGGGCGGCGCGGAACTGCGGCGTGCCCGGCTTGCCCTTGGCCAGCGCCAGCGGCACCGCCTTCTGCAGGACGATGACGACGTCATAGGCGTGCGCCGCGAACTGGTTCGCCGAGCCCTTGCCGTGCACCTTCTCGAACTCTTCCTTGAACTTCATGCCGATCGCCTTGCTGGCGTTGTTGGCGGGCAGCTTCTCGGCGACCACGGCCGGGCCCGACGACACGAACGAGCCTTCGACGTCGGCGCCGCCGACGCGGATCAGGTCCATGGTCGCCGCGCCGTGCGTCTGGTAGATCTTGGCCTTCGGGTAGCCGCGCTCGACCAGGCCCTTGTGCGGCATCGCCGCGCCGCTGCCGGAGGCGACGACGAGGATGGCGTCGGGGTTGGCGGAGACGAGCTTCAGCGCCTGCCCGGTGACGCTGGTGTCGGGACGGGCGAAGCGCTCGGTCGCGACCAGCTTGATCCCGGCCTTCTCGGCGAGCGGCCTGATGTCGGTGAGCCAGGCTTCGCCGTAGGCATCGGAGTAGCCGAGGAAGCCGTAGGTCTTGACGCCGGTCTTCTTCCAGTGCTCGACGATCGGGATCGCCATCACCGCGGTCGACTGCGGCATGCGGAACGACCACTCGCCGCGGCCCGGCGGCAGGTTCACCGGCGAGAGCATCAGCTGCACGGTCTGCCCCTCGGCGGCGACGTCGGCCATGGCCGCGGCGATCGGCGTCGCCGCCGAGCCGACGATGAGGTCGACCTTGTCCTCGGTGATGAAGCGACGCGTGTTCTTGACGCCGATGGTCGGGTCGGTCGCGTCGTCGAGGACGATGACGTTCAGCTTCTCGCCGGCGATCGAGGTCGGCCACAGGGCGATGCCGTTGCGGGTCGGGATGCCGAGCGCCGAGGTCGGCCCGGTGAGCGGGATGCTGACGCCGATGGTGATGTCGGCGAGCGCCGGCGCGGCGACGAGGGCGGTGCCGATGGCGGCAGCCAGCAGGCGGATGGCTTTCATGGTCGTGTCTCCTGGTTTCGTGGATCGAATGGGAAGGCGCGTCACTCGCAGAGCGCGCGGATGTCGTCGGGGACCGGGATGGCGCGCAGGCGATCGGGATTGTCGGCGTCGCGGCGGACGAAGGCGCGCGTCTCGGTGCCCTCGCAGATCAGCGTGTCGCCGCGGGTGACGCGGTGCGCCTGCACGAAGACCTTGTTGCGCCACTCGGCGACGTGGGTGGCGATGCTCAGCGTCTCGGCATAGGTCGCCGCGGTCACGAAGCGGGTGCCGATCTCGAGCAGCGGCGTGCCGACGATGCCGCGCGTCTTCACCAGCTCGCGCCACGGCGGCACGCCGCACTGCATGAAGAAGGCGAGCGAGGCCGAGTCCATCCAGCGCTGGAAGTTCGGATAGAAGACGATGCCGGCCGGGTCGCAGTCGCCGAACTGGACCTGGACCTCGAAGTGGGTGGTGCGCGGCATGCGACTCGGCTCAGGCAGCCCGCGGCAGGATCACGTCGCGGTCGCGGCCGAGGTACATGCGGACGACGTCGGCGTCGCGATGCTGCAGGACGGCGCGCTGGTTGATCGAGCCCTTGTCGGTGATCTCGCCGCGGTCGATGGACGGCGGCTCGGCGAGGACCAGCGCCCGGGCCACCCGCGTCGCGCTGCCGGTGCCCTGCGAGTGCAGCGTGTCGACGAGGCGCTGCAGGAAGGCGCGCACGCGCGCGTCGCCGAGGACGAGGTGCGGCGGCGCGTTGTCGGGCAGGCCGGTGAAGGCGCGGCAGGCGTCGATGCGCATGAAGAAGAGCACGCCGATCTCGCTGCGGTTGATGCCGGCGATGACGACGTCCTGCACCAGCGGGTCGCCGGCGGCGATGATCCTGGCGCGCAGGGGCCCGACCGAGACGAAGGTCCCCGTCGAGAGCTTGAAGTCCTCGGCGATGCGGCCGTCGAAGACGAACCCCAGACCGGGGTCCGCCGGGTCCATCGGCTTGGCGGCGTCGCCGCTGCAGAAGAAGCCTTCCTCGTCGAAGGACTCCGCCGTCTGCTCCGGGGCGCGCCAGTAGCCCGGCGTGACGTTCGGGCCGCGGTAGCGCACCTCCAGCTTGCCGCCCGAGGGCACCAGCTTCATCTCCACGCCCGGCGCCGGCAGGCCGATGTGCCCGGACTTGACCTCGTGCGCGTTGGCGCAGATCGCGAACGGCGCGGTCTCGGTCATGCCGAGCCCCGTCAGCATCCTGATGCGCTCGCCGCAGGCCTGCTCGGCGACGCGCTCGAGCTTGTCCCAGACCGGCTGCGCGAGCCCCGCGCCCGAGAAGAAGAACATCCTGACGCGGCTGAAGAGGGTGGTGCGCAGGGTCTCGTCGACCTCCAGCGCGTTGGCGATCTCCTCGAAGCCCTTGGGCACGTTGAAGTAGATCGTCGGCGCGATCTCGCGCAGGTTGCGCAGCGTCTCGCCGATCAGCGCCGGCGTCGGCTTGCCTTCATCGATGTGCAGCGTGCCGCCGTTGTAGATCGTCAGGCCGGTGTTGTGGTTGCCGCCGAAGGTGTGGTTCCACGGCAGCCAGTCGACCAGCACCGGCGGCTCCTCGGCCAGCGTCGGGAAGCACTGCCGGATCATCTGCTGGTTGGCGCAGAGCATGCGCTGCGTGTTGACAACGCCCTTGGGCAGCTTGGTCGAGCCGGAGGTGAAGAGGAACTTGGCGATCGTGTCCGGGCCGACGCGCGCGTGCGCTTCGTCGACGGCGGCGGTGGCGCCCGTGGCCGTCAGCTCGGCGAAGGCCACGATGCGGCGCTCGGCCAGCTCGCCGTCGGTCAGCACCACCGGCGTCTCGGCCGGCACCGCGGCGGCGATCGCCTTCGCGTACGCCGGCCCGCTCGCGAACACCAGCCCCGGCGTCAGCAGGCCGACGATGTGCTTGAGCTTGCCGTGGTCCTGGGAAACCAGCGAATAGGCCGGCGACACCGGCGCGTACGGCACGCCGGCGAGCATGGCGCCGAGCGCCAGCAGGAGGTGCTCGATGTCGTTGTCGGACAGGATAGCGAGGGGCCGATCGGCGGAGAGCTTGCGGTCCAGCAGCGCCTGCGCGATGGAACGGGCGGCGCGCACCGCCTCGGCGTAGCTCACCCGGCGCCAGTCGCCGCCGCGGACGCGCTTGGCGACGAGCGTGCGATCGGGCGCGCGCTCGGCCCAGTGCAGGAGCGAGTCGGTCAGCCGGGCGGGATACGGCCTGAGCGGCTCGGTCGACGTGACGCGCCAGACGCCGTCGTCCGAGCGATCGATGCGCGCCGTGAGCGAGCCGCCCAGCGAGACCGGTCGGTAGCGCGGCGCGGCCCCGGCCGAGGTCATTGCCGCGTCACCTTGCCGGCGCGGCCTTCGAGGAAGGCCTTGATTCGGTCCTTGGCCGCCGGGTCGCCTGAAGCGATGGCCGACATCAGCGATTCGACGAACAGGCCCTCGGCCTGGCCCATGTCGGCGATGCGCGGCAGCGCATGCATGACCGCGAAATTCGACAGCGGCGCGTTGGCGGCGATCTTGTGGGCCAGCTCGAAGGCCTTCTCGAGTCCCTTGCCGGTGTCGACCAGGTACTGCGACAGGCCGATGCGCAGCCCTTCCTCGGCGTCGTAGACGCGGCCCGTCAGCATCATGTCGGCCATTCGCGCCGCGCCGATCAGGCGCGGGATGCGGCTGGAGCCGCCGCCGCCGACGAAGATGCCGCGCTGGCCCTCCGGCAAGCCGTAGTAGGCGCTGCGGTCGGCGACGCGGACGTGCGCCGCCACCGCGAGCTCGAGGCCGCCGCCGACGACGGCGCCGTGCAGCGCGGCAACGACCGGCACCCGGCCGAACTGGACCTGCTCGAAGGCGGCGTGCCACGAGCGCGAATGCACCACCGCCTCGGCCACGCTCCGCTCCGACAGCTCGGAGAGGTCGAGGCCGGCGCAGAAGTGCTCGCCCTCGCCGCTCAGCACCACCGCCCGCGCGTCGGCCGGAAGGCCGGCGAAGGCGCGATGCAGCTCGCCGATCAGGCCGTCGTTGATGGCATTGCGCTTGGCCGGCCGGGAGAGGCGAACGTGGACGATGGCGTCCTGCGCGTCGACGCTCAGGAGATCGAACGAAGCTGGATCCATTGGTTCATTGTCATCAACATGTTGCATGCGCCATTTGCGGGTTTTCCCGACTAAGACCCTGTTGAGGAGTCGACAGACATGGTTATAGGATGGAATCGTCTGACCTCGAAACACGGAGACCACCATGCCTTCCCTGCCACGCCGTCCATGGACGGTACTGCTCGTTCTCGCCGCGCTCGCCGGCTGCGGCGGCCGCGACGACGACGATGTCGACGACACGCTGCCGCAGCTCGCCCCCGCGACCGGCGCCGCGCTGTCGTCGTGCGCCACCCTGCAGTCGCGCCTGGCGTTTGCGAACACCACCTTCAGCGCCGCCAGCGCCGTCGCTGCGGGCACCCTGACGGTGGGGGGGCAGCCGATCGCCGAGCACTGCCGCGTGACCGGGCAGATGTTCCCGCGCACCAGCGCCGTCGACGGGAGGACGTATGCGATCGGCTTCGAGATGCGCCTGCCGAACGCCTGGAACGGGCGCTTCTGGTACCAGGCCAACGGCGGCACCGATGGCGCGATCTCGACCGCGGTCGGCAGCGCGAGCGCCGGCGCTGCGTTGACCAACGCGCTGCAGCAGGGCTTCGCGGTCCTGAGCTCGGACGCGGGCCACAGCAACGCGCAGAACCCGACGTTCGGCATCGACCCGCAGGCGCGGCTGGACTACGGCTACCAGGCGGTCGGCAAGCTGACGCCGATGGCCCAGGAGGCGATCCGCATTGCCTACGGCAAGGCGCCCGACCGCTCGTATCTCGGCGGCTGCTCGAACGGCGGCCGGCACGCGATGGTCGCTGCCTCGCGCTACGCCAACGACTACGACGGCATCCTGGCAGGCAATCCCGGCACCGTGCTGCCGCGCGCCGCCATCGCCAACATCGCCGGCTACCAGACCTACGCCTCGCTCGCCACCGACCCGGCCAACGTCTCGACGGGCTTCACCGTCGCCGAGCGGCAGCTCGTCTCCAGCGCCGTGCTCGGACGCTGCGACGCGCTCGACGGGACGACCGACGGCATGGTGCAGGACACCAAGGCCTGCCAGGCGGCGTTCGACCTCGCCCGCGACGTGCCCACCTGCAGCGGCCCCCGCGACGGCACCTGCCTCAGCGCCGCGCAGAAGACCGGCATCGCGCGCCTGTTCGCCGGCGCGACGACGAGCACCGGCGCGGTGATCTACGCGAGCTTCCCGTACGACACCGGGATCGCCACCGGCAACTGGACGTTCTGGAAGTTCACCGTTCCGCCGGCGCTCGACGCCGGCGCCGTGGCCCACATCTGGCAGGTGCCGCCGGTCGATCCGGCGACGTTCAACGGGCCGTCGTTCGCCCTCACCAGCAGCGTCGACGACCTGCTCGCCAAGGTGCAGGCGACGAACGCCGTCTACACCGAGTCGGCGCTGTCCTTCATGACCCCGCCCAACCCGACCGACCTCTCGACCCTCAGGAACCGCGGCGCCAAGCTGATGATCTATCACGGCACGGCCGATCCGATCTTCTCGAGCGACCACTCGGTGTCGGTCTACGAGGGCCTGCGCTCGGCCAACGGCGGCGACGCCTCCAACTTCGCGCGCCTGTTCCTCGTGCCGGGGATGAACCACTGCGGCGGCGGGCCGTCCACCGACCAGTTCGACATGATCACGCCGCTCGTCGACTGGGTCGAGCGGGGCATTGCGCCGGCCAGCGTCACGGCCGCGGCGCGCGGCCCGGGCAACCCGGCCGCCGTCAACGCCGACCTGCCATCGACCTGGGCGGCGAACCGGACCCGGCCGCTCTGCCCGTATCCGCTGGTCGCCCGCTACCGCGGCAGCGGCGACGTCGAGCAGGCGGCCAGCTTCGAGTGCCGGCCGTAGAGGGGGCGGCGGCTCCGGGGCCGCTGCGACGGTGCAGAAACCCCGATGCGTGCGGCGGTCCATTTGGGTTAGCGTGAGCCGGTCTCATCGACCCGCCCCGGAGGCTCGACCCATGAACCTGCTCCGCCGACTCGCCGCCCACGCCGCCCTGTCCCTCGTCGCCCTCGCCGTCACGGCGCCGGCGCTGGCGCAGGGCACGGTCCTGCGCATCGTCCCGCACTCGAACCTGGCGATCCTCGATCCGATCTGGACCACCGCCTACATGAGCCGCAACCACGGCTACATGATCTACGACACGCTCTTCGGCACCGACGAGAACGCCAAGATCAAGCCGCAGATGGTCGAGAGCTGGACCGAGAGCGGCGACCATCGGCTGTGGACCTTCAAGCTCAGGAAGGGCCTCGAGTTCCACGACGGCAAGCCGGTCACCGGCGAGGACGTCATCGCTTCCCTGCAGCGCTGGGGCAAGCGCGACGCGATGGGCAGCGCCCTCATGACGTTCGTGCAGCGCATGGACTCGCCGACCCCCGACACCTTCCGCATCTTCCTCGGCGAGGCCTGCGGATTCGTCCTCGAGGCGCTCGGCAAGCCGTCGTCGAACGTTCCCTTCATCATGCCCAAGCGCATCGCCGAGACCGACGCCTTCAAGCAGATCGAGGAGCACATCGGCTCGGGCCCGTACACCTTCAAGCGCGACGAGTTCAAGCCGGGCGACAAGGCCGTCTACCTGAAGAACGCCAAGTACGTGCCGCGGAGCGAGCCGCCGTCCGGCAGCACCGGCGGCAAGCACGTCTACGTCGACCGGGTCGAGTGGAACCTGGCCCTGCGCGACGCGCAGGCGCAGGTCAACGCGCTGAAGAACGGCGAGGTCGACATCATCGAGCAGCTCGGCTTCGACCACTTCGAGACGGTCAAGGTCGACCCGACGCTCGTCCTCCCGAAGTACTCGAACACAGGCTTCCAGTACATGGCGCGCTTCAACCACCTGCACAAGCCGTTCGACAACGCCAAGGTCCGGCAGGCGGCAGTCGCCGCGTTCGCGCAGGAGCCGTTCCTGCGCGCCCAGGTCGGCGTCAAGGCGCTGTACAAGCCCTGCGCGAGCATGTTCATCTGCGGCACGCCCTACGGCAGCACCGCCGGCAGCGACATCCAGGCGAAGTCGAACATGAAGAAGGCGCAGGACCTGCTCAAGGCTTCCGGCTACGACGGCACGCCCGTCGTGCTGATGAAGCCGACCGACCTGGCCGCGATCCAGAAGCTGCCCGACGTCGCGGCGCAGCTCCTGCGCCAGGCTGGCTTCAAGGTCGACCTGCAGGCGATGGACTGGCAGACGCTGGTCGGCCGCCGCGCCAAGAAGGACGCACCCGACAAGGGCGGCTGGAACATGTTCATCACCGCCTGGCAGACGTTCGACGTCTGGAGCCCGATCGCCAACCCGACCATGGACACGCGCGGCGAGAAGTCCGGGTGGTTCGGGTGGGCCAGCGACGACAAGATCATGGAGCTGCGCGCCCAGTTCATGCGCGCCACCGACGAGCCGACCAAGAAGAAGCTCGCCGACCAGATCCATGCCCGCGCGTTCGAGGTCGCGACGCACGCGCCGCTCGGCGAATACGATCAGCCGATGGCTGCGCGCAAGAACATCACGGGCTTCTTCGTCACCAACGGCAACATCTACTGGAACCTGAAGAAGAACGGCTCCTGAGCGCCCGCAGGGCGAAGGGCTGACGGGGGTGGCCAGCTTCCTCGCGCGTCGGCTGCTGGCCACCGTGCCGGTGCTGCTGATCGTCGCCGTGCTCGTGTTCCTGATGCTGCGCCTGACGCCGGGCGATCCGGCGGCGGTGCTCGCCGGCGACGCCGCCAACACGGAGCAGATCGCCCAGATCCGCACCGGCCTCGGCCTCGACCGCTCCATCCCGGAGCAGTTCGCGATCTGGTTCGGCCGCATGCTGACCGGTGACCTGGGCCAGTCGTTCTATTACAAGACGGAGGTGACCGAGCTGATCGGCCAGCGCATCGAGCCGACGGTGTCGCTGGCGCTCCTGACGATCACGATCGCGGTGCTGGTGGCGGTGCCGCTCGGCGTGCTGGCGGCCTGGCGCTTCGGCGGCGCGCTCGACCGTTCGCTGATGGCGTTCTCGGTGCTCGGCTTCTCGATCCCGGTGTTCTTGCTCGCCTACCTGCTGATCTGGCTGGTCTCGCTCCAGCTCGGTTGGCTGCCCGTGCAGGGCTACCGGCGCCTCGACGAGGGCGTGCTGCCCTGGCTGCAGCACCTGCTGCTGCCGGCGATCACGCTGTCGGTGATCTACATCGCCCTGATCGCCCGCGTGACCCGCGCGTCGGTGCTCGAGACGCTTGGCGAGGACTACATCCGCACCGCGCGCGCCAAGGGCCTGGCCGAGGGCACGGTGCTGATCCGTCACGCGCTGGCCAATGCGGCGGTGCCGATCGTCACCGTCATCGGCATCGGCATCGCCCTGCTGATCGGCGGCGTCGTCGTCACCGAGTCCGTCTACGCAATCCCCGGCCTCGGCCGGCTGACCGTCGACGCCGTGCTGGCGCGCGACTTCCCGACCATCCAGGGCCTGATCCTGCTGTTCTCCTTCGTCTACGTGATGATCAACCTGCTGGTCGATCTGTCGTACGTGTTCTTCGATCCGCGCATCCGGTACTAGCGTGAGGCTCGATCGGTTTCGCACGCGAAGGGGAGAGGCGTGAGCGCCGCCGGCCAGCCGCTGCTCCCCGTGTCGCACCCGCTGGCGGCCGACGACACGCTGTCGGTCGAGGCCGCGACGGTCGTCCCCCAGGAGGGTGCCTGGCAGCGCGTGCGCAGGAGCGCGTCGGTCCGGATCGGCGGCTCGTTCCTGGCGCTGCTGGTGCTGGTGGCCATCCTTGCGCCCTGGCTCGGCACGGTCGACCCGTCGCTCTTCGACCCGGCGAGCCGCGACCTGCTGCCCGGCCGGTCCGGCGAGATCACGACGCTAGAAGGCGAGACGCTGCAGCACCGCTTCCTGATGGGATCGGACAGCTTCGGGCGCGACATCTACAGCCGCGTCATCTACGGCACCCAGGTGTCGCTGATCGTGGGCATCGCCACCGCCGCCCTGGCGATGGCCGCCGGCGCCGTGCTCGGCCTGCTCGCCGGCTACCTGCGCCGCGTCGACGGGCCGCTGATGCGGGTGATGGATGGCGTCATGGGGATCCCGGCGATCCTGATCGCGATCGCCCTCGTCGCGATGTGGCGCGGCAGCCTGCTGACGGTGGTGGTGGCGATCGCCATCCCGGAGATCCCGCGCGTGACGCGGCTCGTCCGCTCGCTGGTGCTGACGATCCGCGAGGAGCCCTACGTCGAGGCGGCGATCTCGCTCGGCACGCCGACGTGGAAGATCATGCTGCGCCACATCCTGCCGAACACGGTGGCGCCGCTGGTCGTCCAGGGCACCTTCGTCTGCGGCGCCGGCATCCTGACCGAGGCGATCCTGTCGTTCCTCGGCGTCGGCCTGCCGCCCGACATCCCGACCTGGGGCAACGTCATGGCCGAGGGCCGCGGCCAGTTCAACGAGTACCCGCACAACATCTTCTTCCCCGGCATCTTCCTCACCCTGACGGTGCTGGCGATCAACCTGCTCGGCGACGGCCTGCGCGACACGCTCGATCCGAAGATGGCCCGGCGGCTATGAGCGCGCGTGGCCGCTCCAAAGCGCTCATTCCGGAGCGCGTAGCGCGGAGGGTCGTCCGATGACCGAGGCGGCGCCGATCCTCGAGGTCAGCCGGCTGACCATCGGCCTGCCGCGCGGCGGCGAGCGCGAGACGGCGGTGCGCGAGGTCTCGTTCGACGTCGGCCCGGGCGAGATCGTCTGCCTGGTCGGCGAGTCGGGCTCCGGCAAGTCGGTGATCGCGCAGAGCGTGATGGGCCTCCTGCCGAAGTCGCTGCCGGTCCTCGGCGGCAGCATCCGGCTGCAGGGCGAGGAGCTGACGAGCGCCACGCCGGCACGCCTTCGCGCCCTGCGCGCAACCCGGATGTCGATGATCTTCCAGGAGCCCATGACGGCGCTCAACCCGGTCATGACGTGCGGCGAGCAGATCGAGGAGGTGCTGCGCGAGCACACGCCGCTGTCCGCCGCCGAGCGGCGCGCCAAGGTGCTGGCAATCGTCCGCGAGGTGCTGCTCCCGGAGCCGGAGCGCATGGTCGCGAGCTATCCGCACCAGCTGTCCGGCGGCCAGCGGCAGCGCATCGTCATCGCCATGGCGCTCGTCCTCGACCCGGCGCTGCTGATCGCCGACGAGCCGACGACGGCGCTCGACGTGACGACGCAGGCGCAGATCCTGAAGCTGGTGCTTGAGCTGCAGAAGCGGCACGGCGCCGGGGTGCTGTTCATCACCCACGACTTCGGCGTCGTCGCCGAGATGGCGCACCGGGTGGCGGTGCTGCGGCTGGGCACCCTGGTCGAGCTGGGCAGCAAGCACGAGGTGCTGCAGCGGCCGCGCCACGACTACACGCGGATGCTGATCGGCGCCGTGCCGACGCTGACGCTGAAGGCGCGCCCGAGCGATCCCCAGGCGCCGTTCGTGCTGCGCGTGCGCGGCCTGGCCAAGACCTACCGCGACAGGAGCTGGTTCGGCCGGCGCCGCACGGTGCAGGCGGCGAGCGACGTGGATCTCGAGATCCGGCGCGGCCAGACGCTCGGCATCGTCGGGGAATCGGGCTCGGGCAAGTCGACGGTCGCGCGCTGCATCGTCCGCCTGATCGACCCGAGCGGCGGCTCGGTGCTGCTCGGCAGCGGTGCCGGCGAGGACATCGCGACCATGAGCGGGCGGGCGCTGCGGCCGCTGCGCCGGCGGGTGCAGATCGTCTTCCAGGACCCGTACCGCTCGCTCAATCCACGCCGCACGGTCGCGGAGGCGCTGATGGAGGGCCCGGTGAACTACGGGCTGTCGCGCGCCGAGGCGCTGCTGCGCGCCCGCCAGCTGCTCGACATGGTGCGCATCGACGCCGGCGCGCTCGAGCGCTACCCGCACCAGTTCTCGGGCGGGCAGCGGCAGCGGATCTGCATCGCCCGCGCCCTGATGATGGAGCCCGAGCTGCTGGTCGCCGACGAGGCTGTCTCCGCCCTCGACGTGTCCGTGCAGGCGCAGGTGCTGCGCCTGTTCGAGGAGATCCGGGCGCGGCTGAACCTGGCCATGCTCTTCATCACCCACGACCTGCGCGTCGCCTCGCAGGTGTGCGACCAGCTGGCCGTGATGTCGCAGGGCCGGATCGTCGAGTACGGTCCGGCGCAGCGCGTCTTCGGCGCGCCCGAGCACGCCTACACCCGCGCCCTGTTCGCCGCCGCACCGGGGCGCGACTTCGCGTTCGGTGCCGCCGCCGCATGCCCCGCTTCCTGAGCTCGATCCGCCATCCCATGACCCGTGTCCTGATCGCCGGCTACCAGCACGAGACCAACACCTTCGCGCCGAGCCTGGCCGACTGGGCGGCGTTCAACCGTGGCGACTCGTTCCCCGCCTTCGTCCGCGGCCCGGCGATGCCCGCTGCTCTCGGCGGCATCAACATCCCGGTCGCCGGCTTCATCGACGCCGCGCGGGTGCACGGCTGGACGCTGGTCCCCTCGTGCTGGGCCGGCGCGATCCCGTCCTCGTACGTCACGCGCGACGCCTTCGAGCGGATCGCCGGCGCGATCTGCGACGACGCCATCGCCGCCCGCGACCAAGGCGGCCTCGATGCGATCTACCTCGACCTGCACGGCGCCGGCGTGGCCGAGCACGCCGACGACAGCGAGGGCGAGCTGCTGGCGCGGCTGCGCCGGATCGTCGGGCCGTCGCTGCCGATCGTCGCCAGCCTGGACCTGCACGCCAACGTCACCCGGCGCATGCTGCGCGAGGCCGACGCCCTGGTCGCCTACCGCACCTATCCCCACGTCGACATGGCCGCGACCGGCGAACGAGCCGCGACGCTGCTGGCGCGCCGGCTCGCCGCGGGTGCCCGCGAGCCGATGGGCGCGCATCGCCTGCCGTTCCTGATCGCGCTGAACGCGCAGAGCACCTGGCTCGAGCCGGCCAAGGGGCTCTACGAGGAGCTGGAGTCGCTCGACCGGGAGCTCGGCACCGTATCGAGCTTCTGCATGGGCTTTCCGGCCGCCGACTTCGACGAGTGCGCGCCGATGCTGTGGAGCCACGGGCCGGGCGCCGAGCAGGCGGCGAGCCGGCTGAACGCCCGCGCCGCCGAGCCGGCGCTCTGGCGGCTCGAGGTCTTGCCGGCGCGCGAGGCGGTGGTGCGGGCGCTGGCGCTGGCGGAGCGCGAGACCCGGCCGGTGGTCGTCGCCGACACGCAGGACAACCCCGGCGCCGGCGGCGACAGCAACACCACGGGCATGCTGCATGCGCTGCTGGCCCAGGGTGCGGGCAAGCGCTTTCCGGGCCAGGTGGCGCTCGGCCTGCTCTTCGACCCGGCCGCCGCCAAGGCGGCGCTCGAGGCCGGCGCCGGCGCCGAGCTCGACCTCGCCCTCGGCGCCGCGGTGCCGACCTTCACCGGCGAGCCGAGCGACGCGCCGGTGCGCGGCCGCTTCAAGGTGCTCGCCGTCGCCGACGGCATGTGCACGCTGACCGGGCCGATGATGCGCGGCCTCACCGTGCGCCTCGGTCCGAGCGCCTGCCTCGAGATCGACGGCGTCCGGATCGCCATCGTCTCCGGCAAGAAGCAGCTGCTCGACCGCGAGCTGCTACGCATGGTCGGCATCCACGCCGAGCAGATGCGGATCGTCGTCGTCAAGAGTTCCAACCACTTCCGCGCCGACTTCCAGCCGATCGCCTGCGAGGTGCTGATCGCCAAGGCGGCCGGGCCGATGGCCGCCGACCCGGCCGAGCTGCCGTGGAAGAAGCTGCCGGCGTCGATCCGGCGCCGGCCGTAGCCGGCCAGAGCTTGGGCGCCTACAGGGGGTCGAGCGGGTAGATCGGCCGGCGGACCTTCCGGAACTTCAGGGCCGCGTAGTCCGAGGTGCACACGCCGGTGCCGGCGCACTCCACCACCGCGTGCGCGAGCGAGCGCAGTCCGGCGCGCCAGTGGATGCGGCTCTTCAGCATGACGAAGCGCTGGATCTCGGGCGCGATGCCGACGGCGGTGAAGGCCGCGAGGTCGTGCGGCTCGACATGGTTGGAGATCACGACGATCTGCACGGCGCCGGTGTCGAGGACGGCGCTCGGGCCCATGTCGTTCAGCTCGCCGGCGGCCATCGGGCCGCGGTTGCGGAAGCGCCCGTCGCAGATCAGGCGAACCCGCCCGCTCACCTCGCGCGGCCGGCCCTCGAAGCCGATTGCGGGCATGTCGAGCTTGCCGCCGAGCGACAGACGAACCTGCGCGCCGACCCCCGCCTCGATCATGCGCTGCACCGCCTCGGGATCGAAGATCGCGAACGCGGCGACGCCCTCCAAACCGGCATCGAGGATCGCGCCCAGCACGGTCATCGTGTCCATCGTTCCGCCGGAGGCGCAGTTGTCGCTGTGGTCGAGGATCACCACCGGGCCGCTGCCGGGCGGCTTGGCGTCGGCGAGGGCCCGTGCGCGCGCCATCGATTCCGCCAGCGGCTCGATCTCGTAGACGAAGGCGGCGCGCGCGGCCCAGGCCTGGTCGAGCAGCTCGTCGCACCAGCGCCGCGCCAGGGCCGGATCGCCGTCCGTGACGACCACCGCCGAGAGCCCGGCGTATTCGATGTCCGCATTGGGAAAGCCGACGAAGACGCTGGCGCTCAGCGCACCCTCGGCCTCCATCTCGCGGCAGCGCGCCTGCAGCTCGCGGTTGGGCGAGTCGTCGCTGCCCTGGCGCATCACGTGCGGCAGCATCGGCCGGCGCCCCCACGCCATCGCCGGGCGCGCCCGGCCGGCAAGCAAGGCAAGGAGGGCGCGGCCGGCGCGCAGCCCGGTCTCGTGCATGTCGACGTGCGGATAGGTCTGGTAGCCGGCGATCACCGTCGCGTCGCGCGCGCAGCCGTCGTAGAGGTTGGTGTGCATGTCGAGCGCCAGGGCGATCGGCACGTCGGCGGCGATGGCGCGGATGCGGCGCAGCAGCTCGCCTTCGCCGTCCTCGTGCGACTCGGTGACCATGGCGCCGTGCAGGTCGAGCAGGATGCCGTCGCAGCCGGCGGCGACCGCCGCGCAGATCCTGCCGGCGATGTGCTCGAAGGCGGCGTCCTCGACGGGACCGCTCGGCCAGGCGCTGGCGGCGATCGGGATCACGACCTCGGCGCCGGCCGCGTCGGCCAGCTCGATGAACGCGGCGATCGCCGAGCCCGTGCCGCGATACGCGGCTCGCGCGGCGTCGCCTTCGAGCGGCTCGCCGCCGCCGACGGCGAAGCGCGCGAGCGGCGTCGGCACCGGCGAGTAGGTGTTGGTCTCGTGCTTCATCTGGGCGATGACGAGCTTCATGGACAGTTCCCCTGCGGCAAGTGGCGGCATGCCATGGTAGGCGCACCCTGCTACGCTTTGGCGATGAACACCGCCGACCTCGTCGCCATCGACACGCACACCCACCTCGAGGTGTCGTGCCGCAACCCGTTCGACAGCTACGGCGAGGAGTTCGACCGCGCCGCCGACAAGTACTTCCGCTCCTCGCGCCGGCCGACGATGGACGAGACCATCGCCTTCTACCGCGAGAAGAAGATCGGCTTCGTCAACTTCACGGTCGACGCCGAGTCGTTCGTCGGCCGCCGCCGGATCCCGAACGAGGAGATCGCGGAGGCGGCGCAGGCGAATGCCGACATCATGATCGCCTTCGCCTCGATCGACCCGCACAAGGGAAAGATGGGGGCGCGCGAGGCCAGGAAGCTGATCGAGGAGTACGGCGTCAAGGGCTTCAAGTTCCACCCGACGATGCAGGGCTTCGAGCCGTCGGACCGGATGGCCTGGCCGATCTACGAGGTGATCGCCGAGCACAAGCTGCCCGCGATCTTCCACAGCGGCCATTCCGGCATGGGCTCGGGCATGCGATGCGGCGGCGGGCTGCGCCTGCAGAACTCGAACCCGATGCTGCTCGAGGACGTCGCGATGGCCTTCCCCGACATCGACTTCGTCATCGCCCATCCCTCGTGGCCCTGGCAGGACGAGGCGATCTCGCTGGCGATGCACAAGCCGAACGTCTGGATCGACCTCTCGGGCTGGAGCCCGAAGTACTTCCCGCCTCAGCTCGTGCAGTACGCCAATACCCTGCTGCGCGAGCGCGTCCTCTTCGGCAGCGACTTCCCGCTGATCACGCCGGACCGCTGGCTCAAGGACTTCGCCGAGGCCGGCTTCAAGGACGAGGTCCGGCCGCTGATCCTCAAGGAGAACGCGAAGCGCCTGCTCCGCCTGGCTTGACCGCCAGCCGGTTCTCGACCGACTTCACGCCATCGGTCCCGCGCGCGATCGCCTGGGCCCGCGCCACGTTCGCGGCGCTGTCGAGGGTGCCGCTGAGGGTGACGACGCCGTCCCGGGAGTCGACATCGATCTGCAGCCCCTTGACGTCGGGGTCGGCGAGCAGCGCCGCCTTGACCTTGGCGGTGAGGGCGCCGTTGGCGATGGCCTCGCCGGCACGGGCAGCGACCTCGCTCGCGCCCTGCGTGACGGCAGTGGTGACGCCGCCCGGCTCCGACGCCGACGGAGCCGAGGCGTCGACCCTGAGCTGGCTGTCCACCGACTTCACGCCGTCGATGCCCTTGGTGATGCTCAGCGCCCGGTCGATGCCGGCCTGCGTCGGCTGCGTTCCGCTCAGCTTCACCGCGCCGTCGCGGCTGTCGACGTCGATGCGCATCGCCTCGACCTCGCCGTCGGCGATGAGGGCGGCCTTCACCTTGGCCGTCATCGCGGTGTCTGCCAGCACGTCACCGGCCCGGGCCATGCCTTCGGCGGCGCTGGCGCTGGGACCGACTCTCGTGGTGGTCGAGGTGCCGGTCGGCGTCTGAGTCGTGACGGTGGTCTTCTCGCAGGCGGAGAGCGCGGCGGCAAGCGCGACGGTGCCGAGCAGGCAGAGACGGCGAAGCGGTGACGGACGCATGGGGCGACTTCTCCTGAAGGCTGGGCATCCCTGCCGCGCCGGACGCGGGGCAAGCACTGCGCCCGATCGTCGCCCAAATCCAAAGCCGCTGCTGCTTGCGCGGGCAGGGTGGCAGGCCAACGACGCGCGTCCGCACGTCTCCCCGGGGAAGCGCGCCTGGCACGTCATCAGGACGCGGCGAGCACCTCGGCCCAGGCGCGCTGCCGCAGCTCGGGGCTGACCCGGTAGCGCTCGCCGCGGTAGTGCGCGTCGAGCCGGTCGAGCATCGACACGACGGCGCCGGCACTCCAGCGCTCGAGGAACTCGAAGGGCCCGGCCGGGTAGTTGACGCCGAGCTTCATCGCCAGGTCGGCGCCCTCGGGCGTGCACACGCCCTGCACGACGGCGTCGCAGGCCTCGTTGATCAGCATGGCAATGGTGCGGGCGACGACCAGGCCCGGCACGTCGCTCACCAGGGCGGGCGTCCAGCCGGCGATGCGCAGCCAGAGCTGCGCCTGCTCGCGCCAGGCGTCGGACGTGCTCGCACCGACGCTGCAGGCGAGCGCGGTGCCCGGAGCGCCGCCGCCGGCAGCGACCGGCAGGTCGAACAGGGCGACGTCGCGCAGCGCCTCCTCGGCGGCGACCTGGGCCGCGGCCCGGCCGTCGCCGAGGCGCAGCACGCCGGCGTCGGTCTGCAGCCCGCTCCAGCGGCTCGCCGCGTCGGCTTCATAACGCACGCCGGCCGCGTCGAGGCGGGCCGCCCAGCGGTCGATCGCCACCCCGGATCCGTGCAGGGCCACGATGGCGCCGGGCGGCACCTCCGGCGTTTCGAAGGCGCCCGCCGCCGCCGGCGCCGGCGCCGGATGGGCGTAGAAGCCGCGTCCCGACTTGCGCCCGAGCAGGCCGCCATCGACGAGCTCGCGCTGGACCAGCGACGGCGCGTAGCGCTTGTCGCCGAAGTTGGCCTGGAACACCGACTCGGTCACCGCGAAGTTGGTGTCGTGGCCGATCAGGTCCATCAGCTCGCACGGGCCCATGCGAAAGCCGGCGCCGCGCAGGCAGGCATCGATCACCGCCGGCTGGGCGGCACGCTCGTGGAGCAGGGCCAGCGCCTCGGCGTAGTAGGGGCGGGCGATGCGGTTGACGATGAAGCCGGGCGTCGAGCGCGCGTGCACCGGCGTCTTGCCCCAGCGCCTGGCGAGCTCGAAGACCGCCGTCCCGATGCCTGTATCGGTCTGCAGCCCGGAGACGACCTCGACCAGCTTCATCAGCGGCACCGGGTTGAAGAAGTGCATGCCGACGAAGTGGCCGGGCCGCGCGAGTCCGGCGGCCAGGGCGGTGATGGAGATCGACGAGGTGTTGGAGGCCAGGATGCAGGCCTCGCCGACGATCGCCTCCACGTCGCGGAACAGGCCCTTCTTCGCCTCCTCGTTCTCGACGATGGCCTCGATCACCAGGGCCGAACCGGCCGCCTCGTGGAGGCTCGCCGCGGCGATGACGCGGGCTGCGGCCGCGCTCGCCTCGGCCGGGTCGAGCTTGCCCTTGGCGGCCAGGGCGTCGAGCGTCGCCGCCAGCTTGCCGACCGCGGTGGCGGCCGCGCCCTCGCGGGCGTCGAAGAGCCGGACCGGGTGGCCCGCCTGGGCGGCGACCTGGGCGATGCCGGCGCCCATGATGCCGGCGCCGACGACGAAGACCTGGCCGTCGCGGCCGATGTCGGGAGTCATTGCCTCAGTGTGCTGCAGAACTCGGATTCGGGAGAAGGCCCGGCCTTCTCGAGCCTAGAACATGAGCCCCGGTAGCCAGAGGCTCAGAGTCGGCACATAGGTGACCACCATCAGGAATCCGAGCAGGACGAGCGACCACGGCAGCGCGGCACGCACGACCTGCATGATCGACATGCCCGTGATGCCCGAGGTGACGAAGAGGTTGAGGCCCACGGGCGGCGTGACCATCCCGATCTCCAGGTTGACGACCATGATGATCCCGAGGTGCACGGGGTCGATGCCGAGCCGGCCGGCGATGGGGAACAGGATCGGCGCCATGATGAGGATGATCCCGGTCGGCTCCATGAACATGCCGGCGACGAGCAGCAGCAGGTTCACGATCATCAGGAACTGCCACGGCTGCATGCCCCAGGCGATGATCGTCTCGGCGATCGCCTGCGGGATCCGCTCGGTCGTGAGCACGTGCGCGAAGAGCAGCGCGTTGGCGATGATGAACATCAGCATCACCGTCACCTTTCCGGCGTCGACGAGCACGCGCGGCACCTCCTTGAGGCCGAGATCGCGGTAGACGAACACCGCGATCAGGAAGGCGTAGAGCGCCGACACGGCCGCGGCCTCGGTCGGCGTGAAGATGCCGCCGTAGATGCCGCCGAGGATGATGACGATCAGCATCAGCCCCCAGACCGAGTCGCGGCCGGCCTCGAGCACGTGGCGCAGCGAGGCCCGCGGCTGCTTCGGCAGGTCGAGCATGCGGGCTCGCACGTAGATCGCGAGCATCAGCAGCAGGCCGAGCACGATGCCCGGGACCACGCCGGCCATGAACAGCTTGCCGACCGAGGTCTCGGTGGCGGCGCCGTAGACCACCATCACGATCGACGGCGGAATCAGGATGCCGAGCGTGCCGGCGTTGCAGATCACGCCGGCGGCGAAGTTCTGCGAGTAGCCGGCCTTGACCATGCCGGCGATGACGATCGAGCCCACCGCGACGACGGTTGCCGGCGACGATCCCGAGACCGCGGCGAACAGCATGCAGGCCAGCACCGAGGCCATCGCCAGGCCGCCGCGCAGGTGGCCGATGCAGGCGTTGGCGAAGCGGATCATCCGCTTGGCGACGCCCCCGGTGGTCATAAAGGTGCCGCCGAGGATGAAGAAGGGGATCGCCAGCAGCGTGAACGCCTCGGACGTCTCGTAGAGCTTGAGCGAGAGCGACGCCAGCGAGTCCTGCGCGAAGAGCAGGATCGTGAGCAGCGACGACAGGCCGAGCGCGACGGCGATCGGCATGCCGATCGCCATGAAGACGAAGAGCAGCGCGAAGAGAACGCCCGTCGTCACTCGCGCACCTCGCCGAGGGCGGTCGGCTGCTGGCGCAGCCGGAGCGCCGCCTCGGCTTCATCGTGCAGCAGCTGCGTCCGCTCGCCGCGCGCCAGGCGAACGAAAGCCTGCCCGAAGCGCAGGGCCAGCAGGGCGAAGCCGAGAGGCACGACGACGCGCGGGATCCACTGCTCGATCGGCAGGTCCTGCATGAGGATGCCGACCTCGTGCATCTTGCGGACGTACTGCCAGCCGCCGACCGCCACGATGACCGCATAGGCCACGCACAGGCCGGCGGCGAGCAGGCCGACCCGGCGTGCCGTGCCCGGGCGAAGCAGGCGCACGGCGGCATCGATGCCGATGTGCGCGCCGACGCGAACGCCGTACGACATGCCGACGAAGATCAGCCACGCGAACAGCACGCCCGTCAGCTCGAGCGCCCAGACGAAGCTGTAGTTGAAGACGTAGCGGGCGACGACTTGCAGGCAGGTGATGAGGGTCATCGCCGCCATGAGCAAGGCGACGAGCGACTCCTCCAGGCGCTCGAGCCAGCGCATGAGCCCGGACCGCCCCGCCGCGCCGGGCTAGGAGTTCGACTTGAGGGCGGCCTCGATCAGGTCACGGCCGATGTCGGCCTCGAACTTCTTCCAGACCGGCTCCATGGCCTTGCGCCAGGTCGCCGTCTCTTCCTTGCCGAGCTTCTGGATCTTGGCCTTGCCGCTCTCGGCGATGCGCTTGCGGTCGGCGTCGTTGATCTCGCTCGCCAGCTTGTTGCCGTGCGCCGTCGCCTCGGCCATCGCTTCGGTGAGCCCGGCGCGCACGTCGGCGGGCAGCGACTCCCACCATTTCAGGTTGGTGACGACCATGTAGTCGACGACGCCGTGGTTGGTCTCGGCGATCGTCTTCTGCACCTCGAAGAACTTCTGCGAGTAGATGTTCGACCAGGTGTTCTCCTGGCCCTCGACGACGCCGGTCTGCAGCGCCTGGTAGACCTCGGCGAAGGCCATCTTCTGCGGGTTGGCGCCGAGGGCGCGGAACTGCGCCTCGAGCACGTCCGACGCCTGGATGCGGAACTTGAGGCCCTTGACGTCCTCGGGCCGCTTCAGGACGTCCTTGTTGGTCGAGAGCTGCTTCATGCCGTTGTGCCAGTAGCCGAGGCCGAGCAGGCCGCGGCCCTTCATCGACTCGAGCAGGCCCTTGCCCAGCGGGCTCGACTGGAACCGGTCGACCGCCTGCACGTCGTCGAACAGGAACGGCAGGTCGAAGACCTGCAGCTTCTTGGTGTAGCGGTCGAACTTGGAGAGCGACGGCGCGATGAAGTGGACGTCGCCGAGCAGCAGCGCCTCGAGCTCCTTGGCGTCGCCGAACAGCTGCGAGTTCGGGAACACCTGCACCTGGACCTTGCCGGGGAGCTTCCTCTCGGCGACTTCCTTGAACTTGAGGGCCGCCTGTCCCTTCGGCGTGTTGTCCGCGACGACGTGGCTGAACTTGACGATGGTCTGCGCCTGGGCGCCGGACAGCGCCAGCGCGAGCGCCCCGGCAACGAAGGTGGCGAGCAGCGGGGTCCTCATGGCACGTCTCCTGAAGGGTCGACAAGTCCGGCCACCTTAGGGATCGCGCCGGCGGCCGGCAATGCAGATGAACCCCAGCGCCGCTGGACCGCCCGCTAGACCGCCTGCTGGACGCGCAGGCGAGCGATCGCGGCGGCGTCGAGGCCGAGCTCCGCCAGCAGGGCGTCGGTGTGCTGGCCGAGCGCCGGAACCGCGCCCATGCAGGCCTCGCTCGCGTCGGCGACGCCGGGCGGCAGCAGCGCCGGCACGGGCCCGGCCGGCGTCTGCACCTCGGCCCAGCGGCCGCGCGCCTGCAATTGCGCGTGCGACCAGACCTCGGCCATCGTGTTGACCCGGGCGTTGGCGATCTGCGCATGGTCCAGGCGGGCGAGCACCTGCGCCGTGTCGAGCCCGGCGAACGCGGCGACGACGATCGCCCGCAGCGCGGCGCGCTCCATGGTGCGCGCGGCGTTGCTGGCAAAGCGCGGGTCGACGGCGAGCGCCGGCTGCCCGAGGACGCGCTCGCAGAACAGCTGCCACTCGCGCTCGTTCTGCAGGCCGAGCATCACGACGCCGCCGTCGCCCGCCGGGAACGGGCCGTAGGGATAGATGGTCGCGTGCGCGGCGCCGCTGCGCGGCGGCGGCGCCGCGCCGTCGAACGCGTAGTAGAGCGGGTAGCCCATCCACTCGGCCATGCTCTCCAGCATCGAGATGTCAATGCGCCGGCCGCGGCCGGTGCGGCCGCGCTCGATCAGCGCCGCGAGGATGCTGCTGTACGCGTACATGCCGGCGGCGATGTCGGCGATCGAGCAACCCGCCTTCGCGGGCTCGTCCGCGGTGCCGGTGATCGACAGGAACCCCGATTCGCTCTGGATCAGCAGGTCGTAGGCCTTCCTGTCGCGGTACGGTCCGGGACGGTCGGGGTCGTCGCCGTAGCCGGAGATGTCGCAGACGACGAGCTTCGGATGCCTGGGATGCAGGTCGTCGAAGGACAGGCCCATGCGCGCCGCGGCACCGGGCGCGAGGTTCTGCACCAGCACGTCGGCGCGGGCCAGCAGCGCCCCGAGCACGGCCGGTGCCTCGGCGTGCTTGAGGTCGAGGGTCAGGCTCTCCTTGCCGCGGTTGGTCCAGACGAAGTGCGAGGACAGGCCGCGCACCCGGGTGTCGTAGCTGCGCGCGAAGTCGCCGGCGCCGGGCCGCTCGACCTTGATCACGCGCGCGCCGTGGTCGGCGAGCTGGCGGGTGCAGAACGGCGCCGCGATCGCGTGCTCGAGCGCGACGACGGTGATGCTTTCGAGCGGCTTCAACTTCGGATCAGAACGAGCGCGGCAGGCCGAGCAGGTGCTCGCCGACGTAGCTGAGGATCAGGTTGGTCGAGATCGGCGCCACCTGGTACAGGCGCGTCTCGCGGAACTTGCGCTCGACGTCGTACTCGTGCGCGAAGCCGAAGCCGCCGTGGAACTGGATGCAGGCGTTCGCCGCTTCCCAGCTCGCCTTCGCCGCCAGGTACTTGGCCATGTTGGCCTCGGCGCCGCAGGGCCGGCGCGCGTCGAACAGCTCGCAGGCCCGAAAGCGCATCAGGTCGGCCGCCTCGACCTCGATGTGGGCCTCGGCGATCGGGAACTGCACGCCCTGGTTCTGGCCGATCGGCCGGCCGAAGACGATGCGCTCCTTGGCGTACGCCGTGACCCGTTCGATGAACCAGCGGCCGTCGCCGATGCACTCGGCGGCGATCAGCGTCCGCTCGGCGTTGAGCCCGTCGAGGATGTAGCGGAAGCCCCGGCCTTCCTCGCCGATCAGGTGCTCGGCCGGGATCTCGAGGTTCTCGAAGAAGAGCTCGTTGGTCTCGTGGTTGACCATGTTCGCGATCGGCCGCACCGTCATGCCGCGCTGCTCGGCCTCGCGCAGGTCGACCATGAAGATCGACATGCCGTCGGTCTTCTTCGTCACCTGGGCGAGCGGCGTGGTGCGCGCGAGCAGGACCATCCAGTCGCTGTGCTGGATGCGCGAGATCCAGACCTTCTGCCCGTTGACGACGTAGCGGTCGCCGCGCCGGACCGCCGTGGTGCGGATCTGCGAGGTGTCGGTGCCGCTGGTCGGCTCGGTGACGCCCATCGACTGCAGGCGCCACTCGCCGCTGGCGATCTTGGGCAGGAAGCGCTCCTTCTGCTCGGCGCTGCCGTGGCGCAGGAGGGTGCCCATGTTGTACATCTGGCCGTGGCAGGCGCCGGCGTTGCCGCCGCTGCGGTTGATCTCTTCCATGACCACGCTGGCCTCGGCCAGGCCGAGCCCCGAGCCGCCGTACTCCTGCGGGATCAGGGCCGCCAGCCAGCCGGCCTTCGTCAGCGCGTCGACGAACGCCTCCGGGTAGCCGCGCCGCGCGTCGACCTCGCGGTGGTACGCGTCGGGGTACTGCGCGCACAGGGCGCGCACCGCGTCGCGGATCTCCTGGAAGCGGTCGGGCGGCGTCGCAGACATCGGAGCAGGCCTTTCGGGAAGCAGAGGCGGACGCGCGGTCAGTCGATCGTCGCGCCGGCCTGCATGGCGAGGCCGCCGTCGCCGTTGCGGGCCCAGAGCGCGAAGCTGCGCTCGCCCTCCGGCCGGCCGCAGACGCTGAACCGGCGCCCGTCGAACAGGGGGCTCACGGCCTTGAAGTCGAACGAGGCGACCCGCGCCGCGGGCCGATGGCGGCGAAGCAGGTCGAGGAGCAGGGTCGCGATCAGCGGGCCGTGCACCACCAGCCCCGGATAGCCCTCCGCCTCGGTCACGTAGCGACGGTCGTAGTGGATGCGGTGGCCGTTGAAGGTCAGCGCCGAATAGCGGAACAGGAGCACGTCGTCCGGATCGACGTCGCGCGCGAAGCCCTCGTCGGTCGGCGCCGGCGGCGCGACGGCCGGCGGCGTGCCGGGCGCCGGCAGCTCGCGGTAGACGATGTCGTGCTCCTCGCGGAGGGCGATGCCTCCGCCATGGCCGATGCGGTGCTCGACGGTGACGAACACGAGCGGCCCCGAGCGCGACTCCTTCGCCGCGACCGCGGCGATGCGCGAAGTCCGCGTCACCTCGTCGCCGACGCGCAGATCGCGCTCGAAGCGCAGCCGGCTGCCCGCCCACATCCGGCGCGGCAGCGCCACCGGCGGGAGGAAGCCGCCGCGGCGCGGGTGACCGTCGGGCCCGAGCTCGCCCTGGCGGTGCACGGGCAGGAAGTAGAGCCAGTGCCAAAGCGGCGGCAGCAGCGTGCCCCACTGCGGCGGCGGATCGTCGCGGTCCAGCGTGGCGGCGAGCGCCGCCACCGGGACCGGCGTGATGGTGTCCGACCGCTCCTCGGTGCGGCCGATCCAGGCGGTGTAGTCGTCGCGCGAGCTCATGCCCATGCATTGCATCATGCCGTGCCGTGCCGAGCGCGCGCCTGCCGTTGCCGGCCGGCGCAGGCGACTCGGAGACCGGCCAAGCCGGCGGCGACTCAGGCGCCGCGCGTCAGGTCGGGCAGCCCCGGTGTCTTCGGGAACGGGCCGTCCTGCGAGTTCGAGTCGAACAGGTCGTCCGACGTCCCCTCGATGGCTTCGGCGAGCCGCGTCGGGGCCGCGGCCTGCATGCGCTCGGCCGGGTTCGGCGAGTCGGCTCCCGCCGCCGCAGCCGTGGCGGCGGTCACGTCGGCGGGCATGTCGCCGGCCGGCGTCATCTCGGTCCCGGCCGCGGCGGACTCGCCGGCGTCCGCGTAGCCGGAGTGCTCGGTGTCCACGAAATCGGGCTGCGCCCACCGGCCGTCGTCGCGCTTCTTCATGAACAGCTGGGCGGCCAGCCCGGCGATGGCGATGGCGAGGGTCAGGCGGCCGATCTTCATGGGCGTCTCCGGGTGCGTGGGACAGCGAAGCAGCCATGCGGCAAACGACGGGCCGGCCGTCGCGCGGGCACCGCGAATGCTGGAAAGCGGCACACTGCCAGCCACGGAGGTGACCATGGCCTTGCCGCATGCCCATCTGCTCGACGTCATCGACGTGCGCCCGCTCGGCCCGGCCTTGCAGGATGCGGTGAGCACCAGCCTCATCAAGACCGACCGCATCCAGCTCCAGCATCTCGTCCTGCCGGCCCGCCACGACATTCCCGAGCACCACGTCGACGACGAGTGCACGATCCATTGCCTCGAAGGCGACGTCGAGGTGCTGATGCCCTCCGGCAACCGCCGCCTGCGGCCGGGTCAGGTCGTCGTCCTGCCCGCCAAGCAGCGGCACGGCCTGAGCGCCCGCGCCACCTCCGCCGTGCTCGTCACCCTGCTGCTGCACCGCGGCGACGCCGGCGATGGCGGCGGCACCGGCAGCTCGGCTCAGGCGGCGACGACGACCCCTGGCGCACGCTGAATCGCCAGGCCGACTCCGCGAACGACGTCGCCGACGACGATGATGGCCGGGCTGCCCAGCCCCTCGCGCTCGACCACCTCGGCGAGGGCGTCGAGGCGGCAGGTGGCGTGGCGCTGCTGCGGCAGGCTGGCATCCTGCACGATCGCCACCGGCGTGTCGGCCGCCAGCGCGGTGCGCAGCCCCGCCTGCAAGGCGGCAGCGGTGGCGATGCCCATGTAGATCACGAGCGTCACGCCCTCGGCGGCGGCGGCCGCGATGCTCGGCCAGTGCCAGGTCGGGGCGCCCTCGCTGCCACGCTCCACGCCGCCTTCGGCGCGGCCGTGGCCCGTCAGGAACATGACGCCGTGCGCGTGGTCGCGGTGGGTGAGCGCTGCACCGATGGCGGTTGCCGCGGCCAGCCGGCGGTGATGCCGTTGACGACCTGCACCTCCAGCCCCAGCGCGCGCAGGTGCGCCGCTTCCTCGCCGCCGCGCCCGAACACGAGCGGATCGCCGCCCTTCAGGCGCACCACGCGCTCGCCGCGCAGCGCTTCGGCGGCCATCAGGCGCTCGATGAAGGCCTGCGGCGTGCTCGCGCAGCCGCCGCGCTTGCCGACCGGGACGATGCGGGCCGAGCGTCGGGCATAGCGCAGCACGCCGGGGCCGACAAGGTCGTCGACGAGCAGCACCGTGGCGCGCCGGATCGCGCGCACCGCCTTGATCGTGAGCAGGTCCGGGTCGCCCGGTCCGGCGCCGACGAGATGCACGACCGGCCTCTCCCGGCCGGCGCCGCAGGGGTCGTTGCTCACGAGGGCTCCCCGACGGGCTGGCGTGCCGCTGCGTCGCGCGCGAGGCGCCGCAGCTCCGGCAGGCACGACCCGCAGTCCGTGCCGCACTTCAGCTCGTCGTGCAGGCGCCGCAGCAGCGCGTCGGGCGGGCCCGGGCGGCGATCGATGCAGGCGGCGATCTCGTCCTCGCCGACGTTGAAGCAGTTGCAGATGCGCGGGCCGCGCGCCGCCGTCGGCACCGGTGGACGGGCTTGCGCCAGCAGGAGAGCCCGTCCATACGCTTCGGCCGGCAGCTCGTCCTGGAGGAGCGGCTTCATCCAGGCCTCGGCGACGACGTCGCCGGCGAGCAGGAATGCCTCGACGCGCGCATCGCCTCCGGACGACACCAGGCGCACCGTGCGGCGCTGCCCGCGTCGCGCATCCTCATAGTGCAGGCGCGGGCCGGCCGTGGAGGGGCCGAGCTCGAGCAGGCGCTCGACGGTCTCCAGCAGCGCCGTCGCGACCAGGACCGGCGCCGCGGCTCGGAAGAGAAGGCCCGTGCGATCGCGTCCGAAGGGAACGCAGCTCGCGTACGCGAACTCGCGCATCAGCGGCCGCAAGGCCTCGCGCGCCGCCAGCGCTCGCTCGGCGGGGAGCCAGGCAAGGGCGAGCAGCCGCCACGGCAGCCCGGCCGCGGCGATGCGCACCGCCGCGTGCTTCAGCTCCGGCTGCCGCGAGACGGGGCAGGCGGCCGGCTGCGTGAGGGCGTTGACGCCGAGGAAGGGCCGGGCGGGCGCACCCGCCTTCGCGGCGCCGGCGCCGGACAGGAACTCCTCGCCCCAGTGCATGGGGATGAACACCTGCGCCGGCTGCTGCGCGGCGCTGCGCCGCGCCGCGATGACGATGGCGCCGCGGCGCGAGCTGACGTGGACGAGGTCGCCGTCGACGATCCCGAGCCGGGCCATGTCCTCGACGTTCATGTCGATCGCCGGTTCGGGGACATGGCCGAACGACCGGGCGATGGTCCCGGTCCGGCTCAGGCCGTGCCAGTGGTCGCGCAGCCGGCCGGTGTTCAGCGCGAACGGGAAGCGCGCGTCGCGCGGCTCGGCCGGCGCCGCGTAGCCGGTGTCGAAGAAGCGCGCCTTGCCGTCGGGCGTCGCGAAGCGTCCGTCCTCGTACAGCCGCTGCCGGCCCTCGCTCGCGCCCGCCGGAAAGGGCCAGAACGCCGGCGCGCTCTCGAGCTGCGCGTAGTCGAGGCCGGTGATGTCGAGGTCGCGGCCGCGCGTCGACTCGCGGTGCTCGTTCCAGACCGCTTCCGGGTTCGCATAGGCGAACAGCGACGCACGATCGGGACGCAGACGCCGCTCCAGGCGCTGCGCGAAGTCGCGCGCGATGCTCCAGTCGTCGCGCGCCAGGCCTGGCGCCGGGACCGCGGCCCGGACGCGGCTGATGCGCCGCTCGCTGTTCGTGACCGTCCCGTCCTTCTCGCCCCAGGTGGTCGCCGGAAGCAGGAGGTCGGCGTAGGCGCAGGTCGCGGTGGTGGCGAAGGCCTCCTGGACGACCACGAACTCGCAGCGCTCGAGCGCGCGCCGCACCATCGACTGGTCCGGCAGCGACTGCGCCGGGTTCGTGCAGGCGATCCAGAGCGCCTTGATCTCGCCGTCGGCGGCCGCCTCGAACATCTCGACCGCCGCCTTTCCGGGTCGCGCTGGCACGGCGTCGACGCCCCACAGCGCGGCCACCTCGGCGCGATGCTCGGGGTTGTCGAGGTCGCGATGCGCCGACAGCAGATGGGCCATGCCGCCGACCTCTCGGCCGCCCATCGCGTTCGGCTGCCCGGTCAGCGAGAAGGGGCCGGCCCCGGGCCTGCCGATCTGCCCCGTGGCCAGGTGCAGGTTGATCAGCGCCGCGTTCTTGGCGGTGCCGCTGCGGCTCTGGTTCAGCCCCTGGCAGTAGAGCGAGAGCGTGGGCAGCCGACCGGCCGCTTCCTGCGGCGCGACGTTGGCGAACCAGCGCGCCGCCTGCACGAGGTCGGCCTCGGCGATGCCGCAGAGGCGCGCCGCGTCCTTCGGCGCGAAGTCGCGCACGCGCGCCTTCAGCGCCTCGAAGCCCTGCGTGTGCGCGGCGATGTAGGCGGGGTCCGTCCAGCCCTCCCACAGCATCACGTGCAGCAGTCCGTGCAAGAGCGCGACGTCGGTGCCCGGCAGGATGGCCAGGTGCAGGTCGGCGGCCTCGGCCGTCTCGGTCCGGCGCGGATCGACGACGACGATCCTCAGCTGCGGGTTGGCGCGGCGCGCGTCCTCGATGCGGCGGAAGACGATCGGGTGCGCGAAGGCGGTGTTCGAGCCGGCGATGAACAGCGTCGACGCGTGCGCGATGTCCTCGTAGCACGCCGGCGGGGCGTCGGCGCCCAGCGTCGCCTTGTAGCCGGCCACGGCGCTGCTCATGCACAGCCGCGAGTTGGTGTCGACGTTGTTGGTGCCGACCAGCCCCTTGGCCAGCTTGTTGAAGACGTAGTAGTCCTCGGTGAGCAGCTGGCCCGAGAGGTAGAAGCCGACCGCGTCGGCGCCGTGCGCCTCGATCGTCGAGGCGAAGCGGTCGGTAGCCAGCTCGAGCGCCTCGTCCCAGGCGATCTGTTCGGGCGCCTCGCCTCGGGACGCACGCCGCTGCGGCTGCAGCAGGCGCGTCTGCATCGTCACCGCGCGTGTCGCGCTCAGGTGCAGGGTGCTGCCCTTGCTGCAGAGGCGGCCGAAGTTCGCCGGATGGTCGAGGTCGCCGCGCACGCCGGTGATTGCGGCGCCGTCGCTCTCGATGACGACGCCGCAGCCGACGCCGCAGTACGGGCAGGTGGAGCGGGTCTCCGTCACGGCGTGGCCAGCGCGCCGGCATGCGGCGCGACGATCTCGGCGCGATCGAGGGCCACGGCGTCGCCTTGGACCCGGACGCTGAAGCGCTGCGCGCAGCCCACGTCGGGGGCCGTCGCGCAGCCGTTCTCGAGCCCGATCGTCCAGTTGTGGAGCGGGCAGGCGACCTGGTGGCCGAAGACGATGCCCTGCGACAGCGGCCCGCCCTGGTGCGGGCAGCGATCGAGCAGCGCGAAGACGCGGTCGTCGGCGGTTCGGAAGAGGGCGATGTCGCCGCCGCCGGCGCGCGTCACTCGACGTGCGCCGAGCCTGGGGATGTCGCCGACGCGGCAGATCGTGATCCAGTCGTTCATCGATCGCGCTCAGACGGCAAGCGGCTCGAACTGGCGCACATCGAGCCCCGCCTTGTCATGCTCGAACCAGGGATCGGGCAGTCCGTCCAGCGAGAAGCGCAGGCGCTCGGCAAGCCGCTGCCGGTTCTCGGTGTCGTCGAGGACCTTCGCCTTGACGTAGTCCAGCCCGACCCGGCCCACGTAGTGCACGGTGCGCTCGAGGTACCAGCCTTCCTCGCGGTAGAGCTGCAGGAACGCGGCCGAATACTCCAGCACGTCGGCGTGCGTCTTGACCTTGCAGAAGAACTGCGCCACGTCGGTCTTGATGCCGCCGTTGCCGGCGACGTAGAGCTCCCAGCCCGAGTCGACGCCGATGACGCCGACGTCCTTGGTGCCCGACTCGGCACAGTTGCGCGGGCAGCCGCTGACGGCGAGCTTGACCTTGTGCGGCGCCTGCATGCGCCAGAGCGCGCGCTCGAGTTCCTTGCCCATCGTCGTCGAGTCCTGCGTGCCGAAGCGGCACCACTCGTTGCCGACGCAGGTCTTCACCGTGCGCAGCGTCTTGCCGTAGGCGTGGCCCGACGGCATGCCGAGGTCCTTCCAGACCGCCGGCAGATCCTCCTTCTTGACGCCGAGCAGGTCGATGCGCTGCCCGCCGGTGACCTTCACCGTCGGGATGGCGTACTTGTCGACGACGTCGGCGATGCGGCGCAGCTCGGACGAGTTGGTCTGTCCGGCCCACATCCGCGGCACGACCGAGAAGGTGCCGTTCTTCTGGATGTTGGCGTGCGCCCGCTCGTTGATGAAGCGCGACTGCGGGTCGTCGAGCGCCTCGTGCGGCCAGGTGCTGAGCAGGTAGTAGTTGAGCGCCGGGCGGCAGCTGGCGCAGCCGTTCGGCGTGCGCCAGCCGAGCTGCTCCTGGACCTGGGCGATCGTCAGCAGGTGCCGCTCGCGGATCGCATCGCGCACCTGCTGGTGGTTGGCCTCGGTGCAGCCGCACACCGCCTTCAGCTTCGGCGCCGCGGCGTAGCCGGCGCCGGCGGTCGCCATCAGGATCTGCTCGACGAGCCCGGTGCACGATCCGCAGGAGCCGCTCGCCTTGGTGCACTTCCTCACCTCGTCGAGCGTGAACAGGCCCTGCTCGCGGATCGCCTTGACGATGGTCCCCTTCTTCACGCCGTTGCAGCCGCAGACCTCGGCGCTGTCGGCCATCGTCGCGGCATGGCTGTTGCCCGAGTGCCCGGTGTCGCCCAGGTGCTGCTGGCCGAACATCAGGTGGTCGCGGATCGACGCGATGCTGCGGCCCTCCCGCACCAGGTCGAAGTACCAGGAGCCGTCGGCCGTGTCGCCGTACAGGCAGGCGCCGACGAGCTTGTCGCCCTTGACGACGAGCTTCTTGTAGACGCCGTGGTGCGGGTCGCTGAGGACGATCTCCTCGCTGTCCGGGCCGCCGGCGAAGTCGCCGGCCGAGAAGAGGTCGATGCCGGTGACCTTCAGCTTGGTCGAGGTCTGCGAGCCGAGGTAGCGGCCGATGCCGAACTCGCCCAGGTGCGTGGCGCAGACCTTGGCCTGCTCGAACAGCGGCGCGACGAGGCCGTAGGCGACCCCGCGGTGCGCGGCGCATTCGCCGACGGCGTAGATGCGGGGGTCGGTCACGGTCTGCAGGGTGTCGGTCACGACGATGCCGCGGTCGCAGTGCAGGCCGATCTTCTGCGCGAGGGCCGTGTTCGGCCGGATGCCCGCAGCCATGACGACGAGGTCGGCCGGCTCCTCGCTGCCGTCCTGGAAGCGCACTCCCTTGACCCGACCGGTGCCATCAACACCCGGCGCTTCGTCGCCGACGAGCGCCGCCGTCTGCGCGCCGATGCGGAAGCGGATGCCGCGCGCCTCGAGCGACTTCTGCAGCAGGCGCCCGGCGGTCTCGTCGAGCTGTCGCTCCATGAGCCAGCCGGCGATGTGCACGACGGTCACGCTCATGCCGCGTCGCATCAGGCCGTTGGCCGCCTCCAGGCCGAGCAGGCCGCCGCCGATGACGACGGCGTGCCGGTGCGCGGCCGCCGCCTCGATCATCGCGTTGGTGTCGGCGATGTCGCGGTAGGCGACGACCCCCGCGAGCTGCGCACCGGGCAGCGGCGGGATGAACGGCGTCGAGCCGGTGGCCAGCAGCAGGCGGTCATAGCCGACCTCGGTGCCGTCGTCGGCGCGGACCGTCCGCTGCCGTCGTGCCACGGCGACCACCGTGCGGCCCAGGTGCAGGCGGATGCCGTGCTCCTCGTACCAGGTCAGCGGATTGAGGACGATGTCGGCCAGCTGCTGCTCGCCGGCGAGCACCGGCGAAAGCAGGATGCGGTTGTAGTTCGGGTGCGGCTCGGCGCCGAACACCGTGATGTCGTACAGGTCCGGCGCGATCTTCAGCAGCTCCTCGATCGTCCGCACCCCGGCCATGCCGTTGCCGACCATGACCAGCTTCATCTTCTTCATGCCGTTCTCCGGTGGCGCACGGCTTGCAAAGCCCCCGCCATGGACTTTCTCACCCGCGCGCCTGCACGGGCCCTGCCGTGACGACCGCCCTCGTCGTCGAGGGGGCGTCGCCCGCCGGCGTCGATCTCGCCGCCGACCTCGCCAAGGCCGGCATTCACGTCGTTGGTGCGGTGCCGCGCAACAAGCTGGTGCGGCAGGCGCTCGAGCTCGGGCCGGACGTCGTCGTCTGCCACGAGGACGCGCCCGACGCTGCCCTGTTCGAAGCGTTCGCGCTGCTCGCCGGCGCGGCGCCGTGCCCGGTGGTCGTCTTCACTCACGACCCGGAGGCGAGCCGGATCGAGCAGGCCACGCGCGCCGGCGTGCACGCGTACGTCGTCAACGGCTACGGCGAGCACCGGCTGCGGGCCGTGCTCCACGTCGCCCAGTCGCGCTTCCAGCACGAGCGTCGACTGCGCGCCGATCTCGACGACGTGACACGTCGCTTCGAGGAGCGCAAGCTCGTCGACCGCGCCAAGGGCATCCTCATGCGCGCGCGGCATGTGTCGGAGGAACAAGCGTTTGGTGTCCTGCGGGCCGCCTCGATGCACAGCAACCAGCGGGTCGGCGAGGTCTCGCGCCAGGTCATCACGGCGGCGCACTACGCCGATGCGGTCAACCGGGCCGGCAAGCTGCGCATGCTCTCGCAGCGGCTGGTGAAGCTGCACGCCCTGCAGCTGCTGGAGCCGGCGTCGCCAACCTGGGGAGCGCGCCTGGCGCAGGCGGCCGAGGAGATCGAGGCCACCATCCGCCTCCTCGGCAAGAGCCTGTCCAGGCCGACTTTCGGCGACCTGCTCGACGCCGTGGCCGGCGCTTGGATGGAAGCGCAGGCGCTCCTGGCGCTGCCCGCGTCGACGCGCCGCGTGCCGCAGGTCGATGCCCTCGCCGAGCGCCTGCTGGGGCAGGCCGACCAGCTCACCCGCCAGCTCGAGAGGGCGGGGCTGGTCACGACGCTGCACGTCATCAACCTCTCCGGACGCCACCGCATGCTCTGCCAGCGCCATGCCAAGCAGATCCTGCTCCGCCTGCTCCTCGGCGGCGGCGACGGCAACGGCGCGGGCCACGCCGAGCTGGCGCAAACGGCGGCCAGCTTCGAGGAAGCGCTCGCGCAGCTGCGCGCCGCGCCGCTCAGCACGCCTGAGATTCGCGTGCTGCTGCAGGACGCGGACGCGGCCTGGGCCGATGTCAGCCGGGCCGCGCGCCAGGTGCACGCGCGCCACGGCGCGCGCGCCCTCGACGAGGCCAGCGAGGTCGTGCTCGGCGTCGTCGAGCAGCTCACCGACCGCTACGAGCACAGCATGCAGGTGCTGATGGGCTGAGAGGAGTTGCATCGTTCAGGCGGCGCTGCGCTCGAGGTGGCCGTGCCGCGTGTAGAGGAAGTCGAGCACCTCCTTGCGGTAGTGCGTGTAGCGGCTGTCCTCGGCCAACTCGACGCGCATGCGCGGCCGGTCCAGCTCGATCCGGAGCACCTCGCCGATCGTCGCCGCCGGGCCGTTGGTCATCATCACGATGCGGTCCGCCAGCAGGACCGCCTCGTCGACGTCGTGCGTGACCATGACGACGGTGCTGGCCGTCCGTGCGACGATCTTCAGCAGCTCGTCCTGCAGGTGCGCACGCGTCAGCGCGTCGAGCGCGCCGAAGGGCTCATCGAGGAGCAGCACCTTCGGCTCCATGGCCAGGGCGCGGGCGATGCCGACGCGCTGCTTCATGCCGCCGGAGATCTCGTGCGGTCGCTTCGTGGCCGCGTGCCCCATGTCCACCAGCTCGAGGGCAGCCTGGGTGCGCGAGCGCAGCTTGTCCCGTTTCTCGGCCGCGCCGAAGACCCGCTCCACCGCCAGGTGCACGTTCTCGAAGCACGTGAGCCACGGCAGCAGCGAATGGTTCTGGAACACGACGGCGCGCTCCGGCCCCGGCGCGGCGATCTCGCGGTTGTCGCAGAGGAGGACGCCGCGCGTCGGCAGCGTGAGACCCGCGACGAGGTTGAGCAGCGTCGACTTGCCGCAGCCGGAATGGCCGATCAGGGTCACGAACTCGCCGCGCTCGACGCGCAGGTCGATGTCCCGAAGCGCGTGGAAGCGGCCCTTGCGCGACGTGAAGACCATCTCGACGCCTTGCACCTCGATGAAGCTTGTCATGGGGAGGTCCGTTCAGTGGTCGTCGTAGCTGAAGCGTCGCGCGATGGTCATCAGGGCCCACTCGAGGAGCAGGCCGACGACGCCGATCACCAGGATGGCGATCAGGATGTGCTTCACGTCGAGGTTGTTCCACTCGTCCCAGACCCAGAAGCCGATGCCGACGCCGCCGGTGAGCATCTCGGCGGCGACGATGACCAGCCAGGCGGTGCCGACCGAGAGGCGGACACCCGTCAGCATGTAAGGCAGCACGGCCGGGAAGAGGATCCGCGTGATCACCTTCCATTCCGAGAGGTTCAGCACCCGGGCGACGTTGAGGTAGTCGCTCGGCACGCGCTGCACGCCGACCGCGGTGTTGATGATCATCGGCCAGATCGAGCAGATGAAGATCGTCCAGATTGCGGCCGGGTTGGCCGACTTGAAGACGAGCAAGCCGATCGGCAGCCAGGCGAGCGGCGACACCGGCCGCAGCAGGCTGATGAGCGGCGAGGTCATGTGGTTCAGGACCTCGAAGCGGCCGATCAGGAAGCCGAGGGGGATGCCGACCGCGGCGGCGAGGCCGAAGCCGATGGCGACACGGTAGAGCGAGAACAGGATGTTCCAGCCGATCCCCTGGTCGTTCGGGCCTTTGCGGTAGAAGGGATCCGAGAACACCTTCACCGCTTCGTCGAAAGTCGCCCAAGGCGTCGGGAAGGTCGCGCTGTTGCGCGTCAGAACGCCCCAGACGGCCACCAGCAGTGCGATGCCGACGATCGGCGGCACGACCTTCAGGCCGAGCGAGCGCCAGTCGTAGCCAGGCCGAGGCAATGTCGGCGCGGCAACAGGCATTGCGGATCCAGCAGGCCGCGAAGCCGACGAAGCGACAGGGGCTGCGGCGACCGGCGGCGCCGCGTCCGGCGCGCCTGCCTGGGCCGAGCCAGCGGCGCCCCGACTGCGGCGGGTGTCGAGCGACGAATGAAAGACGGCACTGACCATGTCAGGCCATCCCCGCGCGCACGGCGAAGCCGTCGGCGTACTTCTTCGGGTCCTTGCCGTCCCAGACCACACCGTCGACAAGCTTGCTCGTGCGCAGCGGGTCCTTCGGCACGTTGATCTTCAGCGCCCCGGCGGCCTGCTTGTAGAGCTCGATCTGGTTGACTTGCTGCGCGATCGCGAGGTAGTCGGGGTGCTCCTTGATCAGGCCCCAGCGCTTGTGCTGGGTCAGGAACCACATGCCGTCGGAGAGGTACGGGAAGGTCGCCGCCCCGTCGTTGAAGAACTTCATGTGGTTCGGGTCGTCCCAGGTCTTGCCCATGCCGTTCTGGTAGCGGCCCAGGATGCGCTGGTTGATCGCCTCGACGCCGGTGTTGACGTAGCTCTTCTCGGCCACCGTCTCGGCCATCTTCAGCTTGTTCTGCAGGCTGGCGTCGATCCAGCGGCCGGCCTCGAGCACGGCCATGATCACGGCCCGGCAGGTGTTCGGGTTCTTCTTGACGAAGTCGGCGGTCGTGCCGAGCGACTTCTCCGGATGGTCCTTCCAGATGTCCTGCGTCGTGATCGCGGTGACGCCGATGCCGTCCATGATCGCGCGATGGCCCCAGGGCTCGCCGACGCAGTAGCCGTCCATGTTGCCGACGCGCATGTTGGCGACCATCTGCGGCGGCGGCACGGTGATCGTCTTGACGTCCTTGAGCGGGTTCACGCCGGAAGCGGCCAGCCAGTAGTTCATCCACATCTGGTGCGTGCCGGTCGGGAAGGTCCCGGCGAAGGTGTATTCGCGCTTTTCCCGAGCCATGAGCTTGGCCAGCGAAGAACCATCCACGCCCCCCTTGTCGGCGAGCGCCTTCGAGACCGTGATCGCCTGGCCGTTGTGGTTGAGGCTCATGAGCAGCGCCATGTCCTTCTTCGGACCGGCCGTGCCCATGTGCACGCCGTAGATGAGGCCATAGAGCACGTGCGCCATGTCGAGCTCGCCGTTGACGAGCTTGTCGCGCACACCCGCCCAGGAGGCCTCCTTGGTCGGCACGATCTTGACGCCGTGCTTCTTGTCGAAGCCGAGCACCGAGGCCATGACCACCGAGGCGCAATCGGTGAGCGGGATGAAGCCGATGCGCACTTCTTCCTTCTCCGGCTTGTCGGAGCCCTGCGCGTAGACGGCCGTGCGCAGGCCCGGCAGCAGGCCCGACGCAGCCGCGGCGACGGCGCCCTGGACGAGCGTGCGGCGGGTCGGATCGATCTTCGGAGCGGAATCGGCAGTCATGGGGGACCTCGGGACAAGGGTGAGCGGGTGAGGGCGCGACGCGGTCGCGGGACCTCGGCGCAGGCGGCCCGAAAGCGCGAGAGGCTCGCTGCAGAGCCGCGCGATCAGGGCGAGGTCGATCGAGCTGCGCCAGCGTCGGCTGACTCGATCAGGGGAAGGCCGTCGTGACCTCCTGCCGTCGTCAACGCAAGGGATGTGCCAGCGCGTGAGCGCCAGCGGTGCCCTGCTGCGGTGCAGCAAGAGCCCCGGAGGCGTGCCTTTCGCCCGCGTGCGCGGGCCGCGCCTCAGTGGCGCGCCGGGCTGCTCGCGCCGAAGGCGAGCGCACCGAGCGCGACGATCGGCGGTCGACTGGGTACATCTCTTGCCGACGGACGTGCGTTCATCGATCCCGCTTCCTTCCTCGTTCCACCAACTCTCACGGAGTCACCATGACCACTCGCCGCTTCGCCATGATCTACGGCATCGTCTTCCTCGTCATCGGCGTGGCCGGCTTCATCCCCGGCCTGACGACCGCGCATTCGCATCCCGACGTCCGCTTCACCACCGGCCTCGGCCTCGAGCTCGGCCTGTTCCCCGTCAACCTGCTCCACAACATCGTGCACATCCTGTTCGGCGTCTGGGGCCTGATGGCGGCGAAGTCGATTCCCGGCGCCAAGGGCTACGCCAAGGCGGTCGCCGTGATCTACGCCATCCTGGCGGTGATGGGCCTCATCTCCGGCGGCAACCTGCACACCACCTTCGGCCTGATCCCGCTGTACGGCAACGACGTCTGGCTGCATGCGCTGCTCGCCGCCGTCGCCGCCTACTTCGGCTTCGTGCGCCGCGAAGAAGGCGCGGGCCTGGCCACCGCCCGCTGAGAAGCGCCTCGGCCTTCCCGCATGCCACGCGCATGCGGGAAAGGCCGGGGAAGCGTCCAGGTCGCTCCAGGCGCTCTCAGGCCGGCACCTCGGCCTGGGGCGCGGCCAGCGGCTCCAGGGCGACGGCCAGCGCGTCGTCGACCTGCTGCAGCCAGACGAACTTCACCTGCGCCCGCGCATCCGCGGGAATGTCCTCCAGGTCGCGCTCGTTGCGCGCCGGCAGCAGCACCGTGCCGATCCCGGCGCGCTGCGCCGCCAGCACCTTCTCCTTGACGCCGCCGATCGGCAGGACCAGGCCGCGCAGGCTGATCTCGCCGGTCATCGCCACGTCGCTGCGCACCGGCCGCCCGGTCAGCAGCGAGGTCAGGGCGACGAACATGGCGACGCCGGCGCTCGGGCCGTCCTTCGGCGTGGCGCCGGCCGGCACGTGGACGTGGATGTCGGCCTTGTCGAGCTCCGCCGGAGGCGCCGCGCTGGCTGCGTTCGCCGGCGACGCCAGCCGTGCCTTGACCAGCGACAGCGCCGCCTGCGCGCTCTCCTTCATGACGTCGCCGAGCTGCCCGGTGAGGATCAGGCGGCCGCTGCCCGGCATGCGCGCCGCCTCGATGAAGAGGATGTCGCCGCCGACCGGCGTCCACGCCAGCCCGGTGGCGACGCCCGGCACGCCGGTGCGCATCGCGACCTCGGCCTCGTACCGCTTCGGCCCGAGCACCGCGTGCAGGTCCCCGGCATCGACCGTCATCCGCGTCACGCTGCCCTCGGCGATGCGCACGGCGACGTGGCGGCAGACGCTGCCGATCTCGCGCTCCAGGTTGCGAACGCCGGCCTCGCGCGTGTAGTCGCCGATGATCGCCATCAGGGCCGCGTCGGTGACCTCGCACTGCCCGGCGTTCAGGCCGGTCGCCGCGAGCTGGCGCGGCAGCAGGTAGCGGCGGGCGATCTGCAGCTTCTCCTGCGCCGTGTAGCCGGGCAGCTGGATGACCTCCATGCGGTCGCGCAGCGGCCCCGGGATGGTCTCGAGCACGTTGGCGGTGCAGATGAACATCACCTTCGACAGGTCGAAGGGCACCGCCAGGTAGGTGTCGCGGAAGGTCGCGTTCTGCTCCGGATCGAGCACCTCGAGCAGCGCCGACGCCGGGTCGCCATGGAAGCCGCCGGCGCCGAGCTTGTCGACCTCGTCCAGCATCATCACGCAGTTGCGCTGCCCGGCCTTGCGCAGGTTCTGGATGATGTTGCCCGGCAGTGCGCCGATGTAGGTGCGGCGGTGGCCGCGGATCTCGGCCTCGTCGTGCACGCCGCCGAGGCTCACCCGCGCGAAGGCCCGCTTCGTGGCCTTGGCGATGCTCTGGCCGAGCGAGGTCTTGCCGACGCCCGGCGGGCCGACGAAGCAGAGGATGGGGCTGCGGCCCGTCGGGTTCATCTTCAGCACCGCCAGATGCTCGAGGATCCGCCGCTTGATCTTGTCGAGGCCGAAGTGGTCCTCGTCGAGGATGCGGCGCGCCTCGGCGATGTCGATCGGCGGCGCCTCGTCGATGGCCCAGGGCAGCTCGATCAGCCAGTCGAGGTAGGTCCGGACCATCGAGTACTCGCCCGCGGCCTCGGGCATGCGCTCGAGCCGGCGCAGCTCCTTGCGCGCCGCCTTCTCCACCTCCTCGGGCATGCGCGCCCGGGTGATCGCCTCGTCGAGCTCGGCGATCTCGGTCGCGTTCCCCTCGTCCTCGCCGAGCTCCTTCTGGATCGTGCGCATCTGCTCGCGCAGCAGGTGCTTGCGGTTGACGTCGCCGATCGACTCGCGGGTCCGGTCGGCGACGTCGCGCGAGACCTTCAGCACCTCGATGCGCCGGGCCAGCATCGCCAGCAGCCGGTCGAGGCGCGACTTCAGGTCGAAGGTCTCGAGCAGCGACTGCTTCTCCTCGGCGCTGATGTCGAGCACGCCGGAGATGACGTTGGCGAGCTGCGCCGGGTCGTCGATGCCCTGCAGCGCCACCGCCATCTCCGCCGGCACCTGCGGCAGGAGCTGCAGGGTCTCGAGGGCGCGTTCCTTGAGCGCGCGCGCCCGCCCTTCGATCTCCGGGTCGCTGCGGTCCGGATCGTCGATGTACTGCACCTGGACCACGAGATGCGGCCAGCCCGGCAGGAACTGCAGGACGCGGAAGCGCCGCAGCCCGCGCGCGACCGCGTGGTGCGTTCCGTCGGGGGTCGTCACGTAGCGCAGCACCGCGGCGCTGGTGCCGACCCAGTGCAGCTCGTCGGGGCCGGGCTCCTCGACGTCGGGCTTGCTCTGCAGCAGCACGCCGATCGGCCGCTCCAGGCGGATGGCTTCCTGCACGGCGGCTTGCGACCGGTCGCGGCCGATGGCGATCGGCAGGACCGTCGTCGGGAAGACGACGAGGTTGCGAACCGGCAGGACGATCAGCGCGTCCTCGGGAATCGGGCGTGTCGTGCCCTCGGTCGCCGCGGCGCCTGAAGCGGCCGGCTCGCGCCGCCCCGGGTCGTCGAGGACGGCGCTGGCGCCGACGGCGCCGGGAAGGTGTTCGTTCATGGCAGCGGACTCAGCCGAGCTTGCGCACGTGGATCAGCAGGCAGCCGTGCGCGAGCTCCGGGGCGCCGACCTCCAGGCGCCCGGCCGGCAGGCGGATGCGCCGCTCGAACGTGCCGTAGGGGATCTCGAGCTGGCGTACGCGCAGGCCCGAGTCGCGCAGCGGCAGCGGCCGGGCGGCGCGGACGACGAGCGCTCCGGCCTCGTGGCCGACCTGCACCTGCTCGCGGGCCACGCCCGGCATGGCGACGACGATCACCATCTCGTGCTCGTTCTCGAACACGTCGGCCGGCGGCTCCCAGGCCGGTGCCGACCGCTCCGTCGCGGCCGGGCGGAAGAACTGCCGGTGCAGGCGCTCGGCCTCTCCGAGGAGCTGGACGGCCTCGGCCCACATCCAGCCGTCGAGATCGCTGCGCGAAGGCATGGCGTCAGCCTCGGGGCAATCGACAGGCCGGCCGCGCGTCCGCTCCGCCCGTCACGGCCCGGCGTACTTGGGATCGAGGATCGTGCCGGTGGCGACCACCCGTCCGGCGCGGTCGAAGGTCACCGAGAAGATCCGGGACTCGCCGCCGTCGGCGAAGCGCCAGTCCCAGACCTCCTCGTCCTTGAGGGCGAAGGTCTGCCGCTTCGCCGGACGCCCGAGCAGGCGGCGCACGTCGTCCCGGTCGGTGCCCGGCACGACCTTGGCGAAGTTCGCCGGCTTCAGCACCTGCCGCAGCGAGGTCATCTTGCCGTCGGGCCCGATCGAGATCATGTAGTTGACCTGGCCTTCGGGCTGGCGCGGGTACTCGAAGGTGCGGTCGCCGTTCGCCTCGTCGTAGATCGCGGCCGGCTGGCCGAAGCGCGCCCGCACGTCGGCCTCGGTCGAGACGCCTTCCTCGAGCTCGGCGATCTTCTGCGGGTCGCAGCCGAACAGCATCAGGAGCGGCGCGACCAGCGCGCAGAGCCATCGGGTACGCATGAGCCCGCTTCCTTCACGTGTCGCTGCCGAAGCGGATCACCACCGACGCCGCCGAGCGTTCCGCTTCGCCGTGGTACACGGCCTCGATGTTGTTGCCGTCCGGGTCGAGGACGAAGGCGGCGTAGTAGCCGGGGTGGTACTCGGGACGCAGGCCGGGCTTGCCGTGCTCGCGTCCGCCGGCGGCCAGGGCGGCCGCGTGGAAGCGGTCGACGGCGGCTCGGTCGGCGGCCTGGAACGCGAGATGGACGTGCGAGGCGCCGGTCGTGGCCATCGCGTCGCTGCTGACGAACAGCTCGTCCGACCAGAAGTAGCCCTCCCCCTCGCCTTCGACCTTGAGGCCGAGCGCGCCGAGGGCGGCGTCGTAGAAGCGGCGGCTGGCCGCGAGGTCGCGGGCGATCAGCTGGACGTGGTCGACGAGCCGGCCGCGATGGAGTTGCTGCGCCTGCATGGCCTCAGCCCTTCTCGCCTCGGGCCATCTCGGCCTGCATGCGCCGCTGCGCTTCCTCCGCGCTCACGTCCTCGATGTGCGTGGCGAGCGTCCACTGGTGCCCGAAAGGATCCTTCAGCGTGCCGCTGCGGTCGCCGTAGAACTGGTCGGCCACCGGCCGCACCACGGTGGCGCCGGCGGCGATGGCGCGGTCGAAGGCGGCGTCGACGTCGGGCACGTAGATCATCAGGAACATCGGCGAGCCGCCGAGGGTCAGCGGCCCCTTGGCGTCCCAGGCCTCGTTCTCCTCCGACAGCATGACGGTCGAGTCGCCGATCCGCATTTCGGCGTGCGCCACCCCGCCGCCGGGCATGTCCAGCTGCATCGTCTTCTCGGCGCCGAGGGCCTTGCCGTAGAAGTCGAGCGCGGCGGCGCCGTTGCGCACGATCATGTAGGGGGTGATGCTGTGATAGCCGGCGGGCGGATTGGAAACAGCCGTCGTCATGGTGTCCTCACTGATGGCGACCGGGGAGCCTACCCGTGCCGGCATGGGCCGGGCAACCCGGCCGGCATCGCCCCGCTCCCGGCCGGGACATGGCCGAGGCATTCGCTGGCTTTCTGACAGGAGATCCCATGCGCCTGAACGACGAGCAGTGGACTTCGCTCTCCCGCGAGCTCGGCCGCGCCGCGGCCCGCGCGGTACCGTCATGGACCGAACCGAACCCGCATGATCCGGGCATCACGCTCGTGACGCTGTTCGCCTTCCTGGCCGAACAGCTCGGCTTCCGCCAGGACACGCTGAGCCCGGCCGCGCAAGCGCAGTTGCGGCAGGTCGCAGGCCGGGCCGCCGGCCTGGCGGCAGCGCCGGAAGCCGCGGCCGGCGAGGACGACTGCGGCAGCGGCCTGCAGCGTCCGCGCTACTTCGCGGGCCAGCTGCTCGCGGCCGCGGACTTCCAGGCCGAGCAGGACTACGTCGTCGCGCGCCTGAACCGCCGCAACCGCCTGCTGCACGGCGCCGGCATCGCGGCAGGTCTGGCGGTGACCGTGGAGCCCGGGACCGGGGGCGAGCCGGTGCTCGTGATCGCGCCCGGGCTGGCCCTCGATGGGCACGGGCGGGAGATCCATCTCGAGTCGGCTTGCCGCCTGCCTCTGCCGCCGTCCGGGACGGCGCTCTGGGTGCTGCTTCGCTACCGCGAGCGCCCGTGCCGGCGGGTGCCGGCCGGCGCCCCGCCCTCGGGTGCCGACGCGGACGAACCCGCGCTGGTCCAGCCCACCCGCGTCGTCGAGTCGTTCGAGGCGACGCTCGCGGGCGCGCCCGATGCGGAGGCGGTGAGCGTCGCCCGGCTGCGTCGCCTGCGCGGCCGCTGGGCCGTCGACCTCGCTTTCCAGCCCCCGAGGACCCGTCGCTAGCACGACGACGGGGCAAGCGCGCGAACGCCCGACGCTCGCCGCCGGTGCCGCCGCCCGGGACGATCAGCGGCTGGGGTCGATCAGCACCTTGGCCGAGGTGGCGCGGCGGCCGTAATCGGCGATCGCCTCCGGCTGCAGTGCTTCCGCGAGCGAGACCGTCCGCGTGTAGTGGCTGGCGAAGGTCGTCTTCAGCTCGGCGACGACGCGTTCCTTGAGCTGGCGTGCGGCATCCGCACCGATGCGCTGCAGGAACAGGAAGAGCAGCCAGCCGCCGACGCCCCAGCTCATGCCGAAGTTGCGCACGATCTCGGTCGGGCCGGTGTCGAGGCCGCCGTACAGGTACACCTGCTTGTGCGTGCTCGACCCGTAGCGGCTGTACTCGGTGGCGCTGCGGCTCAGGGCCGCTTCCATGGCGGTCAGGATCTGGCCGGCGAGGCGGCCGCCGCCGATGGCGTCGAAGCCGAGCGTGGCGCCGGTCGCGACCAGCGCCTCGGTCAGCTCGGCCATGAACGCCGGCGACGAGGTGCTGACCACGTGTCGCGCGCCCTGCTCGCGCAGCAGGGCCTCCTGCTCCGGCTTCCTCACGATGTTGACGAGGCCGATGCCGTCGGCGCGGCAGATGCGGTTCAGCATCTGGCCGAGGTTCGACGCCGCCGCGGTGTGCACGAGCGCGCGATGGCCTTCACGCCGCATCGTCTCGGTCATGCCGAGGGCGGTGAGCGGGTTGACGAAGCACGAGGCGCCTTCGGCGGCCGGGGTCCCGTCCGGCAGCGGCAGGCACAGCTCGGCCTTCACGGTCCGGTACTGCGAGTACATCGCGCCGGCGAGCACGGCGACAGTCCGGCCGAGGAGCGCCTGCGCGGCCGGGCTGCTTCCGGCGGCGACGACGGTGCCGGCGCCTTCGTTGCCGACCGGCATCGACTGGCCGACCCGGCCCGCCATGGACTTCATCGCCGCCTCGGGCACGCGCGCCGTCGCCACGACCTCGTGCCCGCTGCCGCGCACGGCGAGCGTCGCCAGGTCGGCGGCGCCGAAGAGGAGGCCGATGTCCGACGGGTTGATCGGCGTCGCCTCGACGCGCAGGACGACCTCGTCGGCGGCCGGCTCCGGCGTGGCGGTGCGAACGAGCGAGAGCTCGAGCTCGCCGTCGGGCTTGAGCAGGGAGCGAAGCTGGAGGCCGTCGCGCGGCACCGTCGGGTTCATGAGGGAGCTCCTGGGTTGCCGTAGTCGATCGGGTCGCGGTAGGCCGGCTCGTCGTGGATGGCCCAGTACGCGTCGTGGAGGCGGGTCGTCACCGGCCCGGGGAACGATGGCAAGGGCCGGCCGTCGATCTTCGCGATCGGCAGGATGCCGCCACCCGTCGAGGTGAGGAACACCTCGTCGGCAGCGCGCACGGCCGGCGCCGGCAGGGACGTCAGGCGGAGCGCAATGCCCAGCCTGGCGCACAGCTCGATGGCGGTCTGCCGCGACACGCCCTCGAGGACGCCGTGCGCGGCGGTGTGCACGGTGCCGTCCTTCACCATGAAGACGTTGAAGCCCGGGCCCTCGGTGACGTGGCCCTGCGCATCGACGACGCAGCTGGTGTCGTGGCCGCGGTCGTAGGCGTCGAACATCGACTGCACGAGGTCGATCCAGTGGTAGTTCTTCACCTTCGGGTCCACCGAGGCCGGGGCGATGCGCTGCCGCTCGCTGATGTGCAGGTCGATGCCGGCGAGCTGCTTCTCGCGCGAGGCGATCCAGACGTAGGGCACGGCATAGGCGTAGAAGCGGTTCTGCGCCTGGCGCGGGTCGCGCGCGCCGCGCGGCGGGACGCCGCGCGTGCAGACCATGGCGACGTAGGCGTCCTGCAGGCCGCCGGCGCGCACGCAGCCGTGCAGGATGGCGCGCAGCTCGGCGCGGCTGTACGGAATCGCGAGGCGCATCTTCTCGAGGCTGGCGAAGAAGCGCTCTATGTGCACGTCGAGGCGGAAGAACGCGCCCTTCCAGGCGCTGGCAACGTCGTAGGTCGCGTCGGAGCGCGTGAAGCCCCAGTCGAAGAGCGAGATCTTCGCTTCCGAGAGCGGCGCGTAGGCACCGTCGATGAAGACCGAGCCGCCGTCGAACTGCGCCACGGCAGGGGTGTCCGGAACAGTCATGTCGAAATCTCCGCAGCCCAGGGGAGCGACGCTAGCAAACCCGGGCCGCCGGCCGACGCGGGCAACGGGGAACGCCGCTTGCCCGGGAGAGCGCGACGACAACCAGCCGGAGCGAGCACATGCTGAAGTGGGCCCTGATCTTCTTCGCCATCTCGCTCGTCGCCGGCTATTTCGGCTTCACCGGTGTCGCCTCGGGGGCGCGGTCGATCGCCAAGGTGCTGTTCTTCATCGCCCTCGCCATCTTCCTGATCGTCCTGATCTTCGGCGTGTTCCTGGGGACGCTGGTGTTCTGAGGCGGGCCGCCGGCGGCACGTGCCGACGGCGCGCCGCGCCGGCGCCGCCTAGTACGTCTCGAGGTGCAGCCGGCCCTCGCGCTTCAGGGCGCCGGCGACCGCTTCCCAGTCCATCTGCGCGCCGACGGCGACGTCGCGCAGCGCCAGCAGGACGCCCTCTTCCATCGCCTTCAGGCCGCAGACGTAGAAGTGCGTATTCGGATCGGCGAGCAGCGGCGCCAGGTCGACGGCGCGCTCGTGCAGCAGGTCCTGCACGTACTTCTTCGGCTGCCCGGGCGTGCGCGAGAAGGCCAGGCTGATGTCGATGAAGTCCTTGGGCAGGCTCTGCAGCGGCCCGAAGTACGGCAGCTCCTCGCGCGTGCGCGCGCCGAAGAAGAGCATCAGCTTGCCGCCCTCGAACTTGCCGCTCTTCCGCAGGCGCCGCCGCCACTCGGTCATCGCTCGCATCGGCGCGCTGCCGGTGCCGGTGCAGATCATGACGATGTGCGACCTCGGGTGGTTCGGCATCAGGAACGACTGGCCGAAGGGCCCGACCACCTGGACGACGTCGCCGACCTTCAGGTCGCACACGTAGTTCGAGCACACGCCCTGCGTCGGCCGGCCCTGGTGGTCCTCGGTGACGCGCTTGACGGTCAGCGCCACGTTGTTGTAGCCCGGCCGCTCGCCGTTGCGCGGGCTCGCCACCGAGTACTGGCGCGGCATGTGCGGCCGGCCGTGCCCGTCGACCCCGGGCGGCACGATGCCGATCGACTGCCCCTCGAGGACCGGGAACGGCATCGCCCCGAAGTCGAGGACGATGTGGTGCGTCTGGTTGTGGAAGCCCGCCTCGGTGCAGTTGAAGTTGCCGACCACCGTCGCCGTGGTCGGGTTCTTCGGCGTGAACAGATTGGTGTACGCATGCGCCGCCGACCAGGGCGGCACGGTCGAGCCGTACGCCGCCGAATTGAACGGCGCCTCGCCGCCGGCGGCCTCCGGCTTGACGGCGAGCACCGGCTCGGCGGGCAGGGCGGCCAGCGCGTCGGGCGCGACGCCCTCGGCCGCGAGCTGGTCGGGGGTGAGCTCGGGCGGCAGCTCGTCCCAGGTGAGCTGCTCCTCGATGGCGTAGGCGCGCGCCTTCGGCACGGTGCGCCAGTTGTCGATGGAGCCGGTCGGGCACGGCGAGATGCAGGCCATGCACAGGTTGCAGACGTCGGCGCGGACGACGTAGTTGCGGTCGTCGTGGGTGATCGCGCCGACCGGGCAGGTCGCCTCGCAGGTGTTGCAGCGGATGCAGATCTCGGGGTCGATCAGGTGCTGCTTGATCACCTCCGCCGTGCTGGCCGTCTCCATCAGCGGATCATCAACCAAATCGGACGTATTCGTAGTCGACCGGCATCTTGTTGATGCCCATCGCCGGCGGCGCGATCCAGCCGGCGAACTTGCCCGGCTCGACGACGCGGCCCATCAGCGAGGCGACAAAGGCGCGGTCGCCCTCCGAAGGCAGCCACTTGCCCTCGTTCGCCTTCCACTCCTCCTCGCTCACGACCCGGCCTTCCGGCGACATGCGGATCCCGGCCAGGGCGCCGATACGGCGGTTGAACGCCTTGTGCGGCACGACCAGGCGGGTGGCGATGCCGGCCTTCTCGAGCACCTTGTTCCAGCGGCCGATGCCCGCCACCGAGTCCTTGATGAAGTCGTCGCGCAGCACCTCGTTCAGGGCGTTGAGCATCGGCACTTCCTTCTCGACCAGCTGGCCGTTCTGCACCTCGAGCACCTTGTAGGTCTGGCCCTTCAGCACGTGGTCGTCGGCGCGCTTGCCTTCCTCGAAGCGGCCCTTGAGCCCGGACGAGTAGAAGGTCGCGGCGTTGCTCGACTGGTCGGCGCCGAAGAGGTCGATCGTCACCGAGTAGTGGAAGTTGAGGTAGCGCTGGATCGTGCCGAGGTCGATGGCGCCGCCGGCGCGCACCAGCGCCGGGTCGTCGGTCTTCAGCTCGTTCATGACCTGCGCCGTGCGCTGCAGCGT
>JAESGR010000306.1_pt1 | contig 52700 bp, 50 predicted proteins | sample 9269771 | NCBI WGS metagenome assembly JAESGR01 (sample SAMN15739572, study PRJNA653492) | algae metagenome | isolation source: Chroococcus sp. CMT-3BRIN-NPC107 and co-occurring heterotrophs from well... | place: USA: Clark Mountains Wilderness, California | collected 2010-04-18 | reverse complement strand
CACGGGTCAGATTGCTGGGGTATGCTTTGCTCATGTTGCTTTCTCGGTGCTGTCTACTGAATCTATTCACAGCGTATACTGAGAGAGCTTTTTTACCATTTCTCTAACTTTTCAAACAGCCTCTTAAACCATCTAGTCCACTCTTGGTGTTCATTGATTTCGACACGGCTACTGACGCTTTTACTTTCAATAATAATCATGCCGTATTGATGAACAATTAAATGATCGATTTGGGCGGCATCATCTTCGTATTCTAAGCGTAAGTCGTTAAACACATAAATGTTTCTATTATCTGCAAAAGCTCGGCGCAGGTAAAAACTCATCTGTTCTTCTGCTTCTTTACCAGCTTTAGCAAATTTATCTTGAGGAATAAACGAATCGAGTTCTTTGACGATCATAACTATAGGGTAAAAATCACTAGCCTAGTATTCCCCAATCAATCCGCCAAAGCTACACTGTTCCCGAAAAACCAAAAGTTTTTCATCACTTACTACTTGGCTCAAAAGGCGTATATTTCCCTCCTAAAGCTTCCACAATAGTGCGCGTATTTGCCACAATCATTTTGATATAAGAATCGCCATCGCTACCCGGCGCACCTATAGAATCAGAATACAGACTTCTCGGTGCTAATTTTGCTCCAGATTCTTGCGCTACAGTTTGAATCAACGCTGGATTAATGGTAGTTTCGGCAAAAATTGCTGGAACCCCAGTATTTCTAATCGAATCAGCTAATTTTCTAACAGTCTGAGCGCTCGGTTGTTCCTCGGTACTAATGCCGATTAAAGTGCCAAAAACTTCTAAACCGTAGGCTTTAGAATAGTATTGAAAAGCATCGTGAGTAGTTACAAGTCGGCGCTTATTTGCTGGAATCGTTTGAACTTGCGATCGCGTCCAAGTATGTAACTGTTGTAATTGCCTTGTAAACTCCGCCGCATTCTGGGTAAATTCTGCTTGATCTTCGGGGGACAATTCTATCAATGTATCTCTGATACTATTTACCATTACGATCGCATTTTTGACATTTCCCCAGACGTGAGGATCGGGTACTGTTTCCCCAGCTTTGTCTAATTCTAAGGGTTTGACGACTTCTCCCACAGGCAATTTACGCGCCTTTACACCTGCCGCATTCATCATTTTAATTAGTCCCGGCTCTAAGTTATAACCGTTATAAATAATCAAATCGGCTTTCTCAAAGGCAATACTGTCTTTGGGTACGGGTTCGTAAACATGAGGATCTGCGCCAGGAGATAAAATTCCCGTTAGTTCAATTTCATCGCCGCCAACTCTTTGTGTCCAATCGTTGATGACCGTGCTTGTTGTAACTACATTCGGCTTACCATCGTTGCTAAAATTAGCGCTTCTCTCCGATGTACCGCAGGCACTCAAATACAGTCCCAATAATACCCCAACAACTTTTGTCAAGTTAGATTTTATGTCTTGAGACTGAGAACTCGCTTTCATAGCCTTGATACATTAGTTTTCATATTCCTTTCATTTTTTAGCCTATACTATTCTCATATTTCTTTCATTATTTTTAAATTTATAAACAAAATGGTAACTCTTAGCGATCGCAATTCCAAACAATCCCCTCTTATGAATACCGAAGCAATTACAGTTAGTCATTTAAGCGTACAGTATCGTAGCGTTCAAGCTTTGCAAGATGTAAATTTAACAATCCACCCAGGAAAGTTAACAGGCATTATTGGACCTAATGGCGCTGGTAAAAGTACGTTATTAAAGGCAATGTTGGGGTTAACGGCAGTAAATAGCGGCATTGTGCGCTACAAAGGTAGTCCGTTAATAAATCAATTGCAACAAGTAGCTTACGTCTCCCAGCGATCGCAAATTGATTGGAGTTACCCAGCAACGGTGTCTGATGTGGTAATGATGGGACGTGTAAGAAAGGCTGGTTGGTTTCGACGTTTTACAAGCGTTAGTCGTCAAGTAGCGGCCGCCGCCCTCGACCGCGTAGGTATGAGCGAATATCGCGACAGATCCATTGGGCAATTATCTGGGGGACAGCAGCAGCGCGTATTTATTGCTCGTGCGTTGGCGGAAGAAGCCGAAATATTTTGCTTTGATGAACCTTTAGCGGGAATTGATAAAAAAACTGAAACCGTAATTTTTGATATTTTCCACGAACTAGCAGAGGCTGGCAAAATTGTTTTGGTTGTCAATCACGACTTAGGCGAAGCAATTACCCATTTCGACGATTTAATTTTGTTAAATACTGAATTAATTGCTAACGGAAATCGAGCAACAGTATTGAAACCCGAAAATATGAATCGTGCCTATCGAGGACAGGTAATGTTTTTCACCGGAGAAGCCGCTTAATGCTAGAGGCGTTGATTGAACCGTTGCAATATGGTTTCATGCAGCGATCAGTTATTATTGCGGTTTTAGTGGGGATTATCTGTGCTGTAGTTGGTAGTTACCTGATGGTGCAGCGCTTGGCGTTGCTGGGAGACGCGATTAGTCACTCTGTATTACCAGGACTTGTGATCGCGTTTATTATTGGCGCTGATATCTTTTTGGGGGCGTTTATTGCTGGGGTTTTGAGTACGGTAGTTATTACTTTAATTAGAACGCGATCGCCAATTAAAGAAGATGCCGCTATGGGGATTGTTTTCTCAGCATTTTTTGCCTTGGGCATCACCTTAATTACCATTGTGCAAAAAGATAATAAAATTGACCTCAATCATTTCTTATTTGGTAATATTTTAGGAGTTACAGCCCAAGAAGTCAGAAATACAGCAATTATTTCGGCGGTGGTAATTGCCGTAGTAGTGTTGCTGTACAAAGAATTATTATTTTACACCTTCGATCCGTTGGGCGCTCAGGCTGCGGGTTTGCCTGTAAATTTGCTCAACTTCGGCTTAATGGTACTAATTGCTCTAACTATTGTTGCAAGTTTGAAAGCTGTGGGAGTAATTTTAGTTTTAGCATTACTCATTACCCCCGGTGCAACAGCTTATTTGCTCGTAAAACAACTCAATCAAATGATGATGTTAGGCGCAGCAATTGGAGTTGTAGCTAGTATTAGCGGCATGTATATTAGCTACTTTTTTAATTTACCTTCAGGGCCAGCGATCGTTTTAGTAGCATCGGGCTTTTTTACTTTGGCATTATTATTTAGTCCTAGCCAAGGTATTTTGACTTATCCGCAATCAAGTTCGGCGATGCCATTGTGGAGAGAAGTAAAAAGTATTTTGCGTTGGAAATAACTTGTTAACGCGATCGCACTTGCTGGATGATCGTTTCTACCTGTTGCACTCCCTCCGTTCTATTTTGCGCTGCGTACAATTTTTTTGCTCTTTGCAATGATGCCACAGCTTCTGGTACTTTTCCTTGGCTCCAAAACGCTACACCCAAGTTTTGATGAGAGGTTGGCTCATTAGGGTCGATTTGAACAGCTTGATTAAATACCGTAATTGCTTCGGTAAAGTTGCCTTGACTCCCTAAAGCAATGCCCAAATTATTGTAAGTCTCTAAGTTTTGGGGATTGATAGTTAAGGCTTGTTTAAACGCTGTAACAGCTTCAGCAAATTGGTTTTGACGGCTTAAAGCCAAGCCTAAATTATTGTGAGCATTTTCAAAAGTTGGGTAAATTTTGATAGCTTGATTGAAAGCTGCGATCGCACTTTTGATTTTTCCTTGCTCTGCTAAAGTGACACCGCGATCGTTATAAGCTTGAGCTTCTTGAATTTTTTTAGCTCTAGTTTGAGAAGTTTGCTTAATGTCTATAGGCATTAACTCCAAAGCAAATACAGGCGTAGATAGTATAAATGTACTAATTATGCTCAATATTACTGCCACAGTATTTTTTTGCATAAAGATTTTGATAATGAATTACTAACACAGTTATAAACATTGTAGGCAATATGCCAGCTTATCAGCGCTATAACTAATCATTAATAAAAAAGCCTAGCGAGCGCTAGGCTTTTTAAAATTAAATGATGACTTAAAATTTATTCGTCGTCGTCTTCAAAGTCATCATCATCGTCATCTTCTTCAAAGTCATCATCATCATCATCAACTACTGCATCATCAACCAGTTCTTCCTCGTCAGGAGTAACCACACCGCGATCAAAGCTAAACCCTTCTCCCAAGCCGCTTTCAAAACTATAAGCGCGGGCTGTGCGATCGTCTAGCACTACGTCTAATGGATCGTCGCTTTCTTCAAATACACTACTTGGATCTATTGTCGGATCTTCAGAAACCGCTAATGGCTCCTCATAAGCATTGAATCCTGTACCTGCAGGAATTAAGCGCCCAATGATCACGTTTTCCTTCAAACCACGCAGCCAGTCAGATTTGCCCTCAATAGCCGCTTCCGTTAGTACCCTAGTAGTTTCTTGGAAAGATGCCGCAGAAATGAAGCTATCTGTATTGAGCGAAGCTTTAGTAATTCCCAATAACATTGGCGTGTACTGAGCTAAAGCACCCCCCGTAATACTCATCGCTACATTCACCTGCTCAATTTGGCGTAGCTCAATCAACTCTCCAGGTAGAATTGTTGTGTCTCCACCATCATCTACTCGCACTTTAGATGTCATCTGGCGGACAATAGTTTCAATATGCTTGTCGGCAATATCAATACCTTGAGATTGATAAACCAACTGCACCTCGTTCACCAAGAAGTTTTGCACTTTTTGCAATGCTTTGGTAGAAGCCAAAGAACCTTCTTGAGCAGAATAGTAATTAAAGAATACCTCCAAAATCTCATGAGGATTAGCCGGTCCGTCGGTTAGCTGCATTCCTACATCTACTATCGAGCCATCAGAAAGTACAGGATTTTGCCCAGGTCCTAAAGGATAATCAGTAATCGTACCGTTATCTTCAATTACCTTAATGGCAATAGTTTCGTCTTCTACTCTAGTTAGTTCTACAGTTCCGGGTCTAACAGCTAGAATACAGGCTTCTTTAGGCTTGCGGGCTTCTAGAAGTTCCTCAATTCTAGGCAATCCTTGAATAATATCCCCAGTCTTAGTCCGCTCGAATACTAGCAATACTAAGTTGTCGCCTCGTTGCACTAATCCCGCATCATCTACTTGCAACATCGCTCCAGGACTAACCCGGTAAGGGCGGGCGATGCGGAGAGTCACTTTGTAAGAGTTTGTAGAAAGTTGGTTACTTGCCTGAGCCGTTTCTTGTTTACCTTGGCTAGTAATTTCGATTACTTGAGCGGATTCTTCTGTAAACACACCCGGAGCGATTTCGCTACCAGCAATTAACAAACTACCCACTTTAAAGCGGGGCTTTTCGTTTGTAACTATGGTGAAACAATCCTTTTCTCTTAAAATCAAAATTCGGCGAATCGCCTCCGCGCCCTCTCTAACCCCGCGTACAATCCCAGCTTCTTTACACAAAACTTCCGTCCGAGCAACTACAGCCTTCGGCAGAATTTCTTGACCTTCTACGACATTAAATTTAGTATTGGTGCTGCCTTGGGTAACATCGGCGGGAATATCTTTGCGAATAATTAATGATTCTAAAATCACTAATTGCAAGCGTTTAATATCTGGGTTTTGGGCATCGGTTACAAGCTCAATATCTGCCACGATGGGCGAACCGCCAGTATATTCTGCTGAGTGGGTTTGATCCATTTCTAGGACTAGCTGAGTCCGTAGTAGTTCCACTCCCTCCACAGATTTCACGCGCTCGGAATCTTTGTAAGGCAAGCGACTAACGGCTCGTAACTCAATCGATCTCCCTTCCCCGGTGCTAGATTTTGTACTAGGTACTGAAGGAGAATCGGGAACGGCAAATTCAGTAACCGGTCGCAGTAACAAAGCTGGGCCATTAGAAGAGGACTCTACATATTCGATATAGCGCAACTCTGAAGCAATGTATCCTGGAATCAACTCCTCTCCAGGTTGAGTAAAAGTGCCATCGCGGTTTAACACTGATTCTGGATCGTCTAGCGTTAGTAGTTCGCCGGGCTTGATTACCAATTCGCGCAAAATGTCATTTTTCTGAGTTACTTCCACTACGCCGTTGGTTTCGCAGAAAATGTCTTTAACAACTTCTGTTCCCGCTTCTACATACTGAGCATCTTCCACTAACAATAAAGAGATGTCTTTATTAACTTCGTGAGTTTCTTCGGGAATCCAAAGAATTGTGCCGCCTTTAACTACTTCGTAGCCTTGTTTGCCCTTACCTTTTTTAGCAACTTCTACTCCGGCATATTTAATCAAGCCGCCAGTATTGGTACGGTATTCGTCAGAAATTAATTCAGCGACTACTTGACCTGTTTGAACTTTTGTCCCAGGAGTAGCTAGGAGCGAGAACATTGCCCCATGATTAGTTTCAATGATGTAGTGGTCGCCTTGGCGAGAAGATTGTTCTACGCGGACGGTGGCAGTGTCTAAAACCACTGAAGCCGTGATAATTTCGATTTCACGAGCGCTATGACCGGAATCGGGAGTTTCTGCCGCCGATCGCACTATCCCGCCGTGCATAGTATGGATTTTTGTTTCGGCAAGGACGCTATTTGCCTCTACGCGATCGCCATTTCCAACGCTAGGTTCTGCGCCAGGGGGTAAGTTATAAACTTCTCCCGACAATACCCAAATCAAGCCGCCTCTAGTCGCTGTAGTTGTAGTATTGCCTTGTCTATCGGTTTTTTCTTCCGGTACTAAATCGGCAAACTTAACTTCTCCCGCTAAATCTGAAGAAACGTCTTTAGTTGCTTTTTCAGTGTGGGCGCGGTTTGTGCGGCTACCGATCGCAACTTCGGCAAGTAATTGGTCGGCGCTGACTTTTTGACCGTCCACAATATAGATAGTCGATCCTTGAGTAACGGGAATAGTAACGGATTTTCCGCTCCCAACTTCCAGCATCAAGTCGCCATTAGCTTCTACAAATAACGCATCTTCACCGTGACGAGTTCTAAAGGGTCTTGTCCGCAACTTTTTAGGAATCCGAATTGTCCCTTCTTCTTCGCTACGAACTTGACGCGCTACTTCTCCTGTAAATACTCCTCCCGTGTGGAAAGTCCGCATCGTTAGCTGAGTTCCAGGTTCGCCGATACTTTGAGCGGCAATAATTCCCACTGCTTCCCCTAAGTCTACAAGTTTGGCATGAGCTAAACTCCAACCGTAGCAGTGCTGACACACTGATCGCGCCGCTTCGCAGGTTAAGGGACTGCGTACCATCACTTCTTCTACCCCAGATTTCTGAATTGCGATCGCCGTATCGTCGCAAATCGGCTGGTTTTTGGGAGAAATTACTTCTTTTGTTTTCGGGTGAACTACGTCATCTAAAGCTACCCGCCCCAGCAAACGCGAACTTAAAGGAATCATAATGCGATCGTTTTCTACCATCGGACGCACTATAATTCCCCGCGTCGTCCCGCAGTCTACTTCGCGTACGATCACGTCTTGAGATACGTCTACCAAGCGGCGAGTCAAATAACCAGAATCCGCCGTTCTTAACGCAGTATCTACAAGTCCTTTTCTCGCTCCATAGGAAGAAATAATATATTCTGTTACTGTCAAACCTTCTCTAAAGTTGGTTTTAATCGGCTGGTCGATGATTTCCCCTTGAGGATCTGCCATCAAACCGCGCATTCCTACTAGCTGACGGACTTGAGAGATATTTCCCCGCGCTCCAGAAAACGCCATCATGTATACGGAGTTGAGGGGGTCTGTGGCTTTAAAATGCGCCACCACCTCATCTTTAAGAGATTCTGACGTACTATTCCAAGTATCAATTACCTTTTGAAAGCGTTCTACTTCAGTTATTTCGCCGCGCGTGTAGCGTTCTTCCGTCGCCAAAATCTCGGTTTCCGCCGCTTCTAAAAGCAGTTTTTTGGTGGGGGGAACCTTCAAGTCATCCACACTAATCGAGACTCCCGCTACTGTTGCGTAGCGAAAACCCAAATCTTTTAATCGGTCGGCGATCGCGGCGGTTTTGGCAGTGCCATAATGCGTAAACGCCCAAGCAATCAACTTTTTGAGTTGACCTTTATCTACCACGCGATTGCGGAAAATCATTTCTTTGCCGTCTGCCATTTTTGCGTCCCTTATGTTAGTAAATTAGCTGTCAGATTTACTGCAATATTTCTTGAATAGTTTTGTTGTAGATAATCCTGCCGGGAGTAGTGCGTACAAACTGAGAAATGAGCTTACCGTCCGCATCTTCGCGTCGGCGGATATTATTGTTTGTAATTACCCGCGTCCCATCACTAAACTTTTCTACCTTGTCTACGCCGTCATCATCCGAATCTACTAAGCCATCAAAACGCACCCAAACTTTGGCATGGATGTGTACCTGCTTTTGTTCGTAGGCGACGATCGCATCATCTAAAGAAGCAAAATAGCGAGTTTCCCCATTATTACTATTTGGGTTTTCTGCCGTTAAGTAATAGCAACCCAATACCATATCTTGACTTGGCGTAACAATCGGTCTTCCCGTAGCGGGAGACAATATATTATTAGAAGCCAACATCAATAACCTTGCTTCTGCTTGGCTTTCTAAAGACAAGGGAATATGTACAGCCATTTGGTCGCCGTCAAAGTCAGCGTTAAAAGCTGGGCATACTAGCGGGTGCAACTGAATTGCTCGACCTTCTACTAAAATTGGTTCAAAAGCTTGAATTCCCAATCTATGCAAAGTAGGAGCGCGGTTAAGCAGTACGGGATGTCCTTCAATTACTTCTTCTAAAACCCCCCAGACGCTCGGATCGCCACGAGAAATCAATTTTTTGGCAGCTTTGATATTATTAACCACATTGCTGCGAATCAACCGATGAATGACAAAAGGTTGAAATAGCTCAATTGCCATTTCTCTTGGCAAACCGCACTGATGAATTTTTAGTTTTGGTCCGACGACAATTACCGATCGCCCAGAATAATCTACCCGTTTTCCTAGCAAGTTTTGCCGGAAACGACCTTGTTTACCTTCAATGATGTCTGATAAAGACTTCAAGGGGCGGTTATTTGCACCTACTACTGTCCGTCCGCGTCTACCGTTGTCAATTAAAGCATCCACCGCTTCTTGTAACATCCGTTTTTCGTTACGCACAATAATTTCTGGCGCTAAGATTTCTTGCAATCTAGCCAAACGATTATTGCGGTTAATCACGCGACGATAAAGATCGTTCAAGTCGCTAGTTGCAAAACGTCCGCCGTCTAGCTGCACCATAGGACGCAAATCGGGCGGGATCACGGGAATTACCTTCATCACCATCGATTCGGGCAACGAGCCTGTAGCTACAAAGTTGTCAATTACCCGCAGCCGTTTAATCAACTTGGCGCGTTTTTGTCCTTTAGCACCAGCAATTTCTTCGCGTAAGCTTTCTGCCTCAGCTTCAAGTTTAATGTCTTGCAGTAGCCGCGCCAATGCCTCCGCACCAATGCCTACTTCTACACCACTAAGTTCCGATTCTTCGCTATAAAGCTGGTCTTCTATTTCTAACCACTGATCTTCAGTTAGTAACTGCTTGTAAGTGAGGGTATCGGCGGTACCTGGTGCTAATACCACATAAGCATTGAAGTAGACAATTTGCTCCACATCCCTTAACGGCATATCTAGCAAGATAGCAATATAGCTAGGTATTCCTTTTAGATACCAAACGTGAGCCACGGGTGCAGCAAGTTTGATAAAACCCATGCGATGGCGGCGGACTCTAGCCTCGGTTACTTCCACACCACAACGTTCGCAAACAATACCGCGATGTCTAACTCTCTTATACTTCCCGCAATGACATTCCCAGTCTTTAGCTGGACCAAAAATCCGTTCGCAAAATAAGCCGTCCATTTCTGGCTTAAGAGTCCGGTAGTTAATAGTTTCTGGCTTAGTAACTTCTCCTACCACTTGACCATTGGGTAGGGTTCGTTCTCCCCACTGCCGAATTCTTTCTGGGGAGGCAATGCCAATTTTGACGTAATCAAATTGCGTAACTTGTGGCGTTCTCATAAGTTAAATAAGGATGGGGAGAAAGGGAATAGATCGCACTAAAAGCCGGGAGGAAAGCTAGAAGTAAAAAAATCTACTTTTAGCTTTTTTGGCTATACTTCTTCTTCAAGTGCTTCGCGGCTGAGAGATTCGTAGGTAGGACGATTAGGAGTCCGACGACCTCCGGTATCTGCCATCAAATCAATTTCCACGTCTAAAGAACTACCGTCAGATTGAAGTTCTACTTTATGGACGGCAATATCTAAGCCCAGCGATTGCAATTCTCGCATCAGCACTTTAAACGATTCGGGCGTACCGGGACGAGGAATTGCTTTACCCTTAACGATCGCATTTAAGGCTTCATTGCGTCCCTGCATATCGTCTGACTTTACTGTTAGCAATTCTTGCAAGGTGTAAGCCGCGCCAAAAGCTTCTAGCGCCCACACTTCCATTTCTCCAAATCTCTGACCGCCTTGTTGCGCTTTACCACCTAGGGGCTGCTGCGTAACTAAGGAGTAAGGACCAGTAGAACGAGCGTGAATTTTGTCATCGACTAAATGCACCAATTTCAGCATATAAGCAATACCCACCGTTACCGGGCGATCGAAGGGTTCTCCCGTGCGACCGTCGTACAACTGAATTTTTCCTGGTTGTTCGGGGTCATACAACCAATCTTTCCCGGTTTCTTCTCGCGCTTCAGTAAGCTTTCCATGCACGATTGTTCTTGATGATTCTTCCCCATACATTTCATCAAAGGGAGTAATCTTAAATCGCAGACCGAGGTTTTCGCCAGCCCAGCCTAGCAAGCATTCAAATACCTGTCCGACGTTCATCCGCGATGGTACGCCCAAGGGATTGAGAACAATGTCAACCGGGGAACCATCGGGCAAATAGGGCATATCTTCTACAGGCAAGATTCGGGAAATAATTCCTTTATTGCCGTGTCTTCCTGCCATTTTGTCGCCGACTTGAATTTTGCGCTTTTGAGCTACATACACCCGGACTACCATGTTAGCGCCGGGGGGCAATTCGTCGCCTTGTTCGCGGGTAAACACGCGCACGTCTACAACTCGTCCTTTTTCACCGTTTGGTACGCGCAAGGAGTTATCCCGGACATCTCGCGCTTTTTCGCCAAAAATTGCCCGTAATAGTTTTTCTTCGGGGGGTTGATCTGATTCGCCTTTGGGGGTAACTTTGCCAACTAAAATGTCTCCCGATTCTACCCAAGCACCAATACCGATAATTCCTTGTTCGTCAAGTTGGCGCAAAGCATCTTCGCCGACGTTAGGAATTTCTCTAGTAATTTCCTCTGGGCCTAGTTTGGTTTGCCTAGCCTCAATTTCGTATTTTTCAACGTGAATTGAAGTATAAACATCGTCTTGAACGAGTTTCTCGCAAATTAAGATCGCATCTTCGTAGTTGTAGCCTTCCCAAGGCATATAAGCGACGGTGATATTCTGCCCTAAAGCTAATTCTCCGCCTTCCGTTGAGGAACCATCGGCCAAAACTTGCCCGGCAACTACGCGATCGCCAAATCTAACTAAAGGTCGTTGATTTAAACAAGTGTCTTGGTTCGAGCGCTGATATTTAGATATTGAATACTCAATTTCTTGCGGTTGGGCAGTAGTTTGAGCGTTTCCTGTAATCTCTTTGCTTTTTACCCGGATGCGAATTTTAGTAGCATCTACATACACAACTTCTCCGTCAGTCCGGCTAACAATCACCATCCCAGAGTCTCGCGCTGCTTGGGCTTCTAAACCCGTTCCTACCAAAGGACGCTCTGGTTTAAGTAACGGTACAGCTTGCCGTTGCATATTCGATCCCATCAACGCCCGGTTAGCGTCGTCATGTTCCAAAAAGGGAATTAAGCTAGTAGCTACCGAAACAATTTGTACCGGAGACACGGCTACATAATCCACTTGATCGGGAGTAGTGCTGGCAAATTCTTGACGATAGCGAACGGTAACTTTTTTGCCTAAAATTTGTCCGTTTTCATCAATAGGCAAGTCTCCCGGTGCTACCCGCAGGTCGTCTTCTTCGTCCGCCGTCATGTATACAGGCGGTTTATCAAACTGAACGATGCCGTTTTCTACAGGTCTAAAAGGCGTTTCCAAAAAGCCGTATTGATTAACTTTAGCGTGAGTTGCCAAAGAGCCAATCAAACCCGCATTTGGACCTTCAGGAGTTTCTACGGGGCAAATTCGTCCGTAGTGAGAAGGATGAATATCTCGCACCGCGAAACCAGCACGTTCACGGGTCAATCCTCCAGGTCCCAAGGCTGACAAGCGGCGTTTGTGGGTAAGTTCAGCTAAAGGATTGGTTTGATCCATAAACTGACTTAATTGGCTAGAACCAAAAAACTCTTTAATTGCCGCTACTAAAGGTTTGGGATTAACTAAAGACGCTGGCGTTAAGGTGTCGGGGTCAGATACGGTCATGCGTTCGCGGATGATTCGCTCTAAACGATTTAACCCAACTCTGACTTGGTTTTGCAATAATTCACCGACACTTCTAACTCGTCGGTTGCCCAAGTGATCGATATCGTCGATGCTACCCATATCAAACTCTAAGTTAATTAGGTAGTCAACGGCAGCCAAAATGTCAATGGGTGTCAATACTCTAGTTGTATCGGGAATCGAAAGCCGCAGCTTTTTATTGATTTTGTAACGTCCTACTCGCCCTAAATCGTAGCGTTTGGGGTCAAAAAAGCGCGATTCTAATAGCTGATTACCTCCTGATACGGTGGGAGGTTCGCCGGGTCTTAGCTTGCGGTACAACTCCATTAGGGCATCGTCTTCGGTAAACTGCCCTTCTTTTTCAATGGTTTTTTGAAAATACTCTGGGTGACGCAAAGATTCAAAAATCTCATTGTCTGATAGTCCCAAAGCCTTTAATAGTACCTGCGCCGACAACTTGCGGGTTTTATCAATTCTTACCCAAACTAAACCATTGCGATCGGTTTCAAATTTTAACCATGCTCCCCGGTTGGGAATTAAGCTAGCGGAGTAGGTACGGCGACCGTTTTTGTCTACTTCGGACTTGTAATAAACTCCGGGGCTACGGACGATTTGGTTGACTATTACTCGTTCCGCGCCGTTAATAATAAATGTGCCGCGATCGGTCATGAGCGGCAAGTCGCCAATAAATACCTCTTGCTCTTTTATTTCCCCAGTTTCTTTATTGATTAATCGAGTTGGTACGTACATTTGTACGGCGTAGCTGCTATCGCGCCGTTTGGCTTCGTCTACATCGTACTTCGGCTGCTTGAGTTTGTAATTGTGACCTAAAAAATGTAATTCTAATTTGCCCGTGTAGTCTGTTATTGGTGAGAAGCTATTGAGTTCTTCAATTAGTCCTTCTTCTAAAAACCAACGGAAACTAGAACGCTGAATATCAATTAAATCGGGTAGCAAAAAGGCAGGTTCAATGTAGTTATCGGTGGTCATGCGTTTTTATACTTATTGCTGCTGGTAGTTACTCAACGGACTGAAATTCTTTTTTGCTGCTGGCTTTTTGCTTTTCAATAGGTAAGCCGTTGCCAACGAGAACTTTGGTTAGTTTTTGGTTCCCTTGAGTTAGGAATGGGCAAGTTCTGAAGCTCTATACTTCGGCACTGATTCATAGTATTGTCATTTTAGGGTTTGACTTTTGCGGCATGGTTTCAGATGTTATACGTGATCGCCCTAAATCTTTGCCATTGCTGTTTTGCTCTTTTATCCCTTCTGTGTAGAGCTTTAAGGGTTTAGACGCGATCGCGACTTAAAGTTTTTTAGCAAAATTTTGTTTAGTTGCCTGACCTTTAACTATTATGACTTTTTTCCCTTTTAGACGTTGCCTTAAACCGAGAAATTGAAAAGCTGACAAGCATTAGCGGTTGTTGTTTGAGCAATTTCTGCTACCGTTTCGCCGCGTAACTGAGCAATAGCTTGAGCTACGTGCAGAACAAAGGCGGGTTCGTTGCGTTTAGTTCCTCTTTTGGGAACTGGAGCTAAAAAAGGGCAGTCAGTTTCAATTAATAACCGATCTTTGCTGACAATTTGGGCGCTTTGATGTATTTGTTGGGCATTTTTAAATGTCACCGTACCGCTAAAGCTAATATAAAAACCCAAGTCTAAAAACCATTGAGTTTCTTCGGGCGTTCCTCCCCAGCAGTGCATCACACCCCGAATTTGACGGGAGTTGTTGGCTTGAAAAGAGTGTAATATTTCTTTTAGCTGCACCGCAGCGTCGCGGCAGTGGATAATTACTGGCAGATTTAAGCAAGCCGCAATTTCTAATTGGGATTCTAAAACTAGGCGCTGCTGTGCTTCATTGTCTGCCTTGTAAAAATCTAATCCCGTTTCGCCGATCGCTACTACTTTAGGTTCAGAACTAGCTAACGCCTTTATTTCCCCAGCCATTTGGTTTGTCCATTTGTCTGCATCTAAGGGATGCAAACCTATAGCAAAACTAATTTCGGGATAGGTGTTAGCTAACTGTTGAATCCGGGTAAATTCTCCAGGCTCTACACAAGAGTGTACGAGCTTGACTACACCATTTTCTTGCCAACGCGATCGCACTGCTTCTATATCTGGCTCAAACACATCAAAGTTTAGATGAACGTGAGAGTCTATCAGCTTCATGATTTTTTTAAGCTGTTAGTCCTTAGTTGCTAGGGCATTCTAACGCTAACAATGAGTTTATTGAGCGCTAATACTGGCTTCTTTTCTTTTCAGACTGTTAGCCAAGTTAGATTTTTTCCTAGCGCCGTTGTTTCGGTGCAGCACTTTACATTTTACGGCTTTATCAATTTTGCTAAAAGCTGCCGACATATGCTTATCTACTTCCTGCTTTGCTTCAGGTGTAGGATTTGCTGCGTAGGTATCTACGGCGGTGAGGTACTTCTTTGTCAGCGTTTTGACGGCTGACTTGTAAGCTTTATTACGCAAACGATTTCTTTCCGCGACTTGGATGCGCTTGATAGCAGATTTGATATTTGCCACAATTAATTCAGAAAAACTACTGTTATATAGACAAAATACTAGATGTACTAATATAACACTAATATTGGCATAATTGGTAGCGATGGAAAAGAAAAATCCGCGTTAAGCTATATAAGTAGCGAATACCCGTGAACTTGACTCGTCTTTAGGGACGAATAAAAGCAAGACTAGAGCATTCGTCATAGACTAGCATTAACTCCAAAATTGATTGTATTGCGAACTTCATGCTGCGAATTATTACTCAGCAAGGCGAGGTACAAGCAGAACTACAAAGGATCTGCGATCGCACCCAGGACGACCAGGTGCAACATAAAGAAGCAACAGTACGAGAAGTTCTTCAGGCGGTGAAGCGTCAGGGGGATAAGGCCATACTGCACTATACAGCAGAATTTGACAACCAAAATCTGACGGTAGAAGACTTGCGGGTCAGTGGCTCGGAACTAGATGCGGCTTACCAGCAAGTATCAAAAGAGTTGCTAAGTGCCATTCGCCTAGCTTGTCAAAATATAGAAGCATTTCATCGCCAGCGCGTCCCTAAGTCGTGGGTAGAATTTGGCGACTTGGAAGTAGTATTAGGTAAACGTTATACCCCTGTAGAGCGAGCGGGATTGTACGTTCCTGGAGGTAGAGCAGCCTATCCAAGTACGGTACTTATGAACGCGATTCCCGCAAAAGTTGCCGGCGTACCCCGGCGGATAATAGTTACGCCGCCAGGAATGGATAAAACCATTAATCCCGCCGTGCTAGTAGCAGCACAAGAAGCGGGAGTAGAAGAAATTTATCGCGTGGGTGGAGCGCAAGCGATCGCCGCTTTAGCTTACGGGACGGAGACAATTCCCAAGGTAAATGTAATTACAGGTCCTGGTAACATTTACGTTACCCTAGCCAAAAAATTAGTTTATGGCACTGTAGGTATTGATTCGTTAGCCGGCCCATCGGAAGTGCTGGTAATTGCCGATACCGGAGCTAACCCCGAACACGTAGCCGCCGACTTACTAGCGCAAGCAGAACACGATCCGATGGCGGCGGCAATCTTACTTACCACCGATAGCAGAGTAGCTCTAAAGGTGCAAGCCGCCGTCGAGAGGCAGCTATTAGACCATCCGCGCCGGACGCTTACGGAAAAAGCGATCGCTCATTATGGATTAATTGCGATCGTAGATTCTTTGGAAGTAGCGGTACAGCTATCTAACGAATTTGCTCCCGAACACTTAGAGCTTGAAGTTGCCGAACCTTGGGAACTACTGCCAAATATCCGTCACGCGGGTGCAATTTTTCTTGGTTATTCCACCCCAGAAGCGGTAGGAGACTATTTAGCTGGGCCTAATCATACTTTACCGACTTCGGGGGCTGCCCGTTATGCTTCAGCTTTAGAAGTAGAAACTTTCCTCAAGCATTCCAGTATAATTCAATATTCCCCAGCAGCATTGCAGCAAGTAGCAGGAGCAATTGACCTATTGGCAAATGCTGAAGGATTGTCCTCCCACGCGCAGTCAGTAAAGCTACGAATAGAAGATAACGATCCTAAAGATTGGAAATAACAATCATAGGTTTGCGCACTAACTCTTGAGGAGACGATGTAGGCGTGTTTAATACAATTATAGTAGCTCTAGATAGCTCGGAACTTTCCGACCGAGTGATCAAGACAATTCAACACTTGCAACTGTCGCCTGCGGCAAAAATTATTCTAGCTCACGTGATTCCCACTTCCGACTCTGACTTAGAAATTGCCGCCGATCGTCCTCAAAGCGAAGCCGAGACACTTCCCTATCGCCATATTGAAAAGCAGTTGCAAGCTTACCAAGGGAGTTTACCCTTTGATAGCCAATTAGAAATTGCCAACGGAGATCCCGCCGAAGAAATTATCCGTTTGGCAAATATCTACCAAGCTGATTTAATTGCGATCGGCAGTCGTGGATTAACAGGTGTAGACCGAATCTTGCAAGGTTCAGTTAGCAGCCAAGTAGTGGAAGATGCTAGTTGTTCGGTGCTAGTAGTGAAGCCTGTGGGGTAAAGGTTTTCTAGAAAGGCGATCGCCTAATAAATAATCGCTATATTTTTGGATAGTAGCTAGTTAGATAAAATGCAAAAAATCTTAGTTGTGGCTGTAGGTTTGGTAACGTTGCTTGCTCCAAGTCGGGTTAATAGTCAATTAATCCCTCAACCTTGGGTATCGGTAGGAGTTAACGATAGCGATCCTACTTTTGCTTTGGGTGCAAGGGCAATAAATTGGGGCGTTGAGCTAGGTACGGGAGCAGATGGCGCTACTGGGATAGATGTGCTGAAATTTATTCGCGTTTCCATCGTTTCCCCTTATGTGGGACTAGGACTGTATTCTGCCGACAAAGGAGTAGCTGTTTCTGGTGGCATACAAGTAGGGGCAACGGATAATATTTTTGTTGGTGTTGGTTACAACACTGTCCGGGGCATTAACGGACAAGTAGGAGTAAGGTTTTAGTAAACTATTACCCATTACCAGTTTTTTGAGTTAAAAACTGACGCAAATTTAACAAGCTCAAAGTCTGCCCAATATTTAGCGGTAGTAAAGAAATACCTTCAATTCGAGACTGTACCCAACCTTCTCCCCAATACCATTCGTGAAAGCCATCGATTCCTTGACTGAGAATAAGGCGCAAACACTGAGGCGTAGCTACTTCTACTTGATGATGAATCGGCACAAATCCAGTCCAATTAGTAAAAGTAAGACCTGGGTGTAATTGTTCTGGCATTCCTGAATTGAAGCGTTCAAACCACAGCCATTGTTGCAACTGTTTGGGGCAAAGCAAGCTATCTCGAATGCTATTGAATGAAGCTGTAACTTCTATTCGGAGTTGGCTTTGTTGAAAAGTACCTAACATGGCTTTAGATTCTGGCGGGGTGTCTTAACTTGTACTTTCCAGTATGGCAGAGTTGAATTTTTCTGCTCTAACACATTGACCTTAATCTCCATCCTAGAATAAAGATGTAAAGAAATGTAAGGGTTTTCATGGCAGATCAATTAATTCGTGCCACCGCCGCCAATGGTGGAATTAGAGCCGTAGGCGTAATTACAACTCGCCTCACAGAAGAAGCTAGAGGACGGCACAAGCTTTCTTATGTAGCTACGGCAGCTTTGGGTCGTACCATGTCTGCGGGGCTATTGCTTGCCTCTAACATGAAGCGTTCCGGTTCGCGAGTGAATATTCGGGTTAAAGGTAATGGACTATTAGGGGGAATTTTAGTAGACGCGGGTTTAGATGGAACCGTGCGCGGCTATGTAGATAATCCTGAAATCGAACTACCACCAAATAGCAAAGGTAAATTAGATGTTGGGGGTGCAGTAGGTAAAGAAGGCTACTTGTATGTAGTGCGAGATGTGGGCTACGGCTACCCCTACGCGAGTACGGTGGAATTAGTTTCTGGAGAAATTGGCGAAGATGTGGCCCATTATCTAGTTACCTCCGAACAAACCCCTTCGGCTTTAGTTGTGGGGGTATTTGTGGGTGCTGAGGGCGTTACAGCGTCGGGGGGGATACTAATTCAAGTATTGCCCAAAGCTGCTAGAGACGAAGCGTTAGTAGAAGTTTTAGAATCGCGCGTTGCTGCCCTTTCTGGCTTTACCCCGCTATTGCAAGCAGGATTGACTTTACCAGAAATATTTGAGCAATTGCTGGGAGATATGGAATTAGAAATATTACCAGAAACTCAGTTGGTGCGGTTTCACTGCGGCTGCTCTAGCGATCGCGTTTTGGGAGCATTGAAAATGTTGGGAGAGGCAGAGTTGCTTGATATGATTGAAAAAGATCGCGGCGCTGAAGCAACTTGTCACTTTTGCTCGGAAGTATATCAAGCCAGCAGCGACGAACTAGCTCAATTAATTCTAGACTTGCAAGCAGAATCTTCAGGGTAAAAAACTTGACTGCTCGCGAAAGAAAGTTTGACGGAAAATATAGCTTTTTGGGAACTGGAAGGGTACGATGACAACGAGCATTAATAATGAAAATTACAGCCACTAGCTAAAGCAGCCTTTAAATCACAAGGCTGTAATTAAGCAAACTTAAAGGTGGTTAGATCGGTAAGACAATTTGGGGACAAACAATGAGAGAGCCAGGAATTCCTGAAAATTGGTCTATGGGAAAATTTGCCCAGGGAGATCGTTCGAGATTACCCAATGCTGCAAATTCTGCTTCGTCGGCTGGCTCTTCATTGCCAAATAATCCCAGCCCAGAATCGGGAGAGTTGTTATCACAACCACCTTCATTAAAATTACAGTCGCTATCTCCCCATCGAAGAACAAAAGCTCGCACCTTACCACTACCGCCAAATACTACGCCTCCGGCTCCAAGCAAGTTACCAAAATGGTTAACTAATTGGATGTTGTGGTGGGGCATAGCTGGTTTAATTAGCAGTGGAGTAGGCATAGTCGCAATTTCTATGCTGTTGAAACTGCCCGCCGCTCCTAATTGCCCAGCAATTTTTTGGCCTTTGGCTACTGCCACTGTGAGAATTCACTGCGCGGAAGTAGCAGCAAACAAGCAAACACTAAAAGACTTATTAGAAGCAATTTCTTTAGTCCAAGCTTTGCCAAAAAATCATCCATTACGAGCAGAAATAAATAAATCGCTCCAGCAATGGACGCTAGATATTTTAGACTTGGGCGATCGCGATTTTCAAGCAGGAAAATTGCAAGATGCGATTTCTATTGCTAAAAAAATTCCCCAAGACGTGCCAGCGTATCAAGTAGTAGAGCAACGGATAAGTAGTTGGAACTCTACGTGGCAAAAAGCTGAAGACACCTACTCAAAAGCCGAGGCGCAGCTACCAAAAAGAAACTGGCACGAAGCGTTTATGGCGGCGGTACGTTTATTGAACGTGGGCAACGATTATTGGGCGACAACTAAGTACGAGCAATTAAATCGATTAATTGAAACGGCGAAAGAAGACGCGAGGAGTTTTGATAAAGCCGCAGCTTTGGGCGATCGCGGTGGTTTAAATAATATACTTGAAGCCATCAAACTAGCTCAAGAAATTGGTGCAAGTAGCTACAGTTACAAAGACGCTCAAGAATTGATTCCTAAACTAGGAAAAGAAATGCTCGCTCTTGCTCAATCAGCATTAGATCGAAAAGATGCTAATGAAGCAATCAAGATTGCTAATCAAATTCCTGCAAGTACAAAGTTGCTTTCAGAAGCAAAAGACTTTGTTATCATTGCCGAAGCTTGGCAGAGTGCTTGGTTAGATACAGTTTTGGGACTTGAAGGCGCGATCGCGATCGCCCAAAAAGTTGCTCAAAATCGTCCTTTATATAACGAAGCCCAAGAATTAATTGCTCGTTGGCAGCTAGAAATTGAAGATGTAGCTCACTTGCAACGAGCGCGAGAACTTGCACAAGGTGGAACAATAGGTGACTTAACTGCCGCCATTGCCCAAGCGGAAGTTGTACCCGATAATAATCCCCGCGCCATTGAAGCCCGAAACGAAGTAAATCGCTGGCGCACGAAAGTAGAAACTATTGAAGATCGTCCTTATTTAAAGCGGGCGGAAGAATTGGCATTAACCGAAGATGTGGGTTCTTTACAAGCGGCAATTAATGAAGCAAGTCAAATTAGCAAGGGACGCGCTCTATACTCAGAAGCACGGCGCAAAATTCGCTCTTGGCAGCAGCTTATTGAGCAAATTGAGGATCGTCCGTTATTAGATGAAGCTCGCAGCCTAGCTAGTATCGGGAATTTACCATCGGCAATTAGAACGGCGGGGCAGATTCAGCCTGGGCGGAGTCTTTCTGGCGAAGCGCGAGCAGCAATTAATGATTGGGAAGGACAAATTAACGCGCGGGTAAATTGGCGAGAAGCGAGGCAAATAGCGATCCAAGGAACTCCACAGTCGCTAGTAAAAGCAATTCGCGTTGCTAATCGCATTCCCAACAGCAGCCCATTACGCTACGATGCCAACTTAGCGATCGCCGAGTGGAGCAACCGTATATTAAGTATTGCTCAAGATCGGGGTCAGTCGGATATTCCTGGTGCAATTGAAATCGCTAAACTCGTGCCTTTAGGTACAGAAGCTTATCCCGGCGCTCAAGATCAAATTGCTACATGGGAGAGGTTTTTAAATCCTCCCACACCCTCACCTGTACCTGTACCTACACCTAACGAAGCTAATTAAGCGAGTCGCTATTGCTAGCAATTACCGCAACACATTCCGCCACTGAAACTCGCTGCTGCATGGCATTAACTAAGGCTTCGTAAGCTGTCCAATTTTCTTCAATAATAGTTTTAGCTTGCAACACGCTAAAGCGCTTTTTTTGCTCTTGCGCGGCAGCAGAAAAACCTATAGGTGTAAGCACCTTTTTTAATTTATTTATGTCGTCCCCTCCGCCAATAGCATTGTTATAAAGTATGGTTTCGGCGGCTATGCCTGCCATCCAAAGCGTACAATAGCGGTCTAATAACTGGGCTTTTAAAGCTCCTTGTTGCAATTGGGATGCTAATTCGCGATCGGCAAAGGTTACGCCCCCAAGTCCGGGCTGTTTTTGCTTTAAAGCTTCCCAAGGGCTGAGAGTGTAGCCTGTAACGGGAATATCTAAAAAATGAGCAACTAAAAAGTGTCCGGCTTCGTGGTGGAGAATGCGATCGCGGTTTTGAGGCGAAGTCCCGGCTAATAAATCGCCAATTACGGCTCCTGCTTTGCCTTGTAAACCAAAGCTATCAAGGGTTGCAAATCCTAGCAGTGTAAAGGTGGCGATCGCGGGAATGGTGGGAGATAAGTTAAATAACGGGCCAGCTACAGTCGAAACTGTAACTAGAAAGATCGAAATTGCTACTAAATTCAGGGTAGTTTGGCTCATAGAAAAAAATTAGGCATATTTTTTATTATTAAGGGCGATCGCGCCTAGAAAACCTACAGCGCGTGAAAATTAGTAAGTTTAAATGCCTTTAAGAGCGTCAATTGCTCCTCTAAGCTAGGATCTTATCTATCGCCTAGCCTCTCACCATCCATGAATCAATCTAAAAAATTAGCAGACAATATTTCTAGGCAATACGAAGATTTGCCAGCGACTCACACCCACGAAGACGAACAAGCTCCTCATCCCCACGTCCACAGCGAAGAATCCTTACGCGGTATTATTAATCGGCTGTCGCGCCTAGAAGGACATATTCGTGGAATTAAAACAATGGTGCAAGAAAGTCGCCCTTGTCCTGATGTTCTGGTGCAAATTGCCGCCGTGCGGGGTGCTTTAGATCGAGTAGCGCGGTTGATTTTGGACGAACATTTAACTGAATGTATTGGTAGAGCCGCCCAAGCGGGAAATATTGAAGTAGAAATTCAAGAGTTAAAAGCGGCTTTGGATCGATTTTTACCTTAGCCCCAATTCTGGGCAGCTAATTCTAAATTAATAATGCTAAAGTTGCAGAAAATTCACCTATTAAGTACGAACGAATGGTGCAGAGGCAAAATTTAATTTCCATAGCTACTACTACTGCCCTCTGCTTAACAATAGGCGGAGCCGCAGTATTTGCTATCAAGTCTAGTGGTACTCCAGAGACAAAACCGCAAGTTGCCCTAGCTAATCCAAAATCGCAAGTCCTCCCTTTAGTAGGGCATTCAGCAAAAGAACGAGTTTTGCAACTTAGCGCGATCACCAAGCTACCCCAATCAATCGATCGCGATCGCGCCCGTTACCTTTTAGCTGGCGACTTAATTGCCCAACAGCAAGGAGAGAAAGCCTTATTACTATTAGAAAACTTAGAAAAATCTTACCCAGTTCTTGCCGCCCCTATAGCCTTAAGACGCGCTCAAGCTGCTAATAATTCTACTCAATGGCAAGAGTTGCTAAAAAACCATGCTGATAGTCCGCTATCTACTGAAGCTTTATTTGCTTTAGGTAAAACGGATAAACAATATTGGGAAAGGGCGATCGCCAAATATCCGAATCATCCCCGCAGTTTGGAAATTGCCCGGAATTTATTAAGAGAGAATCCCAATCGCTCGGATTTAATGCTTTTGGTAGTCAAAAACTCGATCCCCGCAGATATGGCGATCGCCGATCGATTAGTAAAATTGGGCGCTAAATTAACCCCCGCCGATTGGGAAGCGATTTCTACAGCTTATTGGACGACAAAAAATTATGGTAAAGCTGCTTTAGCCTATAACAAAGCACCTCGTACTGCCCTAAATCTTTACCGTCAAGGGCGGAGTTTGCAAGTAAGCGCGAAAAGACCGCAAGCGATCGCCACGTATCAGCAATTAATTGGTTACTTTCCCACTGCAAAAGAAAGCGGTTTAGCTTTAACTCAATTAGCTGCAATGGCAAAAAATGAGAGGGCGATCGCTTACTACGATCGAGTAATCGCTGGGTTTCCAACTCAAGCAGGAGCCGCCTTAGCCGCTAAAGCAGAAATTTTAGACTCCCAAAACAAAAAAGCTGCTACTCAAGTCCGTAACGTGATGCTAAGAAAGTATGGCGACTCAGAAGCGGCGGCGGAATATCGCTGGAAAATAGCTTTAGAAAAAGCTGAGGCGCAAAATTATCAGCAAGCTTGGCAATGGGCGCAAACTATTCCAACGCGCAACCCTAAAAGTATATTGGCTCCTAGAGCAGGTTTTTGGGTAGGTAAATGGGCAGAGAAGTTAGGGAAAAAGCCCGAATCTAAGGCAGCTTACGAATATGTATTAAGCCAGTTTCCGCAGTCTTATTATGCTTGGCGATCGGCGGTTAATTTGGGTTTAAATGTAGGAAATTTTACGACAGTTAGACAAGTAAATCCTCAAGTGATCCCTCCAGAGCGAGTAAGTTTACCTGCGGGATCGGCAACTTTAAAGGAACTCTACCAGCTAGGACAAGATAAAGATGCGTTGGCGCTTTGGCAAGTAGAATTTACAAATAAAACTCAACCCACCGTAGCCGAACAATTTACCGACGGGGTGATGAGTTTGGCTAAAGGCGACAACCTCCTTGGTATTAACAAAATTGCCACCTTAGAAGACCGCGAAACGCCCCCAGAAAGAGCAGAATATCAAGCACTGAGCCAAAAACTTACTTACTGGCAAGCTCGTTATCCTTTCCCGTTTCTGCAAGAGATAAAATACTGGTCAAGTCAGCGTCAAATCAACCCTTTATTGGTAACGGCTTTAATTCGCCAAGAATCGCGGTTTGAACCAAAAATTCGCTCTGTTGCGGGTGCTATTGGCTTAATGCAAGTAATGCCTGCTACGGGAGACTGGATTGCTGAGAAAATTAAATTAGAGCAATACAACGCGCAATTGCCTAAAGACAATATTTTGTTAGGAACTTGGTTTTTAAACTACACCCACGAACAATACAATAATAATTCTCTATTCGCGATCGCAAGTTACAATGCTGGCCCCAACGCCGTCTCTAAATGGCGCGATCGCTTTGATATTAGCGATCCTGATGAATTTGTGGAAGCCATACCCTACGAAGAAACAAAAGGCTACGTTAGACAAGTTTTTGGCAATTACTGGAATTATCTCCGTCTTTACAATCGGGAAGTATCAAAGTTAGTAGCGAGTTATTCCACTACTCATCCTAAAACTACATCTTTACCATAAACCCACTATTGCCTCTTTTTTTCTGCTGCTGCGATCGATACAATAGTCAATAAACCCCCGTATAGCTTGAATAATGACACCTCCAGTAGAAGTTGAAACCTTAACCGAGCCAAATTTTGAACCGCCAACACCAGAGGGATTTCTCAACGAACTTCCCGATGAAGCGGAGATGTCATTATTCGACCATTTAGAGGAGTTGAGATGGCGAATTTTTTATGCGTTAATTGCTGTTGTATTGGGTATAGTTGGCTGTTTTATAGCCGTTAAGCCTATTGTTCAACTATTAGAAGTACCTGCCCAAGGTGTAAAATTTTTGCAACTTGCACCGGGAGAGTTCTTTTTTGTCTCCTTTAAAGTTGCTGGCTATAGTGGACTCGTTGTAGCAAGCCCCTTTGTACTTTATCAAATCATTCAATTTGTTCTCCCTGGTTTAACTCGCCGCGAACGCCGTTTAATTGGACCTGTCATTATCGGCTCTACTTTTCTATTTGCGACGGGTTTGGTATTTGCTTATTTTCTTTTAATTCCGGCGGCGCTCAATTTCTTTATCAATTATGGCGAGGGTGTAGTTGAACAAATATGGTCAATTGATAAGTATTTTGAGTTTGTATTATTACTCTTATTTAGTACTGGACTCGCCTTCCAAATTCCGATTATTCAAGTTTTACTTGGCTTTTTAGGGATTGTATCTTCAAATCAAATGTTAGCGGGTTGGCGGTTTGTAATTGTGGCTGCTGTAGTTTTAGGCGCGGTTTTGACCCCTTCAACCGATCCTTTAACTCAAAGCTTATTAGCGGGTGCGGTATTAGGACTATATTTTGGGGGAATTGGTTTAGTTAAGTTATTAGGCAAATAAATATTACAACATCCATTCCGAAGATCGAATTCCTAAATCTAAGGGAATACTCACCGCTTTACCCAAACGGGGACGTTCTTTTGTTTCTAAAATATGCCTTTGTACTTGTAAAGTTCCACCTAGCCCATTTAAGTAAGTAGCGATCGCGTTCATATGCTCCTCATACTCTGCTTCACTCAACGGAAACGAAGCTTGTTCTAAGTATTTCCACATTATCTGTAAAAATACCTTCCCTTGAGTGCGTCGCAACTGCACATCATAAGAGCGTCCCCATTTATTTAGCAGTAGCTGGTGTAACTCTTGTCCTGTCATGACTTTTACCAGTTTTTACATTTCTTTACAAATTAGAAATAGGTAACTCAAGTATGATACCAATATAAAGAAATGTAATATATCTCCCACTGATGAGAACCTTCGCAGCAAGCGGGATTTTTATATTTTTTAATGTAGTCCGACGCAAACTATAGCGCGATCGCACTCTTGAAATAAGCTCAAAGAAGTTAACGTTGGTCTAAGAGAGAACACTATGGCGCAGATGTCAGAATCAATGGATGTCCCAAATATGGGTCGTCGTCAATTTATGAATTTGCTGGCTTTTGGGACAGTCACAGGTACAGCCGCCGGGGCATTGTATCCCGTTGTCAAGTTTTTTATTCCTCCCGCTAGCGGCGGTGCAAGTGGTGGAACCACAGCAAAAGATGCGTTAGGCAATGATTTTAGTGTCAGTAAGTTTTTAGAAAATCGCAGTGCAGGCGATCGTACTTTAGCCCAAGGACTCAAAGGCGATCCAACTTATATTGTGGCAGAAAGCTCTAGTGCGATCGCCGATTACGGCATCAATGCTGTTTGCACCCACTTAGGTTGTGTTGTGCCTTGGAATGGTAACGAAAATAAATTTATGTGTCCCTGTCATGGCTCCCAGTACGACAACACGGGTAAAGTAGTACGCGGGCCTGCGCCTCGATCTTTAGCTTTAGCTCACGCCAAAGCAGAAGACGACAAAATCACCTTAACTCAGTGGACTGAGACAGATTTCCGTACAGGTGAAGAGCCTTGGTGGGCGTAATTAAAAGTTTTGAATGTTTTACACATTGTGAGTTGCAAATAATAACTCATACTTTCCTTATTGAATCCTTGTCACAGAAATTGTTACAGATGAAAAAAGCATTATTTGCAGCAAAATCGCTTCTGAAATTAGAGGCAATCTTTAAAACGGCGATTCTAGCCTTGGTAACGGTTACTTTCTTTTTAGTTAGCGACGTAGCAGTTCCTCAATCGGCCGCCGCTTATCCATTTTGGGCGCAACAAACTTATCCTGAAAGTCCCCGCGAACCTACAGGACGTATTGTTTGCGCCAATTGCCACTTAGCAGCAAAACCATCAGAAGTAGAAATTCCTCAATCGGTGCTACCCGATACAGTATTTGAAGCGGTGGTCAAAATTCCTTACAATACCAGCGTCCAGCAGGTAGTTAGCGATGGCACAAAAGGAGGCTTGCAAGTTGGGGCTGTATTAATGTTACCGGAAGGTTTCAAAATTGCTCCCGCCGACAGAATCCCAGAGGAAATGAAGGAAAAAGTAGGGGATCTTTATTTCCAACCCTACAGTGAAACTCAAGAAAATATTGTTTTAGTTGGGCCACTACCTGGCGAACAGTATCAAGAAATTGTTTTCCCCGTACTTTCTCCTAACCCAGCTACCGACAAAAGCATTCACTTTGGTAAATATGCCGTTCACTTAGGTGCAAATCGCGGACGCGGACAGGTTTATCCTACAGGTGAAAAGAGCAATAATACCGTTTACAATGCTTCGGCTGCGGGAACTATTAGCAAAATTAGCCCGGTTGAAGAAGGTGGCTATCAAGTTACAATTTCTGGCGATAATGGCGATACTGTAGAGGCAATTCCTGCCGGCCCAGAATTGCTAGTAGCTCAAGGTCAAACTGTAGCTATAGGTGATGCTTTGACTAATAACCCAAATGTGGGTGGCTTTGGTCAAGACGACGGCGAAATAGTGCTACAAAGCGCAACGCGGATGGGATGGTTGTTAGTTTTCGTAGCTGGCATCATGCTATCTCAAGTCATGTTGGTATTGAAGAAGAAGCAAGTAGAGAAAGTCCAAGCTGCGGAGATGAATTTTTAACTCCTAGCTATCATTCTTTTTAGAGGACAGGTTGTAAAGCCTGTCCTTTTTTATGGAAAAAAGCTATAAAATCCCCTAAAGTGCCAGAATAAGCGATCGCATCATGAAACTAGAACAGCGCCAAAAATCGCTCAAAGCGTTTCAAGACTTTTTAACTATCTCTCTAGAGACGAAGCTAGAGCAGCATTTGCACGCATCGCCTCAAGCAAAGGTTTTAGAGTTATTTCAAGAGGTAGCGGCGACAGTTCCCGCTTACAAAGCTTTTTTAGCAGCAAATAATATTAATCCTGCTTCTATTCAAACTTACGCAGATTTTCAAAAGCTACCCTTGATAAATAAAGAAAATTATTTACAGCAACATTCTTTAACCGATTTGTGCCGTTACGGACAATTATCAATGTGCGATGCGATCGCAGTTTCATCGGGTTCTACGGGTAAACCTACCTTTTGGTCGCGCTTTATTGCGGATGAATTGCAAGTTGCCACCCGTTTTGAGCAGATATTTAAGGATAGTTTTGAGGCAGACAATAAAACTACTTTAGCGGTAATTTGTTTTACTTTAGGCACTTGGGTGGGAGGAATTTATACGACAAATTGCTGTCGCTATCTGGCGAGTAAAGGCTATCCCATAACTGTTGTCACCCCTGGAAACAATCAAACAGAGATATTTCGAGTAGTTAAAGAACTAGGCGGTATGTACGAGCAAGTTGTGTTGCTTGGCTATCCGCCATTTTTGAAAGATGCGATCGATAATGGCATTCGTCAAGGGATGGAATGGCAAAAGTATGCAATTAAACTTCTCATGGCTGGAGAAGTTTTTAGCGAAGAATGGCGCGCTTTAGTAGGAGAAAGAGTTGGCGGAAAAAATATTTGTTACGATTCCGCATCCCTTTACGGTACGGCGGATGCGGGGGTGCTTGGCAATGAAACGCCAATAAGTATTTGTATTCGGCGCTTTTTGGCAAGTCATCCTGATGCAGCTAAGGAACTATTTGGCGAATCCCGTTTACCGACATTGGTACAATACGATCCGCTCCATCGCTTTTTTGAAACTATAGACGGAACGCTGTTTTTTTCTGGGGATAATGGTATTCCTTTGCTGCGGTATCACATTGCAGATACAGGCGGAATTATTACTTATGAAGCGATGCTAGAATTTTTATCAAAATGGGGCTTTAATCCTCAATTAGAGGGTAAAGAGTACCATCAACTACCATTTGTTTATGTCTTTGGGCGTTCTAACTTTACAGTCTCTTACTTTGGCGCAAATATCTACCCGGAAAACGTCACCGTAGGATTAGAACAAGGAAAAATTAAAGAATGGGTAACAGGAAAGTTTGTTTTGCAATCGCTGGAAGATGCGGACAAAAACCGATATTTATCAATAGTTGTGGAGTTAGCGCCGGGAATTGAAGGTAGTTTAGAAAAAGAAAATGCGATCGCCCTTTCAATTAAATCTCAACTACTACGTCTTAATAGCGAGTTTGCTAACTACGTTCCCCAACCCTACCAGATGCCGCAAGTTACCTTAAAACTAACAGCAGATCCAGAATATTTCCCCCTTGGCGTTAAACATCGTTATACGCGCAAAGCCGAGAAATAAATCTTTGTAGCTGCTTACTTTTTTATTAAACTTATAGTGATTAAATAAACATCTTCATCCCTCTAACTTTGTAATCAAGAGCGGATTTGAGCAGATTTGAGTAAAGGTTATGGCGCTAGTAGTTCAAAAGTACGGTGGAACATCGGTTGGTTCAGTAGAACGCATTATGGCAGTTGCCAAACGGGCGATCGCACTTTGCAATGCCGGAAACTCTTTAGTTGTGGTAGTTTCAGCAATGGGAAAAACCACTGATGGATTGGTAAAATTAGCTCAAGAAATTTCTACAAGTCCTAGCCGTAGGGAAATGGATATGTTGCTTTCCACCGGAGAACAGGTAACAATTGCCTTGCTGTCAATGGCATTACAAGAATTAGGACAGCCAGCAATTTCCCTAACTGGCGCACAAGTACGCATTATCACTGAAGCCGAACATAGCCGCGCCCGAATTTTACAGATTAAGCCCGAAAGAATTAACCGCCAACTCAAAGAGGGTAAAGTTGTCGTAGTTGCAGGCTTTCAAGGCATTAGCAACACCTCAGACTTAGAGATTACAACCTTAGGACGCGGCGGCAGCGACACCTCCGCCGTAGCCTTAGCCGCCGCTTTAAAGGCTGATTATTGCGAAATTTATACCGATGTACCGGGAATTTTGACTACAGATCCGCGTTTGGTTCCCCAAGCGCAGTTGATGGCAGAAATCACCTGCGATGAAATGCTAGAACTAGCTAGTTTGGGTGCAAAAGTATTGCATCCTCGCGCTGTAGAAATTGCCCGAAATTATGGGGTAGAGCTTGTAGTTCGTTCTAGCTGGAGTAACGAACCTGGAACGCGGGTAATTTCTCCCAAACCTAGCGAAAGAAGCCTTGTAGACTTAGAAATTGCGCGTCCCGTAGATGGGGTAGAATTAGACACCGACCAAGCACGGGTCGCAATACTTCGCGTACCCGATCGCCCAGGAGTTGCAGCGCGACTATTTGGCGAAATTGCTAAACAAAACTTGGATGTAGATTTAATTATTCAATCTATCCACGAAGGCAATAGTAACGATATTGCTTTTACGGTAACAACTCCCATGCTGAAACGGGCGGAGGCTGTAGCAAGCGCGATCGCTCCTGCATTACGTTTTCATGACGATGCGGCGCTGCAAGAAGCCGAAGTTATGATCCAGCAACAAATCGCTAAAGTTAGTATTGCTGGCGCGGGAATGATTGGTCGTCCGGGAGTTGCGGCGAAAATGTTTGCTACTTTATCGGCGGCAAAGATAAATATTCAAATGATTTCTACGTCAGAAGTAAAAGTTAGTTGCGTAATTGATGCCAAAGATGGCGATCGCGCCATAAATGCCCTTTGCGTAGCTTTTGAAGTCACTAAACAAGATATCAGCAATAAAATTGTTAATACTGACCTTCCACCAGTGCGGGGGGTCGCTTTAGACCAAAATCAAGCAAGGCTTGCTATTCGTCAAGTACCCGATCGCCCAGGAACGGCAGCCCGATTGTTTGGTTTACTAGCAGAAAATAATATTAGCGTCGATACAATTATTCAATCTCAACGCTGTCGGATCGTTGACGGCGTACCCAAGCGAGATATTGCTTGTACGGTAGCGCAGCTAGACGCAGAATTTGCTAAAAAAACCTTAGAAAAAGCGGCAGTAGAATTTAGTTGGGGTGAAATAGTCATCGATAGCGCGATCGCCAAAGTAAGTATTGTGGGTGCGGGAATGCTCGGACAGCCAGGGATTGCCGCTAAAATGTTTCAGTCTCTCGCCCAGCAGCAAATCAATATTCAAATGATTGCGACTTCTGAAATAAAAATTAGTTGTGTTGTTCCCCAAGAAGACGGCATTAGAGCCTTACAAGCCATTCATGCAGCTTTTGGGCTTGAAGGTAGCGATCGCTATTTAGTGCCAGCTTAAAAATTGTTCTGTTAAAAGTCTCTATTTCAGATTTTGATTAAAAAGAGCAGATATTATATTCCCCCCTTAAAAAAGGGGGGAATAGTTGGAAAAGAGGTTATCAGCCTTAAACACCTACAAAACCATAAATTAAATTAGTGACAACAGACAGCGCCAAAGCACCAATTAAAGCGCTCCAAATACCCTGACGCAAGCGGAAACCGCTTACTGCTCCGGCAGTAATTGCCAAAGCTACCGCAGAAACAATAAAAGTCACCACTCCAGAAATTAAGCCAAAAGTCAACAGATTGGGAATAAAAAAGAATGCCTTTAAAATTGGATTGACAACGGCGGCAACAACTCCCAAAACTGCGGCAGAGATATAAGCTTTAGCTGGGCTATCAATTTCTACACCTACAGGCAATTTAGTCACAATCAGCAAGCTCGAAGCACTAACTAACCAGGCAATCAATAAACCAATAAGATCGAAGTGCATATTCTATTCTCCTAGTTTTGGACTGATTTCTAATACCAGTAGACTAATTTGGGATGCAACTATTCATCTGTACATTGGCAGAATTTGAGCTTGTCTTTAGGGTGAGCTTGGACTTGGCTGCGGGCTAGAAGGAGCGCTAGGAAAAACTGGAATAGTGGGGCTGGGATTAACTACCTGAGGACTAGAGGGCGGTACAGGCAAGGGAGCATTTCCTGGCAAAGGGCTAGTAGTTGGTACAGGATTAACGGGAATAGTAGAATTAGGCGCAACCGTACCAGGGGTTTGAGTCGAAGCTGGGGGTAGAGTCGCCAAAGCAACGCGATCGCCTCCTACTTGACGCATTGTATCTAATACTTGCACCACATCGTCATAGCTAGATGTTCTTGAGGCATTTAATACCATCAAAGCGTTGGGATTAGCCTGAAAATAAGCCTGTAAAGTTCCTGGTAATTGGTCTAAATTAATTGCTTGCTGTTCTACATAAATTTGCCCCACCGGATCTATGGTTACGATCAATCTTTGTTGAGACTGGGGTGTAGTGCTGGTGCTGGCTTTGGGCAAATCGACATTAATTGCCTGCTGCCTAGTAAATTGTAAAGCTGCTAATAAAAAGAACGTCAAAATACAAAAAATTACGTCAATCAACGGAATAATTTGAATTTGGACTTCTTCAATAGGGGAGTGCAAATTGATTTTCATGATATTTATTTAAAAGCAATATCTCAAAATTACGAACTATCTTAGCGATTTGGTGGTGTTTCTTCGTCAGTAGCAAAGGGATGACCTATTTCTGTTGGAGCAAGATTTGGATTTGCGTTATCTGTCAAATTGCTATCTATTTCTTCTCCATCGCTAGTATGAGGCTGAAAAGTTGTTTGCTGTTGCAACTGAGTATATTGGTCAGGAGTTATATTTTCTCCCGCACTAGCTAGTTCGATATTTTGGCTTGGGGAGGAAGTTACTCGGCTTTCAGGGATATTTTGCCAGTATTGCCGATAAAGCAACTCTAAATCGCTTCCTGCCCGACGAAAAACTTTTACTTGGTTTACAACAAATCCTTGAAACAAGCGATAAAAAACTAAACTACTAATAGCGACAATTAGCCCGGCGGCGGTACTAATTAATGATTGTCCGATTCCTGTAGTTACACCTGCCGCCGCCGCCGTTCCCAAGTCTCCCAAGCGAATATTACTCAAAGACTGAATCAATCCTAATACCGTTCCTAGCAAGCCCAATAGGGGCGCTAAAGCAATTACTGCTTCTAGCACTTTTTCCCCTTGGCGCATAGATGACAATTCATCTTCGGCGCTTGCCTCTAATGCCAATCGAAAAAGCTCAGGATCGGGCTTAATCAGGCGCAGGGGCGCGTACAGAAATCGCCCAATAGGTTGGTTGGTGGCGCGTTTAGCAAGTTCGGTTGCCGATACCCAATTGGCACTAGCTGTATTCAAAATTCGATTGACAATTTCACTTTCTTGAGTAAGAATTCTCACCCAAAACCACAAGCGTTCGATAATTACGCTCAACGATAAAATCGATAAAGCAAGTAAGGGCCACATCGCTGGGCCGCCATCACGAAAAATCTGTACTATATCCACAATTTTTAATCTCCTCCGTCCATTCCTCAGCCCAATATTTAAGCATAATTAACCACAATGCTGCTTAAGGCACTTTAATTGTAGAGATTATCACCTACTACAGCTAAAATTTTTTGATTGACGTTACTTTGATGCTTCTGTAATCGCAAACAGTGCTAACGTCCGCACTATAAAAGGACGGTTATTCACACCGTAATTTTCTATAAGGATTTGTCACAATCATAGGTAACTGGAGGTTGAATACATGAACTTTTCGATTCAATCAGTTTACACTTGGTATCGCAACTTACTTCGCAATCCAAAATACCGTTGGTGGGTAATTATTGGTACTGCACTTTATTTTGTCAGTCCTATTGATATTGCTCCTGACTTTTTGCCCATTGTTGGACAATTAGATGATGTCTTCTTACTGACACTTTTAGTTTCTGAAGTGTCCCAAATGGTAATCGAAGGCGTAAAAGCTCGTAAAAACTACTCTGAAACTACAAATTCGACTGATACTACTACAGCTAGTACCGTTGATGTTGATGCTGTCTCGTTCAAATAATACCTGTGCTTTTCTAAAGCAAATGCCGCCAATCATTCTAAGATTAGCGGCATTATCTTATCTGTTTGTTTTAGGGCGAACGAGGGGACTTGAACCCCCGAATGGTGGAATCACAATCCACTGCCTTAACCACTTGGCTACGCCCGCCGTACGGTTACTTATCATAACAGATATTTTTCCGCTATATCAAGTAGTTTATATTTAATTGTCAGATTTAAATTATCTATAACTGTAAATATAAATAAATGTTACAGTTATCTATGTAGATTATTAATAGAGATTGAGCAAAGGCGATCGCACTTGTAACTATCACTTAAAGCAAGCTAGGCGCATGGAATAGTTACTTAAAGCAGTGTAAATAAAATAACAGTTTCTATATCTATTTAAAATGGCAAATTTTAGTATGAACGCCCAACCTCAACCTACCGTTACCCCCAAGTTACAACAACCCAAGTTTGGCTTTAACGACTATGCAGAACGATTGAACGGCAGAGCAGCCATGATCGGCTTTAGCATTATGGTAATCATAGAGTACGTTACCAATCAAGGCGTACTAGCTTGGCTAGGCTTGAAATAAAGTGGGTAGTTATAGATTAAAAACTTCAAACTAAGCAGTGCCATTTAAATTTTAAATAAAAGGCAGCTTCAGGCTTTTATAGCTAGAATCGAGGGTAGGGGGTAAAGTTATCCCTAAAACTTGGCAAAAAAAGAAAACTTTTACTTTCTCTTTTTTTAAGAAAAGCACTAAAAGAATAAATATATTAATGAACCCTATAAATCCAAAATTTTTGAGTTCAATGTACCGAAAAGAACCTATTCCTAGCTTTTTAGTCACTATTGGTTTAGTTGACGCAGCAATTGGTGGATTAGGCAATCGCGTTGGTTTGTTTTCCTTTGGTATTGTTACAGTAGGGAGTGCGCTCGCTTTGCGTTGGTGGCTGCAACAACGTCCCATACAACCCAGCCAGCCTCTAGCTCAAACTTATCTGCCGCCAGCTTCTTCTAGTGTACCTACTTTAGCAACTCCTAAACGAAAGCGATCGGGTTAAATATCAGCCTTCAATATTTAAGTAGTTTAAACTGTATGCTAATACTTATTTTTAAATTACAATTACTTAGTAATTAAAATTAAATACCCCCTATTAGTTAGGCAAGCTATCGTTCTCGGATTTGGTGAAAGAATTTCTAAAATTTATTTCGCTCAAACGGTATTTGTAAAATTACCTACTGAGTAGAACAAGTAGTATTTGTAGAATGAAAGCCTAAGTTTTTTAACAAAATAATTCGTGTAAATAGTTAGAGGTGAAATTTGAATTTAGACAATTTTACAAAACAAGTAGAAGGAATAAACATCCGTTTAGTAGATTTGTATAAAGGAGTATCAGTTAGCCCGCAAATTCCCTTAGAACTAATACCTACAGCTTTTAAAGAGCTTGGCTTAGTTTCCGAAGAATTGCAAGTGGCTTTAGAAGAATTGCAGCAGCAAAACGAAGAATTACGTCTAGCACAAATTGCCATAGAAGTACAACGCCAAAGATATCAAGAACTTTTTGAATTTGCTCCAAATGCCTATTTAGTAACCGATGAGCAAGGTATAGTTCAAGAAGCAAACTGTACAGCAGCCAATGTATTCAACGTTCCCCAGCGCTTTTTGATTGGCAAACCATTAGTTTTGTTTGTTGCTGAAGAAAAAAGACAATTATTTCACGTCAGGCTTACTGATTTACAGCAAGGTGACAATACAGTGAAATGGAACTTGCGTTTATTGCCTCGCAACCTCCAACCATTTAATGCCGAATTAATAGTATCAAAAATTAGCGATTGGCAAGGAAACTTAGTCGGTTTGCGGATATGTATACATAACACCGAAGAAAAGTTGCGACTGTTGCCCAAAACACCAGTAGAAACTCAAGAAAACAGCCCAAAACCTTTTGTTAAGCCTCTGCAACAAACTTACTTAAAAGGTGAAATTATCCCAATTAAACCTCAAACTCTTTGGCAAGTTTGTCAAGGTGTAGTTAAACTTTCTACTGTATGTGAAAGTGGAGAAGAAATATTAGTAGGTTTGGTAGGTTCTAAGATGATTTTTGGGTCAGATTTGACCAGCTTGCAAACTTATCAAGCTACCGCATTATCGGAAGTTCAATTAGTAAATGTTTCTCCAGTAGAAATAACCAGTAAGCCTAATTTTTCTCAGAATATGCTCGATTGTGTCAGTCAGCGATTGCGCCAAACAGAAGCGCTTTTAGCAATTTCTGGGCAGCGCCGAGTAAAAGACCGTTTTTTTCAGCTTCTACAATTATTAAAACAAGAAATTGGGCAAGAGGTAGAATTAGGAACTCGTTTGAACGTGCGTTTTACTCATCAAGATTTTGCCGATGCTTGTTCTACTACCAGAGTTACAATTACTAGATTAATAGGTAAGCTACAAAAACAAGGGGCAATCAAACTAGATTCTAAAAATCACCTAATAATTATCGAGCCAAACTGTAATAGTTTGAATCAAGCAAGCTAAAAGAAATTGCAAAGTAGAGAAAAAGTATACTTGCCAATATTTTAAGTTGGTATTGTTAACAGAATTGAGCGCGTGAAAGTTTCCCATGCGGGAAATAAATAATTAATTGCCCCTTTATTTCATCAGATAAAGGCTGAGAAATAAATCTGTACAAGCCTACCTTAATATCAAGACCTTTGGTAACGCATACCTGGTAGCTGTACAACTAATCCCATAAGTTCTAACTGCAATAAAGCACTGGAAACTTCACCTACAGACTTATTAGTTTGTTGAACGATCGCATCCATTGACAGAACATTAAAACTAATCGCATCCCATACTTGTTTGAGTTCTGGTGCTAAGTCTGCTTGTAATAGCTCTAATTGCCGGGGCGGTGGACTATCGTCAAGTTGAGGCATAGCGCCTAACATTTCTAGTAAATGCTCAATCCCTAAAATTATCGTAGCGCCGTTGCTAATTAATTCCAAACAGCCTAGCGATCGCTCGTTATCTAAGCTTCCCGGCAAAACATACACATCGCGACAAAAATCATTGGCAAACCTAGCAGTAATCAAAGCCCCCGATCTAGTTGGTGCTTCCATAACAATTACCGCCCGGCTCATTCCGGCAATAATTCGGTTGCGTTGGGGAAAATGGGGGCGATCTGGAGGTGTTTTGGTACTGTACTCGCTGACAACCAAACCTTGAGACAAAATTTGCTGATAAAGTTCTTTATTGCGCGGCGGATATACAACATCTACGCCCGTACCTAATACAGCGATTGTTCTTCCTCCAGCTTCTAAACAACCCAAGTGGGCTTCGGTATCAATGCCTTCAGCCATCCCCGAAACTACCGTAAAGCCGCTTTTAGCTAGGGCAGTGCTAATGTTTCGCGTCCAGCGTTTGCCGTATTCTGAAGCATGGCGAGTCCCAACAATTCCTACTAGCGGGGTAGTACCTTGATTTTCAGCTACTACTACTTTGCCTCGATAATACAAAACTGGCGGTGGGCTTGCGGTTTCTAATAGCAAACGCGGGTAAATATCGGTTTGGTTTGGAGTCCAAAAGTTAGAGTTTTGCTCTTTGTGCTGTTGGAATATTTTTTTGGTTCGAGGCGCGACTTTTGTTGAACGATCGCATCAACAGTTTGCAATCCTATTCCTTCTACTTGCAATAGCTGCTCTCTATTTGCTGTCCAAGCGGCGGCTAAAGTCCCAAAATGCTGCTGCAAGCGTTTGATCGAAATTGAACCGACACCGTTAATTTGCGTCCACGCTATCCAAAAGGCTTGTTCTTCAATCAATTTGTCCTCTTTCAGGTAAGAGCGATCACTTAGTCTATCGCCTTTGAGAGCCAACCTTTAGCTAATACTTGACAATCATCAACAATTCTCAAGGCTATACTTAAGATTATTCTATTTTTCGATATTTTAACAGATACTAATATCAATCCAAAAATTTTAGATATACAGTAAATTTTGTCTAAAATTATTAGTTTATTCTGTCGTAGCTCAATTATAATCGGTATAGTATTTTGCAGACCCTTAAAAAGCTATCGCTACTAACAGTGTCTGAGGTGAATTTAACAACTCCCAATCAAAAAGTTAATTTTAAAAAACTACGCTATCAAACACGAATCATTTTTTCTGTAGCATTGATGAGTTTGATTAGCGTTTTTTATGCTGCATCCTCTACAATATTATCTCGCAGTTTAGCAAAAGTAGAAACACAAGACGCTAAACAAGCGATCGTGGGAATTAAGGGTATCTTAGCTCAAAATATTGCAGACTTTAGCAATCGTTATACTGATTGGTCAGCTTGGGATGACACCTATTCTTTTATTCAAGATGGCAACCAACAATATATTAAATCGAATTTAACTAACGAACAAATTGCCTCTTTAAATGTCAATTTGATACTTTACGTCAATTCAAACGGTAAAATAGTTTTTAGTAGAGGGTTTGACACAAATAGCAAAAAAGCAATTAAAATACCTAAAACAATCAGTAAAAGTATTAAGCAAAGCAACATTTTATTGCAGCCCTCTACTTCTAATACTTTAACTGGAATATTAGCAACTCCAAAAGGTTTGTCCCTCGTTTCTTCTTTGCCAATTTTAAACAGTCAAGGCAAAGGTGTAGCACGTGGAAGATTGATTTTGGGGCGGTATATAGAGACTACATTTACTGAAAAATTAGCTAAAGCAACACGGCTGAAATTAACAATACACCCGCTAAATAAAAATTTATCTCCAGAATTACAAACTGCCCGTGCTAATATATCAGCCAAAAATCCGATTTTTGTTAAATCGTTAAGCGAAGAAATTATTACTGGATATATTTTATTAAATGATATTTATAATCAACCAGCCGCATTATTACAAGTAGATAGTTCTAGAGATAGCTATAATATTCTAAGCAAAAAAAGCTTAAGCTACTTATTAATATCTTTATGCGTTATCGGCTTATTATTTGGCGCGATCGCTTTACCACTTTTAGAACGTCTATTATTGTTTAACTACGAACGACAAGAGAAAGAACAACGTTATCGTGCCGTTGTTACCCAAGCTTCTGAAGGAATCATATTAGTTGACAGCGATAGCAAGAGTTTTATTGAAGCTAATAATGCTTTTCTTAATTTGCTGAGTTATTCCGAGCAAGAACTTAAAGCAATGACGCTTTACGATATTATTGTTGGCGATCGCCAACAAGTTGATGATGCTATTGATAATATTGTCGGTACAAATGCCCCGTTGGTAGGAGAATGGCAGTGTTATCCTAAGTACGCTCTACCTATTGATGTCGAATTTAGTGCTAATGCGATCGCCTACGAAGAAAAAGCTGCTTTATGTATTGTGCTTCGAGATATTAGAACTCGCAAACAAGCCGAGATTGCTCTGCGAGAAAGCGAAAAACGTTTATTTTGGCAAGCTACCCACGATCCATTAACAGAATTATTAAATAGACGTGCTTTTGAGCAAAGTTTAGCTAAAGCTTTATCGACTGTTAAAAACTCTCAGCAACCGCATATTTTATGCTATTTGGATCTCGATCGTTTTAAAGTTGTTAATGATAATTGCGGTCATATAGCAGGAGATGAATTGTTAAAACAAGTTAGCAGTTTATTTCAAAGCAGTTTGCGTAAAACTGATACCCTAGCACGTTTAGGAGGCGATGAGTTTGGAATTTTACTTTATCACTGTCCGATCGAGCGTGGATTACAAATTGCTAATACTTTACGAGAGCGAGTTGCTGGATTTACTTTTTCCTGGCGCAATCAAACATTTTCTATTGGTGTAAGTATTGGAATAGTTGATATTAATGCCAATTTTACAACTTTAGATATGGCTTTAAGTGCCGCCGATGCTGCTTGCTATACGGCTAAAAATAAAGGTAGAAATCAAGTACATATTTATAACAATAATGAAGGCGAAGTAGCGCAAAGATCGACGGAAACAAAATGGGGTTTAATTATTCCCCAAGCAATTGCCAATAATTACTTTCGGCTTTGCTATCAAAAAATTGTCCCGATTGACAACAGCAGTATTAAGCAGGAACACTACGAAGTTTTATTACGCCTAGAAGATCGAAGTGGTAACATAATATTACCCACAGAGTTTTTACCATCTGCCGAAAGATACAATTTGATGCAGCAAATCGATCGCTGGGTAATTTCTACACTTTTTGCTCATTTAGAACAGCAATATCAAACAGTTTGGGCATCTTGCCCTATTCAAACTTTACCAAGCTTGTATGCTGTTAATTTATCAGGGGCTAGTATTAATGACCCGCAGTTTTTTGAATTTGTGCAACAACAATTTGCAACTACGCACATTCCTCCAGAGATTATTTGTTTTGAAATTACTGAAACAATTGCTATTACTAATTTACATAAAGCAGCAGAACTTATTAACAAGCTAAAGTTAATTGGCTGTCGCTTCGCTTTAGATGATTTTGGGAGTGGAATGTCATCTTTTGCTTATCTCAAAGCTTTGCCTGTAGACTATGTAAAAATTGACGGGTCTTTTATTAAAGAAATTTTGGAAAATGCGATCGCATTAGAAATGGTAGAAGCAATTAAACGCATTGCTGGGGTGATGGGCATCCAAACAATTGCTGAATTTGTAGAAAACGATAAAATCTTCCAAAAACTTCAAGCTGTGGGAGTAGATTATGCCCAAGGCTACGCCATTGCCAAACCATGTTTCTTAGATATCAGCAGCCAAAAGAACAAGTTTTATAGCTAAAAAATCAAGGTTTTAAAAATTTTTATCTTCCCAAAATTTAAGTTTTAGGTACAAATAGCCTTCAAGCACCAGCAGACATTATTTTTTTATCTATTGCGGCTAGATCGTCGGGCGTATTGCAATTAAAAAACATTTGAGCATCTACTACGCTCAAAGCTTGAACAGGTTGCTGCTTGAGCCAGTTTTGAAATGATCGCCCACCAGTATTAATAAACTCTGTAAGCGTAGTTAAACTGTGGCTGTGATAAAAACCGCATAATGGTTCCCAACCTTTGGCATGACGAGGCAATAGCGCGATCGCATTACAGTTATTTAGTTGTTTTACCCATTGTTGCAGCACTGCTACTTGCAGCAGAGGTAAATCACAGGCAAGGAGTAGTACCCAATCGGTTTTAACTGTAGCAAGCCCTTGAGCAAAGCCAAGTATAGGCGCGTTATCTGCTTCTAATGGCTGCACTTCGTCAATAAATTCACAGTTTGCCGGAAGTAAGTGCTGATAGCGCTCTTGCCAAGGTGTGACGACATAAACGCGATCGCATACGGATAAAGCGCGATCGCATACAAGGCTTAACATTGGCACGCCGTTAATTGGCAGCAAAGCTTTATCGCTACCCATACGGGAGCTTTTGCCACCTGCTAAAACAATCCCGGTGATTGCCTGCATAAAAATTAATTTCGCCGCAAAAAACTTTCTAAAGTCTCTAATTTGAGCTTGTAAATCGCTTCCAAACGCTCAATTTCGGCTGGGGTACAAAAAAATTCATTGTTGAGCAATGTTCGGAAAGTACCAAAAGCTTTTTGCGATTCTTGGTTAAATAAGCCAATCACCGAGCGTAAACCATCTACTATAGCCAACGGCGGGTTTAATATAAAGGCTTCGCGCTGATAGATGCGGCTAAAAATTTGGGGGATATCTTCTCGTTGCAAAACTTCTGGGCCGCCGATAGCTAAAGTTTGGTTGCAAGCGGCGCTATTGGTGATCGAATCTACCGCCATGATTGCTAGGTCATCGGTGCTAATAATTGAAGTGCGACTATAGCGATCTCCTATTAGTAAATATATTCCTGTTTGCTTGAATCTTTCAGCTAAAGGCAGTAAGTTTGATGCCAAACCTGCGGGACGCAAAATAGTGTAATTTAAACCGCTAGATTGTAAATATTTTTCTACCTCTCGCTTGGCTTTAAATACTGGCGCATCTTCGTAACCGCGATCGGCTCCCAGTACGGAAATAAATACGAAATGTTCTACACCAATCTCTTTAGCGCGATCGATTAGTTCAATATTGGCGCGATAGTCTAAGTCTATGGCATTGCCGCCGCTACCATGAGCGCTGATGATATATTGCACTCCATTACAGGCTTTATGAATATCTCTTTGCTCAACCAAGTCACCGATAAATATTTCACTACCTTGATGTTCTAGTTCGCCGTAGCGAGAGTTTAGACGTACAAAAGAGCGAACAGGTGTCTCTCTTTTTCTCAGTATTCTTACAACTCTTTGTCCTATATCTCCAGTTGCGCCTGTAACTAAAAACATTTAATTTAGCCTCTTTTGTCCAGCCATATTTTAGCGATTAGATAGGAGTCACGTATTATTTAAACAGAAATGCGATTTTTTAAACTTCTCGTGTATTTAAACGACGATAGCGCCCTTGAATTATCATATAAATGCCGTAAGCAATCAAACCCAAGGCTACTATACCCAAAATCCAAGACCCATAAGGTTGTTGTTGTAGTACCTGCAAAGCTTCACCTAATCCTCTGACTTCGCGCGCATCCTACTGTCGCGCTGCTTGAATTAGAAAAAAGCCAATAATACAAAATACTACGCCTCGCGCTGCTAAACCAAACCTACCGATCGCAATTATCCAATTTTGTTGACTATCGCTGACTTCGCTCAAATCCATTTTTTTACAAAACTTTGCTTTATAAGCTGTATAAAACTGATAGAAACCTAAGCCAATTACTCCAGCGCCAATTGTTCCGACTAGCCATTGTCCAAAAGGTTGAGAAAGTAATGTTCCCGTCCAATCTTGAGTAGAATTACTATTACCTCCACTCCCCGAACCGATAACAATACTAATGGCACTTAGGGCTAAACTTCCATAAACAAAACCATTAGCAGCGTAGCTAAGACGTTTCGCTAAACCTTTAGTATCTGTACCTTCATGTTCTGGATCTTTTATTGCTTGAATAAAACGCCAAAGTACATAGCCAATTAAACCAATGGCAACTAAACTTAGTAAAATTTTTCCAAATGGTTGCGTTACAATCGCACTCAAAGCGCCTTTAGTATCGGCGGAAAAACCACCGATACTAAAGGCTGCTTGAGCCGCTAATATTCCCACGATGGCATAGACAACGCCTTTAGCTGCGTAGCCAAATCGGGCTAGCCTCTCTACCCATAAAGAACGTTGCTGTATTAATTGTGGTGTCATGATTAAAAATATACTTATACAAATGATATCTATCAGAAAATAATTAATAAATACATCTGTCTAAGTGTATAAATTTTAACAAGAGTTGTTAATTTTAATTTAATCAACCTAAGAGATAATAATTTATTCGCCAATTTTTAGGAGTATTAATAATGACTGCATTTACAGATTCTTGGCAACACGAATACATCACAACAAATGGCGTAAAACTGCATTATGTAACTCAGGGAAACGGCGCTTTAATGCTAATGCTGCACGGGTTTCCTGAGTTTTGGTACTCATGGCGGCATCAAATTCCAGCCTTTGCAACCGATTATCAAGTTGTGGCGCTCGATTTACGCGGTTACAACGATAGCGATAAGCCAAAAGCACAATCGGCTTACGTGATGGATGAATTTATTAAAGATATTGAAGGAGTAATTACAGGTTTAGGTTACGACAAGTGCATATTAGTAGGGCATGATTGGGGAGGTGCGATCGCCTGGAATTTTGCTTATTCTCGCCCGCAAATGGTAGAGAAGCTAATTGCCTTAAATATTCCTCATCCTGCGAAGATGGCAGAAGGGTTAAGCACTCCTCAGCAATTACTGCGTAGTTGGTATATGTTCTTTTTTCAATTACCGGAGATTCCCGAAGCTGTAATTCAAGCTGGGGATTATCAATTAATAGAAAATGCGCTGCAACAAATACCAGTCAACAAAAATGCTTTGACTCGAACAGATATTGAAGCTTACAAAAATGCTGCCTCAAAACGCGGTGCTTTGACGGCGATGTTGAACTATTATCGCAATATTACCCAGCAAAGAATGCTTAGTTCTGACTGGAGTATTTTGGAAATGCCGACATTGATGATTTGGGGTGAAGGAGATGTAGCTTTGGGTAAGGAGTTGACTTACAATACCCAAGCCTACGTTAGAAACTTGCAAATTAAGTACATCGCCAATGCTGGGCATTTGGTGCAGCAAGAACAACCGCAGTTAGTCAACCAGTATATTCGAGAGTTTCTCGCAACTGTTTAAATTTATGAGAGTAGGTTTTATTGGTATAGGGTTAATGGGGCTACCAATGGCTCAAAAGCTTGTAGAGGCTGGGATTGAATTGGTAGCTTACAACCGCACTCCAGAGAAGCTAGAGCCGCTCGGGGGGGTGAAAATTGCCCAACAACCCGCCGATGCAATTATTGGTAGCGATTGTATTATGCTCATGCTTACCAATGCTTCAGCTATTTGCAGTTTGTTGTTATCAGAGGATGCCAAGCCGCATTTAGCAGGAAAGACTGTTATCCAGATGAGTACGATCGCACCTAATGAAAGTATGGCGATTGCTCAAGAAGTTATTGCGGCGGGGGGTGAATATTTAGAAGCGCCCGTTTTAGGTAGTATTCCCGAAGCCCAATCTGGCAAGCTAATCGTTATGGTAGGCGGTACAGAGGCGCACTTTGAACGTTGGCGAGATTTATTGCAAAATTTTGGCACTGAAATCCTATTAATTGGAGAAGTGGGCAGTGCTTCAGCAATTAAACTTGCTTTAAATCAATTAATTGCTTCTTTAAGCACAGCTTTTGCTCTCAGTCTAGGTTTTTTAGAGCGTCAAGGTGCAAGTGTAGACATTTTTATGCAAATTCTCCGTCAAAGCGCTTTATACGCGCCTACCTTTGACAAGAAATTACCACGAATGCGCGATCGCAATTATTCCCATCCTAATTTCCCCACTAAACACTTATTGAAAGATACAGAGTTATTTATCAATGCAGCCCAAGGGGAAGGGATGAATATTAGCAGTATTGAAGGTGTGAAAAAAATTTTAGAAATAGCGATAACTAGCGGGTTTGCGGATGCTGACTACTCATCACTATTTAGTGCGATCGCACGGGATATCTCTTAACTTACGGAAGAGACAGAGAAAGCTACAAATACTAACCCGCCAACTAAAGCGGCGGCGACTATTCCTAATACAACATAGTTGCGCTTTTCTACACCCGTAGGATCTTCTGCTTGATAAACTACTGGCTCTTTAGCGAAATTGTTTAGACGACCGCCTTCTTCTGTTGTGTATGGCATATTTTCCATCCTTTTGCTAGTTTGTTTACCAATCGTAACATAAGGTTTGTAAACTGACTTACAAACTTGAGAAAAAATTTTTGGATAACCCTCCAGCCCATAAAAAGAGTGGAGAGTTAATTATTAGCTCGTAATAGTGCCGCTTAGGGGAGAACTTGCGATCGCATAGTCTTTAATGGGGATACGTCCGGCAAGGTGTGCCATCCGTCCAGCAAGTGCTGCTAGATTCATTGCCCGCGCCATAATTGGGGCATTTTGGGCAAGGGCGATCGCGCTATTAATTAGTAAGGCATCTGCGCCCATTTCCATTGCTTGCGCGGCTTCGCTAGGCGTACCAATACCAGCATCTACCACTACAGGTATACCAGAGTTTTCAATAATTATGGCAATATTTGCCGCATTTTTTAAACCTTGTCCCGATCCAATCGGGGAAGCTAGAGGCATTACTGTCGCACAACCAACATCTTCTAAACGTTTAGCCAGTATTGGATCGGCATTAATGTAAGGTAGTACCGCAAAGCCTTCCTTGACAAGCTTTTCGGCAGCTTCTAAAGTTCCAATCGGGTCGGGCAATAAGTATTTCGGATCGGGGATGACTTCTAATTTGACAAAGTTATTATCTTCTTGCCCTAATAACTTTGCCATTTCTCGCCCCAGACGTGCCACGCGGATCGCTTCCTCCGCCGTCTGACAGCCTGCGGTATTGGGCAACATCCAAATTTTTGTCCAATCTATTGCTTCTGCTAATCCCTCATGTCCTCGGGCTTTAGTTTGCACTCTCCGCACGGCAACGGTGACAATTTGGCAGCCGCTTTGAATAATGCTTTGTTGCATTTCTTCTATACTACGGTACTTGCCCGTACCCGTCATTAAGCGCGATTGAAAAGTTTTACCCGCAATAGTTAGGGGACGATCTAAAACTTGTTCTATAGAAGGATTGAGTGTCTGCATTTTAAGAAATAAAACTTACTACGAATTTGTAAATCGGGAATAGTGAAAGTGTTTTAGGAGAGAATCGGCGGCGGCTTGCCCTTCGATTACATCTGCAATTAGATTAGCGGTTACTGGGGCAAGAAGTATGCCATTACGATAATGACCAGTGGCAAGAGTAAGATTAGAGTAAGGACTTGCACCCAAAATTGGCAACTCATCCGGCGTTGCGGGACGAAAACCCCACCAAAATTCCTCAATTGGATAATGCTGTAATGGTGGAAAAAGTCGGATAGCCCGTTGTAAAAGCAATTGCATACCTGCGGGAGTGTTGTAAGGAGTAAAGCCTACATCTTCCATAGTTGCACCAATAACAATTCTTCCATCAGCACGAGGAACTATGTATATATCAGGGGCAAATAAAACCTGCTTTAAGGGCAATTCTTTCTCTGTTGCCCGCACTGATAGCATTTGTCCTTTTTTGGGCTGTACGGGGATGGGTAATAATTCCTGCGACCAAGCGCCCGTAGCTAATAGATAATGTTCGGCATGGATAACTTCGTTATTTGTCGTGCAAACCCCTATAACTCGATTTTGCTGATAAATAAAGTTTTTTACCGTTACTTCATCTTGGAGAATTACACCCAATGCGATCGCACAGGCGCAAAGTGCTAAAGTTAAAGCCCGATTATCTACCTGTCCATCTTCGGGATACCACCAACTACCAACTACATCGGCACTTAAATTAGGCTGATGCTTAGAAGTTGCACTTTTATCTAACCATTGAGCATTGTTTCGGTTAGTTTGCTCGTAAACTGGGGCTAAAATGCCGCAATTCCAATAACCCGTACTTAAACCGCTAAGTTGTTCAATTTTGCTTGTCCAATCAGGGTATAGTTGCCGCGACCGCATACAAAGGTCTAACATTGCACCGGGGGAAATTTGTTCGGCTTCGGGCGCTAACATTCCGGCGGCGGCGTGACTTGCGCCGGAGTTGAAATCGCGGACAAGTATAGTTACGCAATGCGATCGCAATTTTAATTCAATAGCAGTCGCTAAACCAATTACTCCACCCCCAATAACCAAAACATCTGTTGTCATGCTAAAAGATTCTCCTATTTCCCCCTTTCTAGCCTAGCGATTAATCTTTGTTCCTTTTGCTAATTAGTAAAAGTTTAAACCTCTTTAAACAGTGGAATTATCCACCCAGCCACAATACTTATCAGTACAAATATTTCTAAGGCGGTAAGTAAAGAAATAGATTTTAAGCTTAATTGCGTACTCCGCCGCCAAGACCACCATGCAGCGATATGAGTAGGCCATAGTTTGGGGCTATCTCGGTCACAAAATCGCCAGTTTAGCATTGACAGAAGTAATGGAAACCCTCCCACTTTGGCATTTAAGAGCAGATGGAGAGCAATACAGGCTACGATAATTACCCATGATACTAGGTGGGCATAGTACCAAAAGCGATCAAGTTCTCCCTTGGGCAACCATTGGTCGTCCATCATCTTGCCACTAAAAACAGCAAAAGAGAGAGCTAAAATTATTAAAGTGTTGGAAAATCGGTTTAAGGTGTACCACCAAATAGGTTTACCAAATTGATTCAGTTTGGCTAAAGAATCGGGCTGGAGTAGTCGTTTTTGTCCCCGATGGAAGGCATAAACTACAAATAAGGGAAAAATAAGTAACGTATACAATCCGAACGTTCCGTGCAAACTTTCAATTTCAGGATAGTCAGGAAGGGAAATTTTGCCCCAACGCCCATCGAAAGTGTTGTAAGTCCAGAAAGCTGTCAAAATTGCAGCAACTAGAAATAAACCTGTTAAGCCATGCAAAATGCGGAGTAAAAGCGGTTGATAAGGCTGTGAAGACTTCATAGTTTGGCAAAAATAACAACCTAATGCACAGAAGTATTAATTATTACCATTATGCAGTAATCTTTTGCGAAGATTGTGACCGCGATCGCTTAATTAACTACCCCAATTCTTTCTTAGCAGCTAATTTTTCGTCCAAACGACTTTTTCACCCTGTCCCCAAAAACCATCAAACTTTGTCACGTTAACATCGCCTAAAACATTGGTCTGACAAGCCAAGCGAAGATTTTTAGAGAGAGAATGGGGGGGAAGACTGCGCCGAGTTTTGCCAAGCCAAGTAACTTCCGAAACATTGCCTTCCACCATAACAGCGCAAGTACCGCAAGTACCCAGACCGTGACAATTGATTATGGAAGCATTGCCATTGTAGAGATTGATATCATTATTGAGTAATATCTGACGGAGATTGTCGCCAGCATTGCAAACTATTACTTTACCCTGAGCAAAAACTTGGGGCATTTTATTGTATTTTCCTATTTTGATATCCCTCTTAGTCTAATGAGTATTTATGAAAAAACAGCTTTGGATTTATGACACCACTTTACGAGATGGGACGCAAAGAGAAGGAATATCCGTATCTATAGAAGACAAACTTCGGATCGCTAGACAGTTAGACGGGTTGGGCATTCCTTTTATTGAAGGTGGATGGCCGGGGGCAAATCCCAAAGATGTACAATTTTTTTGGCAACTCCAAGAAGAACCTTTAACCCAGGCGGAAATTGTCGCTTTTTGTTCTACTCGTCGCCCAAATATATCGGCAGCAGAAGACCCGATGCTGCAAGCGATTCTAGCCGCCGGAACTCGTTGGGTAACTATTTTCGGTAAATCTTGGGATTTGCACGTTACCGAGGGGCTAAAAACTAGCTTAGAAGAAAACTTAGAGATGATACGGGATACGATCGCCTATTTGCGCTCTTCTGGACGTAAAGTAATTTACGATGCCGAACATTGGTTTGATGGCTATAAACAAAATAGAGATTATGCCCTAAAAAGCTTACTAACCGCCGTAACTGCGGGGGCCCAGTGGGTGGCTTTGTGCGATACCAATGGGGGAACATTACCCCACGAAATTAGCCTTATTGTCCGCGATGTCAAGCAATCTTTGCCTCCCAATGCTCAAATTGGTATTCATACGCACAATGATGCTGATACTGCTGTTGCAAATGCGATCGCGGCGGTACTCGAAGGCGCAACAATGGTACAAGGCACAATTAACGGTTATGGCGAACGTTGCGGCAATGCTAACCTTTGCTCGGTAATTCCCAATTTGCAATTAAAGTTAGGCTATGACTGTCTGCCTGAAGATAAACTTATTCAACTGACCCAAGCAAGTAGATTTGTTAGCGAAGTTGTTAACCTTGCACCCAACGAACACGCGCCATTTGTCGGACGTTCAGCTTTTGCCCATAAAGGCGGGATTCACGTCTCGGCGGTAGAGAAAAATCCCTTAACTTATGAACATATCGAACCAGAAAAAATTGGTAATAATCGCCGAATAGTTATTTCCGAACAAGCAGGACTTAGCAACGTTTTAGCAAAAGCGCGGACCTTTGGCATTGAATTAGATAAAAATAACCCCGCAGCTAGGCAAATATTGCGCCACTTGAAAGAATTGGAAAGTCAAGGCTATCAATTTGAAGCGGCGGAGGCAAGTTTTGAATTATTAATGCGCGAAGCTTTGGGCAAACGCCAGCATTTATTTACAATTAAAGGCTTTCAAGTTCATTGCGATTTATCTCAAAACGTGGATAGTTGCAACAGTAGCGCCATGGCAACGGTAAAACTAGCGGTAAATAACCAAGATATTTTAGAAGCCGCCGAAGGAAACGGGCCCGTTGCGGCATTAGATGCGGCATTACGCAAAGCTTTAGTTAATTTTTATCCTCAAGTTGCCGACTTTGAATTAACCGATTACAAAGTCCGTATTTTGGATGAGTATAGCGGTACGGCCGCTAATACACGGGTACTTGTAGAATGGCGTAATGACTTTCAACGCTGGACTACAGTAGGTGTATCAACCAATATTCTCAATGCTTCTTACCAAGCTGTAGTTGAAGGGTTGGAATACGGTTTATTATTGCCACCTGTGGCAGCAATAAAAATTCACTGATGCCAAGTTTAAATTTACAAGTATAGTCATGCAAAAACTTCAAGCAGCAATTCTAACTATTAGCCTAGTAACTATCGGTGCAAACTCCGTACTAGCACAAACTCCGGTATCTCTAGTTAGAGCAAAATGCGTGAGTAGCGGACAAGGAAGTTTTCGCCAAACTCCTGTAGATGTAGCCATTTCTAAAGCTGTTTATACAAGTCCATTTTACTTGGGTGCGGGTACGGTATCGGCGGCAGTAACTTGTAAAATTAGAAATAGTGACGATCGCCCATTGTTTCAAACTTTACGTTTAGGTTTGGGAATGCGCGACAATAATCCCAATAGTCCCCCGGTGACGGTCAATTTTTATGTAGATGGCGACAAAGCCGAAACTAAAACTATTGCTCCCGGAACCAAAGAGTTATTAGCGATAGATGTAAGTAAAGCAACAAATGTAACTATTGAAGCCGTTTGTTCTAGTTCAGACAAGTATTGCGGTCGCGTTTATTTCTTCAACACCGTTCTCGACCCTCTTGTAGCCACAACTCCAACTCCCAAAAAGTAGATTATTCATGCCGCCGAAATTTGCCAATAACACCGCATGGCAGCAGGCAGAATTACTTATGCAGCCTGCTTTTATTCGCATTCTCGATTGTATCCGCAAGCAACTTGATAGCAGTGCTTGGAAGGAAACTTACGAAAACGTCTTAATTTGGCAGCCAGGAACTACCGAAGAACAAAAGGCTGACGTAGCTAATTTAGTCAAACAACTAGAAGCGGCCAAATCGGAACAAGTAGAGGAAATCGAACAAGCTTTGATGAAACTACCCACGCCAACACCGGGCTATCATTTGTGTTTGCAGCAAGAAGGCTTAGAAACGGTTAAGGTCGATTTATGGGACTTATGCTATCAAGTTTGTTTTCAAAACTATAGTCCTAGCCTTGCCGAGTCGCCTAATTATATCGTAACGATTGACACTAGCTTAATTGATGAAACGGGCGATATTGATTGGCAATTATTAAATGATAAAGCTTCTTATTTAGTCAGTCGCGTATTTGCCCAATTGCCCACTACTTAAAAAATAATCAAAATATTATGATTCAACAGTTACAGGACATCCAGGCATCCTCTGGAGCAACGTTTGACGTTTCTCATATCCCCGTCAGTTTTGGTAACGATTCTGAGGCATTAGAGGCGGCAAAAAACGGGGTAGCAATTTGCGATCGCACTCATTGGGGAATAATTAAAGTTACAGGAGGCGATCGCATTCGTTTTTTACACAATCAAAGTACCAACAATTTTGAGCGTTTAAAACCGGGGGAAGGTTGCGATACTGTTTTTGTGACTTCTACCGCTAGAACTATCGATTTAGCCACCGCCTACCTTACCGACGATTGGGTACTGTTAATAACTTCTCCCAATCGCTACAAGTATTTGCTCGAATGGTTAGATCGTTATATCTTTTTTGCCGACAAAGTGGAGTTAATAGATATTACCCAAAAAACAGCAATATTTAGCTTAATAGGTTCAAAAAGTAGCGATTTAGTTTCAAAAAGAGGTTTGGAGGCAATAATTGGGCAACCTTTAGGCAATCATCTGTTAATCGATGATGTCCGAATAGCAGTAGGTAGCGGACTTGCAATCCCTGGCTATACTTTAATAGTTTCCGCCGAAAATGCTGCAAAGGTATGGCAAATGTTAGTAGAAGCGGGTGCTGTACCAATGGGTGACTTGGTGTGGGAACAGCTAAGAATCCAACAAGGTCGTCCGTTTCCAGATAAAGAACTAACAGAAGATTACAACCCTTTAGAAGCAGGCTTATTGCAGACAATATCTTTTGATAAAGGTTGCTATATCGGACAAGAAACGATCGCGCGATTGAATACTTACAAAGGCGTAAAACAATCTTTGTGGGGTATTAATCTTGATGCCATAGCTGAAGTTGGCAGTGTAATTATGGTAGGAGAGGAAAAAGTTGGAAAACTTACAAGTATTGTAGAAAGCGATCGCGGATATTTTGGCTTAGGCTATATTCGGACTAAAGCAGGTGGTGCGGGTTTAAAAGTCCAAATAGGCGAAACTATAGGCGAAGTAGTAGAAGTCCCATTTTTAAGTCGCGCCCAATAATACCTATAGAGGCGATCCAATGAGCGTAACAATTCCCATCCAAGCCATCGAACTTACTCCTGGTAGCCACATTAGCATCCATAACTTATCTTGGCAGGATTTTGAAACTATCTTGGATAATTTGGGTGAAAAGCGTAATACTCGCGTGGCTTACTACCAAAGCACTTTAGATATTATGTCTCCGTTAGCAATTCACGAAAGACCTCATCGCATTATTGCTTACATCGTTACAGCAATTTTAGATTCCCAGGGGCGCGATTGGGATGACTTTGGTTCAACTACTTTTAAACGTCCGCCAATTGCAGAGATTGAACCCGATACTTGTTTTTACATCCAAAATGCTAGTAGCGTCAAAGGATGTACGAATATGAATCTATCTATCTATCCACCGCCTGATTTAGCGATTGAGGCTGACGTAACTTCAAAAACTACTTTAAATGCTTACATCGCTATCGGTGTTCCTGAAGTGTGGATTTACAAAGATGGGCAACTTACAATCAATATTCTTAGCGAGAATAGCTATGTTCCGTCCTCTAGTAGCCTTGTTTTTCCTGATTTACCCATAACTCAACTTATTCCTCAACTGGTACTTAAAGCGATTGATGAAGGAACAAGTAAAATGTTGCGAGATTTAAAAGCCGAACTATAGAGGATTATGATATGCGATCGCGCAAACGATTCCTCTTAATAAAGAAGAAAAGAGCTTTCTGGTTATGGTTAAATTACATTAGACCTCTTGCCAAAAGTTAACTAGGGATGGCATTAGCTCTCATAAGTTCGTAGTTATAGAGTCCAGCTATTAAGTTGAATCTCAAGCCAAATCTTCTGCGCCGATTGCGATATTTTTCTGATAATATCCTGAATATT
>JAESGR010000305.1_pt1 | contig 52702 bp, 52 predicted proteins | sample 9269771 | NCBI WGS metagenome assembly JAESGR01 (sample SAMN15739572, study PRJNA653492) | algae metagenome | isolation source: Chroococcus sp. CMT-3BRIN-NPC107 and co-occurring heterotrophs from well... | place: USA: Clark Mountains Wilderness, California | collected 2010-04-18 | reverse complement strand
AGGCCTTGCCCGACAGCGCCAACGTCTTCGTGATCGCCGCGGTCAGGCTCGTCTTGCCGTGGTCAACGTGCCCAATCGTCCCCACGTTGATGTGCGGCTTGTTTCGCTCAAACTTCTGCTTCGCCATATTCGAAACATCTCCTGAAAAAGTGGACAGTTGGTAACGACTGTCAAAAAGCACGCAAGACGACGAGGAGCTCGGGGAGCCCCTCGTCGATGGACCTAAGCTGGAGCCCACACCCGGACTTGAACCGGGGACCTCATTCTTACCAAGAATGTGCTCTACCAAACTGAGCTATGTGGGCCAGCGGCGGCCATGCCGTTCTTCCTCGGCGGCCGGTGGGCAGAGGCGGATTCGAACCACCGTAGCTTTCGCACCTGATTTACAGTCAGGCCCATTTAACCACTCTGGCATCTGCCCATGAGCCAGCGCTTTACGCCTCCGAACGGCGCACGCGAGTATACCGGCCCCGTCATTCATAAACAAGCCTCGTCCATTCCTTCCACCGACATGTGGCCGCAATGTGATTCGACTGTCTTGCGGTGACGGGCGCGGGGCCGTAGGATGACACTGCGGCACACAACTGTTCGCAGATCGCATTTCGTGTTTCTTGTTCCGGGAGGTCGGGAAGATCTGTCCGGTGTCTTCGAAGGGGCTCGATCATGCCACGCCCGCGACTGACTCGTTCCCAGGGCGCGTTGCTCTCCATTGGCCTGGTGGCCATGGTCACATTGGCGGCCTGTGGCGATCAGCCACCCCCGCCTTCTCCGACCGCAGCGCCGGAGGTGACGCAGGAAGCCGTTGCCCCACCCACTGCCGAGGCGGAAGAAACACCAACTGCCGCTGTCGCCACTCCTGAGGACGTGGCCGCCGCATCGCCCGAAGCCGGCGCCGATGCAACGCCACCTGGTCTGGCAACACCGGTCGGAATCGCGACGCCCACCGGCTTGGCCACACCCATCGCCGCGATTGACGCCAGCCCGGTTTCTGGCCTCGCGACACCTATTGCTGCAGTTGAAGCCACCCCTGTCCTGGTCAACGAGGCCACGCCCACTGCGGCAGTGCAAGCAGCGACCCCGGTTGTGGCCTCACCAGTTGCAACGCCCATCGAGACAGAGGACGCTACACCGCTAGCAACAGCGGAAGCGACGCCACAAGAAGGAACGCCGGTCGCGGCGGCAGCCACCCCGCCGGCCGCAACGCCTGTTACTGAGCCAGAGGCCACGCCAGAGTTGGAAGCGACTCCGGAGGGGACGCCAGTTCTCGCGACGCCAATCGCCGTCGTCGTCCCAACTGAAACACCAGAGCCGACCGCGACTCCCGTGCCTCCGACAAGTACGCCGGAGCCTACGGCAACACCCGAACCTACCAATACGCCCGTTCCTCCGACGGCCACGCCGGAGCCAACGTCGACGCCAGTGCCACCAACGGCGACACCTGAACCGACGGCGACTCCAGTCCCACCGACAGCGACACCTGAACCCACGGCAACTCCGGTACCACCAACCGCGACGCCAGAGCCAACAAACACGCCGGTACCGCCGACTGCAACCCCGGCACCAACGAACACGCCCGTGCCGCCGACGGCAACTCCGGAGCCGACCTCGACTCCGGCACCCACTGCAACACCAGTTCCGCCGACGAGCACGCCACGACCGACGAGCACGCCAGTGCCGCCGACCTCGACGCCACGTCCGACCTCGACGCCACGTCCGACTGCCACTGCAACAGCGACACCGCCAACGGCATCCGTGGCGCCAACCTCAGCGCCTCTTCCGCCGCCGCCGCCAAGTTCGTAGTCGTTGCGGGCCAGGGCGGATTACCTCCGTGGCTAAGCACGCGGAGCGCGATGTCATTGTTGTTGAAGTAGGCCCCAGGGACGGGCTGCAAAACGAAGCGCAGCCCGTCCCAACGGAACGCAAGATCGCCTTCATCAATGCGCTCTCAGCGGCCGGCCTGCCGCTGATTGAGGCCACCAGCTTTGTGAATCCCAAAGCTGTGCCGCAGATGGCTGATGCTGGCGATGTCATGCGGGGCATCACGCGCCGCCCCGGCGTCCGCTACCCGGTGCTTGTCCCCAATGAGCGCGGGTTGGAGCGCGCGCTGGACGTTCGGGTTGATGCCATCGCGCTCTTTACCGCGGCTACAGACGAATTCGCCCAGGCGAACGTTGGGACCACCGTCGCCGGCACCTTCGAACGCTTTGCCCCGGTCATCGAGCGAGCGAAAGCCCAGGGCGTGTGGGTGCGCGGGTATGTCTCGGTTGCATTTGGCTGCCCCTACGCTGGAGTGGTGTCGGTGGGTGCAGTCACAAAGGTCATAGAGCAACTGCTCTCGGCTGGCTGTAACGAGATCTGTCTCGCGGACACTATCGGCGTCGGCGCTCCTGCAGATGTCGGCGCCACGCTGGATGCCGTCGGCTATTTACTCCCGTTGAGCGATCTTGCCCTTCATTTCCACGACACGACGGGCAACGCGCTGCGCAACGTCGAGGTTGCCCTTCAGCATGGCGTGGGCATCTTTGATTCCGCTGCCGGTGGATTAGGAGGCTGTCCCTTCGCGCCCGGTGCTCCAGGCAATCTCGCGACCGAGTCGCTGCTGGCGTTCCTGCATCAGTCCGGTCTTCGCACCGGGGTCAATCAGGAAGCCGTGGGCCAGGCCACAGATCTCTTGCGTGGCTACGTCCCCCGCCTCGATTCCAGGGCCGCTGACTCAGCGTGATGGGTTACTGGCTCGTCATCGCCATCGCGATCGTCGCCATCATCGCGGTCGTCGTGGCCATTCGCGAGTAAATTTCCCTCACGAGTTGACCTGTCGCGAGGAGTGCAGACCTGTGAATGAACGTGACTTCGCCTTCCTGACCCGCCTGCTCGATTCGCCGGGCCCTTCCGGGTTTGAGGAAGCGCCGTCACAGGTCTGGCGTGATGAGGCAGCAACCTTCGCTGATGAGGTCACCCACGATGTTCGAGGGAACTCGTACGCCCGTTTACGGCCTGCAGGGGGCGCGGAAGACGCGCCGCGCGTCTTGCTGGTCGGTCACATTGACGAGATTGGCTTCCAGATCATCGGCATTGATAAGGATGGGTTCCTCTGGTTCGATCCGATCGGCGGCTGGGACCATGAGGTGATCGTCGGGCAGCGCGTGCGCATCCGTGGCCGCAACGGTGACGTCATCGGGGTGATTGGCAAAAAGGCTGCCCATCTTCTCACCGCCGAAGACCGCGAGAAGCCGACCAAGCTCAAGGACATGTGGATCGACATCGGCGCGGCCGACCGGGCTGCCGCCGAGCTGCGCGTGGAAGTCGGTGACCCGGTCGTTATTGACGCCAACCTGGTCAAGCTCACGGACGACCTCTACGCGTCCCGCTCGATGGATAACCGCATTGGCGCCTTTGTCGCGTTGACGGCGTTGCGCCACATCGCGGAGAAGCGTCCGGAGGTCGATGTCTATGCGGTTGCCTCGGCCACGGAGGAGACCGATTTCGGAGGCGCGTCGGTGGCAGCGCATCGCCTGCCCGCCCTGGTTGCCATCGCTATCGATCTTACTCACGCCACCGATCATCCGGAAGGCGACAAGAAGCGCGAGGTCGAGGTCAGGCTGGGTGGCGGGGCGGCGCTGGCGCGGGGTACGACCCTCAACGAAAAGGTTGTGCGCGGCCTGCAGGATGCTGCACGTCGCCTGGGCGTCAGTCCCCCCGTGCAGGCCACCGCTGCCGCCACCTGGACTGACGCAGATCCCATCGTCAAGGCGGCGGCTGGCGCTGCGACCGGCCTGGTGTCAGTCCCGGGTCGTTACATGCACTCCCCGAACGAGGTCGTCAGCCTCTCCGATGTGGAACAGGCAGCAGCGATCATCGCGGAGTTCGTGAGCAACATGAGCCCCGAGGATGATTTCCGGCCCGGCGCCTGAGGAGTCCAGCCACCTGCAGGATCACGACGTCGAGGTGACCCGTCCGCGGCCGCAGCGGGAACGCAGGAACTGAATCGCATTGCACGGGCTGTTGAACCTCCCATGGGTCGAGCTTTGGGTCGAGAATCTGGAGAATTGCCGCAGCGTCATGCCACGCGAACGTCGGTCTTGCGCAGGGTCTCCGCGTCCTCCGGTACGCAGCCCGACAACCTGGCTTCCCACGGCGTTGCCTGGCAACGTGGTCTACCCAACGAATCTTCGAGGGCGATGCCGGCCGGGCTCGAGGAAACAAAGAATGCCAAGTGTGCCAGGAATGCCAACGTTGGCAAGTTGGCTGAACCGGTAGGTGATGCAGGTTCGAGGCTGGGCCGAGATCTTTTGCCTGCCGGCTCTGGATGACCGGGCAAGATGGGCGCGCCTGCGAACTTTTCTGGTTGGGGGACGAGGTCCGTCGACTGCGCTCAGGACAACAGGCGGGAGCGGTGCAACCTCGAACCAGGATGTCCGCCGAGACGGGCATTCGTTGCGGATGTCTCGGGGAGTTGTCCGGTCACTTGCAGTGACGAGACTGCGCTCGACCGAGACGGCATGCCAATCGTGCCACGAGCCTATCGTGTCTCGATCCTGTCGCGCGGCCTCGTCGCGCTCGCGCGCCTCCCGTGCTCGTGAGGATGCCGTTGTCGCCATGGAGAGGACCGGAGTCTCCCACGCATGGTGTGCAATTCCTCGGTCCCGTCGCGTTGCACCAGGCGGTCTCGATTCGCTCATGACACGATGAGATTGGGGGTCGTGCAGAGACTGGCAACGTCATGTCGACGTTTGCCGAGGAGTTATCACGCGCGGACGACGATTTTGCCGCCCTTCGCCACTACCAGGTACTCCCCGCTCTCGCGGCGGAAGAGCAACTCAGCATCTTCCACGATCTGGACCGACGCGATGCGGGTAAAAACGACTGCGGCGCCAGCGCCAATGGCGTCGACGCGGCGGATCGATGGCCAGAGCGTGATCATGGCCGCGGGGCGGCCTTCGGCGCCCTCGACCATGAACTGGAAGACCTTGCGGCCCGGGAGCTGGAACGGCGCCAGCTCCAGCCGCGCCCCGATAGCCTCGGCGTAGGTTTCGGCAAAATCCTCGCGGTACGGCAACATGCGTACCCTGGACGATGCGTGTGTCTCGCTGGAGTCTTCGGTTACGTTCAGATCGTCCATGACTCGTGCTGCCTATACTGCCGCGTTGCCGGTGGACGGGAGGCGCCCACCGCGTGCTGCCTTCAGTCGCCCCGCCCCAGAGTAAGGACCCGTCGTGCCACAGACCTCCGGAACCATGGACATCGCTGCCGCGGCTCGCGCCGCGCGCGCAGAGTATGAGCGCACCGTGACCCCGGACGTCACGCTGGACGACATTCGCGCCGCGGCAGAGCGCATTTCGCCCTACGTCCATCGCACGCCGATCATGGAGTCAGCGGCCCTCAGCGCCGTGACCAATACCCGGCTGGGCCTGAAAGCGGAACACCTGCAGCGTACTGGCGCGTTCAAGGCACGTGGCGCACTCAACGCAATCTTCAAGCTCACGCCGGAACAGCGCGACCGGGGTGTCGTCACGCTTTCCGCCGGGAATCACGGCGCCGGTCTTGCCTACGCTGCTCAGATCGCAGGCGTGCGGTGCGTGGTGTTCATGCCAGAGCACGCCGTTCCCACGAAAGTGGCGGCGGTTCGCGGGTACGGCGCGGAAGCGTGCTTCGCGCCCTCAATGGAAACCGTCTTCGCGGCCATGGATGAGTACCGTGAGCAACAGGGAATGCACTACGTCCACCCGTTTGGTGACCCGGATGTCATCGCGGGACAGGGTACGGCGGGCCTGGAGATCATCGAGGATGCTCCGGACGTCGAGACGATTGCGGTCTGCGTCGGGGGCGGCGGCCTACTTGCCGGCATCGCCGTCGCCGCCAAATCGATGAAGCCCTCGGTGCGGGTGGTAGGCGTCGAGCCAGAGGGAGCTCCCGTGGTCACGCGCAGCCTTGTCGCTGGGTATCCGGTCACCATCGAAAAGATCACCACCGTCGCCGATGGCTTATCCGCGCCCTTTGCCGATCCTACGTCGCAGCGGCTCATCGAGCGGTACGTCGATGATGTGGTGCTGGTCACCGATGACGAAATCATCAGCGCGCTGCGCATGATCCTGGAGCGCACCAAGCAAATGGTTGAGCCGGCCGGGGCCGCAGCGGTCTCCGCGTTCATGACGGGAAAGGCGGGAGCGCAAGAAGGCTCTCGAGCCATTGCGACCCTGAGTGGCGGCAACGTGGACTTCGAGAAGCTCAAGCGCATTCTGTGAGCACCGTTAACCAGTTCAATCCATCAGTAACGGCCGGCGACATGAGCGACCTGGGCAATTCGGCCAGGTGGTTACTTGCGCCAGCCATTCCCGAGGCCGAGTTCGGGGTCTACGTTCACGTGCCGTTCTGCGCGCATATCTGTCCATACTGCGACTTCAACACCTACGCCGGCATGTCACGCCTTATTCCGGACTACGTCGAGGCAGTTGAACGGGAAATCGCCCTGCAGGCCGCAGATTTTGCCGGACGTCCCGCGGTCTCACTGTTCCTGGGGGGCGGAACGCCATCCCAGCTCAGTGGCTCTCAGGTCGGCCGCATCATCGCGGCGGCCCGGGCGGCGTACACATTCGCGCCAAATGCGGAAATCACCATTGAGACAAACCCGAATGACCTGAGTGAGGCCTACTGCACATCGCTATTGGATGCCGGCGTGAATCGCCTCAGCATCGGCGCCCAGACCCTGGATCGACGAGGGTTGCGCACCCTTGGCCGGCGACACGAGGCCGCGGACACCCTACGCAGCCTCGGAGACGCGTACCGGGCCGGGTTTCGCAACATCAGTCTCGACTTCATCTATGGCTGGCCGGGGCAGAGCACAGAGCAGTGGCGGAACGACCTGGAGCAGATCCTGTCCGGCGCTGAGGGCGGCATCACGCCACAGCACCTCTCTCTCTACAGCCTGATCGTCGAGCCCGGCACGCCGATGGCGGATGCGGTCACGCGCGGCATCCTGATACCGACCGATGATGACACTGCGGCCGACTTCATGGAGATCGCGCAGGAGATGCTAGGGGAGGCCGGATGGCTCCACTATGAGATCGCCAACTGGGCCTGTGCGCCGTCATTCGTCTCCCGGCACAACGCCCTGTACTGGAGAAACGGGGACTACGCCGGGATCGGCGCGGGTGCGCACGGCCACCGTCACCACCAGCGTGTGATGAATCAGCCATCGCCGCAGCGATACATTGCCGCCCTTGCCGATGGCGGCACTCCCCGAACGAACATCGAGCAGATCGACGAGGAGACGGCCATCGGGGAGTCGATGATGCTCGGCCTGCGTTTGCTCACCGCAGGCGTCAATCGGGACGCCTTCGTGCGCCGCCACGGAGTTGAGCTCGACACCCTCTTCAGCGAGCCTATCGCGCGTATGCAAACGCAAGGTTTGCTGGTTGACGATGGCCTGGCCATTCGACTCACAGAGCGCGGCGCCATGCTGGCGAATGCCGTTGCGGCGGAGTTTCTCCCCACTTGAATGTGCAGGTCCTCTCTCGGGAATACGCGGAGTACCAGCGAGGTCTCGGCGCGCTCAATAGCCTCATTCGCGGCGAACGGTCTGGCCCAGATGCTCCGCGAGATCGCCGGGAGCGCGCAGTCCGCCGGCTGGAGCGCACGCGGCAACTCCTGGATGCGCTCGGCCGTCCCCAGGATGCGTACGCAACCATCCATGTAACCGGCACCTCGGGCAAGGGCTCCACCGCCGCCGCCATTGCGGCCATCCTCACTGCAGCCGGCTATCGCACGGGGCTGCGCACGTCTCCGTATCTGCAGGTCGCGACGGAAAAGATGCAGATCTCCCACCGCCTCATTGATGGCATGGCGTTCGCAGCAGTGGTGGATGAAGTCCTCGGCGCAGCCGAGCGGATTGGTCTGGCGCCGCTGGTGTACACCGAGGCCTGGACGGTTCTTTCCTACGTCTGGTTCGCGCAGAGGCGGACGGATATTGCGGTTATCGAGGTCGGTGCCGGAGGCCGGTTCGACACCACTAATGTGATCACCCCTGAGGTCAGCGTCATTACCTCGGTCGGCATGGATCACGTCGTCTCGCTCGGACCAGAGCTTTCGGACATTGCCTGGCACAAGGCCGGCATCATCAAGCGTGACCGGCCCGTGGTGATCGGCGATCTCTGCCCCGAAGCCCTGCACATCGTTGAGCGCGAGGCGGCCATCCTGGGAGCGCCGATCATACGAGTGGCAGAACCCGTCGCTGGCGTGGTTATGGGTATGCACGGCGCATTCCAGTCAGCCAACGCGGCCATTGCGCTAGGCGTCATGGAGGCCTTGCGTTCGCGCGGCCGTATCATCCCGGAGGCCGCGGTGAGGAGTGGTATGGCAGCGGCTCGCCTGCCAGGACGCCTGGAGAGAATGCCTGAGGATGGGCCTGGCGTGTGGCTGGATGGCGCACACAATGCTGACAAGATGCAGGCGTTAGTCGCCAGCCTGTACCCACTCCTGAAGACGAAGCCGATCATGGTTGTCGGCGCGCTCGGCACCAAGGACATCGACGCCATGGCCGGAACTATCGCGTCTGCAGCACGCGTGGTGGTCAGCACTGAGCCACACGTTTTCGGTAAGCACGCTCTGCCTGCTCCGGACGTCGCCCATGCCTTGCGCGCGGCCGGCTTCACCGGGCCAATCGAATGCGAGTCAGAACCGCTCCGCGCCGTCTTGCTGGCGGAAAAGTTAGGCCAGGCACAACACGAGCCGGTCGTAGTGACCGGCTCGCTCTATCTCATTGGGGAAGTGCGGCGGCGCTGGTTCCCTGATGACGTCATTGTTGGCCAGCGAACACCCTGGCCCCACCAGACCTAACGCGATCGGTCCGGACCGTCGGTGGCCTTGAAGGCGACGAACCCGACGATCAGGATGAGGATTCCGCCAAAGAGCAGGATGCGGCCGGTGTTGACCAGCAGCGGGTCTACTGCGAGGGTTGACGTGCCCATGCCGTAGAGCACGAAACCCACTGGTGCGCCCACCGCTCCCAGAATAATCAGCCAGCCCCAGAGATTCACTGACCCACTCCTCGCTTCCGGTACCACGTGATTTCTGGCGCCAGTATGCCACCTTGCATCCTGGTAGGTGAACCGGACGACCTCCACACGTGCATGCCGGCTATGGCGCTGGCGTGGCGAGCGGAACCGGTGTCGCAACTGCCGCTGGTGCGGCAGCCGCAACCGGCGTACCTGCGAGGCTCGTCAGAATCTCCTCCAGGTCGCGCTGGGCCTGACCATAGGCTTCCCAATCCCCTTGCTGGATGGCGTCCTGTCCGCGTTGGTAGGCATCCAGCGCGTCGGTGGCCGTCGCGCCGGTGAGCACGGTGACCGGCGCATTCGGCGCGGGCTCACCTTCGACGTTGGCGTTCTCGGCATCGGCTGGGGCCGCTTCCTGCCCGTCCAGGATCGCCGCCAGCGCCTCCTCCAGCGTTGGCTGCATTTCTACCTGGAGGTTGGTCGCCACGATGACAAACTGGAGTTCGGTCGGCGCACTGCCTGTTGAACCGGTTGCCTGCAGGTAGACCGGCTGCACGTACATCACCGTTTCTTCGACCGGGATAACCAGCAGGTTGCCGCGGATCACCCGTGACCCAGCCTGGCTGAGGAGGGTGAACTGTGAGGAGATCACCGGGTCCTGGTCGATTCGCGCCTCGACCTGCTGAGGGCCAAAGACGGTGGTCTGGCGCGGGAAGCGATACACCACCAACCGTGCCGTGCCCTGGTTGTCCCCCTGCGCGGCCATCCAGGCTGTCATGTTCGGACGACTGATCGGCGTGAAAGGACGAATCAGCTTGAAGCCCGTTTCCGTCTCTCCCGGAAGCGGCAGCGTCATGAAGTACGCCTCCATCGGCCGCTCTTCCGTTTGGTTGTCTTCCGTCTCCACCTGCTCGGCGGCAATTTCCCACCGGTCTTCACCGTTGTAGAACGCCGTTGGGTCCGTGACGTGGTAGGTGGAAAACACCTGGGTCTGGATATCGAACAACTCTTCAGGATACCTGAAGTGTTCCGCGAGCCTTGGTGGTGCGGTCGAGATCGGCTGAAAGAGTGTCGGGAACACATCCATGTAGGCGTCAGCTAGCGGATCGGGTTGCTCGGTCCTGTAGTACGTCACGGTGCCGTCGTAGGCATCAACCGTGACCTTGAACGAGTTGCGAGCGTAGTTGACGCCGTCGTACGGGGTCGCATACGGATAGCGATTGGTCGCCGTGTAGGCGTCCACCACCCAGATCATGCGGCCATCAACGATCGTCAGGTAGGGATCACCATCCAGGCGCAGGAACGGGGTAACTTCACCAACCCGTTCCATCACGGATCGGGTCAGGAGCACCTGGGATTCCGGGCGCAATTCATCGGTGAAAATGATCCGCCTGTCGCCGAGGTAGATAGCCAGCATCAGCTTGCGCAGGTAGTTGTCGAGCCCGATCGAGCCGCGCGCCTCGCCGCTGTAGGGGTCGGGCGGCGTATCACCTGGGATGCCGCTCACTTCCTGCACACCGGTCCTGACTGCCACCCACGTGCGGTCGATCTCCCCGAAGTAGATCTCCGGGCGCTCTATCGTCATGGCGCCGGCTGGGTTCGGTGGAATGCCGCTAACGGTAAAGACCGGCAGACCCTGGTTGGTGGCCTCATTTATCGGGCTGACCACAGCAGCATAGCCGTGCGTGTAGGCCAGGTGCTGGTTCGTCCACGTCTGGGCGTTGGCCTGCAACCCATTCGTATCCAACTCACGCGCGGATACGAGGACCTGCTGCAGCTCGTCGGCCTCGGGATAACGGTCTACGTCAGCGTCGTTGAACTGGTAGAACGGCACGAATGATTGCAACTGCTGATAGACCTGGCGAGCGACGCGGTAATCCCAGAGCCGCACGTTCCGCAAGACCGGCGAGTCCGCCTGCAGGGCGCTGGCTGGCGGCTCACCCTGCCCGCTCAACGTGCGCTGCTCAACGTTCTCCAGCCCGAAACCTGAGCGGGTAAAGGCAATGTTGTTGGCAATGTACGGCAACTCGCGCTGGAGCTGGTTTGGCTCCACGATGGTCTGCTGAACAACTTCCGGAATTGCGTAGTTGAGCCCGACGGCAGCCAGCCAGACGCCGAATATCAAGCCGAGCCACCGCAACTGGTCCATTCGCTTGCTGAACACCAGGACCAGCGCGGCCGCGATCGACGCGATGACCAGGACGAAGTTCAGGGGCCGCACGACGTTGACGTCTGTGAAACTGGGCCCGGAAACAAACCCACGGGTGGAATAGAGCAAATTGAAGTTCTGGATCAGGTAGCCCAGCCCGAACACCAGGATGCAGAGCGCTGCCAGCACCAACAGGTGTCGCCGCATCTGTGGATTGGCTCCGACGTTGTCCATGCGGTCCAGGCCACGCTGCCCGAGGTAGAGGAGCAGGACGATGGCGAGGGAGGCCAGGAGCGTGGCCAGCAGTCCGCTGTGGGCCAACTCCAGTGCTGGCAAGCGAAAGACGTAGAACCCGGCGTCGAGGCCGTAAATGGGATCGGCAACTCCGAACTGATTACCCGCCAGCGCCATGCGCCAGGTTACCCATTGCTGAGCCGCCAGGACGCCAGCTACGGCTCCCAGGGCGACAGTCAGGATCCAGAGCGGCACACGAAGGAGACGGCTCTCGGCGACCCGCCCGCTGCGGCCGGCGGTCTGCCGCTTACGCAGCGCGAAGTTCCAGTTCGCCGCGAAGATCCCGCCAACGATGATCAGCGCGGCCAAGAAAGCCACCGCTCCAGAGACATACCGCGCGGTGAGCGCCTGGGTGAACCCGAGGCTCTCGAACCACCACCAGCGGATCCAGAATGCTGAGGTGAGGTAGATGATCGCCAGGATCGCCACGATGATGATCGCGGTCACGATCATGCGCCTGGTGGAGTCAGAAAGCAGGGTATCGCTATTGCCAGCACCGGGACGGCCTGGCGTGGGTGCACGGTTGAAAAGTCGCCCGGCTGCCTGCATCGAGACGCGTCCCTCCTGTCGCCTGTTCGCACGGACGCGGCGGCGACGCCGCTCCGCAGTGTACCCTGCACCCTGTGAACGTGACTGACCTTCAGCCAGATCCACTTGAGAATAGTGTCACGGTGACCAGCCTCGGCAGTGGCAGTAGTGGCAATGCGCTCCTGGTGCAAACACCCACGGCCACACTCCTGGTGGACTGCGGCGTCGGCGTGCGCAAATTGACAAACGCCCTTGCGGCCTCTGGGAAGCGTTTGCAGGACATTGATGCCGTCCTCCTGAGCCACGAGCACGTCGATCACAACCGCGAGACGGGCCGCCTGCAGCGCGCCGGGGCGACGATCATTAGTACCCAGGGAACGGCATCATCATCGAATCTGGATCGGGAGTTGTGCCTGTCGCTCACCCATGGCCGGAGCGTGAGTTTTCGGGGCCTGGACATCACGGGCATAGCGGTCGCACATGATGCAGCCGAGCCCTGTGGCTTCCTGATTCGCGCGGGCGCTGCGACAATCTGTGTCTTCACCGACCTCGGCTCCGTTACCGGCGAGGTAGGCGAAGCGATCGCCGAGGCCAGTCTGGTGGTCCTGGAAGCCAATCATGACGAGCAGATGCTGCGGCGCGGGCCCTACCCGGTGCATTTGCAGCGCCGCATCCTGGCCGACACCGGCCATCTCTCCAACACGACCTCGGCGGACCTCCTGGCGAGGGCCCTCAGATCCTCTCAGCAAACGCCGACGATCTGGCTTGCTCACCTGTCGGAAACCAACAACAAGCCGCGTCTCGCCGTAACCACCGTGACGAAGCGGTTGGCACAGAGCGGCTTGCGCCTCGAGGTTGAGGCGCTTCCCCGCCGCGAGGCCGGCCCCACATGGAGTTCAGCCACTCCCCCAAAGGCGCAACGCCAACTCACACTCGATCTCTTCTCTGGCTAGCGCTTCCTATACTTCGGGGCTGGCAGAACGCGTGCTGCCAGTGACTGACACGAGGATCGACGACCCTGGAAACCTTTCTCCTGTTCCACGACCGGCTCTCCTTGACCGTCATGATGTTCATGTTCGTCCTGGGGCTCTGGGGCCTCGTGGCCTATGCGCGAGGGCAGGCCATCTCCGGCAGCTATGGCGGAGCGCTGGTCATCGGTGAGGTTCTCGTTGCGGTACAGGTCATAGCCGGGGTGGCGCTGCTCACCTACGGATCGCGGCCACCTTCGCCGACCCACTACCTGTACGGGATCACGGGCATCCTGGTCCTCCCGTTCGCCTGGTCGTACATGAAGGATCGCGATCAACGGCAGGCGCTGCTCATCTATGCCCTTATCGCGCTCTTCATCTTTGGCCTGGCGGTACGGGGCATGATGACCGGCCAGGCGGGCTGAGATCTCCCACAGCGCCCCCGGCACCTCCCCGGTGAAACGTGAGAGTCACCTTACTTATCTCTGTGACACGCCGTCACACATAAGCCTGCCATTTCTCAAAAACGCCGCACTTCCGCCACCGGTCCCGGTTTTATGCGTACGATCCGAAGTCCGTTGACCGTATATTTACCTATGCGTACACTCTGGACGTACTCAATGCGCGTTCGCTTTGCGCCGGTAGTGCCACACGGTCGAAAGGAGTCCCCGTGGATACCGTACTGCCGGACTATCAGGCGGCAATCGACGAGGCCCTGCAGCTTGTTTATAGCCAGCACCATCGGCTTATCAGCAGGCTTCACAAAGAGTCCTTCCAGGAACTGACACTGGAGCAACTCCGCAAGGGCGCCCTGGGTCAGGACTTGCGACGCCTTGCCGCTGTCGCTCGTGGTGACGAATCCGAGCCCAAAGAGCAGGTTCTCCTGGCCATCGATGCCGTACTCCAGGTCCTGTTCTGGCCCGCTGCCGCAGACGACTACATGGTGCCCCGCTCCTTCTGGGACACCGACCTCGGCCGCATGTTGGCGCTTGCCAAGTACCGGGCCTACGATCGCGCTGAGCTGGTCAGCATTGGGAGCGCGGCGCAGCAATTGGGTGTTACCCGGCCTACTATCTATCGCTGGATGGATGACCGCACACTGAATTACGTGCGAGATGACATGAGCGGGCGCACGTTCGTCGTGCGGCGAGATGTCGATATGCTGCGGCAGGTTGCCGCCGGCTTGACTCTCGAAGGTCAGTAGGCCTCAAACACCCGTGGACCGTGCCTCCCAGGGCGGCGTTTCTACGCACTTTTCGGCGACAATTTCCCCACCACGCATGTAGACACGTGGGATCCTGGCGCGAATGCCGACCAGGATCTCGTATGTGTTGGTGTCCAGCATCTCTGCCAAATCGGTGGCCGTCGGAGCACCATCTTCTGGCCGGCCCATGATATGGATTGAGTCACCCACCTGGACGCTTGTCCCGGACGGGACGGCGAAGACCGTCTGATCCATGGACACGCGTCCAAGCAGTAACGCGCGTTGACCCTGTAGCCCTGCCCACGCTCTGCCGAATAGCCCCCGGCGGTAGCCGTCCGCATAGCCAATTGGCACCAGCACCCCGTGCATCGGGCGCTCCGCGCGCCACGTGCGGTTGTACCCGACCGTGTCACCGGGTTCTAACGGTGTGATGCGTGCCACGCGGCTTTCGATGCGCATCGCGGGATGTACGCCAGCCGGAAGTGACACCTCCTCTGAGGGCGGCATGCCATAGAGCGCAATACCTGCCCGCACCATCCCCTGCTCCACCCCGACACCGGTGATCATCGCGGCGCTATTGGACACGTGGAGACAGCCTGGAACGATCCCATCACTGGCGAGAGCGGCGACCACGCGCTGATAGATGGCGTACTGCTCGGCTGTGAAGGGCTCGTCTGGTTCATCAGACGAAGCGAAATGCGTGGAGATGCCCGCCAGCCTGAGCTGCGTGTGGCCATCGATGCGCCGCGCAAGGTGGATGGCGACCTCTGGCATTGCCCCGTAGCGACGCAATCCGGTGTCGATCTTGACGTGGAGTGCAATCGGTTCGTGCCAGGACCCTGCTTCACGCTCGATAGCTTCCAGGAGGTCGGGTTCCGCGACAGTGATTTCCAGGCCGGCAGAGATGGCCGGGCGCACGTCTGAGGGGTCAATCGAGCTCAGGACGAGAATCGGTGAGGAGATGCCACAGCGCCGCAGGATCATCCCCTCGCTGACGGTCGCTACACCGAGAACTGAGGCGCCCGCCTCCAGCGCCGTAGCCGCCACCTGCGGCGCGCCGTGGCCGTAAGCATCCGCCTTGACCACCGCGAGGAAGCGTGTCTGCGGTGGTGCGAGCTTTCTCAGCGCAGCGACGTTGCCGGCAATGACGTCCAGATCAACGATGGCTCGAGTGGCGCGCACGTTTCCCGATTCCCGCCTGACACGTTCCTGATCACAATCAGGAGCTTGCTGACTCCAGCCGAGCAATCAACTCGACGATGCCTGTGCGCGTCGCCAGCCCCACGATCTGGTTATGCTCATCGACCACGGGAATCGGGTTGATGCGGTGTTGGAGCATAAGCGTAGCGAGTTCCGAGACGGTCGCGATGTCCCGGATGCTGATCACCGGCGACGTCATGAGTTGCTCCGCTGAGGTGGCGAGCACGCGCCGGAGTTCCTCGTCAAAGGGCGCTCCGGCATCAACCTCGATGATGGCATCGAGAAATGCGAACGTTGAAGGCGTATCGACATTCGCCTCACGCTGAATCAGATCCGCTTCCGTCACGATCCCGGCCAACTCACCATCGTCGATTACCGGCACGCCAGGGACGCGGTGCTCAACCATCAGCCGTGCCAGTTCGGCGATCGAGGTGTCGGGCGCCGCCAACGGGACCTCTCGCCGCATTACCGCCCGTACGGTGAGTTCGGTACTGTCAGACATTTCAGGCTCCCATCCGCTCAAGGGACCCAAGTTCCTCGGCAATGGCCAGCGGCATATCGCTGGCAACCATCCCAAGTGTCCCAATGCGATGTGCCAGCCGGGCCGCCGCGCGGCTGCCGACGAACGCTGCCAACGCCGCGGCATCTGGCCCGCTCAGCCCCTGCGCCAGGAACGCGCCGATAGAGCCGCAGAGCACGTCACCGCTGCCAGCCGTCGCCAGGCTCAGGGGCATCTCGACCGTAGTCACCGACCCTTCCGCCGTCGCGATCACGGTGGACGTTCCCTTCAGCACGACGGTCTGACCCCACTTGACGGCAGCCTCCCGCGCTGCGCTTACGGGATCCGCCGTGATTTCCTCCGCCTCGGCGCCTGTCAAGCGCGACATCTCGGCCGCGTGCGGTGTGAGAACTGCCTTACCCACTGGCAGAAGCTCCCACCATTGCTCCTGCTTCGAGAGCCAGGTGAGGCCATCGGCATCAATGACGATTGGCAGCCCTGAGGCTGAGACCACGCTCTCGCCGGCACGCTCTCCAGAACCCTCGCCAGCGGAAAATCCGATCCCTGGCCGGGAACGCGCCACGCCGAAGAGGACGCTCATCAAAGCGTCGACTCCCTCGTCGTCGCCAATACCAGGTCCGACCACGAACGCCCTGGATTTCTGAAGACGGTCCTGGATGGCCTCGGCCGCGCGCTTGGCCGCGCTTGCCCCATCGCCATCAGGCAAGACGGCAACAGCCACCTCGGGGACGATCCCGATGACGACGGGCACCAATGCGCGGTGCAGCGCAGCCGTGACGACACCTGCTCCAGAACGCCCCGCTGCCATGCAACAGAGCACCGCAGCCCCGATGTACTGCGGCGACCCTGCAAGCACCACCACGCCGCCGACGCTCCACTTGTGAGCTCCGGCTTCACGGCGTGGCAGGATCGATGCCGCCCAGGCCTCGTTCATCTCAACGGTGTTGTTGTCCTGCTTTGCTCCCCGAGCCACACAAACCTCGCTGTTCTTGAGCGTCAGACGTCAGTCAGCGGGACGTTCCCGCAATCCCACCACGAATGCCATAGCGTCCGTCCGGGAGTGGGTCAGCGACACATCAAAGGCCACCAATCCCAGTTGCTCCGCGCGTGCGGCAGCGCCACCATGAAGTACCAGCACAGGCTTGCCACGTGGGTTGGAGATGATCTCCATCTCTCGCCACTTGATGCCGCGAATCCCTGTGCCGAGCGCCTTGGACGTCGCTTCCTTAGCCGCGAATCGGGCGGCGAGTTCCGCCGGATTCCGCCCGTAGCGAGCACGTTCTCGCTCCGTGAAGCAACGCCGCAGGAACCGTTCGCCGAAATCGTTCAGCGTCCGCGCGATACGTTCAATCTCGATGATGTCGATGCCAGCGGCAATCTCGCCACTACTTTCGCTGTCAAAGTGCGGTACGTACGGGGACAATCTCCCTCCCCCAATTCCGTCAGTGCGGCGCGAAGTGTAGCGAGTCAGTGCGCAAGCGGGATGCCGGTACTCAAACCGAGTTCATGACGCTCTCGGAGGTGGCCTCGCCCGAGCCGACTGGCCGGTAGCGATCCTGGAAACCCTGGTACGCACTGGCAAACGTCCCGGCATCGATAGCGCCGCGAATCGTCTCCATCTCCCGCGCCAGGAAGCGCAGGTTATGGACGGATGCCAGCCGCAGCCCCAGCACCTCCCGCGCCCGAAACAGGTGGTGGAGGTACGCCGCCGTGAACTCCATGCAGGCGGCGCAGTCGCACGTTGAGTCGAGCGGGGAGTGCATCTCGGCGTAGCGGCGGTTCTTGATGTTGATGCGGCCTTCCGGGGTGAAGAGAGCCCCGTTGCGCGCCAACCGGGTCGGGAGCACGCAGTCGAAGAGATCGACCCCGCGAGCCACTCCCATCCACAGGTCCTCGGGCGAGCCGACTCCCATCAGGTAGCGAGGCTTTGTCATGGGCAGAAGCGGCGTCACGACCTCCAGCATGGCCGCCATCACCGGCTTCGGCTCGCCAACGCTCAGGCCGCCGATAGCACACCCGGCGACATCAGCATCAGCGAGCGTGGCTGCACTCTCGCGACGCAGTTGCTCGTCCATGCCGCCCTGGCAGATACCAAAGAGGGCAGATTGCGCTCCACCCTCAGCCTCGCCGAAAGCGGTAATGGCTCGATCCAGCCAACGGTGCGTACGGTCCATTGCGTCCTGAACGGTGCGCGACTCGGCCGGCAACCCAACCAGGTGATCGAGCGGCATCAGGATGTCCGAACCCCAGCCAAGTTGCAGCGTGACCGCTTGCTCCGGGGTCAATTGCAACGCACGGCCATCGATGTGCGACCGGAAGGTCACCTCCTCCTCTCGCACCCGTACGTTGCCGCCCAGGCTGAAGATCTGGAAGCCTCCGCTATCCGTCAGGATCGGGCCGTTCCAACCCATGAAGTGGTGCAGCCCGCCTGCCGCCTGCAGCGTCTTCAGCCCGGGCCGCAGCATCAGGTGATAGGTATTGGCGAGGATGATCTGCGCTCCGGTGGCGCGCACTTCCGACGGGAGCAGCGTCTTGACCGTTGCTTGCGTCCCAACTGGCATGAAGGCGGGCGTCTCGACCGCCCCGTGACCGGTGACCATTCTTCCCCGGCGTGGCCCATCCGAGACAGCCAATGAGCGCAGGGCAAAGCTGAACGGCCCGCCCTGGTCATCGCCAGAGCAGGCCGGGGATTCGTCGGGAGACAACGTCACTCGGGGCAGGCTCAGGCCGGGACGCGCTTCGCGTAGGCAGCCGATGCACGGCGGCGACGGACGCGAGCCAGTGCGTCGTCTTCTGCGGCGGAAACCTTGCCGTTCTTGCTGATGGTCGGTGAAACGAAGTCAACCTCGAACAGCGAAACATCCGCCAGCGGCTCGGCCTTGGTGGCGACCAGCGCGAGACCATCCGCCTTGCCGTTCTTCGCCAGTTTGCTGCGATCGAGAGCGGACGCGCTGGACTTGGCAGCGTCGCCGGACTTCGCGCCTATGCTGCGGGTCGAAATCTTGTTGCCAGCGGCAGCGGTTTTGGCGGCGGTCGCGGGCTTGGCGGTCGCGGGCTTCTTGCCACTCACGCTCTTGCCGGCGTTATCCAACTCGCCAGCGGCCGACTTCAGCTCACGCTCGAACGATTTCTTGACCTCGTCAATCTCACTGAACGTGCTCGAGAACTCGCCTGTCAGGTCAGAGCTCATGCGCCGGAAATCGCGCACCCATCGGCCAACCTGGCCTGCGAGCTCTGGCAGGCGGCTCGGCCCGAAGATGACCATCGCCACCACCAGGACGATGAACATTTCCTGGTAACCAATGCCAAACATGCGAACGTATCCTTGCTGGAGTAACTACGCAGATGCGACGGCAAATCACTTCCGCCGTCATGGCAAAATCGCGGGCGGAGTATAGCATTCGGCCTCCCGCCTTCCGTGAAGAGGCAGCGTTTTGGTAAAGATCATCGTTGGCCTGGGCAATCCGGGCCAGGAATATGCCGCCACGCGACACAATATCGGATTCATGGTAGTTGACCGTCTCAAGCGGGAACTCCACGCCGCGGAAACGCGCAAGCGTTTTCGGGCCGAAGTTGCCGAAGCGTTCGTAGGCGGCGAGAAACTGGTATTGCTCAAGCCGCAAACCTACATGAACCTGAGCGGCATCTCTGCCCGCGAGGCGGCACAGTGGTACAAGGCATCCCTGGAAGAAATCCTTGTTGTCGTAGACGACATCGAACTTCCCTTCGGCACCAGCCGCATGCGTGGCGGAGGCAGCTCCGGCGGCCACAACGGCCTCAAATCGATTGCCGCGGAGCTTGGAAGCGACCAGTATCCACGCCTGCGCCTGGGAGTGGGGCGAGGCAGTGGCGATGCGCGGCGTCAGGTCCTCTCCCGGTTCAGCAAGGATGAAGAGCCGGAGCTTCCAGACTTCATCGCGGCCAGTGCTGACTGCGTACTGCTCTGGCGTGCAGAGGGGATCACGACCGCGATGAACCGCTGCAACCGGCGGCCGGAGCCGCCTGAGACGCCGGCGCCTGCGGCTAGCCCGGACGGCGGGGTGGCGCCCTCGTAGAATCCCCAGTGCAGGCGATCAAACGAGGAGCAGCATGGGTAGCGACGAGGCAACAGGGTTAGAGCAGGTTTCCCGCGTGCTTGTGGTGGGCGCGGGGGCGATGGGGAGTGGCATCGCCCAGGTCGTCGCCGAGTCAGGCATGGACGTCACACTCAGCGATGCCGATGCCTCAAGTCTGGAGCGCGGCCTGGCGGCAGTGATTGCGCGCTGGGACAAGGCGGTCGCCACGGGCAAGCGCGACGCCGAAACCGTTGGTCGTTTCAAGAACCATCTGCGGGCCGGTGACCTCTCTGACGCGCGTGACGTTGATCTGGTAATCGAGGCGATTGTCGAGCGGCTTCCCGCCAAGAGCGCACTCTTCGCTGAGTTGGGTGACATCGCACCAGCCGATGCCATCCTGGCGTCGAACACGTCCTCGATTTCCGTGACGGCCCTGGCGACGGCGTCCGGGAGACCGGCGCAATTTGTGGGCCTCCATTTCTTCAATCCCGTGCCGGTCCTCCCGTTGGTGGAAATCGTGCGCGGGTTGCAAACGTCTCCGGGGACGGTGGAGGCTGCCGGGCAATTCGTGACCCGTCTCGGCAAGACACCGGTCATCGTGCTGGACTCGCCCGGTTTCGTCGCGAACCGGATCCTGCTGCCAATGATCAATGAGGCGATCTTCACCTTGCAGGATGGCATTGCTGACGCCGCGGGCATCGACGCCGTCATGAAGCTCGGCGCCGCGCACCCCATGGGCCCGCTCGCGCTGGCAGACCTGATCGGCCTCGATGTCTGCCTGGATATCCTGGACACACTGCACCGCGACTTCGGCGACGACAAGTACCGGCCGGCACCACTACTGCGCCGGATGGTGGCGGCGGGGCGCATGGGCCGAAAATCCGGGCAGGGATTCCATGTCTACGCCTGAGAGCGGCCAGGAGGCCACTCGCCCGCCCATTCGCGTCCTGATTGCCAAGCCAGGATTGGACGGTCACGACAGGGGCGCCAAGGTGCTGGTGCGCGCGCTGCGCGACGCGGGCTTCGAGGTTGTCTACACCGGCCTGTTCCAGACCCCGGAAATGATCGCGGCCGCCGCGCTGCAGGAGGATGTCCAGGTGGTCGGCCTCAGCATTCTCTCCGGTGCGCACATGACGCTCTTTCCCCGCATCATGGAGGAATTGCGCAACCGTGGCCTGGATGATGTGCTGGTGGTGGCCGGAGGCACCATCCCCAAGGCGGACGTGGCGGAGATCAAGCAGATGGGCGTCGGGGAAGTCTTCGGGCCAGGCACCTCACTGCGAGACATCGTCGCCTACATCGAGGCCAACGCGCCTGTCCCGGACGCATGGTAGAAGCCGCCGATATCCTGGCGCGGCTAGGCAGTGATCCGCGCGCATTGCCACGTCTGGCAACCCTGGTCGAGAACGAGCATCCCAATGGCGAGGCCGCCCTCCAGGTGCTCTACCCCCTCACCGGCCGCGCTCATATCGTAGGCATTACGGGGCCGCCCGGCGCAGGCAAGAGCTCATTGATTGCCGCGCTGATTGGCAAGGTGCGAGCAAGCAGCCGCGACATCGCGGTCATCGCCGTTGACCCCTCAAGCACCGTCAGTGGCGGTGCGGTACTCGGTGACCGTATCCGCATGATGGAGCGCTACGCTGACAGCGGCGTCTTCGTGCGGAGTATGGCCAGCCGTGGCCGCCAGGGTGGCCTGGCGTGGACCACGGCGAACCTTGTGCATCTGCTGGATGCTGCCGGCTACCCCCTGATCGTGATCGAAACCGTGGGAACTGGCCAGGACGGCACTGACATCGCTTCACTGGCAGACACGGTTGGGGTCGTGGAGGCGCCTGGGCTGGGTGACGGGGTACAAGCAATCAAGTCTGGTCTGTTGGAAGTCGGCGATATCGTGGTCGTCAACAAGGCTGATACCGCTGGGGCGGATGAAGCGCTACGGGTATTGCGAGCGGCGTTCGAGTACGGCCACCCGCCCAATGACCGTCGCATCCCGGTTTTCGGAACGGACGCCGTGTCCGGAAAGGGCGTGAATCGCCTGTTGAGCGAGCTGGAAGCGCACCGACTCTGGCTTGAAGAATCAGGCGAACTGGCAAACCGGCGTCAGGAGGCCGCCCGAGCCGAGATCCTTGCCGGCGTGCGGCAAGCGCTGGACCGGCAATTCGCGGCGCAGCGCGGAAGTCACGGCGAGGTAGCCGACCTTGTGCGGCAGGTCGCGGCGCGGGAACTAACTCCGCAGAGCGCCGTTTCTCAGCTCGTCCGACACAGCAGCCGCATCGACTTGACGTGATGCAGCCCGGTTCGCGATCAGTGCGGCGGTCGCTCCAGCTCCAATGCCGTTGTCGATATTGACCACTGAGAGCCCAGGCGCGCACGACTGCAGCATCGTGGTCATGGCCCCAACGCCGCCGCCGCCAAAGCCGTATCCAACCGATGTTGGTAGACCAATGACTGGCACAGGCACCAGCCCCGAGACGACAGACGGCAGGGCGCCATCCATCCCGGCCACTACGATGATGACGTCCACCTCCGCAGCGGCGAACGACTCAAGGGGTTCCACCAGGCGATGCAGGCCAGCCACCCCCACGTCCCACGCACGGAAGACCGTTGCGCCCATCTCTTCGGCGATCAGGGCAGCCTCGAGGGCCACCGGGATGTCAGAACTCCCGGCTGACAGAATGCCAACTCGGCCACCGCGCTGCGGCCGCTGCGTACCAGGTTGCGCGGCAATCAGGCAACGGGCTTCGGGAACGTCTTCGACTTCGAGGTGTCCGTCAAGGGCGACAGCAATGGCGGCAACGTCCCGCGGCTGGACACGGCTGGCCAAGGCTCGCCCCTGGCCTGCAGCGAGCCGACGCAACGCATGCACGACGTCAACCGGGGCCTTGTGTTCCGCATGTACCACTTCCGGGATACCCGTGCGTCGCCAGCGCGAAGGATCTACGCGTACCGCGTCAGTCCCATTGACGTCGGATACGCCAGGAGCCGAGTGTGCATCGAGCGCGGCCCGCAAATCGGCAAAGGGAGAACGCTGCTCAGGGTTCACGATCAGCTCCAGCATAAACGGCAACGCCAATTGCCTTATCCGCGTCGATACCAGCCGCTCCTGGCTTGAGATGGATCAGGAACTCGCGATTTCCCGCGGGTCCGAGCAACGGTGAAGCCGTCACGCCGTGCACGCCAAGGCCCAGGTTGTCCGCCCCGACCGTCACCTCCCGCAGCACACGCAGATGCACCGCCGGGTCACGCACCACGCCACCCTTCCCGACATCGGCGCGCCCAGCCTCGAACTGGGGCTTGACTAGCGCCACAATCTCCCCCTCCGGAGCCAGCACAGCCCGCGCGGCCGGTAGTACGAGGTGCAACCCAATGAATGACACATCGATGCTGACGATAGCCATAGGTTCCGGTAACGCCGTCACCGCCCGTACGTTCTGGCGGTCCATGACCACCACGCGCGGATCGAGCCGCAGTTTCTCGGCCAGTTGGCCGTAGCCAACATCGATTGCGTAGACCCGTTCAGCACCACGCTGCAGCAGAGCATCCGTGAAGCCGCCGGTGCTGGCCCCGAAATCCGCGGCCACCTTGCCACTGACGTCCACCCCGAACTCCGTCAGCGCGTGATCCAGCTTCTCCCCACCACGGCTGACGAACCGCGGCGGCGCCTTGACCACGATCTCGTCATCCGGGCCAACCGGTGCGCCAGCCTTGCTGACGGTGACGCCGTTCACCAGGACGTCCTGTGCCAGGATCAGCGCCTGAGCGCGCGCGCGGCTTTCCGCCAGCCCACGTTCCTGCATGGCCTGGTCAAGCCGGCGCCGCTGCACCTTGACGGGCCTGTTCACCACGGCGGCGCCTGGGTCCCGGTCCGCTCGCGAAAAGGCGCGAACTGAACATGGCAAATCGCGACAGCCAGGGCATCGGCAGCATCATCCGGACGCGGCAAGGTTTCCAGGCCAAGCATGATGCGCACCATCTCCTGGATCTGCCGCTTGTCCGCCTTGCCGTACCCAACAACCGCCTGCTTGACCTCGGATGGCGCGTACTCGGCGACGGGAAGACCCTGCTGCGCGGCAGCCAGCAAAACAACGCCGCGTGCCTGGCCCACGGTCATCGCGGTCGTGACATTCTGAGCAAAGAAGAGACGCTCCACAGCCACGGCGTCTGGCCGGTAGACCTGGATGAGCTCGGTGACGGCCTCGTGAATCTCGACGAGACGCCGCGCCATGGGGAGACCGGCGTCAGTGGCAATAATCCCGTAGTCAATCGCGCGGGGGTCCGGTTCACTGGAGATCACGCCGTAGCCAAGGCGCGCCGTGCCCGGATCGAACCCCAGGGCGATCATCTCTTCATCCAGGGCGGCCTACATCGCCGCCGCGAGCACATCGTCGCTGATATCAACGTTGGTGAAGACTTCCTGGACGTCGTCGAGATCTTCCAGCTTCTCGACCAGGCGGATGACCTTGATCGCGGCGTCAGCCTCCGGTTCCACCAAGGTCTTTGGCCGCATGGTCAACTGAGCCGCCGCCACCTCGCGCCCGGCTCCCAACATCGCCTCGCGCACCGCGTGTAGCTCTGAGGGCTCCGTGTACACCACGACGGTATCACCCTCGACCTCAACGTCGCTGGCCCCGGCGTCAATCGCCTCAAGCGAGAGCTCATCGGCGTCCGCGCCGCTCAGCGGAATCTCCAGGATGCCCATTTGATCGAACATCCAGCCGACGCTGCCGTTCTCACCGAGCGTTCCGCCAGCCCGCGTCAGGACCGCGCGGACCTCGCCCACCGTACGGTTGCGGTTGTCGGTCTGGGCCTGGATCATGATGGCGGTCCCGCCGGGGCCGTACCCCTCGTAGAAGAGTTCCTCGTACTGATCACTACCAGACAGGCCAGCGGCACGCTGGATGGCACGCTCGATATTGTCTTTCGGCATACTTGCGCCGCGAGCCCGGTCAACCGCAATGCGCAGCCGCGGGTTCGAATCCGGATCAGGCAGCCCGGACTTGGTGGCTATCGTGATTTCCCGCGCCAACTTTGTAAAAAGTTGCCCACGCTTGGCATCTGCCGCGCCCTTCTGGCGCTTGATCGTTGACCATTTTGAGTGACCAGACATTACAACTCTCCTCGAAACCAGCAGATCCCTACTTCTTGCGACCGAAAAGTATAACGGCTCCTGTCCCTCTATTCTCAGTTGAATTCTGCCTAAACTCTCTTGAAATATGGGCAAAGCTTCGCTAGACTGGCGTAGCAACATCGACATATGGAGATATCGGCCGCGCTCAGCGCGGAGTGAGCGGATCATGCCAGCCCGCACTGGTCGGTACCCACCGCACGCGAATTGACCGTTTGACCCTCCGCATTTCAGCGGTGGGTTTTTGTTTGCCGTCCGCGCCTGCCCACTCACCAGCACATCGTGTCGAGGCCGCGCGATATCCAGGAATGGTGCCAAAGGCGATGGTCACGAGCTTGATTGACAAGGGTCGGGATCAGGGGTATCTCCTCTCCGATGAGGTGGTTGCCGCATTCCCCAATGCTGAGGAACAACTCGACATCCTGGAAGACTTCTACTCTTCCCTCGTTGCCGAGGGGATCGAAGTCCTGGATCAGGTTCCTGCCAAGCCGCCCCCGCGCACCCGCGAGCTACCCGCTGAGCGGCAGGCTGCCGAGCGCGTGGCTTATGAGGATGCCCAAACCGGCATTGGTGACTCGGTCCGCCTGTACCTGCAGGAGATTGGAGAAACTGATCTCCTCACGATGCAGGAAGAGGTCTGGCTGGCCAAGCGCATGGAGCGCGGCAAGCTGGCCGAAGAAACCCTGCACCTTGGAATCTACCCCGCGGAGGAGCGCTCCGGTCTCGAGGCAGACAAGCTCGATGGCGAACTTGCTCGCGCCCACCTGATCCGCGCCAACCTGCGCCTGGTTGTCTCCGTCGCCAAGAAATACGTTGGGCGCGGCCTCTCCTTCCTCGATCTGATCCAGGAAGGCAACATCGGCCTGATGAAGGCGACCGACAAGTTCGACTACAAGCGCGGGTACAAGTTCAGTACTTATGCCACCTGGTGGATCCGCCAGGCGATTACGCGCGCTATCTCGGATCAGAGCCGCACCATTCGGCTTCCTGTCCACGTCGGGGAAACGATCAACCGCGTTAAGAAGACCGGTCATCGCCTGCAGCAGATCCTGGAACGGGAGCCGACGCAGGAAGAGATCGCCCGCGCCATGGACGTCTCCGATGATAAGGTGCGCCAGGTGCTGGATGTGTCACGCCATCCCGTGTCACTGGAAGCACCCGTGGGCCAGGATGGCGACGCCTTCCTCGGGGACTTCATCGAGGACGTCTCAATGCCCCATCCGCTGGAGATGGCGGCCCATGAATTGCTCAAATCCCAAATCGGGGATGCCCTGAGCAAGCTCACTGAGCGTGAGCGCAAGATCATCGTTCTGCGTTTTGGGCTGGAGGATGGCCGCTTCCGCACGCTGGAAGAAGTTGGCCGAGAGTTCGGCATCACCCGCGAGCGGATCCGCCAGATCGAGGCCAAGGCGCTACGAAAACTGCGCCACCCGAGCTACAGCCGGAAGCTGCGGGGCTACCTGGAATAGCCGCCCTTGAACTTCCCTACGCCACGTCCTGAGGTGTGACCTCAGGACGTGGCGTAGGGAGTCTTTATTGTTCTGACCGGCTCAGGATGAGCGAAACGTTGTGCCCCCCGAACCCCATGGAGTTCGTCATCGCGTGGCGCGCCTGGACGCTGCGCGCGACGTTCGGGATGTAATCCAGATCGCAGTCGGGGTCCGGAGTGGCCTGGTTGATGGTGGGCGGCACTACCCCATTGCGCAGCGCGCAGATGGTGATGGCGGCTTCCAGCGCCCCTGCCCCGCCCAGGAGATGGCCGGTCATCGACTTGGTTGAACTGATCGGGAGCTGATAGGCGTGGTCGCCGAAAGCGGCCTTGATCGCCTGGGTCTCGAATTTCTCGTTCAACTGCGTCGATGTGCCATGTGCGTTCAGGTAGCCGATATCGGTTGGCTGCAGTCCGGCATCCTCCAGCGCCAGCGTCATCGCGCGGGCTGCTCCCACCCCACCGGGCGCCGGCTGCACCATGTGGTTCGCGTCATCCGTCGTCGCGTAGCCAGAAACGATCGCTAACACATCCGCCCCACGCCGGGCCGCATGCTCGACGGTCTCCAGGATCAGGACAGCTCCGCCTTCGCCCAGCACGAAACCGTCGCGCCCGGCATCGAAGGGACGGCTCGCCGCTTGCGGGGCATCGTTACGCGTCGAAAGCGCCCCCATGGCGTTGAATCCTGCCACGACCATGCGAGCCATGGGAGCTTCGCTGCCACCCGCGATCATCACGTCGGCGGCGCCGCGCCGAAGGATCTCCATAGCCTCGCCGATGGCATGTCCTGAACTCGCGCATGCGGAGACCGGGCTGTAGTTTGGTCCCTTTGCCCCGGTCACGATGGAGACGGTACCTGAGGCCATGTTGCCAAGGAACATGGGCATGAAGAACGGGCTGAGCCGCTTGGGTCCTGCGGTCAGAACCGTCTCCATCCCGGCGTCCAGCGTCTCCGCGCCGCCCATGCCGGAACCGATTAACACACCCACCCGCTCGGCATTCGAGTCGTCGATGGTCAAACCCGACGCTTCCAGTGCCTCCATCGCCGCCGCGACCGCGTAGTGCGTGTACCGGTCTGTACGGCGAGCATCCTTCCGGCCCAGGCGTTCAGCTGCGTCGAACCCCTTGACCTCGGCCGCAAAGGTTGTTTCGTAGCCGGTGGGGTCGAACCGGGTGATCGGCGCGACACCGGACTGACCGGCGATGATGGCCGCCCAGGTGCTCGGCAGGTCGTTTCCCAGCGGGGAAACGGTCCCTATCCCGGTGACGACGATGTCATCTGGTTTCATGTGGTGCTTCTACCTGATCCAGGTGGAGAACGCGCGGCGTAAGCGCCCGTCCTGCATCAATTCTCCGTTGCGAAGATAAGGGCTGGTGGCTGATCGACATCCACAACCACCAATAAGGATAGCCGCGAGCGAACATGGCGAACCGTCGTCGATATACACACTGTCACTTCCCCGTTCCATTGTGTGTACGTACACGTGCTTGTCTCAACGAACGGCGAGTGTTACGCTCGATGTGGCCGATCCTGCGGTGTTCGTGATGCATTCGATGTCTTGAGCCAACAGAAATAGAGTCGGGAGCTGCCCGTCAGGGTGAAAGTGCCTTGGCGGTGCGGCGCCCACCTGCGAGAGCAGGTTCAAGGCTCCGATGCACACGGCACAGGCGGGGGAGGCCATCCCCCTTGCATTCGCAACGAGATCGGGACAAGGCGTGATCGTCTTTGTGCATGGACCAGACGCCACGTTGGCACGCGACCACGCGCGTGCAGCCGCCCTCGAAGCTGATCCCTCTGGTGAGAACACCTCCTGGCTGGATGGCAAGGAGGTCACGCTGCAACAGATCATCGGCGCCATCGGCACCGTCTCCTTCTTTGGCGGTGGGCGAGTGGTGGGGGTGACCGACTTCCTCGCGAAATCTGGAGGGGAAGGCGAGCGGGCGACCAAGGCGAATACGGCTATCGCTTCTCTTGCCTCAGCCGTGCCGGATGGCAGCACGCTGATCCTGCTCGAGCCTTCTCTCAGTTCACCACCCGCTCCCTTGAAATCCGCTGCACCGCAACTGCGCGTACTTTCTGGCGCGCCACCTCGAGGGCCGAGGCTCCTGGAGTGGATCGCCAAAGCCGCCGAGGACGGCGATTCCCGGATTGATCGCCAGGCGGCGCAGGCGCTGGCTGATGCGCTCTTTCCCGGCACCTGGCAGAGCGAGCCGAAGAACCCGAGGTACGACCGGCCTCCGGACCTTGGCTACCTGCGCACCTCCATCGAGACGCTGGCCCTCTCCACCTACCCAGACCCGATCACCACGCGGGATGTTGCGTCGCTCGTATCGCGCGAGCCGGATCAGCGGATCTTCAGGTTCCTCGACGCCATGCTGGCGGGCGATCTCGCTGGAGCAACCCGGGAGTTGGAGAACCTGGAACGGGGCGGCGAAGAACCAGGCATGGTGCTGGCACAAGCTCTGGGCCAGGTCGAACTGGTGACGGCCATCGCTGCAGCCGGCAACCGGGACACGAACACCGTCACGAAGGAACTTGGCGGCGTGACGCCAGGCCGCGTCTCGGCGTTAGCTGCCGCTGGCCGGCGAGAGAATCACCGCCGCACGAGCGCCGCGATGATCGCTACTGAAGTCGATCGCAACTTGAAGACCGGCAAGATCCGCAAGCCTGAGGAAGCCCTTGCGACCTTGATCACTGCACTGAGCGCGGCCAACACCGAATAGTTGACCTCGCTGTGCTGTCTGCCTCGTCCAAACCTACTCTCGGCTCAAGGGACACGAGGCGTATCGAGGCATGAAGGTGGGGGAACAGGCTGATGTTTTTCTTGACCTGCGCCTCGCAGACGCAACGCCTGTCCCCTCTCCGGCTAGCGCAAATCACATCATGCGGCACGACATTGGTACGTCCAGCAGTCAGGCCGGCAAACGCAGAACAGCCCGGCCGCTCGTGAGGAGCTTCCGGGCTGGAACTGTCAGCGTACTTAGACGCTTAGGCAGCCGCCAGGGCGTTGAACTTCGCCATCAGGCGGGACTTACGGCGGGCGGCGTTGTTCTTGTGAATGACATCCTTCACCGCAACCCGGTCCAGCACGCTGATCGCCTCGCGGGTAGCAGCTTCGGCTGCAGTCACATCGCCAGCGGCGATGGCAACTTCCGCCTTCTTCACAAACGTACGAGCTTCCGTGCGCAGCGGCTTGTTCCGCTCAGCGCGGCGCTCCGAGACACGAATGCGCTTCTTCGATGATTTAGAGTTAGCCAATGCTCAAATGCCTCCGCAAATCGACAGCATAATTGACCCAGTCAGTGACATAGGGCATTGAATGGTAACAAATAACGCGCCTTCACTCAAGGAAACGACATCGGGGCCCGGAAATGGCCGCGTCGTCCTGCCCAATGGACCGTCTGGACCAGAGCGGGAGTGGCCAACGTGGCCTGTCCAGGGTCCACCCGTCACCTCACGAGACTGGGGCACGCGAAAGCCGCGAGCATCGCTTGCCCGCTCGGCCGGGATCGTGGCCGGGGCGTTCGTGGTCAGCCGCATGCTCGGGCTGGTACGAGAGGTCGTGCTTGCCCAGCAGTTCGGCACGTCAGAGGCGCTCGGGGCCTACATCTCGGCCTTTCGCATCCCCGACCTGCTCTTCCTGGTCATCATGGCCGGCGCGTTCGGCTCCGCTTTCATCCCGGTCTTCTCCGGGCTACTTGGAGACGGCGAGGAGCACCAGGCCTGGAAGCTCGCGTCGGTCGTCCTGAATCTCTCCACGCTGGCGGCACTCGTCACTTCGGGCCTGGCCTGGCTCGCTGCGCCAGAACTGGTGCGCCTGGTCGTGGCCCCAGATGCGTCACCCGAGATCCAGCGACTGACCGTTGAATGCATGCGGCTGCTGTTGCTTTCACCGATCTTTCTGGGCTTCGGCATCGCCGCCAAGGGCATCCTGGAGGGGCAGGATCTCTTTACCCTGCCGGCCCTGGCGCCTGTGCTGTACAACGCCGCCACCATCATCGGCGCCATCGTTCTCGGCCCGCGTCTCGGCGTCCTGGGTGTCGCCGTGGGCGTCGTCGTTGGCGCATTCGGCTTTCTGCTCGTGCAAGTTCCCGGACTGATCCGCTCAGGGATGCGGTATACGCCATCGTTCGACCTGCGCACACCCGGTGTCGGAGAGGTTACGCGGCTCCTTGGGCCGCGGCTGATCGGGCAGGCCGCCTTCCAGATCAACTTCATCGCCGTCACCAACCTGGCCTGGCGCACCGGCGAGCAGAGTGTTTCGGCCATCAACTATGCCTGGCAGCTCTTGATGCTGCCGCACGGCGTGCTGGCGCTTTCGGTCTCCACCGTGATCCTGCCCACGCTCTCGCGCCTCTGGCAACAGGGGGACCGCGCCGGATTCCGGACCACGCTTGGTGGCGCACTGCGCCCGCTCATCTTCCTGTCGCTCCCGGCCTCGGTCATCCTCTTCACCTTCCGCACCGCAATTGTGCAGACGCTCTTTCAGACAGGCGCGTTCTCGTCGCAGTCAACAGCCCTGGTCGCCGCGCCGCTTGGTTTCCTCGCTGCCGGTCTCGTCAGCTACGCGGTTGTTGAAGCCATGACGCGCGCGTTCTACGCCATGCACGACACGCGGACACCCGTGATCGTCGGTCTGGCCATTGTCGGAGCCAACCTGGCCATCGGACTGGCGTTGCTCGACCGCATGGGCTACCTGGCCCTGGCACTCGCCCTCTCGGTCAGCACCACCATCGAGGCCGTCATCCTTGGCGCAGTGCTGTGGCGGCGTCTCGGCAACCTGGCGCGGAGCACCGTCGTCTGGCTCGGGCGTGTCCTGATTGCGACGGCCATCGTGGCGGTCACCTGCGTGGTCATTGAAACGCCACTCACGGTGATCACGACGCCTGGGTCTGCTCCCCGGCTGCTGCAACTGGTGCTCTTCCTGGCGGCGCTCAGCGTGGTCGGGCTCGTCTACCTGGCCGCAGCCTGGATGCTGGATATTCCAGAGCTTTCCACGTCGCTCAGCCAGATCTTGCGGCGCATTCCCGGACTGCGCCGCGTGGCGGCGCGCATAGGCGTCTGAGCAAGGCCGGAGGTGTCGCCTCGGCTATACTCGTCAACTGGCATTTCGACGGGCGCCCTTGCGAGCGAATGAGCAACGACACCACGAGCGACATCTCACGGATTCGCAACTTCTCCATCATTGCGCACATTGACCACGGTAAATCGACGCTCGCTGACCGCTTGCTGGAGCAGACCGAGACCGTCTCCCGCCGGGATATGAAGGCGCAACTCCTCGATTCCATGGACCTGGAGCGCGAGAAGGGGATTACGATCAAGGCGCGCGCCGTACGCATGCGGTACACCGCGCGTGACGGCCAATCCTACGAACTGAACCTGATCGATACCCCCGGCCATGTCGACTTCTCCTACGAGGTCAGCCGCAGCCTGGCGGCGTGTGAAGGCGCGCTCCTGGTGGTTGATGCGGCGCAAGGGATCGAAGCCCAGACGATGGCCAACGTATACCTGGCGCTGGAGCAAGACCTGTCCATCGTCGCGGTCATCAACAAGATTGACTTGCCCAGCGCGGATCCCGAGAAGGTCACGGACGAGGTCCAGAAGTTCATCGGGTTGCTGGACGACGAAATCGTCCAGGCCTCGGCCAAGACTGGTATCGGGATCACGGAGATCCTTGAGGCGGTTGTCCAACACATGCCGCCTCCTACGGGTGATATCTCCGGACGCACTCGTGCCCTGATCTTCGACTCGCACTACGATGCTTTCAAGGGCGTGATTGCCTACGTGAAGGTGATTGACGGCCAGATCGGCGGGAACGACCGCATCCGCCTGATGGCGGGCGGAAAGGAAGCGGAACTGCTGGAGGTCGGGTTCTTCGACCCGGAGATGCATCCAGTTGCCTCGCTGCAAACAGGCGAGGTGGGCTACCTGGCCACCGGCCTCAAGGTGGTGGCGGATGTCCAGGTAGGTGACACGGTCACACTCGCGGCTGATCCTGCTACGGATCCATTGCCCGGATACCGCCCTGCCCAGCCGATGGTCTTTGCCGGTCTCTACCCCGTTGACAGCGAGGACTACCCGGAGCTACGTGAAGCACTGGAGCGCCTGCGCCTGAACGACGCCGCCCTGACCTGGGAGCCAGAGTCCTCCGAGGCGCTCGGCTTCGGGTTCCGCTGCGGGTTTCTCGGGCTCCTGCACATGGAAATCATCCAGGAACGGCTGGAGCGTGAGCACGGTGTGCAACTCCTTGTGACTGCCCCCAGCGTGGAATACGAAGTCGAAATGCACGGCGGCGCGCTCCGCAAGATCGACAATCCTTCCGACATGCCTTCGCCGGGAGAAATCGAAGAGATTCGCGAGCCGTGGCTCGATATCTCGGTGATCGTGCCGTCACGGTACATCGGCTCGGTCATGGAGTTGGTCACGGGGCGGCGCGGCGCTTACCGCGAGATGGTCTACCTGGACGAAGAACGGGTCCAGATCAAGTTCGAGATGCCTCTCGGCGAGTTGATCGTCGACTTCTACGATCAGCTCAAGAGCCGCACCCAGGGATATGCCTCGCTTGACTATGCCTTCCGAGAGATGCAGGCGTCTGACCTCGTCAAGCTGGATGTGCTCGTCAATGGCCATGCGGTCGATGCCCTCTCACTGATCACCCACCGCGACGATGCCTACTCGCGCGGCCGGGACCTCGTGCAAAACCTGCGCACCCTGATCCCACGCCAGATGTTCGATGTGCCGGTGCAGGCCTCCATCGGCAGTCGCATCATTGCGCGGGAGACGATCCGGGCCATGCGCAAGAACGTCCTTGCGAAGTGCTACGGCGGCGACATCTCGCGCAAGCGCAAGCTGCTGGAAAAGCAGAAAGAGGGCAAGGCGCGCATGAAGGTGGTCGGGAACGTCGAGATCCCGCAGGAAGCCTTCCTGGCCGTCCTCAGCCTTGGGGGGAGCGAGAAGGTCGCCGCCAAGTCATGAGTGGACAGATTACGGTGATCGGCCTTGGGCCCGGTGACGCTGACTTGCGCACTGTCGGCGCACAACGCGCGCTCGACGCGGCGGACCGTGTTGTCCTGCGAACGAAAGAGCATCCCGGGATTGCCGACATCGTGTCCGACGAGCGCACAACTGCTTGCGACGACATCTATGAGCGTGCCGCCAGCTTCAACGAGGTGTACCCAGCCATCGCGGAACGGGTGGTCGCACTCGCCAGTGCCGGCGAGTGCGTCGTCTACGCGGTCCCAGGGCATCCTCGCTTCGCCGAACGGTCCGTCTTCCTGATCCAGGAGCTTGCGACCGGGCAAGGCATCCCGGTCACCATGCTCGATGCGGTCAGCTTCGTTGAAGTCACGGCCTCTGCTGTGAACAGCGATCCCATCGATGCCGGGTTGCAGATCGTGGATGCGCAGCAGCTCGCGGCGGTGGTGAACATGGAGCCGTTTGGCGCAGGCAGCCTGGGTGTTGACCCAGTGCGCCCCCTAATAGTGGCCCAGCTGTACAGCCAGGGAATGGCTGCAGCCGTCAAGCTGGCTCTGACCCGTGTCTACCCGGACGAGCACCCTGTCACGTTGGTGCGCGTGGCGGCTGACGGTGAGACGACGCGGAACATCCCCCTCGCCCAACTCGACCGCGAGCAGCCGGATCACCTCACGTCGCTCTGGGTCGGACCACTCGCTCCGCTCGATGCCTTTCGCAGCGTCGAGACCCTGACCCGCATCGTAGCGCGGTTACGTGCGCCGGGCGGATGCCCGTGGGACCGCGAGCAGACGCCGCAGTCGCTGCGCAACTCTGTCCTGGAAGAGGCGTACGAAGTTGTGGAGGCGATTGACAGCGAGGACTATGCCGCGCTCTCCGAAGAGCTCGGCGATCTGCTGCTGATCGTGGCCATGCAGGCGCAGTTGGCGGAAGAGGCGGGCGATTTCACCATTGAAGATGTCTACGACGGGATCACGCGCAAGCTGATCCGTCGCCATCCCCATGTTTTCGGCGACGTTACTGCGCAGACCCCCGACGCGGTGGTCAGCACCTGGGAGGATGTGAAGGCGGCCGAGCGCGCGCAAAAGGGCGCGGCTGCGCCGCCTTCCAATCGCATCGACCGCCTGCCCCGAGCCATGCCGGCCACTCGCAAGGTGATCGAGATGCTCGCGCCCCGAGCGACGCTGAGCACCCATCCTCAACCGGGAGCCGGTGATGCAGCACTGCAGGCGGTCACGGACCTCATTGACCAGGGCATTGATCCCGAGATTGCGATCGAGCGCGCGCTGCGCGCCATGATCGCGAACCGCGTTGCGGAAGAGGAAGGACACCAGTGAGCATTCCCTTTGACGTCGCTCCCGAGGTAACGGGCAAGCTGACCTGCGGCACGCTGCGCGCCGGGAACATCGGCGAGAATGTGGTGCTGCGCGGATGGGTCAACCGGCGGCGCGACCTGGGTGGCCTGATCTTCATCGACCTGCGCGACCGCTATGGCCTGACGCAGGTGGTTTTCAATCCTGAAGTTGCCCCGCAAGCGCACGCTGCCGCCAGCGACGTGCGCAGCGAGTACGTGCTGGAAATCAGTGGCACCGTGCGCGAGCGACCGGAAGGGACGCGCAACGCCAAACTGGCGACGGGCGACATTGAGGTCGAGGCGCAGGACATTGCCGTTCTCAACTCATCCATTACCCCGCCCTTCGAAATCGCGCAGAGCGCAGCCATCGACGAGTCGGTGCGCCTGAAGCATCGCTACCTCGACCTGCGCCGCCCGCGAATGCTCAGCAACATGATCCTGCGCCACGCCCTCGTTCGCTATATGCGCGACTATCTCTCCGAGCAGGGCTTCCTGGAGGTCGAAACGCCACTGCTCATCAAGAGCACGCCTGAGGGCGCACGTGACTTCCTGGTGCCCAGCAGTGGTCACCCTGGCAACTTCTACGCGCTGCCGCAGTCGCCGCAGCAGATGAAGCAGTTGCTGATGGTGGCAGGCCTGGACCGCTACTACCAGATCGCCCGCTGCTTCCGGGACGAGGCTCAGCGGGCAGACCGTCAGCCGGAGTTCACCCAGCTTGATATCGAGATGGCGTTCGTCCAACAGAACGACATCATGGATCTCATCGAGACGCTCTACGTGGAACTCACGGAGCGCTTCTCGGACAAGACGATCCAGGAACGGCCCTTCCCCCGCCTCACCTATGCCGATGCCATGAACCGCTTCGGCAACGACCGCCCGGATCTGCGCTTCGGGATGGAGCTGCAGGATGTCTCAGCCGCGTTTGCCGACACAGGCTTCCGCGCGTTCGCCCAAACGCTGGAGAACGGCGGCCAGATCAAGGCGATCGTCGTGCCGGGGTGCGCTGGATACACCCGACGCGAGATCGACGAAGTGACTGAGCTCGCCAAGCGTGCTGGCGCGCAAGGCCTGGCTACGTTTGCGCTGGCACAAGATGGGCTGAAGTCTCCGGTTGCCAAGTTCCTGGGTGAGTCGGAGATCGCGGCGGTGACCTCCGGAATTGGCGCGAGCCCCGGAGACCTCGTGCTGGTGGTAGCCGATCAGCCAGCCGTCGTTGCCAAAACCCTCTCCGCGCTGCGCGACGAGTTTGGCCGTCGCCTGGAACTGGCTGATTTGAACGTGCTCTCCTACTGCTGGGTCTACGAGTTCCCCCTCCTGGAGTGGAAAGAAGAGGAGAACCGCTGGGATGCCACCCACAACCCCTTCTCCGGCTTCCTGGACGAAGATGCGCATCTGCTCGAGAGTGATCCTGGCGCCATGCGCGCCAAGCAGTACGACCTCGTCGGCAACGGCAACGAGTTGGGCGGCGGCAGCGTCCGCAATCACCGCCGCGCTGACCAGCAGAAGATGTTCGAGCTGATGGGCTACAGCCCCGAAGACACCGCCCTGCGCTTCGGCGCACTACTCGATGCCCTCGACTACGGCGCGCCTCCACACGGCGGTATCGCCATGGGCATCGACCGCTTCGCCATGATCCTGGCGGACGAGGACAACATCCGCGAAGTCATCGCGTTCCCGAAGAACCAGCGGGGCCTGGACCTCATGTTCCAGGCGCCAGATTCGGTCGGCCGCGAGCAGTTGGTCGATGTAGGCATGGCACTGGTCCCGGAAAAGACCGTCTCCCTGTGGGGCAGCGAAGAAGCTGGTTCAGGCGAGAACTAGCTTTCTAACGCCTGTCAAACCCGAAGCCGCGTTGCCGGAGTGCCTGGCGCGCGGCTTCGGCCTCATTCCAGGGGCGCTTCTCCCGTCCCCAGATGATGCTCCCCTCGTGGCCCTTCCCAGCGAGCAGCACGCAGTCCCCTGGCTCAGCCAGGGAGATAGCAAGGTCCACAGCGTCCTGCCGCTCCGTGCGTGAGTACAGATTTACATCATCGATCTGGCCGGAATGCCGCGCTCCCGCCACGATTTCCGCGATGATCGCGTCAGCGTCCTCGAAGCGCGGGTCCTCCGTGGTCACGATCACGATGTCGGCCAGCTCGGCGGCGACCGCGCCCTGCCGTGGCCGCTTCTCCCGGTCGCGCTCACCGGCGCTGCCGAACACGGCGATGAGCCGGCCGTCAGGGTGGAGGTTGCGTAGCAAGCGCAGAATCTTCTCCAGTGAATCGGGCGTGTGAGCGTAGTCCACGATCACACTGAAGGGTTGCCCCTCGTCCACCCGCGCCATCCGCCCCGGCACCCCCGGCGCGCTCTCCAGGCCCGCTACCACCGTTGAGAGCGGGATGCCAAGACCGAGCGCGGTTGCGGCGGCGCAGAGCGCGTTCGCGACGTTAAACTCCCCGATTAGCGGGAAATTCACCTGCGCGCGCCCAAACGCCCGCGTAGTCAGCGTGAACGTGCTGCCGGCTTCTCCCAACTGCAATTGCTCGGCCCGCACATCAGCGAGTGGGTCTTGCAGGGAGTAGCGAAGCAAGGTCGCGCCGTCAGCGTATCCCTCCACCGCTCGCGCGCCGGCGTCGTCGCCATTGCTGACCACCAGGCCACCACGCGCTGCAACGCGCTCCAGCAGGATCGCCTTGGCGCGCCGGTAATTCTCAACCGTCCCGTGATAGTCCAGGTGCTCGCGAGTGATATTCGTCACCGCGCCAGCCTGGAACTCGACGTGGTCCAGGCGAAACATGGCCAGGCCATGAGAGGTTGCCTCGACTACGGACCAATCGACATCGGCGTCAGCCATGCGGCGCAGGTACCGCTGCATATCGCTCGATTCCGGTGTTGTCTGCCGGGCTGCGTGCAGGTCTTCCGTATCGCCGATGCGAATGGCTACCGTCCCGATCATCCCGGTCGTGGAGCCAGCCGCGCGCAGCAGGTGGTCCAGGATGAACGAGGTCGTGGTCTTGCCGTCGGTGCCAGTTATGCCGATGACGCCGACCTCTCGTGAGGGGTGCCGAAAGAATGCCGCAGCAACGCTAGCCAGGGCTTTTCTACTGTTCGGAACCACGATCTGGGGAAGATCCGTGTGAATCGGCTGCTCGACGAGAAGTGCGCCAGCCCCACGCTCGATCGCCGAGGCCAGGTAGTCGTGTCCATCGAGGTCGGCGCCACGCAGGGCAGCAAAGAGGGCTCCTGGCGTCATCTTGCGCGAGTCGTAGACCACGTCGGTGACAGGCGTCGAGCCATCGCCAATGAGCTCAGCCTGGGCAGCTTCCGCCAGGACCTTGATTGTTGAGGGAGATAGGTTCACTCACCGCTACCGATGGGATACATGCGCTTGGCCAGGTGAGCGAGCCCGGGAACGTAAATCCGTTCCATAGGCGCCGGATAGGAGACGATCTGCCCGCCGAAGCGCGTTTTGAACTCGTACAGGCCTCTCCAGTCGTTGCCAGAGGTGCCCGCTATGCGGTCGCCGTTATCGACATGGGTGGTCGATGGGTCGATCGCCGGTATGCCCCAAAGATCGTAGACCTTGCACCCCTGCTCGCGTGCCCAGCACATGGCCTCGTACTGAATGAAGAACCCTGCCCCATGCGCACGATCCTTCGTCGAAGACGCGCCGTACATGTAGATTGCTTCATCGCCAAAGCAGACGGCAATGACACCGGCCACGGGCTTGCCCTCGATTTCAGCGAACAACAGCGCAGCCTTATCGCCAAAAATCCGCAAGAACTCATCGTAGTACTGGCGGTCATGCACCCCGAAGTCATTGCGTTGCGCCGTGTCCTGCATCAGGGCGTAGAAGGCATCCACGCCGGCTTGATCGTGCGCGGCACGCCGCACGACGACGCCACGACGCTGGGCGAGGCGCACGTTGTAGCGTGTCTTCTGATGCATTTGCTTCAGCAGGGATTCGTCGTCCAGCAACGGTACCTTGACCGTGCGTGCTGGCTGGATGTGCGCGGGCCCGGCGGTCAGCCGCGCGGCCTGCTCCAGCCCGACCGGCAGACTCTCATTGGTCTCGACGATCACAAACAACGCGCGCTGCCGGCGGACTTCCCGGCCAATCGCTTGCCAGAGCCTGATTCCCTCTTCCTGGGAGGGGTGCACCGGGCCGCGCGGGATGTACCCGACGCTCAGGCCTGCCTTGCGCCGCATCAGGATTTGCGCCGTTGCTGGCGCCGTGCTGCCGTCAGCGGCGACGCGTATGACGTCCCAGCCGAACTTCCGCTTGAACTCACCCCAGCCCCAGGATTGGAGAAAATGTCCGCCATTGGCGAGCACGGCCTGGTCCCACGCTGCGGGATCGCGGGTCAAGTCAGTGGTAGAGATCACTCGGACGAGAGGGGGTCGACGAGCGAGTTGACATCCTCGATGGTCGATTCGATTAGCTCGAGATCCGCCTCGTCTGCATCCTCGGCCAGGCGCTCCAGGGCCCGTGCACCACCCCGTCCACCGATCAGGCCAATGGCGGAGATGGCCGCATAACGCACCTCTGCGTCTTCATCACGCGCCGCGGAAATCAACCCGTGCAGGGCGTCCTGCGATCCCATCGCGCCTGCTGCTCGCACCGCTTCGTAGCGCAGTTCTGCCTCGTCACTCTCGAGCTCTGCGAGGATGTCCGGCATCCACTCGGATTGCAGGCTGCGCCCCATGGCATAAATGGCGCTGCAGCGGAGCGCCTGATCGTCTGATTCGTAAAATTCAGCGATGAGGTTCCGCACCCGGGGGTCGCCGCCGAGTGGACCCAGCGCTTCCAGGGCACGCCGCTGTACCACCAGCGGCTCGTTCGGGCTCGTTGCGGTCAACAGCAGGTCGCGCAAGCGCAGAGCTTCTGCTTCTTCCAGCTCCCCAACGGCCGCTCGACCCACATACCGCTCCAGGGCTGCTGCCGCCTGCGCCCGCACATCTTCAGAGGCATCATGCTCGAGCAAATCCTCGAAGCGGGAAAGCAAGTCCGAGGAATCCTCTTCCCAAAGCGCCGAGACAGCGAGCTGTCTGACGGTCGCGGAAGGATCTTCGAGCGCTACTCGCAGTGTGCGCCGAAAATTGACATCGATCCGCTCTTCCGAGAGTTCTTCGATGCGACGAACGATAGCCTCGCGCGTCTCTTCGGGGAACGTTGGCCAGATCTGCGCAAGGACGCGGCCATCCTCACGGGAGAGATCGGAGAGGCGGGCTACGCGAGCATGAGAGAGATCTCCGTCACGTAGCTCCGCCAGCACATCGTGCAGCGACCGAGTTTCAGCCGCCTGGGGCTGTTCAAGGTCCTCCATGGGACGGCTCCTTACGGGGTCGTGCCCGGAACATAGGTGTACAGGTTATCCGCGTCCGGATCGCGGGAGAAAGCGCCCGTGTCGTCGTTATCCAGCACTGAGCGCAGCAGCGTCTCAGACATGGGGCGCTCGATATTGACGCCGGCCAGGAGTGCTTGCACGTCCAGCGAGTAGTTCCCGCCGTGCTCCTCACCAATACGCTCAAAGGTAGCGGCGATCACGGCTTCCGGCCGGCGGCGCACCTTCTCATCGAGCGGCTTCTCGTTGGCCAGCCCGCCAAAGCGCGTCTCGGTCAGGAGCTGTGCCTCATCCACCCCACAGGCGTAGGTGGTGGGACGGAAGACGTAGCGCAATGCCCGTCGCTCGTCCAGCTCAAGCAGTTGGTTACTTCGGGCGGATTCCGGCAGGTACTCCACCCGGTAATGACCATCATTCTCGGTTGGCTGGATGGAGAGGATGGCGCCCGGCACCAGGTTCTCTGCGAAGAAATCATCCAGGCCGAGGATGAATCCACCCCGGTTTGGGGTCGGGAAGCGCAGTTCAACCAGGTAGGTCGTGAAGGACTGCGGGCACTCGAATGTGAGGACCGCACTCTTCTGGCCGGGCGTTACCGGGCCAGCCAGGAGCTCCTGCATCTCACGGTCATACGGCAGCATGCCGTGGATGAACTCATAGAAGCTCAAGGTGTGATCCACTGCCGTCCGCGTGCGGTAGGCAGGGGTCTCGCTGAGTTCGTCGAGCAGGAAGCGGTAATCGCTCCCGAGTTCCGTCAGCTTACGCCGGCTGGTGCCAATCGGCGGCATGCCGCTCGTTGTCCAGAAGCGCTGATTTGCCGTGCCGACAAACTCAAACTCCCGGTGCTCGTTCAGGAGGCGGTAGTTGAGCGCGAACCGCTGCAGATCGAACTCTGGTGATCCCGGGCGTACCCCGAGGACGTCCTGCACCAGGTCGTCATCTGTAAGCGGCTGCTCTTTCTCCTGCAGGTACTCCTTCAGCCGGCGCAGATCACCACGGCTGAAGCGTGGAACACGGTCCTCCATCAGCCACTGTTCACCGAAGGTGGCCACCCGTGGGTCGCCGCCAAGCCGGTCGCGCAGGGCCCGGGCCAGTTCCAGATCGTCCACGTTGCTGACGTCAGTGGCGCGGGAAACCTGCGTCGTGATGGTGCGGGCGGCAGGCATCTCCACCACCACTGGTGCTTCCACCTCGGGCTCGATCTCGATCGGCTCGATGACCGCAGGCTCTGCCACTTCGAACGCGGCAGTCAGCGGCGCGAAGTCCAGCGGCAGATCAACGATCTCCGCCATGACATCGATAACGGGTTCCTGCGGCCGTGGGCGTGGGCGCTGCACCTGTGAGCCTTCCGGCCGTGGCTTTGGCGTCAGGAAGCGGCTGGCGAAGGTATGGCGAGCAATCGTCTCCACGACCACGGGAGCACGGCCGTCCCGCATGGTCAAAACCACCGGATCGTCACCTGTGGCATCCACAGCGAAGATCTCTGGATTGGCGGCGGCGGCGGCAAGGATCGCCGCGTCTCCGCCGGTCTTCCGCTGCGCCGAGGCATACTCCGCAAGCATGGCCACCGGCATGCGGATCACCGCATTGGCGGACATGAACATCCCGCGCGCCAGCATGACATTGAGAATGAGGGCGGCCAACTCCTGCTCACTGGCCGAGCCTGACAGCTTTCGCGCACGCTGATCCTGCTGAACTACCATGTTTGCCTTTCCAATGAGGAAATCACGAATGGGTGAAATGCTGCGATGGTGGCCCGGCGTCTACCGGCGCGCCACGTGCCACGAACCCGACGCGTTACTCCGCCTGCGAGTCCTGGCCATTGGCGCCGCCACGTTGCTGTTCAGATTGCCGGCGCAGGACATCAATCAACTGCTGTGTGGTGACAGGCTGTGACGAGTTGCGCAACACGTTCATCAAGTAAGCTACGTCGTCGTCGCTTAGACGAATGTGTCCCGTCTCTGTGGGATCCCCAGACGTCATCGTTCCTCCATGTATGGCGCAGCAAAGGTCCGCGTGGTCTCGCGGACCAGAATAACCAGCGAATGGTAGCGTCTATTGGGGCGTCGCCGCCACTTTTTCTGCTCCGCGAATGGTGGCGGACTGGCCTGGTGTACAATTGAGGACGTATTTGGAACACGCGCCCGTAGCTCAGCGGATAGAGCGCTTGCCTCCGGAGCAAGAGGCCACAGGTTCGAGTCCTGTCGGGCGTACCAGGAAACACACTGACCGTGAGAAACAGGTGAGGGCTGGGTCTTGCAACCCAGCCCTCGCCTGTTTCACCTACATAGCGTTGTGGCCCACCTACGAATAGATGGCGTTGATGGCGGCGCGTTCCTCCGGCCCCAGGACATCGTTATCGCTGACGATTGGCGTCATGACGCACGCGCAGCTCATCTCATCCAGACCGAGCGCGTGGCCTAGTTCGTGTGACGGGATGTAGCGCAGGATCTTCTTGTTGGTCCAGCGGGGCTGAAAGAGCCAGATGACCGTTGCCTGAATCGACTGTGCCTGGGCTCGCTTGATGCGCTTCCAGGGTTGCGCGTAGTTCGCCGTGAAGCCAGCGATACCACTTGTAGATGGGCCTGTCCACGGCTCAGCGTCACACAGGATGATGGCGTTGCGCAGGGGCTTGACATCGTTGCACAGCATGGGCGATTCGTGCTGGACCGACAAACGCGGGGCACTTGTGGTGGCCCAGAGCTGTGCGGCGTACTCCACGGCCGAGCGGTCATGGCTGGAGCGGTTAATGACGGGGATCGTATCGGACTGCCAACTGGCACCAACGAGCAAGCGATTGACTAACTGTGGCTTCTTCTGGGGACCCTTCCCTTCTTCGCCTCAAGATTCATCGGGCTGAGAACCATTCCTGAAATCAACAGAACCATCAAAATAAATCGAAACACTCTACCTCTTTATCCACTTCATCATTAACACCATTCCGCATTCTATCGCCTTCTTCTGCTTTATGAATGGATCATCGTCAGTGGTTTTCATCTTACGCAAGCTGTTAGAAACCGCAACGGATTGCTTCGTCTTCAGGGCGTTTTGCACAATCGGCTGCCTGGGTTCGCTCTACGGGAAGCACACACGACCCGCTCTCCTCCATCACGTATTGATCCCCGCGGTACGCATGCTAAGATGTACGTACACCCTTGCGCCCGCACGGTGTACGTGTGCCGGGCCCGCGCAAACGGTGGCGGCTTACCCCAACCGTTCCCTGCAAGACGGTCGCCGCAAGACCCCGGCGTGTTGGTGGCGCCTACCGCGGCGCTCAGCTTTGGCGCTCTTGAGCGCGCGGAAGGGTCTCGCATGGTGTTTCGTCGAGATAGCAAGGTCGACGCGTTCCAACGACAACTTGGCGCGCTACGCAATCAGCTTGGGAATGAGCCTGCCGAACTGCCGGCCTCCATCCCTGATCGGGACCTCGGGTCTCCGGTAAGTAACCGGCCCCTCCCCGATCTGGACTTCTTTTCCGAATCCACCTACACGTTGCGCGATGAGCTCGACATCGCGCCTTTGCCCGTCGTGGAAACACAGGCTGCGGCGCAATCACCCGTACCGGCCCTGGACACGGAAACCAGCGTGATTGCACATGGCACGTCCTGGTCTGGCAACCTGGAATGCACAGGAGCGCTCCATGTGCATGGGCGCGCAGATGGCGTCCTCACCGCGCGCAACACCATTTACATTGCCGAAGATGCCGAGGTCGATGCGATGCTGCAGGCGGCTCACGTCGTCGTGGCTGGACTGGTGCGCGGCTCGGTTCAGTGCCTGGAGCGCTTCGAGGTGCTGCCACGGGGCCGGGTGAGCGGGGATGTGCAGGCGCCTCGCGTTGTCATTCACGATGGCGCAATTGTCGCCGGCAAGATTTCGATGAGTGAGGAGAGCACGGCTCACCACGCGCCGGTGCGCGCCGCTCGTGGCGGCTAATTGGCCCGACCGCTTGCGAGAGCTTGACCGCCAGATACCGGGAGCCAGCAGATGCGTGATTTGACCACCGTTGACTTTGACTGGAACGACAACCCCTCCGCCGGGTACGAGGCAGGAAGCGTCGTTGATCGCGAATCATCGTTCGAGGGGACATTCCGCTCGCAGAAGGACCTGCGCGTTGAGGGTGAGTTGAAAGGCACCGTCGCCTGCGAAGGCACGCTGTTCATCGCGGAAGGGGCAGTGGTCTCTGCGACGATCGACGCCGAGCATGTGACCGTGGCTGGTGATGTGCACGGAGAAGTGCGCTGCCGAGGCCGGCTGCAGATTCTGCCGAGCGGCCGAGTGCGAGCCAGGGTGGCGACGGGCTCGCTCGTTATCCAGGAAGGCGCCATCTACGAAGGTGAGCTGGACATGGCCGGGATGGAGCGCACGGCGCCTCGCCCCCTGCGGACGCGGTCAGCGCCGCCTCCGGTGAGCATCGAGGCCGCCGCGGCAGACCGCCTAAGCAGTTCGGGATCGACGTTCATTCGCCGCCCGGGCAGTCCTGAGACGGCGTGGGAATCGGGCGAGGGAGATTCGGCGGCTGTAAGCGACCCGGTGGACGTGCCGGCCACCTGAGTGGAAACGATGAGGGTGTGAGGTGAGGTGTACAATCCATTCGGGATGGAATCGAATCCCGGAGCACGGAGCGCCCTCATCCAGCCAGATCGCCTGCGGTGACTGATCATGTCTGCGCGACGTGCCGTTTCTACGAACCTTCCGGTGTCTGGCGCCAGGGATGGTGCCGCCACCCACGGCTCTACGGGCCTCAGGAAAGCCATCCGGTGGATGCCGGTACGCTTGATTGCGCGGCAACCGTCGGTCGTGATATGTGGGAGGATTCCGCGCAACCAGACGCGGAGTACCCAGATTGGTCCGCCGCGAAGCAAGCTCGCTCGCGGGCGCCACGGCTGCCGCGACGGAGCCAGCACGCGAAGGATGTGGGGATGTCCAGTGATCCCGGGCGAGCAGGGCCGAGTGAGGAGCGCACGGTGAGCTACCAGCCCGAGGAGCGGTACTGGACCGATTACCTGCGCATCGCGCTGCCAGTCATCGGCCTCCTGCTGCTGATCGGTCTGCTCTGGTACTGGGCCTCCGCGCTCATCGGAGACGGCTCGCCGGCCCAACAGCCCACACCAATCGTGGCAGTGATTGAAACGCCGCCTGTCAATCTGGCAACGCCTGCCCCGCCGACACCAACTACGGTGGTCATTGCGCCCACACCTGGGCCACCGGCTACCGAGCCAACCGCTACCGTCGCGTCCGCCGCGCCACCGCCGACCCAGCCACCAGCGCCGGCCACGGTCGCGCCAACTGTGTCCGCGGAGAACCCATGCGCAAGCCTGCCGGTCTACGAGGTCGGCACGCTAGTAACGACGTCAGAGCAGGTCAACCTGCGTGATGCGCCTTCCACTGAAGGCAATATCGTGACCGAGCTGCCAGCGGGCTCACAACTCCAGGTCACCGGGGCATTTTCTGAGGCCGGACAATGTGACTGGTGGCCTGTCACCATAACCGCGACGGGACAATCGGGCTTCGTCATCGAGCAGTATCTGCAGCCATCCAACCCGTAGTTTTCGGCGTTCATGCGGTATACTGCCGGGTGGCGCGGCCAATTGGCCGCGCCACACTGTGTCACGCGTCAGGACAGAAGCGGGTGTGCCGGCCAGGCCGGTTCCGCAACTGGATGATTGGCGCGGAAGTTCAACACCATGTACTGGAGGAACCGTGCAAAACCTATCGAGCGTGCATGGGCAGTCGCCCAACGTCACGCTGAAGGCGCTCCTGGAAGCTGGCGTGCACTTTGGCCACCAGGCCAAGCGCTGGAATCCCAAGATGAAGCCGTATATCTTCTCTGAGCGCAACGGCATTCACATCATTGATCTGCAGCAAACCGTTCCCCTGCTCGCCTCTGCTCACACGTTTGTGGAGAACGCGACGGCCAAGGGCGGCAAGATCCTCTTCGTCGGAACCAAGAAGCAGGCGCAGGATGTCGTAGAGCGCGAGGCGAAGCGATCCGGCCAGTTCTTTGTCAATCGCCGCTGGCTGGGTGGCACACTGACGAACTTCGTCACCATCCGCAACCGCCTGCGCTTCATGAAGCAGTTGCAGGCCGAGCAGGCACGCGGCGAATGGGATTTCCTGCCGAAGCAGGAGGGCGCGAAAAAATTAGCCGAACTGGAGCGCCTGGAGCGCACCCTCGGCGGTATGCGTGACATGACGCAGTTGCCAGTCGGAATCTTCATTATCGATCCGAAGCGCGAGCAGTTGGCTATCCACGAGGCGCGTCGCCTGGGCATCCCCGTCATCGCCGTCACTGATACCAACTGTGATCCAGACGATGCCGACTTCCTGATTCCGGCCAACGACGACGCGATTCGCGCCGTTCGCCTGCTCACTGCTGGCATTGCTGATGCTGCGATCGAAGGCCGCACCCGCCACGACATCGAGATCTCAGATCGCGATGGCGGCGCAGTCAGCCGGGAAACTGACCTCTTCAACGTCTTCTCCGGTCAAGCAAGCGACACTGCCGAAGTGGAGACAAGCAACGAGGTCGTCGCAGAGGCACCGGCCGAACAGGCCTAGTTTCACAAGTCGTTTGCTTCGATAGGTCTCGCGGTTCCTGGCTGTTTGCCAGTCAGGAACCGCGTGCGAGGGAAAGAACACGCATGGCTATTTCGGCAACACAGGTCAAAGAGCTGCGCGAGAAGAGCGGCGCGGGCATCATGGACTGCAAGCGCGCACTTGAGCAGTCCGATGGTGACGTCGAGAAAGCGATCCAGCTACTGAAGCAGAAAGGGCTCGCTTCGGCGGAGAAGAAGTCCGGGCGCGCTGCTTCGCAGGGCCTCATCGAGCCCTACATCCACGGCGCAGGCCGCATCGGCGCCATCGTCGAGGTCAACTGCGAAACGGACTTTGTGGCTCGCACGCCGGACTTCCGTGATCTCGCCCATGACCTCGCCATGCAGGTGGCAGCCACGGCGCCTAAGTACGTGTCGCTGGATGACGTACCTGAAGGCGAGTGGGCAGCGCTGGAGAAAGAGTACGGTAGCCGCGAGCAGGCAGTTGCTGGCGCTGTGCTACTCGAGCAGTCGTTTATCAAGGATGCGAAACTGACGATCCGCGATCTGATCCGGGACCGCATCGCCAAGCTCGGCGAGAACATCCTGGTGGCACGATTTGCGCGATTCGAGGTCGGCGAGGCAGCCCGCGCGGGCGCCGAGGAAGAGTAAACCCGGCCAATAGCCGGCCATCGGCTCGCCGGTCATACGGGAGAGGTTCGTGACGGACGCAACGTTCCAACGAGTCTTGCTCAAATTGAGCGGCGAGGCGATGGTCGGCGAATTCTCCTACGGGATCGACCCCACGGTGGTCGATCAGTTAGCGGAGCAAATCAAGCGGGTCTATGACCGCCAGATTCAAGTCGCCATCGTGATCGGTGGGGGCAACATCTGGCGGGGTCTGGCTGCGAGCAGCAAAGGCATGGACCGCGCCACCGCGGACTATATGGGCATGGTGGCCACCGTGCTGAATGCCCTTGCCTTGCAGGATGCTCTGGAGCAGCGGGATGTCCACACTCGTGTGATGACCGCCATCGAAATGCACGAGGTTGCGGAGCCCTACATCCGTCGCCGGGCCATCCGGCACATGGAGAAGGGCCGCGTGGTCATCCTGGCTGCCGGAACCGGCAATCCCTACTTCACCACCGATACCGCGGCCGCGTTGCGTTCACTCGAACTGGACGCCGACGCGATGCTGATGGCCAAGAACAAGGTCGATGGCGTCTATTCCGCAGACCCAAGGCTTGATACGTCTGCCCGGCGCTACCGGCGCATCAGCCATCAGGAAGCGATTGAGCGTAACCTGAAGGTGATGGACACCTCTGCCCTGGCCTTGTTGCGAGACAACGATATCCCCATCGTTGTGTTCGATGTCTCTCAACCGTCCGCCATCGAGGATGCCGCTGTGGGTCGGGAGATCGGCACGCGAGTCCAAAGCGGCATAGCCGAGTTCTTCCCGTAACCCCGCATTTCACCGCGCGTCGTACAATCCCTGAACGTCTTCGGGAGCGCAGCGCTCCCTGCTGAGAAGGCCGCTGGCGGTGAGCTGGCGTGCCGCGGAGATTGCACCATGATCAAGGACGTCATCGATGACGCCGAAAGCCGCATGGGCAAGGCGCTGGACGCCCTGGGGCGCGACCTCGGCACCATCCGTACTGGACGTGCGTCTCCGGCGCTCGTGGAGCGTCTTGTCGTGGACTATTACGGCAGCACCACGCCGTTGAACCAGCTTGCAGGTATTTCCGTGCCGGAGCCACGGCTGCTGGTCATTCAGCCGTGGGACAAGGGTTCGATGCAGGCCATCGAAAAGGCGATTCTGAAATCGGAACTGGGCCTGAACCCAACGAATGACGGCCAGGTCATCCGAATCGCCATCCCACCGCTGACCACCGACCGCCGGAAGCAGATGGTCAAGATGGTTCAGGGGCACGTGGAGGAGGGCAAGGTGGCAATCCGTAACGTGCGACGTGATGCCATGGCCCAGGTCAAGGAGCTCCTGACCGAGAAGATGATTGGTGAGGACGACGAGCGCCGTGCCGAGGCGCAGGTCGATGACCTCACCAAGCGCTTCGTGGCCGATGCTGACAGGATGGGCAAGGCCAAAGAACAGGACGTCCTGGAGGTCTAGCGACGCGAAGCGCGGCAGGTACGGAACACCATGTCCGACGAATGGTCCGAGGACCACACCCGTCCACCAGAAGAGCACGCTCAGCCACAGCGGCCGGTACCCCAGCATGTTGCCATCATCATGGATGGCAACGGGCGCTGGGCGGCGCAGCGCGGCTTACCGCGTCTTGCCGGGCACCAGCGCGGCACGGAGAACATTCGTCGGATCACCACGGCAGCGGTTGAACTCAGCGTCAAGTATCTGACCCTATGGGCCTTTTCTACAGACAATTGGCGTCGTCCGCAGGACGAAATCCAGGGCATCCTTGCGATTTTGAGCGAGGTTCTGGAACGCGAGACCGAAGAATTGCACCGGCAGGGCGCTCAGCTGCGGCATATAGGCAGTCTGCAGGGTCTGGCTCCCGATTTGCAGGAAGCTGTCCTCGGGGCGGTGGCCAAGACGGCGCAAAATGATCGCCTGGTCCTGACACTTGCGTTCAACTACAGCGGCCGCCAGGAGATGCTGGCGGCAATCCGCAGCCTCGTTGCAAGTGGAGTCCCGCCGGAAGAGATCGACGAAGCCACAGTCCAGGCACATCTCTTCACGAACGACATCCCGGACCCCGACCTCATCATTCGCACCTCTGGCGAACACCGCATCAGCAATTTCCTGCTCTGGCAATCCGCCTACGCCGAGCTTCTCTTCACGCCCACCCTCTGGCCTGATTTCGGCCCGGAGGATCTACGCCACGCCGTTGATGAGTTTGGCAGGCGTGAGCGCCGCTTCGGCGGTGTGGAGGCGGTGACCTCCTTCCCCCCTCTGCTTAGCCGCTCCTGACCATGCAACGTCGGGTTCTTGGTTCGGTTGTCGTGGTCGCAGTCGGCCTCCTTCCAGCCATTGCTGGCGGCCCGATCTTCGCCTTGCTCATGCTCGGCATTGGGATCGTCGCCCTCAGGGAGTTCCTGAACCTCGGTCGTGAGTCCGTACGACCTTTCGAGCCGTGGAGCCTTTACGGTGCGCTCGCCCTCGCGGCTGGCGGAGCACTTTTCTCCCAACCAATCATGCTCTTTCTCGCAGTGCTCCTGGGAGTTTTCATCCCGCTCGCCATGTCAATCCGATTCACGTACAGGCTGGGCACTGCCGAAACATGGAGCTGGGGCGCAACAGGCGCGTGTTACCTCGGTCTCCCCGTGTTCGCGGCGATTTCGCTCCGCCAGACGACAAGCGGGGAGATTTCATCGACCTGGCAGTCCCTGGCGGATCGGCTGGCGCTGGGGTGGACGCCTGCAGCCATCGGTATGGCCTGGGTACTTGCAGTCGTGCTTTCAACCTGGGGGGGCGACGTTGCGGCCTATCTGGCGGGCCGCATGTTTGGCCGCCACAAGCTCGCACCAATCGTTAGTCCGGGGAAGACCAGAGAGGGAGCACTTGGAGGACTGCTCACGGCCATGCTTGTCTGTGCTGCGGTCTTCGGGGTGAGCGGAGTGCTACCCGCCTGGGGCGGAGGGCTCGTTGGCGCAGTGATTGGCGCGTGTGGACAACTCGGCGATCTGAGCGAGTCGTTCCTGAAGCGGCAAGCGAATGTGAAGGACAGCGGGAATCTCATCCCCGGTCATGGCGGCATGCTGGACCGTGTAGACGCGCTGCTCTTTGCTTTCCCCGCCGCGTTGCTGATGCGATGGATTACGGAAGGCGGCATAGGGTGACGGCTGCGGAGACATCAATTGGTGTAGCGGTCCTGGGCTCTACGGGCTCCGTTGGCACGCAGACGCTCGATGTCATTGCCGAACACCCCGACCATTTTCACGTCGTCGCCCTCGCGGCCCGGTATGACACTCCACTCCTCCGCGAGCAGATTCTCCGTCACTGCCCAGACCTCGTAGCCCTCCAACAGCAACCCGGCGATGACTTCCCTTTCGTGGCCGGCCTCGTCTGTGGAGAGGAGGGCCTTCTCGCGGCCGCAACGGCGAGCGGCGCCGAGATCGTGGTGGTCGCCACGTCTGGTCATGACGCAATCCTGCCGACCATTGCCGCGATTGAGGCAAGTAAGGTCATCGCCCTGGCGAACAAGGAAACGCTCGTCTGCGCCGGTGAGATCATCATGCCACTTGTGCAGCAGCGCGGTACTTCGCTGCGGCCAGTGGACAGCGAGCACAGCGCTATCTGGCAAGCACTTCAGGGCTCACGTCATCACGACATTGCCCGCCTGATCATCACAGCGTCCGGCGGTCCATTCCGCACGTTGGATGCGAGAGAACTGGCATCGGTCACAGCGAACGATGCGTTGGCCCATCCCACCTGGGCGATGGGTGCCAAGATAACGATTGATTCTGCCTCGCTCATGAACAAGGGGCTGGAGGTGATCGAAGCGCATTGGCTCTTCGACATGCCTTATGAGCAGATCGAGGTGGTCGTCCACCCGCAGAGCATCATCCACTCAATCGTAGAGTACGTAGATGGAAGCCAATTGGCGCAGCTCGGTCTGCCGGACATGCGCACACCGATTCAGTACGCGCTCTCCTATCCCGCCCGTCTGCCGCGTCGAGGGGAGCGCCTGAACCTACAGCAGATCGGCACACTGCACTTCCAGCCGCCGGACCTCGAGCGCTTCCCCTGCTTGCAACTGGCACGCGACGCGGGCACTGCCGGCGCAACGTACCCCACCGTGCTTAGCGCAGCCGACGACGTAGCAGTTGCGGCCTTCCTGGAAGGCCAAATTTCCTTCCCAAGTATTCCTGACGTTATTGCTGAAGTTGTGGAGGCGCATGTTCCGGAAACCCAGGTGACGGTCGAGGCAATCCTTGCAGCCGACGCCTGGGCCCGGGTTACAGCCACGTCCCTGGTGCCGCGGCGCACCCCGTAGCCTGGTTCACGCCAACTCTCTTGCGACGGTGACAACGCTCACTGATTGTGCTCCCGCGCCAAGCAACACCTGAGCGCACGCTCCCAGGGTCGCGCCCGTCGTGATGACGTCATCGACCAAGACCAACCGCTTGCCAATCACGTCGGCACCCGGAGACAATGCAAATGCGCCCTCCACATTTGCCTGCCGACCTTCGGCGTCCAGCCGCACCTGCGGCGTCGTTATCCTGGACCGCTCCAGCGCAAGGTTTACCGGCACCGCGATGTATGGGGAGAGTGCCTGAGCCAGTTTCTCGGTTTGGTTGAAGCCACGTTGCCTCCGCCGCGAGGGATGCAATGGCACCGGAAGTAGCGCGTCGGCTGGCAGAAGATCTACGCACGCCCGTGCCAGGAGGGGAGCAAGATGATCGACACGCGCCCATTCCCCGTGGTACTTCACCTGGACGACCGCTCCACGAAGCCATCCACCATACGGCCCGATGGACCGCACGCGCTCGATTGAAACTGGCAACTCGTCGCACCGACAAACCCCGAGTACATGGGGAATTCCGCACGACGTGCAAATCGGCGAGGCGAAACAGGCGGTGACACCCTCGCAGCGTGAACAAAGCCACGACCCCCGTGAACCACAGCCAGCACAACGACGCGGGTAGACAACGTCGAGGACCAAGATTCTCGCAGTCTGGAGCACATCTCCGAGCACCTACTCCCCCAGCCTGAACGCACAAAAACGCCGACACCGTAATCGGTATCGACGTTTCATCGTATCAGTTTCGCCATGTGGTAGCGGGGGAGGGATTCGAACCCCCGACCTTTGGGTTATGAGCCCAACGAGCTGCCGCTGCTCCACCCCGCGTCAGGAAGACCCGCCACCGGAAGCAGGTGTGGGGCGTCCGCGGCGGCCTCGCCTCCCGTGGGGTCGCCCCCACAGTACTCTCCGGCGCTGCACTGGGTCACGACCGGGTTCGGGATGGGTCCGGGTGGGTCCAGCGCGCTCTTGGCCACGGATGCCCCGCACCCGCCTCATCGG